>ERZ827498.69-NODE-69-length-128868-cov-10.157880_pt1 | contig 128868 bp, 117 predicted proteins | sample MGYA00519865_ERZ827498 | MGnify/ENA primary metagenome ERZ827498 (study PRJEB31778, sample SAMEA3449328) | human gut metagenome | biome: human gut; feature: human-associated habitat; material: faeces | place: United Kingdom | collected 2010/2012 ...
AACTTCATCTGTAACACGCGGATTCTGCGGATCAGACTTATCAACCTTACGATAAGGAGCTTCCACGAAACCATATTCATTGATTCTTGCATAAGATGCAAGAGAGTTGATCAGACCGATGTTAGGACCTTCAGGTGTCTCGATCGGGCACATTCTTCCGTAGTGGGAGTAATGTACATCTCGAACCTCGAAACCTGCACGATCTCTGGAAAGACCACCAGGACCAAGTGCGGAAAGACGTCTCTTGTGGGTCAGCTCACCAAGTGGGTTATTCTGATCCATGAACTGTGACAGCTGGGATGATCCGAAGAATTCTTTCACCGCTGCCTGTACCGGCTTGATATTGATCAGTGCCTGTGCAGTCACTTCTTCTGTATCGTGTGTTGTCATTCTTTCACGGACAACACGCTCCAGTCTTGTCAGACCTACACGATACTGGTTCTGCAGCAGTTCACCTACCGCACGGATACGTCTGTTACCGAGGTGATCGATATCATCATCGTTACCCAGACCATATTCCAGATGCATATTATAGTTAATGGAAGCTAAAATATCTTCCTTTGTGATATGTTTTGGAATCAGTTCTGATACATTTTTTGAAATAGCATCTGCTAATTCTTCCGGCTTATCAGAGTACTCCTGCAGGATCTGCTGCAGAACAGGGAAATATACCAGTTCTGTAATACCAAGCTCTTTTGGATTGCAGTCCACAAAGCTTGTCAGATCTACCATCATATTGGAAAGAACTTTGACTTCTCTCTCTTCTGTCTGGATCCACACATACGGAACAGCAGCATTCTGGATCTCATCAGCCAGCTCTGCACTGACTTCATCACCGGCACTTGCAATGATCTCCCCTGTGAAAGGATTGGTAACATCCTGTGACAGAGTAGCATGTCTGATACGGTTTTTCAGCGCAAGCTTTTTGTTGAATTTATAACGTCCAACCTTTGCAAGGTCATAACGTCTCGGATCAAAGAACATAGCTGTAATAAGGCTTTCAGCACTTTCTACGCTGAGAGGTTCACCCGGACGGATCTTACGATACAGTTCAAGCAGGCCTTCCTCATAGCTACCTTCCGGATTTCTTTCTGTAATAGAAGGATCCTTTGTGAAGCTGGCAAGAATCTTTGGTTCCTCACCGAATAACTCCAGGATCTCTGTGTTAGTACCAATACCAAGCGCACGTAAAAATACGGTGATCGGCACTTTTCTTGTTCTATCTACACGAACGCTGAAAACATCATTGGAATCTGTTTCATACTCTAACCATGCACCACGGTTAGGAATTACGGTACAGGAATAAAGCTCCTTTCCGATCTTATCATGACCAATCGCATAATAAATACCCGGAGAACGAACTAACTGGCTGACAATAACACGTTCAGCACCGTTGATCACGAATGTACCTGTCTCTGTCATGAGCGGAAGATCGCCCATAAAGATGGAATGTTCTGTGATCTCTTCCTTTTCCTTGTTGTAAAGGCGTACTTTTACCTTTAAAGGTGCTGCATATGTTGCATCACGCTCTTTACACTTTTCAATAGAATACTTGACTTCGTCTTCACAGAGTTCAAAATCAACAAACTCCAGACTTAAGTGTCCACTGTAATCGGCAATCGGAGAAATATCTGCAAATACTTCTTTCAGGCCTTCATCCAGAAACCATTTGTAGGATTCCTTCTGAACCTCAATCAGGTTTGGCATATCCAAAACTTCTTTTTGCCGTGAGTAACTCATACGTATATGCTTGCCGGAAGCAATCGGACGTATTCTGTTCTTTTCCATTGACATTCACCTCGTTCATATTATTTGCCATGCTGCTTTTGGCTTTTCTCCCAGATATGGGCATAAAAATAGCCTACCGCACCACAATAGTGCACCATACATTTTACTACAACGTGTTTTTATAGTCAACAAAAACTTTTCTCAAATTTAAAAAGCCCCGGACATAATGTCCGGGGTCTGTCTTTTACGCTTTGATTATTTAAGAGTAACCTTTGCGCCTTCAGCTTCAAGTTTAGCCTTGATATCATCAGCTTCTTCTTTGGAAGCAGCTTCTTTGATCACCTTAGGAGCGCCATCAACTACGTCTTTAGCTTCCTTTAAGCCAAGTCCTGTAGCTTCACGAACAACCTTGATAACCTTAACCTTGTTAGGACCAACTTCTGTCAGCTCTACGTCGAACTCTGTCTTCTCTTCTTCAGCTGCTGCGCCAGCACCTGCTGCTGCAACTACAACGCCTGCTGCTGCAGATACGCCGAATTCTTCTTCACAAGCTTTTACTAAATCATTTAATTCTAAAACTGTTAACTCTTTGATAGCATCAATAAGTTCTGCTGTTGTTAATTTTGCCATTTTAATATCCTCCATTTTTAATAGTTTGTTTTCGTTTTCTTATTCAGCCGGTGTTTCAGCTGTTTCTTCAGCCGGAGCCTCTGCTGCTTCTGCAGGAGCTTCTGCTACTTCGCCGTCTTTTTCAGCGATCTGCTTAATAACACGGGCAAAGTTTGTAATAGGTGACTGCATGCTTCCCAGTAATTTGGAAAGGAGTTCCTCTCTGCTTGGGATTGTTGCGATGTTTGCAATACCTGCTGCATCGTAAGCAATACCTTCAACTACACCACCCTTGATCTCAAGTTTGTCAGCTTCCTTGGCGAATTTACCAAGTACACGTGCAGGTGCTGTTGCATCTGTAGTAGAGATAGCTGCTGCGCTAGGTCCTTCCAGATATGGAGCAAGAGCTTCAAACTGTGTTCCCTTGAATGCAAAGTTCATCATTGTGTTCTTGTAAACCTTGTATGTTACGCCGTTTTCACGACACAGCTTACGAAGTTTTGTATCCTGTTCTACTGTAAGACCACGATAGTCAACAAGGACAACTGACTGTGCATCTTTGATGTTTTCTGAAATTTCAGCTACAATCGGCTGCTTTAATTCTACTTTAGCCATTTTTTTACCTCCTTTTAGATTTGCTGTCGTCTGGAGTCATAGCCTTTTAAACGAGTTGCGTGATACGCTATAAAAAGCCTCCCGAAAACGGAAGGCTGACATTCAAACTAACTATTGAATCTTTCCCTCGGCAGGCGATACACTTACGCTCATCGAGCACCTGCTGTCTTCGGCATGATCTAAAACGACCTTGTATAAGATATCATGTTATGAGAGCCTTGTCAAGCGAATTATGAAATTAATAGCTGCTAATATAACCTTCCGCATCGATCGTGATATTTTCCGACAAGCTCTGCAGATAATTGATGACCCGTTCTCCTTCTGCGCCGTCCAGCGCATTTGTACTGCAGTCCTTCTGCAGCGCCGGAATCATCTGAATGTTTTCCAGCGTATCTCCCTGCACCGTCACTTTCAGAAGTGCTGTATCCACCTCTTTGGAATTGAACCAGAAATTACCGAGGCTGTAGATTACCGGCGTATCTCCCATATAATCTATTCCCTGCAGGCAGTGCGGATGGCATCCGACGATCAGATCTGCGCCTGCCTCCGCGATCAGTTTTGCCTGATAGGGCTGCGCCCAGTCAAGTTCGTCTGTGTTTTCCGTTCCCCAGTGTATGTATACAGTCAGGAAATCGCATTGCTGTTTTGTCTGTTTTATCTGTTCCAGCAGGCGGTTTAATTCCGTTTCATTAAAACACCGGAATACGCCCGGACTGTCTTCGGTCGCGCCCTTCGTATCCGGATTTTCCAGTCGTTCAATCTGGGTAGCTGCCAAAATACCGATTTTTGTTCCATTTACATCAAAATATACAGGCGCCATTGCCTCTTCCAGATTTCTGCCGGCCCCCACGCGCGCAATTCCTTCCCCATCCAGTGTATCCAGGCTGTCAAGAAGCGCATCCTGTCCATAATCATACGCATGATTATTGGCAAGGGAAACAATATCCACTCCCATCTGCGAAAGCAGCTTCACATTTCCGGGCTTACTGCAAAAAGTAAATGTTTTTCCTTCAACCGGCTGTCCGCGGTCTGAATACGGGAATTCATTATTGATCATACAAATATCCGCATCACGCATTTCTGCAAGAAGCGATGCGCCGATACAACTTTCTATATTACCGCCGCGGGCAGAAAGTGCATACATATTGGCATATGCATCATGAAAGCAGATATCTCCCGCAAAAGTCATAACAGCTTTCCCTTTTTCCTCTGCCGGATCAGTCTTTTGTTCTTCCTGCGGATTCTGTTCCTTCTGATCTGTTTCAATTTCCGGAAGAGAGGCATCTTCACGATCCTCTCCTCCTGTATTGTCATCCTGTCCACTCCCTATCTGCACACCAGCGCCTGCATGCATCTGTGTTTCCGCATCTGTTTGTGCATTTATTTCCGCGATCTGCTCTGCCTGCATCTGTTCCTGCCAGGCAGCTTTTTCCTTCTTTTTATGTTGTAACACGGTCGCCAGAACCGCTGTTCCGACAAGTAAGGTCAGAATAAGTGCTATCGTGAACCATGCTAATTTTCGTTTCCAGTTTTTCTTCATCTGTTTTATTCCCTATAAAAAAGAATGTGCCTTGGCACATTCTTGCGCCTGCGGCGGTCGCTTTTCTATAACCTGCCACGCAGGTTATTGCGCCGTACATTTGCTCTGCAAATGTACGACAATGCTTGCGACATCTACATTGTACGCCGCAGTGCGCATCTTTGCAAGCTTGCCTGCTTTTACTGCATAGGGGATCCCCTAAAATTTTCTATGCATCAAAAAGAAGGCGACCGGTATGACCGATCGCCTCAATTGATCTCTAACTATACGAATTAGAATTTAGCTACGCTGACCTTTACACCAGGTCCCATTGTAGGAGCAAGTGTAATGCTTCTTAAATACTGACCCTTTAATGTGCTTGGTTTTGCCTTTACGATAGCATCCATCAGTGCATCGAAGTTCTGCTGAAGCTGTTCCTCTGTGAAAGAAGCCTTTCCAACCGGAACATGGATAATGTTGGACTTATCTAATCTGTACTCGATCTTACCGGCTTTGATATCTTTAACAGCCTTTGTAACATCCATTGTTACTGTACCGGCCTTCGGGTTTGGCATTAAACCTTTCGGTCCTAAAACCTTACCAAGACGACCAACAACGCCCATCATATCAGGTGTTGCAACAACAACATCAAAATCTAACCATCCATCATTCTGGATCTTAGGGATCAGCTCATCGCCGCCGACAAAATCTGCACCGGCTGCTTCAGCTTCTGTAAGCTTATCACCTTTCGCGAATACTAAAACCTTTACTTCTTTACCTGTTCCGTTCGGAAGAACAACTGCGCCACGGATCTGCTGATCTGCATGACGTCCGTCACATCCTGTTCTGATGTGAACTTCGATTGTTTCATCAAATTTAGCAACTGCCGACTTCTTTGCTAATGCAATAGCTTCTGCAGGCTCAAACTGTGTAGCGCGATCGAATGCTTTCGCAGCATCGCTATATTTCTTACCATGTTTCATTTCGTTTACCTCCTAGTGGTAGTGGCGGAACTAATTCCTCCCACTTTTGTGTTAAATCTGTAAAAGTCTTATTCTTCTACAGCGATTCCCATACTTCTTGCTGTACCAGCGATCATGCTCATAGCAGCCTCAAGGCTTGCTGCATTCAGATCAGGCATCTTTGTCTCAGCGATCTTCTGCAGATCAGCTTTGGAGATTGTTGCAACCTTTGTCTTGTTAGGTGTTGCAGAACCGGATTTGATTTTGCATGCTTTCTTTAAAAGAACCGGTGCAGGTGGAGTTTTTGTTACGAAACTGAAACTTCTGTCTGCATAAACTGTGATAACTACAGGAATGATCATATCACCCTGATCAGCTGTCTTTGCGTTGAACTGTTTTGTAAATTCAACGATGTTTACACCATGCTGTCCAAGTGCAGGACCAACTGGTGGTGCTGGTGTAGCTTTACCAGCAGGGATCTGTAACTTAATGTATCCTTCTACTTTCTTTGCCATTTTGGCACCTCCTAATAAATTGTGGTAGTGGCGGGCTTCTGCCCTCCCACAGTCCAAGTATGAACCTTCTTATATAAGTAGGACTTCATCCTATGAACATCTTGTTCTGTCTGTGCAAGATTATGCCATCTTGCGGATTTCCGCAAAACTGATCTCAACCGGTGTTTCGCGGCCGAACAGTTCTACATTGATCGTTGCAGTCTGTTTGTTGTAATCCATTCTCTGAACCATACCAACCGTATCCTTCCAGACACCTGCAACAACAGCGATCGTATCTCCTTCTTCGAAGTCAACCGATACATTCTCTGTTTTGATTCCGAGCGGTTTCATTTCCGCTTCGGATAACGGAACCGGTTTGCTTCCCGGACCCACGAATCCTGTTACACCACGTGTGTTGCGGACTACATACCAGGTATCATCGTTCATGACCATATTGATCAGCACATAGCCTGGGAACATCTTTTTCTGAACAGTCTTTTTGGCACCGTTCTTCACTTCCACAACATCCTGAAGCGGAACCCTGACTTCCAGAATTTCCTCTTCCAGATGGCGATTTTCGATTGTTTTTTCAATATTGGCTTTTACTTTGTTTTCATAGCCTGAGTAGGTATGCACTACATACCAGTTTGCGTCTGCCATATGTTTTTCCTCACTCTACATTGTTATTAAGTTAACCGCATACTGCATAACTGTATCGAGCAGTGCGATGATCACTCCTAAAACAATAGAAATTGCAGTAACAGCTACCGCCTGTTTTCCGAGTGTTGTTTTGTCGGGCCAGATGATCTTCTGGAATTCAGCTTTCAGCCCCTTGAAAAAACCAACCTTTTCGTTACTACTTTCTCCCATAACTTTGACTCCTGTTCTTAAAAAACGGATTATTTTGTTTCTTTGTGTAAAGTATGAGTCTTGCAGAATCTACAATATTTCTTTGTTTCCATTCTGTCAGGATGATTCTTTTTATCCTTTGTCATGTTGTAGTTACGGTTCTTGCACTCTGTACAAGCCAATGTGATTTTTGTACGCATTCTTTTCTCCTTCTCGCCGCCCGCATGCTTTACTTCTGTGCGACCTTTTCCTGTTTGACATCTGCGCACGCGTCAGAGGACAGATGTACGAGACTGTCCACACCCGGTTTATGCTTGTCTTGCCACCATCTGGTAGAGCCTGGAAACCGGCTGCCCGCAGAAATCTGCCGGACAGGTTCATTTTTTACAGCATAAAAAAAAGACCTAAAAGTCATCTCGCCTGTTTAATATAGCACAGTTGTGTCCGTGCGTCAATTCCTTTTCCCGTTTTTTTCCGCATCTGCGCAGTTTTTTTGATTTTCTTTACCGGTTTTTCCGCAGAAACGATTGCATTTTGCTTATTGCAATGCTATATTTACTATATATAAGTAGATTCTCATGCCAATGCAGAGGCTGACAAGGAGTGTCAACGCCGCATTTATGCAGATTCAAGGAAGAAAGGAGGGCTTCTGATGGCAATCGGATTCGATGCGCTTAATCAGGTTTACAATCACTACCTGACGGAATATGCGCCCAAGTCAAATACTGCACTTGATACGCACAAGAAGAGTGATCTGCGCAGTATTTATAATTCCATTATCAAATTAAATAAAGAAGCGCCTCTCTGTATTCTGGATACAAGCGACGAAGCAAAGCAGTATGCGGTTTCTCTGAAAGAGCAGTCAAGGCTTTTCAGAAATGCCCTGATCTCTACCAAAGGAAGCAGTGAATCCGAACAGCTGCTCCGGCAGAAAGTTGCCTACTCTACAAAAGAAAGCATTGCAAGTGCCTCTTACGTTGGCAGTGAAAGCGGAGATCATGCGCCTTCCTTTACGCTTTCCGTAGAACGGCTGGCAAGCAGTCAGGTTAATTTCGGCAAAGCTGTTCCCGGCGATGCCAGAATTTCTCTTGCACCGGATACATACTCCTTTGATCTGTCCGTTTCCGATATGAACTACGAATTTCAGTTCCAGCTCAAAGAAGATGATACAAACCGTGAAGTCATGGAACGTCTCGGACGTCTTATCACAAAGTCCGACGTCGGTCTCAGTGCGGAGGTACTTCCCGATCATGAAGGAAATGTATTTTTAAAACTCTCCTCCGAAGCAACCGGAAAACCGGACGGCAAAGAACTTCAATTTGAGATCAGTGATCATAACACAAGCAAAAAGGCCGGTATCGTATCCTACTTTGGTATGGATCAGGTATCGCAGACTCCCGAAAATGCTTTATTTGAGATCAATCATATTGAACATACCGCCTCTTCCAACACCTTTACCGTGGAAAAGGCCTACGAGATCACATTGCAGGGCACAAGTCCTGACCCTGATACCGTGACAGAGATCGGAATCAAAGATGATATGGAAAGTCTACGGGAAAATGTACATTCTCTTGCAGACAGTTATAACGAATATATCGGCAGGATCGCACAGCCGCAGACTGCACATACGAGAAGTTCCCAGCTCCTCAGTGAGTTTTCCCGGATCTCCCGGCATTACGCACAGGCGCTTTCTTCCATCGGTCTTTCTTTTACGGCAGATGGCACTCTGCAGGTAGATGATACACAGCTTTCCGATGCCGCCCAGGCAGATGCACAGACGAGCCTGAAACCTGTGCAGGATTTTGCAAACGCCATGCTCAGAAAAAGCAATCAGATTTCATTAAATCCGATGGAATACGTTAATAAGACAATCGTAGCATACAAAAATCCGGGCAAGAATTACCCGTCACCGTATATCACCAGTGCCTATTCCGGTATGTTATTTAATAATTACTGTTAAAAACGGATGTACTTTTCAAAAGCACATCCGTTTCTTTTACTCTTCTTTCTCAAATTCCCGGTACAAAAATTCCAGATCCAGCATTTTATCATCTACATAATAATCCGCATTCGGTTTTCCCATATGCAGTTCATCGTATTGCACACCCCAATCCTGCATCTGCTTTTCTGTCACAGGTTTCCAGTCGATACCGGTCACATAACCGCGGGCAGTAAAGAGTACGATGCGATTGCCCCAGTCGTGCAGCTTGTTGATGATACGGATCATTCTCTCATTCGGCATTGCCTGTCCGTAATCCAGATCTTCGCGCTTCATGGCGATCACACCGTCAATGTCAAACACAAACAGCTTACCGCCCTGACGGATCCGCATAAAATCGTCCACTCTGGCAAAATCCGCCTCTGTGTCCACATCATACATTTCCTTCATCACATAGCCTTTGATCTTCTTACCGGTCATGGAATGCAGCTCTGTCACATTGCGCGGTCTGAGCAGATCCACATTTCCGTTCTGATAATAAGTGTCAGGGAGCTGCTGCCGCGGCATATTATAGGCTTCGGGAATATCCTTTAAGATCGGATCAAGTGTTCCGTCTTCTCCCACATACCACATCTTATGCGGAACCACTTCGTTTTTCTTAATACTGCGGACAGCATCTACCGTCTCATCATTTAACATGATCTCGATCATGGCATCAATATCTGCCGGATCGCGGAACGGATAGGTCGGTCTGAGCTGGACGATGATATCCGGCACATAATCTTCTTTCTCTTTCAGGAAAGAAAGTGCATGGGCAAACACATCGATATCCAGCGCTGTATCCGTGGCATATTCTGCCGGACGGATAAACGGTGTTTCCGCACCGTATTCTCTTGCGATCTGTGCATATTCCTCACTGTCCGTAGAAACAATGATCCGGTTGATATATTTCGATGCCTTCGCATGTTCTATGGAATATGCCATCATTGGTTTTCCGTTGATCTTTCTGATATTTTTATTCACAACACTCTTGGATCCGCTTCTTGCAGGGATCAGTGCAAGGATCTTTTTCTCTGCCATTTTCTTACCTCTCTATTTCCGCAGCGGCCATATCAAGCGCTGCTCTGATCACTTTATCCATATCATAGTATTTATATTGGCCAAGCCTTCCACCAAACAGAATATTTCCCTGTTCTTTGGCAAGCGCCGCATATTTCTGATACAACTGCCCGTTCTTTTCATCATTGACCGGATAATACGGCTCGTCTCCCCGCGTAAATGCTGCAGGATATTCTCTTGTGATGACCGTTCCTTCGCCTTTACCGAATTCAAAATGCTTATGCTCAATGATACGGGTATACGGGATCTTGCGCTCCGTATAGTTGACAACCGCATTGCCCTGGAAATTATCTTCATCCGGCAGATACTCACTTTCAAACCGCAGGGATCGATATTCCAGCTGTCCATAGCAATAATCAAAAAACTCATCGATCATACCTGTATACAATACCTTTTCAAAGGTATCTTCCGTTTCTGCCAAAAATGCTTTGTACTCTGTTTCCAGTCTGATCGGAATGTCTGCCAGCAGTTTTTCCGCGATCTGTGTATAACCGCCTACCGGAATGCCCTGATACCGGTCATTAAAATAATTATTATCATAAGTATAACGCAGTGGCAGTCTTTTTATGATAAACGGAGGAAGCTCTTTGCAGTCACGCCCCCACTGCTTCTCCGTATAGCCCTTGACCAGCTTTTCATATACCGTCGTTCCGGCAAGAGAAATTGCCTGCTGTTCCAGATTCTGCGGATCGGTAACCCCGGCTTCCTTGATCTGCTCTGCGATCACCTGCTTTGCCTCTTTTGGCGTATTTACGCCGAACAGAGCATGAAAAGTATTCATATTAAACGGCAGATTATAAAGCTCGCCTTCATAAACCGCTACGGGCGAATTGATGTAATTGTTGAAATCTGCCAGCGCATTGACATAGTCCCACACTTCCCGGTCAGATGTATGGAAAATATGGGCACCATACTGATGCACCCGGATTCCATGCTGCTCTTTCGTATAAATATTGCCCGCAATATGGTCTCTTTTTTCTATTACCAGGCAGGATTTCCCCGCTTTTTTCATCTCACGGGCAAACACGCAGCCAAACAGCCCCGCGCCCACGATCAAATAATCATATTTCACAAGATTTCCTCCAGTATTTTTGTCCTGACTTCCCAGGTATGACCTGCCATTGCCAGTTCTCTTCCAGCTTTTGCGATCTTCTGCAGCTTTTCATCCATCTGCGGCTGCAAAAGTACGGTCAACCGGTCTGCAAGTTCTCCCGGTCTTTCTCTATCATACAGGATAACATTCTCCTCGTCTATCAGAATCTGATCCAGATAGGGATTACTGTCCGTTACGCAGACCGCACCCGCCAGCATCGTATTGAAGATCCGGTCATGCGCGCCTGCATGAAAACATGGCAGAACATTCAGTGCCAGCTTTGCATCCGCGAGTGCCAGCAGGCACTCCTCAGAACTTGCATACGGAGACAGGATCAGATTTTCCGGATGACTACAAGGCAGATTCTCCCAGCCCGCGCCAATGATATGCACCTTCAGCCCGGCATCTGCAAGTGCAGCTACTACATTTCCCCGCAACGTAAAACGGATATAATAATCCAGAAACTGGATATGTCCCAATGTCTCTCTGAGTTCATCCTCTGTTGCCTCCGGTATTTCTTCCGTCAGCCTGCGTCTTGCCACATCCTCCAAAAGAGCATGTGGATCTGACAGCACCTCGTCTATGATCGAATGATAAAACTGACTGTACTCCTCTCCGTTCCGGTTAATAAATACATCAAAATGAGACGGACAGACATACGTTCCCGTAAACAAAATATCCGTCGTCCGTTCCCCCCATGGTTTACACAGCATCTCGGTTCCGGCGGTTGGCAGAAACGGTCCCAGCTTTACCTGCGGAAAATAACGATGCATATAAGCCATATGCAGCTGATCGATACAGATCTGCATGTACCTGTCTGCTCTCTTCTCAAGCTGCTCCTGTATAAAAGCATGATAATGATACGGATGATCCACAATGATATTGATGCAGCGCAGCCTATAGGTGTCTGCAACCGGTTCCCTGCCATCCCCGGCAAGCCACATATCCTCTCCGTAAAGTCCTGCAAAATTAAAGGTCAGGAAATACGCCCCCTGCATTATTTCATCCGTCCCTTCCGCAGTCTTTTTTTCTGCATCAAAATAGAAAGGACAGACCTCATATCCGTCCTTTCTAAGCTGTTTTTCTATTTGTATCAGGAAATAGGATGTCGTTTCCACATCCCCATGAAATGTAATGATCTGCATATACCTGCCTGCTTTTCTATTTCTTATTATCCAGAAACTGTGGCGGCAGATAATTCATTTGGTTCATATTCTGATAATATCCGTATGCCACTCTGGAAGAGGTTCTTCCCTTCCGGATTCCGGCTCTGTACTCCTGAAACTTTTTTTCTACAACTGCTTTATTCCGTGCCTCATCCGCCTGCAATTCTACACTCTTGTCCGTCACCTCGGTGATCAGTTCCTGGAGTGTTCTGATCTGCTGTGCATATGTTTTCTTTCCTTCCGGACTCTGCAGCAGCTCACCGACATGCGCGAATACAGTTTCAAATCCCTGATCAAGCTGATTGAGTGCATTGATCAGATCGGATTTTGCATCCGTGCCCCGGTCAAATGCATCCCAGTCCACCATATCCTCTTTCAAGAGCGCAGCCTGATTCTTACTGTTTCCAATCAGCTCAGACAGTATCGCACTTTTTTTCTGCAGACTTTCTATCAGAATTGTAATGTACTGTTTCTCCATTCCGTTACCTGCCGTTTCCCGCCTTCTTCATGACCTCTTTCCAGGTGTCACGCATAGAATGCAGGTGTGTGTTGACCTCTTCCAGAATTTCTTTATCTTTCTTAATGTTAGCCTCTAACAACCGTTCCAGAAGATATTTATACACACGGTCAAAATCCTCCGCGACCGGATATCGCATATCCAGTGTAGCACGGAATTCATCAATGATCCTCTGTACGCGTTTGATATTATCATTTGCCTTCTGGATATCATTGTGTTCAATACCCATGATCGCCATATTACAGAACTTGATCGCACCTTCATAGAGCAGCAGTGTAAGCTCCGCCGGAGATGCACTCATAATCTTATTTGTATTGTACTGCGCATATTGCTGCGCATATGGATTTGCTGCCATATTCCTTTGCTCCTTAACCTAACAATCCCGCTATTGCGCTTGTCTTGGATGACAGTTTTGCGAGTGCGGTTTCCATTGCACTGAACTTCCTGTACCATTTATCCTGCAGTGCTGTCAGTTTTTCTTCCTGCTCTGCGATATCGCTTGTATAGTCATCATACTCCTGTTTCATCTGTTTATCATTGTAAGCCTTGTAGATGCTCCGCATGCTGTTGGCACCCATCTTCTCTGTCAGCTTTGTGTACAGACTGTTGTTGAGCTGCTGGAAGAAATCGATCACAGTCTTTGGTTCATTGGTGATCATTGTCTTCAGGATATCTGTATTACCGGCTGTGGAAGAATCATCTTTATCACCGTCAATATGATATGCATGTTTTTCATTATCCGCTGCAGTAAAATAAGCAAGTGTATTGATACCAAAGCTGCTCAGATAATAGGTTTTGCCGCCAACGGTAAATCCCGATCCCATAACTTCTTCCATTGCAGAAGATACATCACTTAACGTGCTGTCTCTGCGCAGAAGTGATTCCTTGATCTTCTTCTCCCAGTCCTCGATCTCCGAATCGCTCATTTCTTTCTTTTCATCAGAAGTCAGCGGTTCATAGCCTTTGGAAGAATCTGCATTATAGAGCTTATCCATTTCATTGATCAGCTCATTATAGCCCTTGATAAACTTCTTGATCGTATCATAAATGCCGTCATAATCATTGGAAGTCGTCAGTGTCACAGTCTCTGCAGATTCCGCAAGCGCTGTGATCGTCATGCCATTGATCGTGAAGTTATTGGCTGCCGATGTAAATGTTGCATTGTTCAGCTCAATCTCCGCATCCTGTCCTTCGATTCTGGTTGCCTGACCGGAGTAAGCACTACTGGTCAGAGCGGTTTTTGCCATTGTGATCCTTTTTTCCAGATCCTGTGTTACCTCATTCCTGATCGACGCACTGTTATTTGCCACCAGTGCCTCATTATCAGCCTTTGTCTGCTGTGCACTTTCTATCTTGGATACATAACCGGCAAGTGTATCAACACTTTTCAGTGAAGCCTCTGCCGCTTTGAGCTTTTCCTCACGCTCGGTCTTTGCCTCTTCTGTTTCCCCTTCCGGCGCATCCTTGAGTCCGTCCCTGTAAGCTGTCAGTTTTTCTTTGTATGTTTTAATCTGCTCTGATGTCTGCAAATCATCCTTTACAAGCTCCGGATCTGTATTTTTCTCAAAAAATTCATCAAATAATTTCTGATTATCAGTAATTGTCTTTTCTGCAGCAGTGATCGCTGCATTTGCAGATTCTGTCTTTGCCTGCACCTGCGCGTCTATGTAAGCTGCCTTATCCACATCGGACATATTGGCAAAACGTGTATATTCACTCTTTGTTGCAGTATCGAGAACATTAATCCCTAATGCGGAAAGCGCGTTAAATCCATTCTGATCATTTGCTGTCAGAGAAAAATCCGCATCTTTTCCTGTTGTGGTAGAGCTGATGAAAAATCTCTGATAGGTCTCATCAAAAGAAGCATTCACGCCCGCATTTTTTAACTGCTTTGTCAGCTCTGCGATCGTTGCATCACCCGACAGACTGATATCTGTGCTCTTACCGCCCGTCTTTAATGTCAGGCTGATCTTTCCATCTCCGCCAAGCTGCATGCCTTCGATATCTTTCAGCTTTGTAGAGCTTGTATAGGAAGCAAGGCTTCCGTTTGACTTTTTGAGCTCTGCGCCGGTCAGATACCCTGATTTTGCAAGCTTATTGACCTTTAATGTCTGTACTCCGTCTGTTGCATTGGCATCTGCAATAACAGAAGCAACAGAACTGTTCGATACGGTCGTTTTCTTCTTTGCATAAGCAGTAGAGAAACGCAGATCACTGACTGTTCCTGTATAGAAACTGTAAATCTTACTATTCAAAGTCTTCCACGCATCCATCTTCCATGAAAGCTTTGTCTGTGCCTTTACCAGGCTGTTTTTCTTGGCACTCTGGGCAGATACCAGCTCTGTAATAATACTTTCCGTATCCAACCCCGAATTCATACCTGTAATTCTAATCGTCATAAACAGCCTCCTATCGCTTCTCGTCTACCAAAATGCCAGCCATTTCCCATACCTTGGCAATCATATCCAGGGTTTTTTCCGGCGGCAGTTCCTTTATTACCTTCTTTGTATCTTTATCTACGATCTTGATCGTAACACGATTCGTCTTTTCGTGAATGCCAAATACAGCCTCTGAATTTGCCATCTTTTTGTTCAGCTGATCCACAGCCTGTTTGATCTGATCGTTTGACGGCTGGTTGCTTTGTCCGTTTCCGCTATAAGCGTTACTGCCGTCTTCTCCTGTTTCCTGTACCTTGGCAACACCCGCTGTCGTTCGATCCAGCTGTGCTCCCACTTCCTGTGCCGTCGCATCCGTGCTCTCTGCAACAGGTTTGCCTGTTTCCTGCGGCATTACCGTCTGTGCCTGCAGGCTCATCATGCTTCCAATCGGTTCAATAGCCATATTAACACCTCCCTGTTCGTTTCATAGCTATCTTCATTTATATATATCGACATTTCCCCTCTCATTATTAACAATCCTAAAAAAGTTTTTTCAAAGCTTCCAGATCTGCCTGCATGGCTTCCTTATTGGAATCCTGAATCTGCAGATAGACTTCTTTCCGGTAGATCGGAACTTCCTTTGGTGCTGATATGCCGATCTTTACCTGATCGCCCTTGACCTCCAGAACAGTTACTTCAATATTATTGTTAATAACAAGTGCTTCTCCTTTTTTCCGCGATAATGCCAGCATATCATTCACCTGCCTTTCTACTCTTTAACAGCTCATAGATTGGATACTTGACATCATATCCTTCCGCAATGATCTGGCAGGCTTTTTTCGTTGCCGCGTTGATCACGATCGGTCCCTGCAGATTGACGCTCATCTTAGTCAGATCAGAGGGTACTGTCACCGTTACAAGCACCAGCATATCATCATTTTCAAAGTTGCCAAGCGGTTTTAACAGTTCATCTTCCACCTGCGGATTGTACTCCGACATAATGACGAGCGGATTGACTACAGGCAGTGCAAACTGCGGTTCCTGCATGGACTGCAGCCACTGGATGCCCCCCTCTTTTTCCTGATCGTGGATCAGTGCAAACTCTGTCAACTGCGGAAATCCCACGATTCCGTTTACGAAATGGAGTACTTTGCTATCATCAATACAAATCTGTCCAAAAATTCTTGAATTAATTTCCATCATTTTTCCCTTTCTTTTTATAGGTAGTTCAGTAGTGTCGTCTGGGCAATCTTACCTGTTGCCATCAGTGATGCATTGTATGCCAGTTCGACGCTGCGAAGGTTCACTGTCACTTCTGTAATATCTACTTCCTCATTTTCGGAAGAAAGTGTCTTAAAATTTGTCTGCTGCTTTGCGAGCCGGTTAGAAACAAGTTCCACACGGGAACCTCTGTTACCTGTCGCAGTCAGTGCGGAATTAGCAAGATCCAGATGTCCCTGTGCCTTTGTCATGCTGCTTTCAAACAGCTTCTGCATCTTGTCGTTCATCAGTGTGTAAGATTTATTTGCTGCATCCAGTCTTTCCTGCAGTTCTGCATTATCCGGATCTTTCTTCAGCATATCCTTGAGCGTGGAAATATTTTTCTCCATCGTATCCACATCCCCGATCGCACTGATCAGATCGTCCATATCTCTGCGGAGCGCCGGTGTAAAAAGCTCGCTTGCCAGTGTATTGACACGGACGCTCTGGTTAAATCCCACATCATAGGAAATATACTGCTTGCTGTTATCATCGGTTGCGCCGGTCAGATAACCCGCATTATAATCAATGCCTCCGGAAGTACAGGCAAAATAATGCTCCGGTCTCAAATCATTTTTCTCAAAAGCATCCTTTTCGTAAGTAACACGGATCTCTCCTTCGTCCACATCCGATGTTGCCGCATTGTCTTTCACTCCAGCAAGCTTCCCATAAGCTGTATCACTCAGGATCAGTTCGCCCGTCTCCGGAATGTATACAACACCGTCTGCAGCCTGATCTGCACTTGTATAGGCATTTCTTGCCGTATCATAAGCGGATACGATTTCTGCTGTCATTGTCTGTTGATTACCGCCTGCATCATAATAAGTGATCGTCGGTGCCACAGTATCGGAGCATTTATTATAAGATAAACGCATTCTGTGAATGGTAGACGATGTGACATCCTGCTCCGTCGTGCCAAGCCCTTCCGCATTTGCCTCTGTCATATTTTTCAGCTTTCCACTGTCCACATAGGTCATGTCACTGAGACTGTCTACGGTAAGCTGCTCCGTGATCTTGTAATTCTGCTTCACCGCATTGCCAAATGTAACGGGTGTATCTGTACGATAACCACTGAATACATAACGTCCCGCATAATCCGCATCACCTGTCGCATATACTTCCTTCTGCATCGATTTCAGATTTTCAAGTACCTTGCTCCTGTCCTCGGTCGTGTTAAAGCCCGCTGCTCCTTTTTCGCAGTTTTTATAAAAATCAGATACAATATCTACCACTGTAGTGATCGCACTTTCCGTAATATCCAGCCACGACTCCGCATCCGGAACATTCTTCTTATAATACTGGTTTACCTGACTTAAATTTGTACGAAGGCGCAGCGCGCGGATCGCTACAACCGGATCATCGGATGGACGGCTGATCTTTGATCCTGTAGAAAGCTGTGTGTTGATCTTATCCTCCAGCACCTTATTTCGATTGATATTTGTTACAGAATTATTGGAGATGATCTTATTCGTGATTCTCATATACTGCCTCTTTCTATTCCATTGCTGTCATGCTGTTTTCTACTTATTACATCGGCTCAAGCCAATAAAAACTATACCCCTGTCTGCAGGATCAATCTGTCATATACCTCTGTCAGCACCTGTATCATTTGGGATGCCAGATTGTATGCACGCTGATATTGTACCAGGTTCAGAGACTCTTCCTCCGTATCTACGCCACTGACAGACAATCTCTGTGTATCGATTGTTTTTGCAATATTCTGATAGCTTGCGGAAAATGTATTGGCACTGCTCGCATTCAGCGATACATCCGATAAAACACACTGCAGAAAATCCCTTGCCGAGCATCCGCGGAAACTCATCTTATCTTTATTTGTCTGCAGGTCGATCAGATCTTTAACGAGATCATACCCTTCCGGTCCTGTTCCCGCTCCTGTATGTGTTGCCAGAAGCTGTGGATCATCCAGCATTTCCTTATTGATCGCAAAATTAGTTGCTGTCAGGTAATAATATGTATCATCCGTGCTGGACACTGTCGCGCCCGGTGTCTGATTTCTGGATGTCACAAACTTACGCTGCGTCACATCTGTTGCCTCGTTTGCAACAAATAAAATGTCTGCCGCATTGCCATAGCCATCTACCGCATCCTGTCCTGTCAGGATCTTATTAAATGCCTGCGCATAGGTCCTGACCCATTCATTGAGCTGCTGCTGGTAGTACGGAACGCCCTGATAGTCGATAGAAACGCCGATCTGTGCTTCTTTACCGATCCGGTCATCCGCCGGCTGTCTGCTGTTTTTATTCAGATCATCACTAATCTCAAACACGTATTTTTCAATCTTGCCGTCTGCACCGTAAACTGCTTTAAAGGTATCATAATAATATTCCTGATTTCCGATCTGGATCACGCCGCCCTTATCCGGCAAAGTCGATTTATTCAGATCTTTCAGATAGGAAGCACTGACATCGATCGTTACCTCATTCTTACCGCTTGTCTGATTTTTGCTGATCTCTGACACCGTTCCTTTAAAACATTCGCCGTTATTTCCGTCGCGGAGAGCGATCAGTCCCTGCAGCTGTCCGCCGATCCGGTTACTTGACATACTGAACTCATTCCCGTTCTTCCAGACAATATCAAAAAGCCCCAGTGCATCAGACTGATTGTTTGCTTCATAATTTGCTCTTGCGACACATTCCAGTTCATTATAAGCATTCCCATCCACAAGCATCTGTCCGCCTGCAATCTTTACGGTATATCTGTTTGCGCCCGTTTCTCTGTCCGGATAATTCGGATCACGGATGGGTGTTTCATTTATTTCTACATTTGCAACCAGGGAAAGCTGGTCGATCAGAAGGTCTCTTCTGTCGCGAAGCTCATTTGCAGTTGTCCCTGTCAGTTCGATCACATTGATCTGTTCATTTAAGGAAGCAATCTCTGCAGCGTAGGAATTGATCTCATCCACTTTATTTTTGATCTCTGCATTGATATCCGTCTGAATATTGACCAGATTCTCCGCCACCGTATTAAAATAGTATGACAGGTTATTGGCAAATCCGATCATCTGTGATTTTGTTGTTACATCTCCCGGATTTTTCTGCAGCTCCGCCAGGGCCTCGGACAGTTCATTGAATACGGTCGTAAATCCCTTGATCGTTTTATTGTCGTCCGCAAACAGATCCTCTATCTGCTTCATGTAATATTCTTTTTCACCATACTCGCCCACTTTATCATTGTTATTCCAATATTTAAAATCATAAAAGGCGTCTCTGTTACGGTCAATGGACTTTGTATCAACGCCTGCACCGGCGCATCCATATGTCGTATGAGTACGGATCGCATCACTTGCCTGCTGGGTCACCGTCTGTCTGGAATACCCCTTGGTTTCCACATTGGCAATGTTGTTACCCGCAGTATTGATCGATGCATTGGATGCGATCAGACCTGTGTATGCAGTATTCAGTCCGAAAAATGTAGAAGGCATATGCTACTCCTCTCCTATGCACCAAGTGTGTTGATAATGTGCTCCAGAAGCTGGTCGATCACATTGATATAACGGCTTGACGCATTATACGCATTTTGAAATTTGATCATATTAGACAATTCTTCTTCATCGGAAACGCCAACTACCTGCTGTCTGGCATTATCTGTGGAGCTGACTGTCGTTTCTTCGTTTTCATAGATGCTCTTAAATACAGCACCTGTATTTGCCACCTGACTGACAATATTGGAATAATAGTCAATCAGATTGGATTTCGTCGTCACATTTGGATTCAGGCGATATGCTTTTGTTTCAAAAACAGCCTGTAGTTCCTGTGCGATCGCATAATCCTCTTTCTTATCATTTTTGATAAAACCAAGCTTTGTCGGTTCTTTTACAAGATCCGGATTGACCACAAGATTAGAAATTGTAAATAATGTATTTTCCTTTCCTGCTGACAGATCTTCCCGGATCAGCTTCCCATTTTCATCATATGTGTCACTGGAAATACGCTGGAATAATTGTATGATCGTGCCATCTTCATTTCGCAGATAAGGCGATCCTTCTTTTTCTGCTGCATTTTCAAGCACTTCATTGAATTTTGTAACAATATTATGTACCAGATTATCAAATTCTGCCTGCACGTTCATCAATATGGAAGAAGAAACCGTTTCATTATAGGCATCAGCATCCTGCAGATCCGTATAATCAGCTCTGTGATCACCACGGGCAACCAGCATACCTTTCAGGCTTCCGATATCTGTATTGCAGGCTGTTGAAATTTCTCTTGTCAGATCAAATACCTTACAATTGGAAATATCGTAACGGAAGGTACCGTTTTCCTGTGGGATCTTCTTGGCATCTCCCTGCCAGAAAGGTGTATAAAAACCGGTATCTGAATTCTGATCCAGTCCGATTTTGAAAACCTGTGTTGCATTTACCAGCGTATGCCCTTCATACTTCACGTTCACACTGCCGTTCCAGTCTTCACTGTAGGAAATATTGCCGTATCCACCAAGTGCATCCAATATCTGGTTCCGTTCATCACGCAGATCGTTTGCACGCTCAATTCCACCGGTTTCAATCTTGATGATTTCATTATTTAATGCAAACAGACGGTCTGCATATTGGTTGATCTGATCAACCTCTCCTTTGATCTGATTATTCAGGTTATCCTGATACTTGGAAAGAGCACTGTACACATTACCCGCCTGCTCCACAAACTGTGATGCACGCTGGATCAGAAGTCCCTGTGTAACGGAACTTGCAGGCTGTTTTGCCAGTTCCTGCACCGCTTCCCAGAGATCATTCATTGATTCACTGAAGGATTCGCCGTCCAGTTCTCCCAGCAGTGTCTCCACCTCACCGAGTGTATTATAGGAAACCTCATAAAAGGCACTTCTGCCCGATTCCTTTCTGTATTTCTGGTCGAGGAAGCTGTCCCTGACCTGTCTGACATCCGCATAGGTAACGCCCAGCCCCGTCTGCTGGTTCGCTGCTGCTTTCGGATTGACCGACAACAGATTATAATTTTTATCCGTCAGCAATGTCTGCTGTCTTGTGTATCCCTTTGTATCTACATTGGATAAGTTATGTGCTGTTGTATTAAGTGCGTTCTGCCCGGTCTGTAAGCCGGAGGCACCTACATATAAACTACCGAATAAGGACATTTCCTCACCTCATTTTCTTACTGTTTAGCATCAAATCCGCCTCTTGACGGCGCCATATAATTGCCTGCATTCATGGCACCTTTATTGTATTCCGCCGTCTGTGGTGCAGCCTTTAAGCCCCGCACCAGATTCAGGTCAAATTCCACCATTTCAAGTGCACTCTGCAGAAGCTCCCGGTTCTGTTCATTGATCTGTGCCATGGCTTTCACGGTTTCCTTCAGTTTATCACTCGCCTCAGACAATCTTCTCTGTTCCTGTGCTCTGGCATCCAGCGCCTTGATCAGCACCGGGATCGTCAGTGTACCGACATCACGATTCATGACATTTGCCATATCCTCCATGATGCCCATCCGTCTTTTATCCACATCGTTTACCTGATCGACCAGAAGCTGTTCCTGCTCGGTGATCTGTTGCAACGCCGGTATATCATTGGAAACAATGACCTCTGTTTTTTTCATGGACAATTCCAGAAGCGCATCATAATATCCGCCCTCTTCTTCCAATACATCCATCAAATTTTCCATCAGACTTGCCATATGTATATATTTCTTCCTTTCCGGATCTCATTACAAAAATGGTGCCTGGCCTTTTAGGCACAGACACCGTTTTTCTTTTTCATCAGCCTAATAATGTACTATATTTTTCCAGTAATCTCTCTGCAAAATCATCAGAAGATACATCATAACTGCCGGACTGTACTGCCTCCCTGATCGGGGCTGTTACATCCTCACGGATATCCGGAGCTGCAAAAACGGCAGCTTTAGCGGTCTGATAATCTTTTCCCGTGCTTGATATCTGAACCGCATCCATAAAGTTCTTATTTGTTGTCTTCTGTGTTTTTCCTGCTTTCGATGTATTATAAAGCTGCTGAATCTGTGTATAAGCTTCAATACGCATGGTAATTCCTCCTTTATGTGTATTGATGTTTGTTCTTATACTATACATATCGGAAAAAAACACGTGAACTTAATAGGTATTTTTCTGTTTTTCTGTTTTTCGGTTCACCCCAGCCCCAGCAGATGCTGTACCAGGATCTTGATTCCCATCAGGATCAACACAATACCGCCTGCCATCTCTGCTTTCGATTTATAGCGGCTTCCGAACACATTTCCAATTTTGAGTCCCACACCTGAAATAATTCCCGTTGTAATACCGATCAGAATGATCGCCTCGACAATATTCACACCCAGAAAAGCAAAGGTTACACCGATCGCCAATGCATCAATGCTTGTTGCAACCGCTAAAATCAACATGGTGGAAACCGTAAAGGAATCATCCAGTTTTTCTTCCCCGGCTCCGGACTCGCGCACCATATTGGCACCGATCAGTCCAAGCAGCACAAATGCGATCCAGTGATCCACATTGGCTACCATCGCCTCAAACCGGACACCGAGCAGATAGCCAAGAAGCGGCATCAAAGCCTGAAAGCCGCCAAAATAAGCTGCAACGATCAGATAGTGCTTAGTTTTTACTTTCTGCACTGACAGTCCCTTACAGACAGAGACTGCAAATGCATCCATTGACAGTCCGACCGCTATTACCAACAATTCCCATAAACTCATGTTTTTTACCTTTCCTTACTGTGAGTGTGCACCCGGGAAGCTATAACCTGCTACGCAGGTTATTTGGCCGCACATTTGCTTCGCAAATATGTGGCAATGCTTGATTTCGTTCCCTCGCTACACACAGAGACGAGATACGCTCTGCGAATCTCGCTCTGATTAGCGGTCGTCAAATGCACCGCATAAATGCGTGCATTTTCCTCGTCGCCATAACAAAAAGAGACTTATCCGGATAGACTGATGCTATCGCAGATAAGTCTCGTCATTTCAGATGATGCCAGGAACAAATCCAGTATGTTGACTTCACCGCACTTCGTGCCGACTACTCCCTTATTTTGTCCCATTATACTAAACTGATAATTTTTGTCAACTATTAATTGTTAAACAGTGCGGTAGACAGATATCTGTCACCGGAATCCGGCAGAAGTGCCACGATCGTCTTGCCTTTGTTCTCCGGTCTCTTTGCCAGAATTGTTGCTGCTTTCAGTGCTGCACCGGAAGAGATACCGACCAGAATACCTTCGCTTACCGCAAATGCCCTGCCTTCTGTAAAGGCATCTTCATTTTCGATCGTGATCACTTCATCATATACCTTTGTATTTAATACTTCCGGTACAAAACCTGCACCGATTCCCTGGATCTTATGTGCTCCCGGTGTTCCTTTGGAAAGCACAGGGCTTGTTGCAGGCTCTACTGCCACAATCTTCACATTCGGATTCTGTTCTTTCAGATATTCACCGACGCCCGTTACAGTTCCGCCTGTACCAACACCTGCTACAAAAATATCAACCTTACCGTCTGTCTGCTCCCAGATTTCCGGTCCTGTTGTTTTCTTATGTACTGCCGGATTTGCCGGATTTACAAACTGTCCGAGAATGACTGCTCCCGGAATTTCCTTTACCAGTTCGTCTGCCTTTGCAATGGCGCCCTTCATACCATTTGCGCCTTCTGTCAGGACGAGCTCTGCGCCATATGCTTTTAATAAGTTTCTTCTCTCCACACTCATGGTATCAGGCAGCGTCAGGATCGCATGATAGCCTTTTGCTGCTGCTACAGCTGCAAGACCGATCCCGGTATTTCCGCTGGTAGGCTCGATGATCGTAGCCCCCTCTTTTAAAATACCCTTCTCCTCTGCATCCTCGATCATGGCAAGTGCGATTCTGTCCTTTACAGAACCTGCCGGATTCAGATACTCAAGCTTTGCAAGGATCGTTGCTTCTGTGACCCCTGCCTTTTTGCTGTATCCGTTCAGTTTCAAAATCGGTGTTTTTCCGATCAGTTCCAATGCGCTTTCCTTAATCTGACTCATTTCAGTTCCTCCTTCATTTTGAGCAGCGACTTTCCGGTTACAGCTGCCCGTTTGTATTTTCCCACTATCTACGTAGGAATAATATGTTTGCTGTTGAAACTGATTATATACGTTGTTATTTTTATTGTCAATAACTTTTTTGCAATACTTCCCGGATTCCTTCGATCACTGTATTATATCTTCTTTCCAGAACCGCAAACTGATCAACCGTCAGCTCCGGGAAACCTGCTCGAAACTCATTTACAATCTCCTCACTGATCCGGGCCAGATCTCCGAATCCCAGATTCAGGCTCACACCCTTTAAGGTATGGATACAACGATACGCTTCCTTCTCTTCATGCGCCGCATATTTCATCAGAAAATTCTGATAACTGTCTTCCCGCAAAAACTTTTCCAGAAAAAGCAAAATTGTTTCATCATTCTCCAGTCTGTAAAGCACGTTGCTGTAGTCTCCTCCTACTTTTCTGTAAAAAACTTCTAACATTCGCTTCCCCTTTCTTTGCATGTAATTACATTACTTTTTTGGTGTATTTTTTATCGCATCAATATTTTACCACAACTCTACAGAATATGTCACAAAAACACCCTATCCATTTACCGTTTCTTAACCACATTTCATCGACAAATTTCGCATTTTACAAAAAAGCAGCCATTTCGCATTTTATAAAAAGCAGCATCGACGCTCCTACTTTTTAATGCTATAATGTAATGGCACAGAAGAAAAACAAGCGACCAATATCATGTATCGAAGATGCATGATGCAGCCCGGGCTCATCGCCAGAGGCGATTATACATGAGCCCGGGTTCACGAAAAGGTGACATTTGTTTTTCCTGTGCCATTAACGAGCAAACAGTCTGCGAAGCAGACTATAAAGCACCGAAGGTGCGGGTTTGCGAGTGCATAAATACATTTTACACAAGGAGGTCATTTTTATGCAGACTACCACAATATCCGATGCAGTCCGCTACATCGGTGCAGACGATACGACGATTGATCTTTTTGAAAGCCAGTACGAGGTGCCAAACGGCGTATCCTATAATTCTTACGTTATTTTAGATGAAAAAATTGCTGTCATGGATACAGTAGATGCGAGAAAAACAGACGAATGGCTGTCTAACCTGAAAGCCGCCTTAGACGGACGAAATGCCGACTATCTGATCGTTTCCCATTTAGAACCGGATCATTCCGCAGGGATCAAGCTGTTTACAGAGCAGTTCCCACAGGCAAAGCTTGTTATGAGTGCAAAGGCAAAAGCCATGCTGCCACAGTTTTTTGAGATTCCGTCACTGGAAGAGAAATGCTTAACGGCTGCTGAAGGGGAAACACTCTCACTTGGCAGCCACACGCTGCAGTTTTTCATGGCTCCCATGGTGCACTGGCCGGAAGTCATGGTAGAATATGAAATGACAGAAAAAATTCTCTTCTCTGCCGATGGTTTTGGCAAATTCGGTGCATTGTCCACAGAGGAGGACTGGGCATGTGAAGCCAGAAGATATTATTTCAATATTGTAGGAAAATATGGTTCTCCCGTGCAGACACTTCTGAAAAAAGCTGCCACACTTGACATTCAGACGATCTGTCCGCTGCACGGTCCGATCTTAAAAGAAAATCTGCCTTACTATATCGGCAAATACCAGATATGGAGCAGTTATGAACCGGAAGACAAAGGCGTTCTCGTTGCCTGTGCTTCCATCCACGGCAATACAAAAGCCGCGGCAGAAAAAATGGTCAATCTGCTGCAGGAAGCAGGTGCGGCAAAGGTTGCTTTCACAGATCTTTCCCGCGACGATATGGCAGAAGCCATCGAAGACGCCTTCCGCTATGACAGTCTTGTGCTTTGTGCAGCCTCCTACGATGGCGGTGTATTCCCGCCAATGGAAGACTTTTTGAACCGTCTTTCCCATAAGGCTTTCCAGAAGCGAAAAGTGGGGATCATCGAAAACGGCTCCTGGGCTCCATGCGCTGCCAAGAGCATGAAAGCCATTCTGGATACGATGAAAAATCTGGAGATCTGCGATAAAGTTGTTACGATCAAAACAACGATGAAAGATGCAGATGTGGAACATATGAAGGAGCTGGCAAAAGAGATCGTTGGGTAAAGGGAAAAGGCACTACTCGTAAGTATACTACTTACGAGTAGTGCCTTTAAATTTTCTGTTTGATCAGCACAGTCTTCCCTTCAAATGCAAAACCGTACTTTTTGATGTCTGCCGCATCTATTCCATCTGCAAGCAGTTCTGTCACATAACACTTTTCCTCAATCTGTCTCAGTGCCTTATCCGCACATTCCTCCAGATCTTTATCCCTCTTCGGATCGAATACTTTAAATTCTATGATACAAGAACTCTGCCGTGCATCTACCGCCTTCATCATAATGTCATATCGTCCTATCCCACTTTCCCGATTGGATGTAATATGATAGTGATCCGATAATTCAGCAAGCAATCCCAACACAAACCCATGATAAAATCTTTCTGTTTCATCAATTGCTCCATAACCGGATCCGCAATCAAAATAGCTGAAGGTTGTTTTAGCAACCATGTTCATATAATAGTTCATATCTTCGACATTGCCCGCCAGCAAAGCCTTCTGAAAATCTCCAAAGTCACTTCCTCTGCGATAAAACCATTTTCTGAACATTCTGACAAACATTTTTTTGATCTCAATATTTGTAAAGGACAGCGTATATAAATCCTCTTCTGCATGATCCGCCCTCAGATATCCCGTAGTGAATAAAAGCGCCCAAATGGCATTTTCATCCACATCCAGCAGGGAGAAATCAATCATTTCATCTATATGTGCCCGAATCTGTTTTCCATTCATCAGATCTTCCATATTACATTTTACATGACGAGACCCTTTTGCTATCAATCTGTTAATCAATGTATTACTACTGGTATTTGCCCAATATGTATCAAATCTGCCATCCGAATCTATAAACTTTGTGATAGACCACGGATTGTAGATATCTTTACATCTGCCGATCATAAAACCGTCATACCACTGCTTCACCTGTTTTTTATATTTCCCCAGCTCCACATGATCGAGCGCAGCAAATACCTCTTTCTGTGTAAATCCAAATGCAGTTTCATATTTATGCGTGGTAATGGCGGCCACATCAATATGATTCATATCAGAAAACATAGATTCTCTTCCGATTCTTGTGATACCGGTCATAAGCGCCTTTTCCAAAAGTGGATTTGTTCTAAATGTGTTATTCAAAAATCCTCTCATAAATGCTGCCATACGATCCCAATATCCATGAAAGTATGCTTCCTGCATAGGCGTATCATACTCATCCAGCAGAATGATAGGTTTTTTCCCATAATATCTGTATAGAAGCTGTGTTAATAATTTTAACGATTTTACTGCAACATTTTCGTCCATATCCCAACTGATCCTGGCAAGCTGTGATCTTTCTTCTTCCGAAAAGTGTTTCATATCAAGCCCTGCCTTGATATTATCCACCATATATTTGATCTCAAAGCACAATGAGCGAAATGCACTCTCATACGTCTCTTCTTTTATCCCTGCAAGCGACAGGAAAATAACCGGATATGTTCCCTGCAACTGATGATACATCTGATTTTCCCAGATTTTTAAACCATCAAATAGCTCTTCTCTACCTGCATATTTTTGAGAGAAAAAGCATTCTATCATGCTTAAATTCAACGTTTTCCCAAATCGTCTGGGTCTTGTGATCAATGTTACATCATGCTCATTTTCCCACCACTGACTGATAAAAGATGTCTTATCTACATAAAAAGCCCCTGTGGATCTAATCTCCTCAAAGCTTTGAATCCCCACTCCTACCTTCTTACCCGTGATCCTGACAACATAATCTACCAGAGCCGGACCTTCCCCATATCTGTCCGGTCTTTCCGCATTCATCGGAATTTTCCATCGGATTCCTTCTTTTTCAGCGCCACAGATTTTTCCCATAGCACACCAATAATTTACCATCCGCTTTGTGACACCCCACTCGGATGCTTTTTCTATGGAGGTTACAAATTCCATACCGCTTCTCCCCCTTTACTGATATAGGAATATTATAAAGCAGAAGTGGGAAAAGAACAAGTTTCTTTTCCCACCTCTATTTTATCGCATCTTAATCATGATCTTCCCATATCGGTTTTATCCCGCATGATCCAAAGTCCCTGTTCCAGATCCTTTAGCAGCAATCTGTTGCATCTTTTGGCACAGGTCAAGTACCAACTTTTCATTATATTCACTGCCAATCTCCTGCAATGAATCATAGGATATATTCTATCCCTCTAATTCCAGTTCCTGCAGCTTTCTGGGATCTGCCGGTCTGCTTGTCCCATTAATCCTAATATAAGAGCTATTTTCTTTCCCTTTCGCCACAAGATAATATGGTTTAAAATCCCCAGGAACTATATCTATTACAAGTATTGTTTTATTTTCCACTGTCTGTATAGAAATATCAGGCTCAATCTGTGGTATACATGCATCTGAAATCATATTTGATATTGCATCAGATATCTTAAATGGACTTTTCTCTCCAATTCCGTATACCACACAGGTTTCATCTTCAATGCCCAACACCACCTGATCTCCGGTACTATTAGATATTGTGAACTTCCTGAAAAATTAACTCTCGATAGCCTAAATCAACTCTTTATTATGTAGCTCATCACGCTTTTCATCAGATGGTTGGACTTCTCGAACTCAAGCTTACCTGCCTGACAGTTCTTATTCGTCGAATCATAAGTGATATAGAGTTTTTGACCTCATAATCGAAATACATGGTGCCCTCCTGACGAGAGTTAATCGTCAAAGAATTTCCCTGTCAATCATCCCACTCTTCCACATATCCCGATGTGCTGTTTTCCTGTATTACCTGCAAAATATACTTTGCAGACAGTTTTTCCTGATATTCCGAATTACGAAAAAAAGCCGCCTCCGGTGACGGTTCCTGCCCCTTTTCAAATGTCAACGCCTGAAAATCCTTTGCCAGCCATTTTATTTCCGCATCGGTGATATCGTCCGGTCTAAAATACTGCCCACAATGTCTGAAAGAATTCCATCTGCGAAGAATGTACTTTTCAGGATGTCTGTAAGCGACATATGTCCCGTAAGTTTCAAATTCACTAAAGGAATTTCCATTTAATATTTCCGGCTCCATTGTGCGGAGAATCCGTTCAAAAAATGTTGCTCCGTTCAAGTGCTGCGCACACATAATTTCATGCAACATTTCATTCACTGTCTGTCTTTCAAACAACATATGTTCTGCAATAAACGATGATTTTATTGCTTTATGCATTTCCAGGAAAATTTTGTTCAGCGTATCAAAGTATGGTTTGTGGTATTCGTTCTTCATGCCCATATAAGGCTTTCCATCCTTGAAAAAACTAATCTGTCTGATTGGCACTGTATCACCATCCCATGCAAGATAGTACTGATCTTCACAATTTGCTGCATATGCCAGCTTTAAAAACTGTTGATAATACCATCCTACAAAACCTCTTGTTACCTGTTTTCCGTCAAAGATATTCTCTATCACAGCCCTGACACTCTCAAACGGAATCAAACTCTCTTCATTGAGGAATTCATACCCTTGTCCGAGACTGCACTCTGTCAGAAGCCGTTCCACCTCCTGGTTACCAATAAACACCACTCTGTCTACAGGCAGATTCTCCTTTAAAAGCGAATATAAAGGGCGTAATCTGTTAAAATCATTTGGTACTGTTAATATAATCGCAGTAATTGCCATACGCTTTGGCACCATCCTTTTCTATTTCAGGGTACGTTATCGTTTTTACCTATCCTCTGTATTATAAAACAGCAGCTTGTCATAAAACAACTGTAACGATATAATATATCTTGTTATTTATTGTATTACAGCAACTACTAACGAAGGGATGTCTGATGGAGATTTTATTTTATGAATATGGCAGTATCTGTGAACCGGATATACTCATACAATTTCAAAAATTAGGATTGACTGTTACTGAGGAGAAAACAGAAATTTCCAACAAAAATCTGCTTCCCAGTGAACGGATTACAATGCATGACCTGAAAGAATTCATATCCCAGATACAGCTTCCCCGGAAGCATACAAAAGTCCCACATTTCCGGCTCCGCCCTGCTTCCTGTTTTGTTCCAGATTGACCAGTATCACCTCAAGCGCATCTATCCCGATCGTCTGCGCCGTAAGGCTGTCCAGCAGCCTTGCCAGATTTTTCAATTATTCCGGTCTTTCATTTGTCCCAAGCTCGAAAACAAACACATGCTGATACTTTCCCGCATTCTCCCGGATCGCTTCCGTGACACCATTACAGCCACCGGAGGCGATCAGCGATTCACACAGGGAAAGCAGATGCAGCGTTGCCAGATATTCTGCGCCCAGACGGAACCCTTCTCCCTGCTTTTTTTCTGTGTGCAGCTGTGCCAGCAATTCATTTTCCTTGGTCGTGAAGCGCCCCTGATCTGTACAGACAAGCATATTCCCATACTGCTCTTTCATTTTTTCACAAATTCCGGCATCCTCTGTTGCAAGGTAAATGTATGTATAATCTACACCCCACTTTCTGCGTGCTTCCTCGATCTTTTCCATGACCTGCTCCACATTGGCATGGATCGCATGCCCGGGCATATTGCCTTTGACATAATCTGTTCCGCGGATCAGCACACCAAGTGTATGCGCCGGATCTGCCAGAAACTTTTCCCTTTGCTGTCTGCAATACGCCATAACTGCCTGATTAAAGATACCATCCCGCCATTCAAGCTGTGTTTCCGCTCCCGCATAACTGTCCAGTATATCTCTTAATACATTTAAGATATTTGCATTCGGTGACAGTATCAGATTCCTGCTTTCCATGATTTCTTCTATGGTATAGCCTTCCGGCTGCAGAAAAAATTTATTCCAGATGTCATCGCCTTCTCCATCCGAATACATATTTGCTGTCGAAGATACAATGGTAAAGGCAGGAATATAACCCTTTTTCTTTGCATATCTTGCCAGCACAAATGTCTTTTGCCAGATACCAAAAATACCTTCAATCTTAAAATATCCATTGACCAGGAAGAAGTTTTTATCCGGATTTTTCTCCCCGCCCGTGATCTGACAGGCAAACATAAATGTCAGTGTCATAATCTCGTCATAACAGAATAACCCATCTTTCACACGGCTGTTTCCTTCATTACGAGGCAGAAAATCCCTGATATGGATCGGCTTTTTATTTTGCATCATGATCTGCCAAAGGATCTCATCCTGCATCGTATCATATACCTGTATCTGCTTGTCCTCTATCTTTGGCAGATATGGCAGAAATATATGCCAAAGAGAACCTATCAGCACAATATTTCTGCCGCTCCAAAGTGGCAGTGCCTTCTGAAACAGCTCTACCGAATACTCATTCACCTCATACAATATCACGCAGTCATACTGATCCAGAAATTCCAGATCCAGCCCACCCTCATACTGATACGGATGATCATAATAAGTATACTGGCGCTCTAAGACCGCAACAATATTTCCGCTGTTATCCCGTACCAGAAATCTGCCATACGCATCACCTATACGAACCGCATCTTCGAAAACATGATCGCTCAGATCAAGAATCATATTGCGGTATGGTTTCCCATTTTTCAGCATTTCTTTTGTAATGTGATATGTTTCATCCCCATTTTGTACTTCCAGCATTACATAGCCATTCTGCTTTTGCAGAAAATCATAGGCCAGCTGCCGCGGTACTTCTCCAACATTTTGCAATGTCATTAAATTTGCGTTACTGCAAATAAACATAGTTTTTTCTCCTCCCCCTCTACATTATCCTTACTCATACAACATCTCAAGCGAAATCAGATGTACAGCACCTTTCTTTTCCAGTTCCTCCAAATTCTGTGTAAATCCTCCTTTGGAAAATATATAGTAAATATAAGTTTTTCCCTTTCCAAATACACCTGCATAATGCTCTAAAAGCTTTAACTCATCCACGCCAATTGGTTCTTTTTTATATTTACAGGATCCGATATAATAGGTTCCCTTATCCGTTGTGCCGGCTACAATATCAATCTGTACCTCTTTGTGAAGCGAGGGGTCTGTCCCCCACCACTGTCCAATATCCGTAATTGGCACATGAAGATCTTGCGCATAACGGAGCATATAGCATTTACACATATCTTCAAATACGGTTCCCATATAATCGGATAAAGACCGTGCCACAACCTGATCAAAAATACTTCCCATACGTTCTGATACAATAGCTCCCATATTATGCGGAACGTAACGATACCAGAAGCCAAAGAAATGATCTGCCAGTCTGTAGATCGTCTTTTTCCCCGGCTTTTCTGTCATTGGCGTTTCTTTCTTTATGATTCCCAGTTCCAAAAGCACCTTCGTGTACTTACTGCAGACCGCGTTTTCCAGCCCTGCCTTTGTTGCTATTTCATTTAATTTAGATGCACCGGATGCGATCGTTGTAATAATAGTGTTGTATACAGCAGGCTCCCTTAATTCCTGTTTTAATAAGTTCTGCGGTTCCTCAAAAAGATAACTGCTGGCATCAAACAGATTTTCAAGTAATGCTTCCTTTATTCCATCCTGCACGCCCAGCTTATTGATATAAAGCGGAATCCCGCCCGTAATACCATACACCAGCGCCTGCTCCTGCTTTGAAAGTCCCGGGTAAAATGCTTCTACCTCCCGATAACTGAGCGGTTCTATTTTAAATTGCGCTGTCCTGCGCCCATAAAGCGGGCTTTCATACCCCAGTACCTGCTCCTCCATAAAACTCATGGAAGAACCACATAAGATCAGATATAATTTAGTATGCTGCCATTTATGATCGATCATGTGCTGCAAACGTGATGAAATAGACTCTGCTGCCTTTGCCAGATACGGAAACTCATCGATCACAAATACCAGACGTTCCTCCGCCATGTCTGTAATCGCATCTAATGCACTGTCAAATGAAGAAAAAACCGGTGCATCACAGGCGTCCTTCTTTTCGCACTCATAAATTGCCTTAGAAAGTGCCGTCAGGTTTTCCCGTTCTGTTGCATTTAATGCTGCAAAAAAAATGTTTTTTTTATCTTTGCAGAATTCATTAATGAGCGCAGTCTTTCCTACTCGTCGGCGTCCATAAATAACAATACATTCAAATTGCCGGTTCTGATATCGTCTATTTAGTTTTGCCAGTTCACTTTCCCTATAATGAAACATAAGTCCTCCTGACACAGTTTTAAAAAATATACTCATAAGTTAGTAACTTATGAGTATATTTTACATTCTTTCCACCAAATGTCAATTCCATTCTGTATCATCTCTCAATCTGTCCTGCAAAATAGCTCCCTATTTGTGCAATAAACGTCAAGGCTTCTTTCTTCATTTCCTCCGGAAACGCTTTCAGTACAGGCGCAGTCTCAAAGTTCAGCACTCCGTCGAAATGAATCTCTCTCAAGCCTCTGACAAAACCTTCCCAGTCCGTAGACGACTTATTTTCTCTCGTTTTTGTGAATGTATATGGAATCTGGTGCAAATCACCAACACCATCATTATCGTGTATATGTAACACCTTTAACCGTGATCCCAATGTTGTTATAAATTTTTCAAAATCAAGGCCTACAAGATTGGCATGCCCTGTATCAAAGCAAAAACCCAGAACCTCCGCTCCGTACTTTTCATTCAGTGCATCAATTCTTCTGGCAGCCTTTCTTGCATCACAGCAAGGGCCCTCTACCAGATGCCCGGCAATTCCTTCATAAAGATTTTCAATACAGATCGTCATACCGTATTTTTTTGCAAGCGGCGCCACGGAATCAATGAATTTTTCCGTCTCCTGCCATTCCGCTTCTTCTGAGCCCAGAAATCTTGCCAGCTTCAATCCGTGGATCACGATATTAGGGCATCCAAGGAAATGACCAATCTCCATTGATTTTGGTGCTACCTGATTCCACAAATACTCGTTTACTTCTTTTTTTGCAGTTGGTACATAAATCGGATAAGGCATATGCATCTGATTGATCCGGATCCCTGCTTCAGCCGCCGCTTCTTTATGCGGCTTAAAAAATGCTGTTAGCGCCTCCACACTCTGATCAAAAAAGCGGTTCAGATCCGATTTATAAATATCCGTATTTTTCAAATAATCATTCAGGCTGAAATCACAGCAATCAAACCCAGCCTCTTTTAATAACCGAAATCCCTCGATCGGATTGTCGTCTTTTATGACATTTTTGGTCTGTGTTCCTATCAGGTTCATACTTAACCACCTATTCTGATTTGACTTTCCTTGTTTTAGCATCAATTCTTCTGAAATGAAATGATGGCATGTATTGATCGTTAAAATATTCGATCGGATTTTCCAAATTCATACGCAGCAATTGTTCTCTGATTTCTTTATAATACAAATTGCAGATCAATATTGCACAATCCGAAGGCAGTTTTCTTAATTCCTCAGGATCTTTTATCTCAATCCCTTCAAATTCAGTCCCCCATAATGCTTTATTGTTATCACACGTATATAAAGGTCTGTATTTATCCCCATAGCATTTCATATAGGCACGACACATATTCCCCGCGCCAAAAAGAACTCTTTTCTCATATTTTCTGAGCATCCGCTCCATAGAGATCTGCCATTTAAAATACTGCCCCATATCATATGCATATTTTAGAAACTGTTCTCTCATCTGCAATGGCACAGCGCAAATACTGTCCGAAAAATCCAGTATCAATATTCCATCAAAGTCAACTGCCCTTAATCCTCTGAAAAAATTCAGCCAGTCTGTCTGCGAAGCACCGGCATTTATACTCGTAAAAGGTAAAAGTGCATTGTCTTTGTCCCCATCGTTATCTCTTACAATAACTGCCTTTATTCTGCTGCCCAAAGACAATATATAGTCATACATATTTTGACCGCAAATATTGCATACACCAACATCGAGACAAAATCCATACTTTTCAAAACCGGCCTCCTGATTTTTCCGATCTATTATCTGTGCAGTCTCGGTTCCATCACAATACAATCCCCGCAGGTAATGTCCATTATAGTCCCTGTATGAATTTTTCAGAAGGAACATATCTCCCAGCTTGAATGGTTCTTCGCGGGCACATACCGGATCAGCAAATGCGCCATCAAAACCACATTCTTTTATCTTTTTCAATTCTTTTTCCGGCTTCTTATCATCCACCCACTTGGCAGTCGAACAGTATATCTGCATGGTACATCGCTCCTTTTATTTTTCCGTGTCTGTAAGTTGTTTTCTGATCTTCGTCGAGCTTGTCTTTTGCGTATATGGGAAAAAAACTATATCAGCTCCCTGACTCTCCAGATACTTCCTGTTGCTTTGCCAGATCGCATCCTCTCCATGATCGTCCCCTGAGAACTGTACATCAAAATGGAACATCTTATAAGCATCTCTGATACCCGAATAATCAGTAGGCAATGCTTCTGCCTGATCCACATACCTGCAGGCAGCTACAATCTCCACACGTTCATCGCATGGGATAATCGGATTCTTATTTTTCAGCCTGTATATACTTTCATCGGAAATGACCCCTACGACCAGATAATCACACATTTCTTTTGCTCTTCGAAGCAGATTCAGATGTCCCACATGAAACATATCAAAAGCACCTGCCACATAACCTATATGATACTTTTTAGGCTTCTCGTTTTCCTTTGGTACAACAGCCGCAATTGCTTTCAGCTTTCTGGGATAATCCCTATTCCAGTCATAGATCGCATAATCCCCGATTCCCATTTTATCAAGCTGCTTCATAACAGACAGATAGTTTTTGATGCAGATAATGACTTTATATTCCCCACTCACAAACTGTTTTAACACATCCGGAGACTGAATCATGATTCCATCCAGTTCCTGTCCCCACTTGCTCTCATTATTATCCAGAATCCCCTGCACATTATAGTCTTTACCGTATATTGTCAGGAATTTCTTTGTATAATTTCCTGATCCAAACAAGAACAGTTTCCTTGTATCAGCATTTTTAAAAATATCTACAAACAGTCTCTGATACTCATCTGCGGAATAGTTCATGCGCTGGCGGTTAGAGCTTATCACATTGTAATCAGCTCTGACCTTATTATGATACTGCATAAGTTCTTCTTCTTTTCGCAGCCGGATCATAAATTTCCGTTCCATGTCCTGCCACTTTTTCAACTTCTTAGTAAGACCATATCTTTCAAACAATACCGTCATCGGCAGAACCTGATTTGCCTTTATGTCTCCGGCATAAAATGTAACAACCATTCTATAAATGATAACATTCGCAGGATAATTTTCTAATCTGAACTCCTGATCATAAAAAACAAATGTATCGTCCATATAAAAACTGTTTAAGGGAACCATATCAAAAAAAGCGTATTTTAAAATTGCTCCTTCCCCATCGCCTGCATCTTCAGACAAGATCGGGGCAGATTTCAGGATCAGATCACGAAACGCATCCATTTTTTCTAAAAACAGCTCCTGATTCTCAAAAAACAGACGTTTTAAGTATACCTGTCCTACTTCCGCATGCACAAAAGGCATATAATATGCATGATTTTCTATATAACCATTTACAGTCTTCACACCGGATGATGCCAAAAGCATTGTATTTTCATATAAACCGGCAATTTTGGAAATTCCTTCTTCAAATGCAGCCCGCTTTTCCACAATTCCTGATTTGTGGATCATTGTAAACAAAGCATCTTCTTCTCCGCGTTCCATCGAACCGGTAACATGGCATACATCACTAAGCTTACCTGAAACCGTACATTCTATGAGATAGGCATTTGCCATCTGATGAAACATGCCATTTTCAATCAGTCCGTTATAAAGACCAGCCTCCTCCAGAAAGACGGTATCTTTATAATGATAAGTCGGAAATACACGATTGGTCATATCTTCATTCGGCAGGAAATCTTCCGCATAAATCAAGGAAGGATTGTCAAGATCTGTCAGAACAGAATAGAATTTTACCTTCTCAAATCCGGCTTCCGAAAGCATCTTTTGCAGTTCCGCTTTGCTATAACACCGTCCGGAAAATGTATCATTGGCATTTCCATAAGCTCTTTTATAGTCTTCTATTCCATCAAAATTTCGATCCGTGTAAGGATCTCTGTCACCACAAAAGTATTTCAATCCAAATCGGTTGTTTACCGCTAACAAAAGATGTCCGTCTTCTTTTAACAGCTTTTTGCATGCCATCAAAAACTGTCCCGGATCACTCGTTTTTTCCAGATCAGCATTTGATACTATGTAATCATACTGCTTGTCACCATCTGTGCCAGGCATAGTTTCACTTGCCTGCAATATATTGGCATCTTTTGGGAAGTCGTACCAGCCAAACAGACCGGAACGGACATTATGAATTAACTGTTGTGATGCGAGCATCAATTCTCCCCCTTTTGGTTTTATCATTATCAAGTCAGCTCTTCATATTCTTTTATTTTTTCACACTTTATTCCATTATGTAAAAGCTGCTCTTTTATTTCTTTTTTATGCCTGAGATTCGCAATTATATATGTCATATCTTTATGCTCCGCTACAATTGCATTCGGAGATTGAATCGGACAGCTTTTTAAAAAACTCCCCCATTTTTTTGTATCATTATCCACGATTGCTTCCACATGGATTCCCCATCCCCGTAACAGCTTATATGCCTGCAAACCATAATTTCCTGCGCCCCAGATGACAATCTTATCCGCTTTCAGTGCTTCTATCTGCTGTTGTTTTTCGATCTCCTTATCCCGAACATATTTTGCATAATCTGCCGGAGATTCCATCAGCAATTTTAATTCAGCCCAAAATATTTCCGAACCATTTTGTTTTGTCAGCTCACCTTTATGCAATACTGTTTCCAATAATTCTTTAAACCAACCATAGTATGCTGTAAGGTATTCAGAATTTATGTCATATTCTACCATCTTAAGCACACGGGAATATTCACTTGGAAAATCTATTGCAATACGATAATAAATCTGCTGTTTCTGCTCTTTTGTTGGCTGAACCAGTTGTTCTTCCAAAACACGCTTAAATTCCTGATAGGAATATTTTAATATATTTTTATTCCCGGAGGACGCACCCTCACGTCCCCAGCGATAATAATAATACTGCTGTGGAACAAACATGCCTCTTCTGGTATTTGTGTGAAGAAGCAGCCCAAATCCATAATCCTGATATGCCGCACCACTTGACTCATTTAGAAAAATATGATTGGCTATCAAAAATTCTTTTTTATAAAGCCCTTTCCAAATGTGAATATCCCTCCAGTATAATTCCGGCATATCCAAAGTCGAAATCAACTTGTTATACAATACGCCTTCATTTCCCCCAAACATTTTTATTGGAGTCTGAAAATTTTCACCTTCGATACATTCAACACGTATATAATCAGCTTTGATATAGTCCAGATTGTACTGTATTGCCTGCTGGTAAAGCTCTTCATACATTGTATTAGAAACATAATCATCTGTTTCCAGAATTGCAACATATTTTCCCTTAGCCAGTTTTATACCCATATTTACCTGATATCCATAGCTGCGTTTTTCACTATGCAACAGTTTGATGCGGCTATCAGATTCCGCATATTTTTCAAGGATTTCCAGTGTACCATCTGTAGATCCTGCATCAATACACAAAATTTCCAGTGCTTCCATTGTCTGATTTATCACGCTCTGCAAGCATTCTTCTATGTAATTAACCACATTCAGTGATGGCATAATAACAGTAACTTTAGGGTTCATACTTATTCCTCATAGGCTTCTATTGTTTCAGTAATCACAGTATCCAGTCTTTGTGCAAACTTTTCCATCGTAAAGTATTTCTCATAAGTTTTCCGGGCATTCTTTCTCATATCAACCAGTCTTTCCGGATGATCTATTACCCACTGCATTTTTGATGCCAATGATTCTACATCTCCCGCCTTGCATAAAAGACCATTGACCCCATCTTCAATAAAATCTGCTGTTCCGGTCGCATCAGATGCAATACATACTTTTCCGTACATCATACCCTCTGTCATGACGATGGGAAGCGGATCCTCTCTGGAAGGACATACGACAACGTCAATTTGCTGGTATGCTCTATCTATCTCTTCCCTTGTAAGTTTTCCCTTTATTTTAACTTGGTCACTCTCTTTTGCTATTTTTCGAATCATATTGCAATATTCATCTTCACCTATTCCACCGATCAACCAATATTCTATATTCTTTGAATTATGTTTATTACGCAATGACATAATTGCTTCTAAAAAGATGTCTTGTGCCTTTCTTGGCACAATTCCACCTACTACAGCAAATACTAATCCCTTACATTCATTTTTCAGTGTATCTCTCTTAAATTTATCCGGAATACCATATGCCATTGTTCCATGAATTATATTTGGAAAATAAGAATTAAAATTCATTTTGGGTACATTGCTTACTGCTTTAATATTTATCGTGTCAAAAATATTCAAATTTAAAAAATCTGAATACTGATCCAATATGTCCTTATACATATTGCTAGGCTCATGAATCCACCAAATGGTAGGCTTCATAGAACTCACTTGGCAAACAACCGGAAGCATTTGAAAGACATTAACAAGAATATAATCAAATTTTTGAATAAGATATAATTCCTCCTTACCCCAATATGGAATTGCCGGAGAAAGTAATATACTAACTCCATCTGCCGCCATCTCTTTCACAAATTCCCGATCACCTCCCGGAGCCGCTAAAATAACTTCATAGCGATCAGAAAGTGCTTTTGCCGCATAAACTGCTGCTATAGATCCACCATTATATCCTAAATATGTTGAAATAATCAAAATTTTTTTATTATTTGTATTATAACAAGTTTCTCCACAGAAAAACTCATACTTTCCATGGTTCATTTCGCAAACAAATTGCTCCCATGTCCATATGGAAGCAGAATCATACCCCAAATCAATAAGTTGCTTTTTCATGTCTAAATAACTTCTACTCATTAAGAGAATTTTATCAAATACAGTTTCTTCCAATTGTTGAGGTTTCCATATCTTTTTTCCCTCAAACTCCATCCTCTCATCTATATTATTATCAAAAAAACATACTATTTCTGCATCATCACAAAGCCCAAATAACTGCTCTTTTCGATTTAAATAATACTTTCCCGTCCCAAATACCACAAATTTCATATTTTATAACCCTCCATTTAAGAAATTAAATCCATATAAGTAATATAATCAATATAATGGATCTTTCCCAATTTTTCCAATTGACATCTTACGTTTTCCATAGAATTTCCTGCAATCGCTATTATCGTAAAATAGTTGTCGCAATTTTCCAACAACTGTGGTTTCTGCACAATATGTTGCTCTATAATCTTGTTCTGTTTTTCCACATTGTTATCCAGAAAACAGCTAACCGGAATTTCTGATTTTTCCAAAATGTTTAAAACTCTTTTTCCATACATCCCCGTGCCAAATATTGCAATACTCCTATTATCTCCATTTCCTATATTGGGTTTCTTACAATATGTCCAAAATTTTTCTATTGTACTTTCCACAACATAGGAATCTTTATTTATCATATCTTCCTTCCCATGTCTTATTATTTCTTCTGGGATACAATAACCCTGCTCTTCTATGTAAGGTTTCCAAAACGCTGTATCATAACGTTCCCACGCATGACATCCAAATGGTAATTTGCCATGATTTAAAGTAAAACAATACTCCACCCGTCTTTCAAATGCAAAATTGAGCGCAATGGAAACAGGTGCTATATTGAAATCATTGCTATCACAAAATGCGAAAAATTGATCCTCATTATCCGAATACTTACTTAACGCTTCTCTGTTCTTATCCAACAATCGAATTGTACTTTGTATATTCCTTAATGAAAACCCACCGTTTCCTACATTCGTATATACATATTCATCCTCTATTTTTCTTTTCATTCCAGGTATCCAAGGCGCTCCAATATAATCGTAACCCATATTACAAAAATCTAATAATATATCGGAAAAAACAAATGCATCTAACTGGTAAAGTAGAATATATTTGTACTCTTCAAATCTTCTATAGAAATCTGAGGATAACATCAGTTTATTATAGCCAGCTATACCCTCAAAATATGCCGTACCAAACCTTTCAATCCAAGCATCTTTTAAATACTCAGCCTCAAGTCCTTCTGGTGCAACAAAATAAATATCATATCCATTTAAAACTTTAAAAACCTGAGAGAGAGAAATTTGTTCTATCTCACTTAATATCATTTTGTATGTAGGTATTACTACCGCTACTTGTCCTCTATCGATCAAATTTACATTCTCTCTCTCTTAAAATTATGATTTATTTGGCATTGATCCAGAAAATCTATATATTTTCTTCCCATACTTATATAATTTGCTTTAAACTTATGTCCATATTCGCACTTATTCATGATTTCATCCATTGAGTATCTGCTCAAATCCCGATATTGAATATATGGCAATTCCATCGCCTCAACTAATTCTTTCGTTCTAAAATCATGCACAATCCACATTGCAGGAATTCCATTAAAAAACGCCATCATATTTCCATGAAACCTGCTGCCAATAGAAAACTGTATATTTTCTTTGTTCAGGAATTCAGTCCATTTATCACGAGTATAAAACATATGTCCAAATTCTTTGATATAGTTTTCCACCATATTAACTGTATAGCCCTCTAATCCCGGAAACTTTTGCTGTAAATGCCGATCCTCAATCGATCTATTCTCCCACAATGTTAACGGCATATCATTCATCGCCTGCAAAATAATCGGTTTTCTATTTTGTATTCCATAGCTAAGAATTTTATATTCACCATCCCCCCCTGGTGTCACATTAATAACCGCTCTATCTAACGAAGCTTTCTTTAATCTAGCCTCACCATATTGTCTGAATGGTTCATAAAACGATGGACATCCAATCACTTTCCAATTATGAATACCTATTTTGTCAAGATATTCCCCCGTTATATTTCCTCGAACGGCAATGTATTGGCTATGCTCACTCATAATCTTCAGTGCTCTTATCGTATCAGTGTTCTTTTCCACTTCTCTTGCAAAATTATCCAAATTATCATTTAACTCAATTTGTACACCCAGTCCTAAAACAGCTAACTGAACATCTTTATTTTCCAGAGGCAAAAAATATCTCTTAGTACATGCCCATCTACATTTATCCAATTGCTTGCCGGTAATACAAAAACAGCCTTATCTTCGTACTTATCTATCTTATAGCAACTAATTTCAGCATCATAAGCCAGCTGCTCTTTGACAGCATCCACAAAGCAAACATTTCCTGTATTACCACCACAAAATGAAAAGGCTTCTTTGTCACTAAGTGCAACCTCCCTATCTTTTAGTGTTCCAATCGTATTTGCCAATACTGTTTTCATCTAAGGATTCTCCTCATCATATAAATCAAACATTCTGATCCATTTTAATTTATCGTTATGAATGACTGATAATTGCTTTTCTATTTCCCTATACCCATTAATCACTGCAATGATAATGTTACATTCCATTTCTTTTAAACAACTTGGTGATAAAACTTCTAAGCCATCAATAATCAAACCTTGCCTATCTGCGTTATTATCAAAATAACATCTGCCTGTCACATTGCATTGCTTCAGTTTTTCAACACACCTTTTTCCCCATATTCCTGCACCAAATATACAAACATTTTCCAAATTATTATTAAAAATTCGACACAACATTTCTTTAAATTTTGTGTTGTCTTGTTGATATGCCGACAATAGTTTTATACGATTATAATTGTTTTTTATAAGCTGAAGATATTCTTCCCTCTTTGCATCAGGGGATCTATCAAGATATTTCATTGATACCTTTTTTACTTCTTGCGCACATGCAAGCTGTCTTTTCGTCGTAAGACCTCCCTGACGAAAATTTGTTATTACCCGATCAATATATCGAAATTTTACACCCAAAAGATAAAAACGAAATATCATTTCATAATCAGCCACAATGGAATAATTCAGATCAAATGCTCCATACTTTTCGTAAACGCTTTTTCTTACAAAGACAGTTGGATGTGGAATCATACGATACCATATATCATCTATTTGATCAGGCAAGCTCACCATTAACACATTCCCATCATTGTCAATAATATTCATCCTCGCATAATAGATATCAATGTTATTCTCTATATTTTGAACAATAGTTTGTACCGCGTTCGGCTCATACCAATCATCACCATTCACAATCCCAATGATATCGCCTGTTGCCTGAGAAATTCCTTTATTCATTGCGTCATAAAGACCATTATCTTTTTCGTGAATTAAGACGCTAATTTTATCTTTGTACATACAAATTTTTTCCCAAGTTCCATCGGTAGACATTCCATCCACAATTATATATTCAATATTGTTGTATGTTTGATTCAACACACTATTAATTGTTTGTTCAATTGTCTTTTCAACATTATATGTAACTGTAATAATACTGACTTTAATTTTTTCATCTCTTTTTTCTACTAAATCAGATAGCATATCTTTTCCTTTTCAAAATAAAACTTTCATCACGAATCCTACTTTTCCATATATAATGCTCTATACTCAGGTGCTATCGAAAACCATTTCCCCATATCACCTTGTACATATTTTATAATTTGTTCTTCACAATATCCCAACTCAACAAGCTGCTTTACTATTTCTTCTTGATTTTTTTGTACCGTAACCAAAATCCTAATTTTATCATCGTTAAGATATATCGGTTTCATCACCTTCATTTCACCGCTATTTGATTCTACGATCTTGTTATCAAAAATTATGATATCGCATATCGGATTTATTTGTTTCATATATAATAAAAACTCTTTTCCGGCAATTCCATATCCAAATACAATTAATTTATCTAACCTTTCAACTTCACCAATATAATACGGAATTTCTATAAGATTTGTTTGAAAAATAGCGTTTTCTTTTATTTTTCATTTGTTTATTTTCCCCAAATATCTTTACCAAATTTTATCTTTTCTACAGGGACACCGTATTGCTCTATCAACATATTCTCCACTTCACAACATATTTTTTCATTTTTTATCATAATAATGATTTTGTCATAATCATATTGTTGTATCTGTTCTACTTTTATTATTGGAACATAGCCATAATATCCTACTTTGCTTTGATCAACAATAGCCAAAACATTATAGTTATCATAAATAACAGAATCCAGATTACGCATATAACTACCAGCCCCATAGATCAAAGCCGAAACATTTTTGCTTTCATCGCAACGCTTAATAAATTTGCTTCCATATACCTTACTATTTTCCCATGAAGTAAATCTGTGCGGTCAATTCATCGGTTCTTAATGTTGCACCTATTTTGCTCCAACAGCTTTCGCCAAAATGCTATGTGCGATTTCATATCACTCTTTTCATATACGGTATCATGTGCGGCTTGTCCCATAATCGGCAATTGTTCCCGATGCCAATATAGGTATTGCACCTGATCTGCCAAAGATACATAATCCCCAACTGAAACAAAAAATCCATTATAGCCATTGGAAATATCATCAACCACTCCAGACACTTCCGTCACAACCGGCACAGCCCCATTTCCCATAGATTCCATCTGCGTGAGCGAATGCCCTTCATAATCAGAAAAACTGATTTGAATGTCCTGCTTTTTCCAAAATGCCGGAATATCATTACGATCAATTTGTCCCAAGAAAGTAATTTTATTCTCCAAATGATTATCCCGGACAAACTTTTGCATTCGTTCACGTACACTACCGTCTCCCGCAATTTCCATTTTGTAATTGAGAACTTTTTTTTCTAATTCAAGTATAAATGTCGGAAATAAATCCAATCTTTTTTGTTGTACCTCCAATCGTCCAGCATATCCAATCCTTATTGGATCTTGAACATTTAATGAATAGCTTCGTTGTAGCTTTTCCTCGCAATGGAACGGCAAAGTTACTGTCTGTGTCTTTCGTTCTAAAATGCTATATGTGTGATTTAGAATATACTGTATGCGTTGACTGACACATAGATACCGATCCACATAAGCGTCATATTTTACATATTCCTGATAAAATGTTTCTACATCATTATGCAGCACAGCTATAACCTGAAGTGGCGCATCTGTTATCTTCTTATAGGCGCATGCCAGTCGAAAAGCATCATTGGGAAATGAAAAGACAATCGCGGACGTACGATATTTCTCAAAATAATCATACAGATGTTGAATCTGTTCTGTACAATCAATCGTTCCGATCGGAATTTCAAAATCAATATATGGCAGCCATTCTGTTTCAATACCTGTACGATTTACATTAGATAGTACACGAATATTCATACCATCCAAAATCCCGGCATTCAGAACAGAGGCCACCCACTTTTCTACTCCTCCAAGAATAAATCCATTGTAATTTTCAAGAATGAGGGTAGCTTGTTCTGGTTTTTTCTCATCTATTCGCAAATTTTTCCATTTGATATACTGCTCCTCATAAATCTGTAAAAGCAACTCATCAAAATCAATTTCTTTATCCCTCTGTCCACCATGATTTAAAATCGTACGATAAATTTCCTTTCGTGTCTCTTTGTTCGCAACACTCACTACCCAGCAATCATGTTCATTCGCAAACACTTCCCCTACTGATTTTATTTCCTGACTTTCCAACTGTCTGCCATACAACATTGGATTACCATCCGTGAGCCCCACAACCCTATAATGAGTACCCTGTAATAGTCTGCACAAACGAGCGGCTCTTTTTCCCGCACCATAAATAATGATTTTTTTTTCAATTTCAAAATCTTTCATGCTTCAGTTTCTCCAGGTATATCTGCTTTCCAAATCAACCGTCCATTTTAATATGTAATTAAGTAAGCTGTTCCGCAACCGGAATCGGATAATTCACAGCATCCATCCCATGACATCTATGACACATATCCAGATACCCCTTCTCTGAATAGCCCAAATTAAACTCCATTAATTCTCTCTTGTAATTTTCTCCATTTAACTGATCCAGATCAAGGTAATCATCTTTTCCCTCATCAAAATGCAGATTATCTGATACACTACGTGCCATAACGCAAAAATATAATCTGTTTTCTCTGATTTCCCTGCATGGAGTCAAACACTTGTCAAACGTCTCTGTTAATTTTTCCTCATCCAGTTCTTTGTTCAGATATTCAAATCCATAATCAATCCAGCTGGCATCCTCAGCCGATAATCGATATCCAATATCATATTTTTCTAAAACCTGTATCAGTTTTTGATGCGATTCTTTTAACCTGGGAATTGCTTTTGCATAATTGGAAATTCGAAACAGCACCTTATATTTTTGACATGCCTGCAATACCTCTTCATTCGGCACAATCGTCCCGTTCGTGGTAATACAGAAAATTGCCATCTGACTCCGGTATCGTTCGCCGATATATGCAATCACGTTGGAAAGATCTTTATATAAAAGCGGTTCTCCACCAATCAGAACAAATTCATTAATAAAATCAACTTTCGCAAAAAAACTATCTGCACTTTTATGCACCTGGTCAAGTGTCAGATCTTGGTTGGAGCTGTCTACATTGTAACAGGCATGTGCACATTTTTTGCATTTTAATGAACATCTTTCTGTTAATGTTATCTGTGCTAACTGCATATAGACTTTATCAAAATATAATGTTGCTATAATAGGCAATATCCTTTTATGAAATTCCTCACTAAAAAAATAATCTTTTCCCCAGACCAATTGATTTTGTTTTAACTGTTGCTCTATCTCCAATTCATGCTTTTTTGCACATGCAACTACAATCGCAGGATCATCTTCACTGCTAAGATAATCTTCCAACGATATAATTGGTTTATTTAAGAACTCGGTTCCTTGAAGCCTTCTATTATTATCAATATACCCTCCAAGCAAACCCAGCGCTGCTAAACTCAAGCCTGTTACTTCGCCTATTTGACCTGCTCCGAAAACATATATCTTTTTGTGAAATCCGTTTGAAAATGATATATCTTTCTTTCCTATTTCGTGTCCTTTATTCATCCACTTCATTTTATTCCCTCTTCCACTCCATCTTTATATTATAGAGTTTTTTCATTTCTTTCTCACAAGTATGCCTTGCACCCAAATCTACATTTTACCATACTACTTTATGTCCGATACTTCCAGATCAATTACTTACATATATACGTATCATATTGTTATCCAAAGTGCTCATGAAACTCCCAAATAATCTTATCGGGGTTGACATTATATTCTTTACAAATCATCTTAGTAATTTCGTCTACAGTTTCTTTTGATTTTAATGCCATCACAACGTAATCAAATGCCATCTCCGTAAAGATGTTATACTTTGATAAACTAACCCCTGCACATTGCGTCTTGACGTTGTCCACCCATGCCACAATCTCACAATAATCCAACTCCGTAATCTGTTTATAATATGATTGCCCAACCTTCCCGGCACCACATAAGATAATTTTACTAGCCTGTGGTATTCTGCCAAAAGGAGCCATGTACTGAACTACATGATTTTCTACTCCGTATTTACGCAATCTGAGTGTCGCACTGTATGCGAAGAACATGTCTAATTGGCGTACATAATCTACCTGATTATCAAATCTTTCCCTCAAGTATTCATATAAGTCCACCAACTTTTTATAATAGCTGTTGTCTAAAAAATACTCCGGAATTTCTCCTTCTATACGTCTTCTGTGATAATACTTATATTGATCTGCAATGGCATACGAATCTGCTTTATATAATGTTGGATACACCACTGCTACATCGTCCCCATAACTTATACAAATTTTTCTTGCCTTATCCAATTGTGGTAAAATAATGTCTCGCTTAAACAGTTTATTGCATAGAGAGGGATCAATTCCACAACTATTAATTTCATCATCCCAAATCATAGTTGAGCATATGAACTCCTTATATTTTTCTCCTTGAAAGATCCCTTCTCTTATTTTTCCACCAGATTTTATTTGATAGCAGTCATTTATATACCTGATAATTTTGTATGAAATTATGTCAATTCCCTGATCTAGCAACTCAAGCAGACTATTATAAGTATTTTCCGCAATCCAATCATCAGAATCTACAAACGTAATATAATCTGTTTTGGCATTAGCTGCACCAATATATCTAGATTCTATTTTCCCTTTATTAACCTGATGTATTACTTTAACCCTAGAATCTCTCCTCGCGAAATCATCACAGATTTCCCCACTGTCATCACTGGATCCATCATCTACCAATACCACTTGTAACGCCTCATAATTCTGATTTAAAACACTTTCCACACATTTTGCCAAATATTTTTCTGTATTATAAATAGGTATCACAACACCTATGCTTTTCATAGCTGGTCTCCTTAAGTAATTTTTCTTATGGGATTGCGTACAATACAGTATCCCAGGCTGCAAATGTATAATGTCTTAAATAAAACTTATAATCAGGATTTAATGTTCTCAAATATTCCGGAATTGTAAAAATATCTTCCGGTTTATGATAAACGCAAACTGCAAGTTTCGGCTTTTGCTCTATAATAATCCGACTTGCGCCCTTCAAAGTTTCTAGCTCTGCCCCTTCAATGTCCATTTTGATAAAGGTGACCTTTTCATTCCTTTTCACTAACAGTTCCTGATCCAAAGCCTCTACCGATATTCGCTGCAATCCATCATCACATATATGAGATGCCACATCAGCAGTATCTGAAAAACTCAATTCGGTATTACTGCTCCACGTTCCTTTATTAAATACTGTACATTTTTCTTTTGAAATTGCTTCGCTTAAATTCTGTCTGCATAATACATAATTCTTTTTATCCGGTTCAAAGCAATATATATGTTTATAATGATTGTTACACCATTTCATAAATGCAAAAGCAGAATCACCATCAAATGCTCCGCAATCAACAAACACTTCATTTTCTGACGGCTTTAACTCCTCTAAATCAAAATACTGCTCAGCAGTAAATGCCGTCATTTTCTCCCCAAGATTCAATATATTCTTTTGTGCAGCACCACAAGACATCAGTTCACTTTCTATCTTTTCAACTCCAAATTTATTGGAAATAACAAAAACCGGATCTGCAAAACACTGCATCACCTCAGGTAATGAATACACCTTAAACCCATTGACCAGCTTACCTTGTTTTTTCAAGTCCCCATCGACAAATCCTTTAAATAAATTCGGACAGATCTGACTGACTCTTTGTCCCCTGAATCCTGCGCCGTATAACAAAACATTTTGGGAAGATATTCCTCTTAATTTTTTTCTCAACCATCTGATTGGTTCCAGATCATTAACTAATTTGTGAATATATTTATCATCATTAGTTAAGGAATATAATACCCTTTGTCCATAGATTTCTTTTGAATAATCATCGCCAAACATCTGATAAACTTTTAATGTGCTATCAATCATTATATTTATCCTCTCTTTTTATATTGCTTCTATACAATCTAACATCTAATTATAAATACTGATTTATGATATATGAATAAATTGATGTTTTGGAAAACCCTTGGAAATTGGCACCGTTTCTTCCATCAAAATGTTTGGTCGTTAATTTTGATAAATATGTATTTTCTGTTAGTTCCGCATATAGTGATGGAACATATTCATCTTTTAAGTATGGCGCTAGTTGATCAGCTCCCTCATTATTATATGGGATGTCATCATACAATTCTTTTGCATCCCCAACATATTCCATAGCCGCTTTAATGAAATAGTCGACTGTCAAATAATATTTAATTTCCTCTTGGTATTTATAATACTCGCAAAAAAGATCAAAGAGAAATTTGAAAATACTATTTTTCTTCACGCCACCCATACACCATAATGACCATTGTGAATAACTGGAGAAATGATATTCCTTGCCCTTGCAAGTATATAGCGGTAGTCTAAAATAATCTATCGGAAACGGCTTATGGATCAAAACTGTCGCATCAAACCAGATTCCACCATATTCATATAATAATTTTTCACGAAGCATGTCTGAAAATGTTGTTAATGTAATACTTCCATCCTGTACCTTTTTCAAAATATACTCCGGAAAACGGACAAACTTCTCACAGTTTTTTTCTGTGATAACAATATGCTCCACTTCACCCGGCAAATATTTTTTTTGGCTGTTAATGCAAGCCTTTACCAGATCAGGAATATCTTCTTCTCCTTGCCACCAGCATGTCCAAGCATACATTTTTGTATCAACATCCATAGTGTTCTCTTTTAATTGACTTACATTATAATCAGATTGATCTAAAAAATCGCGCACATCTTCGATGCAATCCTCGTAATATATCTCCTGATCAACATAATTATTTAATACATTACTATCAATTACAACAAGATTCCCTTTGTAATTCTCTAGTGTCTTTATTACCTCTCCTCTTGCTTTCCGTCCCAATGCAACAATAATTTCATTTACGTTTTTCAGGGAAATATTATCATATTGTAAAATAGGCTTCCCGAATATTTGAGATTCTTTGTCCACATGAGTCACGCAAAATGCCCGTATTTTATCCAAATTACCATAATAACTTCGTATCTGTAATGCAAATTCCCGCGCAATAGTACCTGTTCCATATATAGTAGTATCATCTTTTAGATTTTCGATTAACTTTGTCAAATTTTCGGGTGAATCAATCAATAACATCTCTTTCTTCTTCAAATTTATTTGTTCTCTCTATTCTTTTCAGTACGAATTTAGCAAAAGTCCCTTTATTTATAGGCTTTGTTAAGCAGTTTATAAGTTACATATAAAAAAGCTAATCTTCTCCTGCAATCATCATCCTGTATATTTTCCACTTAACATTATTTGATACTTTATTTCCGCCAATTTCCAATCCGTCTCATTATCGATATCCTGAACTTCCAGTTCTGAGACAAAATATGGCAGCTCTTTCATTTCGAGTTTATCTTTATTCATCAAGGATTGTGTGTTATAAATATAAAATTGTCCGCAATCATGATAAATCTTTTCCAAGTCTTGAGAGCGTTTTGGGTAATTTTCTGGTTCAATAAATTTAACATATCCCCCCACTTCTCTTACACCACGTTGCGGCGGAAACGAAAACGGAACCACCGGATATATACTATCAGCCTCACCAGAAATCACTTTTCCAAACGCATCAATCAGCTTCTTACTTGTTACAAAAGGGGCGGTAGGATACAAACAACACACATAATCAAATGCTCGTCCCCTATCTAGATAGCAATTTACCACTTCTTTCAATACATCTATAGTTGTTGCAAAATCATTCGAATTTCTATCACTTCTAAGAAAGGGAACTTTTGCACCATATTTTTCAGCAATCTCAGCGATTTCTTCTGAATCAGTTGATACCATAACTTCTTCAAATAATTCACTCTGAATTGCTGCTTCTATGGAATATGCAATAATTGGCTTGCCACAAAAATCTTTAATATTTTTTTTAGGGATTCGCTTTGATCCCCCTCTTGCAGTAATTATAGCAATTGCGTTCATAATATTCTTCCTTACTTTTCCAACTTCCATTCTTCATTCAATAAAGAAAGCATTTTTGAATCATACCATCTACCATCATAAAAATACTGTTTTCTTAAAGTGCCCTCTATTTTCATTCCCATTTTCTGATATAAAGAAAGTTTTTTTTCATCGAATTCATATAACTCTGTCCATATTTTTACAAGTCCCAACTCACCAAATCCATAGTTCCATAATAGATCTAAGCTTTCTTCAGCAATTCCCTCATCATCAATGTATACTTCGTCTTTTCCAATATAAAGTGATAAATCTGCATTTCGATGTATCCAATTGATATAACATAACCCGCAACATCCTAACAACTCATCTGTAGTATTATCACGGATAGCAAACATTAACGTATTATTATCATTTACCACTTTTGATTCATACCATTTTCTTTGCATATCAGAATTGATTTCTTGATACTCTCTAAAGAATTTGCGATAATGCGGCAAATTTCTCCACTTTCTGAGTGTTTCTAAATCATTTGGTTCAATTGTGTCCAAATATACATTTTCACCTTTAAGCATCTAAAATATCCTTTCTTAACACTGCCGAATCTTTTGAAACATCCTCTTTCAAAACTTTTCCCACAATTTTATCTACTTCATATGGATAAAATCCTTCTAAATTAATTGGTCGAACCGGGAAAATATCCGCTTTGGTAATCTTCTCCCCACGCTTCATATCTCTGCAAAAATAAACCGATCTTTGCTGAACAATCCTAGAGCTTTTCTCGTTATCCTCAACTCGCTTAATTCCATCGCCCAACGCATAGAATAAATCCATACTTTTTTCAACCATATCCCTCCAACCTATTGGATTCATTGCAAATTTGTGATCCGGTCCGATGCGATTGTTATCATCTGTGAAATGTTTTTCAAAGACTCTAGCACCTAAGGCTAAGGCCCCAAGAACGGTTGTACAACCTGGTGTATGATCAGAAAGCCCTAAAACAGTATCTGGATACAACTCATTGTACAGCTTTAACACATTCAAATTTATACTCTTAAAATTCTCACGATCTACAGTGTAGTTTGTATTACATTGCATTAACACAATATCCTCCGTATGTCTCTGCAATATCTGCATCGCGCGTTTTACATCTTCTAACTCTGAAGCACCCGTTGCCAATAGTACCGGTTTACTTTTTGATGCAATATACTCCAGCATTTCTGTCCACGTCACATCACCAGAGCCAATTTTAAAAGCATTAGAATACTGATCAGCTAAATCAACCGACTCAAAATCATACGGACTAGTCATATATTCAATACCAATCTCATTACATTTTTCTTTTAATTTTTCAGTCCATTCGTCTGCAAGAGATGCATCCTGATAAACTTCAAACACACTTTTAGACCATCCAGCTTGATGTGTCTGTCTAGGCATATTATCAAATGCATTCTTACTTACTATCTTTTCTGCTTTAAAATTCTGGAATTTCGCTATATCAGCACCTGCTTCTTTTGCTAATTCAATTAAGTGAAATGCTCTTTGCAAATCACCATCATGATTTGCTGCAATATCCGCAATAAAAATGGGCTTTCCATTTTTCGTTATCTCAATATCACCAATCTTAATCATTCGATACTATCCCCCTCTGAATACACAATTCATAAAAATAATCTAAACTCTCATATGCATTTCGGATTGTAATGCCCAATTCCCGTTTTATTTTTTCATTTGACATCCCCATATTTTTAGGACGCTTAGCTTTGAAATTCATTATCGAACTATTTGTTTTATTTATCGTCCCCGTTGAAATTCCAAACTTCTTTTTGAGATACATTCCAAAATCATATTTAGAAATAACTCCCGTTCCACATGCGTGAAATAAACCTTTTAAGTTTTTTTCAATGCATCTATCAATAATATCTGCCAAATCGTTTGTCAAAATAGGTGAAAAATAGATGTCGTCAAACATATTTATTTCCTTGTCTGCTAATAAGGAATACAATATCCATTCCCCAAAGCTGTATTTATTCTGCAGATTAATACCATAAATATTAGTTCGTAAGACAAGATTATTTTCATTTATAAGTGTTTCTATTTCACCGTTCAATTTTGTTTGCGCATAATTATTAGGCGGATTTACTTCATCATCTTCTGTATATAAACTATCATCATTACCATCAAACACAGAATCTGTAGAAATGTATATCATTTTGATATCGTTTTCCGTGCATATTTCTCGAATCTTTTTCGTCAAATTAACATTAATCTTCTTTGCCAGTTCTTTATCTGTTTCACATAAATCCACATTCACAACTGCCACCGTATGAACAACAACATCCGGATGACTACTAACAATGCTTTTCTCTAATAACTCATAATTTGTCAGATCAATGCAATCATAAGAAACAGCTTCCATATTCACCTTCACTGCATCTGCGCCACAAATCTGATACTTTGATTTTAATTCTTGTGCTATCGTATTGCCTAATAATCCAGCAATACCCGTTATGTATATTTTTTTCAACTAATATTCTCCATTTGTTTTTAATGTTTAGAAATGTCCGTTTTTAAAACTCTTTGCAAATCCGCTATGTTAAGCCACTTAGAATTTGTTCCCGAACTATACTCAAACTCTGAAGCAACTGGCACTCCGCCTGGTATTATCTTATCCGCTTTCCACCACTCATAATGAGGATAAATAATATAATGTTTCTCATACTCATAAGTACGCATAGAATCTTCTCGCGTAATCATAATTTCATGAAGTTTTTCGCCCTCGCGAATACCTACTTCCGGCATGTTGCATCCCGGTAACATTGCCTGTGCAAGATCCGTTATCTTAAATGATGGAATCTTCGAAATAAATGTTTCTCCACCATTTGATTCTTCCAAAGCTTTAATCACAAGTTCAACCCCTTGCTCTAAACTAATCCAAAAACGCGTCATGTGATAGTCTGTGATTGGAAGTTCTTGTCCACCCTTGTCAATAATATTCTGGAAGAATGGAATAACAGATCCTCGACTTCCGGCCACATTTCCATAGCGAACAACTGAGAATTTCGGTCCATCTCCTCCTGAATACGCATTTGCTGCACAGAAAAGCTTATCAGATACTAATTTTGTACCACCATATAAATTGATTGGATTTACAGCTTTATCAGTCGAAAGTGCAACTACTTTTTTAACGCCCGCATTAAGTGCCGCCGTAATCACATTCATTGCACCATTTACATTTGTTTTAATTGCCTCATTCGGATTATACTCACATGCAGGAACCTGTTTCAGTGCTGCTGCATGAACGACATAATCCACACCTTTCATCGCCATACAAAGACGAGATTCATCACGCACATCACCAATAAAAAAGCGCAATTGTTCACTATATTTTTTATATTCATTACTCATAACAAATTGTTTATATTCATCGCGAGAAAATATTATCACTTTCTTTGGATTATAATGTTCAAAAATATAATCGACAAAATGGTGCCCGAATGAACCTGTTCCACCTGTAATTAATATTGTTTTGTTATTTAACATATACACACTCTCCTAATATTTACCCAATCTATTAATCAATTCTATTGATTTGTCTTTATCGTTTCCATTAGCATATTATTTTAACACATTTTTGAGTACTTTGTCTGTTAATGTGTCTGCATATTTTGACTCTGCAATTGAATAATCATTATTATCACCTACGCATGAAAGATTAAATCCTGCAAGTATTGTCTCCTGCACATATTTAAGATGATATTGTTTGCTCATGTAAGTAAACAAACCTATCGTTTCAGGGATGTACACAAATCGATATGTATACCTTCTTTTGATTCTCTGACATGTAAAAGCCAAATATTTCTTTGTAACTAAGATGTCACATACAAAATCATATCTGGTTGATTTGGTTATGTATACACATATTGTAGTAATTCATCAAGTTCTACCACTCTATCTACCGCAATAGAATAGCCCAAAGCATGAAGACCGTGTTCTTTCATGCCAATAATTCAATTTCCATCTTCGTCCTCAATATATGCTTCTCTGATAACCCATTCTTTTGGTATTGTCCAATCAAATGCACTCATCCCCGTCAGCGCCTCGTAAATTTGAAGTTTTTCTAGCAAAAATCATACATTTCTTTCCCTCTATTCTTCATCTCAAACATATCCTTCAAACTATGAAAGCCCACCATCACATAATGACAGCGGGCTCTACATCCTTTATCCATTTCACATACAGCGTCCATGCTAATCTATGTTCATCACATATGTTATCGAACAATAATGCTTTTTATATTAGTTTTTTCTCTGATTTTGTAACACCTTGTTGAATGCAATTCTAAATTCTAAATTTGCCTTCATAATTGAAACGGATGGACATTTTTATATTCACCTCCGCATTTTACCATCATCTGCTGTATATATGCCCACACCTATTCTATTATTTCTATTCGCAACAATTGCTGTTTTATAATCTTTTAGTATATATTCTACCACTAACAAATCTCGAAAGTCATCAATGTCAATCTCTTGACTTATTTAAAAATATACAGAAAGCTTTCATACAGTTTTAAAATAGAGAATCAAAATTAACCCTATCAAAAACTTCCAGTTTCCCCCCTCGGGTTGCATTATATATTTTAACCCCCATTTTTTCAGTTTCTCTTTTTGCACATTCGTATGCTTTTTTAACAAATTCGAAATTGAATGTATATGTTGGATTTGCAGGCCCGCAACAATGATTTTCTTTTGCACCAAGATTACTAGAAAAACTAAAATCGCATCCCAACAAATATATCTGTTTAGCACCCATATATACAGCCAATTGCAAGCACGCATAAACAACTGTAGCACCACTATATACCACATTGGAAAAATCGTTGCTAAATCCTATTTCAGACGTGCATTGTTTTTGTCTGAACATATGACACTTTAATTCGTTTGAAACATTTAAATAGTTATCACTTACAAAAACCTCCACATTATCATGGTCAATCTTCTGCATATGCTTCTCATATTCTCGAATTGCCCCTCCATCAGACATTACATAATAATCTGGTCTCCACCTTGTTCTATCATATAAATAGAACATTCCATTCATACTAATACAAATCTCATTATGTGCACGTAAAACATCTAAATCCTCCAATGTAATACTAGGACCTGTAGCAACAATAAATATTCTTTTTCCTTCATGTTTATTGAAAAACTGTTTCAAATCCTTATTTCTTTCTATATGCACAAACTTATTTATATCTTCATAATCAATATCTCTTTTTCTCCTTTTTTTACTATCAAGACTAATACAACACGTTGAAGTCGCGTTTTTATCATTTAACAAACATTTTTCTTTTTTTATTTTCGTCAGATATTCATACAAGTATCTTGAAAAAAGATCAGCATCTGCCAATCCATAAACCCGATTATTTCCTACCCCCAATAAGCTATCAAGTTTTCCTTCATTAATAGCCTTTATTGTCTCTAGGCGGACTCTACTGCTACCTAGAATAAAATAATTGGTTATTTTATTCTCATTCAGCCATTTCATAATAGATTCACTAAACATAGGAGTTATTACTATCTCATATTCTCTATATTCCATATAGTATTCTTCACAATCGATAATAGGTATTCCCTTATACTCTCCTGTATTTCTAATCGCCATATTAGATTCAACTATTGCAACAACGTTCTGCTCTCCCCAAACATCTATAAAGTTTTTACCATTTGTTCCTAATCCCCAAATCACTACATTCATCTTTTATCTCCTAATATTACATGGTGCAATATTTTCTATTATTTTCTCACTCGCCCGTCCATCAAACACAAGTCCCATCTTCTCGTGAAATTCATCCAGCTTCTTATCATATGCACTCTGATCAAATGCCATAATATCCTGCTCAAGCTGTTCATTATCGCTCGCCAGTGTAAATGGCAGATATACATCAAGCCCCGGAACCATCTGTTTATTGTTACTTATATGATCTCTTTCATCTGTTGCCAAATTCCACATAAGTGCACCTCTGTCATTTGCATACTGCTGAATATCGTCTGCATATAGGAAAACCGGGATATGCGCAAATCCTGCTTCAAAGCATGCACTGGAGTAGTCAGTGATATATGTGTCCATACCAGCCAGTATTTCATACATATCATCAGCCTGACTCTCATCAATAATACGATCTTGCACATCAGGGTTTTTATACTCCCGAAATGTTGGTGCAAGCTGCGGATGCACTCTCACGCAAAGATACCATTTACCGCCAAATTTCTTTTCAAGGTTTTTAATCAGTCTCTTAAAATCAATGGACCATATTTCGGAAAATACAAATCTTTTTCCATCCTTTGCGCCTTCACGAAATGTAGGAGCAAACATAACCACTTTCGCATCTTCCGGCAAATTGTGTTTCTGTCTGAACTTCTTCTGATAGAAGCTTCTATCCCCAAATAGCACATCACATCTTGGCGCTCCGGTTTTCAGGAAATTTCCCTCATATACCAGAGCTTTATCAAAACATTGTTCGCACCATGTAGAATCTATTACCAAGCCATCAATCATATCAGAATCATTCTTGCTTACCAGATAAGCCATTTCCGAGAAGCCTTCCCCTCTCAAAAGCCCTGTACATTTAATTGCGATTGTGTAATGATTCACATTCAAATAATACTGACCTTTTCTTTTTTTTGTTCCATACGGTTTGCGGTAATTATCTATCCATACTTTTGATCTCGATAGCCAATAAGCTCTGCTCCATGCGGTATTAGGTACTTTTTGGACGTAATCGGGAAAAGTCTTATCCATATCATTTACAAACCACACAAAGCGGAAATCCGGATGCTGACGGTGCAATTCTTCAACCAAAGGCTTTGCATTACAGCCAAAGCCTCCTTTTCCTTCAAATGTACAAACACTGATCAGATTATTTTGCACCGGAAAGAGTCTGCACAAATAAAATTTTATGCTTTCTCTAAAAGCCATTCTCCGTCTTTTTTTAATATACCTGATCTCTTTCGGATCAGTTGCAACTACATGTTCCATAAAAATTGGTTCCTTACTCTTTATACATATATTGCGGAATGCAGGCTACTGCCCTGTCATAATCTTCCCTGAAGTCAATCTCCGCCCAAAAAGCATCTCCCATAGAAATAGCACAGACAGAAAATTTCTTTTCATCAAGCAGTTTCTGAATTGCTGCTTCAAAATACTCTGAAAAGTTCTTTTCTTCCAGAAGCTTCTCAACTGCCATTTGTAAAGAAGGGATTATATCTTTCTTAAAGGATGCAATGCCAATAAACTCACCCTCTGCTTCCTCTACTGGCATTTTTTTTGTGATCTGCACGATTTTACCTTCCTGCGACCGAACTTTCATTGCTTCTTCATCACATACCTTATAATCTATCGGCAAATTCATATCTGCTTCAAACTGTACCAGCTTCTTTAATATACATGGATCACACAAAGTATCTGCATGCAGATAAATAAAATCCTCCTGCAGATATCTCATACCCATATAAAATGAACCAAGCACATTTACCATCTCATAAAATGGATTGTATACCAGACGCACGTCCTTCATATCTTTTGTCAATTCTTCAAAGGCTTCTTTCCTGTATCCCGTTACAATAATGATTTCATCAACACCCACTTGACGCAAAATATCTAAATTGTACTCAATTAATTTTTTATGATGAATCTCCACAAATGATTTGGGATTTCCGCCTGTTAATTCACCAAGACGGCTTCCCTTTCCTGCTGCCATTATAATTGCCTGCATATCTGCTTACTCCTTCATTGCTCTCTCATAGATCTTATATATAATGTTTTCTGTTTCTGCCAGTGGATCATTCGCCAGATTTCCGCTTACATCCTCTGCCAGAATAGATAGCATATTCTCTTTTACACCTAATTCTCTTATAGAAACCGGAAGTTGCAGCTGTTTCAAAAAATCTTTCATCAATCCGGAAGCCTGCTCCGCATTTGTCGGCTCCTTTCCGGTTAATTGCTCTAGTACTTTTCTGATTGTTTCTGAATTTACAGTATACTCATAATAAATCCATGTCGGATATATCGCTGCCAATCCGCTTCCATGGCTTGTCTTTGTATATGCACCTAATGGATATTGTAAGCGATGTGGCATAGCCGTAGAAGCATTTCCCAGATTAATACCCATGATCATACTGGCATAACTCATTTTTTCACGTGCTTCTTTGTTCTGGATATCTTCTTCCAGCTCCATAAGTGCTTTTCCAGCCGTGGAAATCACCTGTTCCGATAATATCTTCGTAAAAGGTGATGCAACCTTTGACACATAACTTTCTATTGCATGTGCCAGTACATCAAATCCTGTCTCCATCGTTATATGCAAAGGAACAGTCTCTGTAAATACAGAATCAACAATAGCCAGTTTCGGATACAGATTTTTTCCTCTAACTCCGCCTTTCTTATGCTTTTCATAATCAGAAAGAATTGCTGCTTTACTAAGCTCGCTACCCGTGCCTGCTGTAGTTGGAATTGCGACAACAGGAAGCGTCCTTTCATCAGGCTCTATATGTTGATAAAAAAGAGTTTCCACACTATTACCGGTTCCAATTACTGCGGCTACAGCTTTAGCAGCATCAATAGCACTTCCTCCACCAAATCCAACCACTATATCTGTGCGGTTTTTTCTTCCTTCCTCTGCCGCCTTTGTAATTTCCTGTAATTGCGGATTTGCACTGATCTTATCATAAATTGCTACCGATTTTACATTTGGAAGATTCTGTAGTTCTTTTTTTAGTTTTTCCACATAACCAAGGCGGTTCAGTGATCTGCCTGTCGTGACAATCAACACATTTCCGTTTAAAAAAACCTTTTCTTCCGCAAGTGCTTGAAACGCGATTCCTCTGCCAAAATATATTTTAGTTGGTATTTCCAATTGATACATTCTCATAAGTTCTCTATTTTTACCTTTTTTGAATGATATAACCTTTCTGCAATTCTATTTCTCTTTGCAAACAATGGTTTGATGGTTTCATAGGTTTCTTTATATAACCCATACAATTCCTGATATTTTTGATAATTATTCTGGTTAGGTCTGATGATCATCCTCACCTGCGCAAAGCAGTCACCGGCTTCTGTCAGCGATTCATATACGCCCTGTCCATATAAAGCGATCATTGCTGCACCTGTTGCCGTCGTTTCAAATTCTGAGAGTACATGGATCTCACGTCCCGTAATATCTGCTTTGATTTGAGAAACAAGGCCAACCCTGGCAAGACCTCCCGATACACGGATCGTATTAATTTTGATTCCTGTTTCCTCTATTGCCGTGAGCATATCCAGATCAATAAATCCCGTACTTTCAAATACCGCGCGTGTCATTTCCTTTCTTGTGTGCATTCGCTCCAATCCAAAGAAAACGCCTCTGGCTTCATTGTCCCAGATAGGTGCTCTTTCTCCCAAAAGATATGGGAGAAAAATAACGCCTCCTGCACCCAGTTCTGCTTCTGCAGCATCTTTCTCCATTTGTTCATATGGTAACTGCTCATTCATATAATAGCATTGTTTTACCCACTCAATCAAACCGCCGCCCAGATTATTGGATCCGCCTATGATATTTAGATTTCCCTCATAGTATGGAATTTGTTGAATTTTCGTTAACGGCTTTTTTATCTCTTGTTTCAATGCTGCTCTAAATACAGTAACGGTACCGGAAACATCACTGGCCTCTCCCTCTTCCAGTGTTCCGCTTCCTACAAATGAACAAATCGCATCATATGTTGTCGCAATCACTTTCGTATTTCCTGTAATGCCAATTTGTTCTGCTACATCTTTTTTGATTTTCTCAACAAATTCACCGGGTGATACTATTTCCGGCATTTTTTCATATGCAATCCCAGCCTCTTGTAATAAAGAGGCTGGATACTTTCTATTTTTTGCGTCACAGTACCATTTTTGTGCATTGATGTAATCTGTTACATATCTTCCACTTAATCTGGCAATCAGATAATCATTCGGTGTCAGGAATTTATATGTTTTCTCATACAACTCCGGCTCATTATGTAAAACCCACATTGCTTTTGGAATCAAATAATATGGATCCGCCACAATAGCATATTGCTCTTTTAATTTTTTAAAAGAAGAAAGTTTTTCCATCTTTGCACTTTCTTCTTTTGCTCTTTTATCCGAAACCATGATACATGGTGCCAGTGCATTACAATCTTTATCTACATAAACAAGACAAGCTGCTGAAGTTGTTACCGTAATATAATCGATCTCATGGGCATCTGCCATGAAAACAGTTTCTCTCATAACCCGCAATGCCTTTTCCCACCACTCATCCGGATTTTGTGTCACTCGCTCTCCGGTCAAAGATGTTTCCAAAGGAATGGCTGCACTTGCCAGCTTATTGCCCTTGCTGTCAAATATGATACTGCGAATACTTTTCATTCCCATGTTCAGGACTAAAATTGTCTTATTCATAAGCTACCCTTCCAAACATCATCCTTCTAATAAAGATAGTTTCTCCATTGCCATTTTACATATAGAATCATGGATCCGCCCTGTAACTTTCAATGGATCAAAACCTTTTTCTTTTATTTCTTGTTCCTTATAGCATCTCTCAATTCCCAGACGATAAGCCTGCTTTACATCTGTAGAAATGTTAATTTTCTTAACACTTTGATAAGAAAATAATCGTCGTAATGTATCATCCGAGAGCCCTGTTCCGCCATGAATCACCAATGGGATCTTTGTCATTTCACCAGTCTGCTGTAAGAGATCATAATGTAAATCAGGTATCCCCGTATATTGCCCATGAGCTGTTCCTATCGCAACCGCCAGCATATCCACATTTGTATTTTTCAAAAACTTCTGAATATCCTCGACTCTTGCCACGCCAGTGCCACTTACCGTTATATCGTCTTCCACACCACTGACTTGTCCAACTTCAGATTCCACTAAAACATTCTTTCCATGTGCAAGTTCCGTCACATAATTTGTCAGTTCAATATTTTCATCCAGTAATTTATCTGAAGCATCAATCATGACCGAATCCCATCCAGCTGCTATGGCTTCCTGGATCATTTCAATCTTTTTACAATGATCTAAATGCAGATAAACCGGTATTGCCTTCTTTTTTGCATAAGTTGTCACGAAAAACCTCATTGCTTCCAAGTCCATTAACGAAAAGGCTTTCATAGAGGTTTGTAAGATAATAGGCTTCTGTTTTATTTGTGCAGCATCCATAATAGATTTGGCAGATGCTATATCCCAAATATTGAATGCAAAAAAATGAGGTGAATTCGGATTTATATATGCTTTCATTTATCAATATACCTCCGGCTCATTTAGGATCACGTCTGTGATCCCCTGCTTTTCCAAACTCTTCAGATCAAGCCTTGTTCCTGTCGGCTTTTCAGGATAAAGATGACCGGAAAGCCATGCTCTTACATGATAGCCATTAAGCGCTTCCTTCGGCAGATCTATTCCTCTCCAGAAAGGATGCAGCGAAGCAGCCCCACAGCCGCCCTTTACTTTATAAAGGCAATCCGATACTTTCGTGTCCAGAATCGCCAGCTCTGATCCTGTCTGCAGTGCATGCAGCCGTTCTATGGATCTTGCATAAAAAGAAGAATATACGATCTGTTTTTCCAGACCTCTCTTGGAAATTTCTTCTGCAATTTTATCTTCCATGCCCGGATATGGATAGATGCTGTTTTTCAGCTCGATATTCAGCAGCATTCCTTCCCGCATCCTTGGCTCTATCAGATCCAGCACTTCTTCTATTGCCGGGATCTGCTGCGTGGGATGGCTGTCTGCATAAATATGAAGCTTTCTCAGTTCCGAAAGCGTATAGTCTCTGACAAATCCAATGGACTCTGTCGTGCGATCCACTCTCTCGTCATGAATGACTACCATATGTCCATCCTTTGTCAGCTGAATGTCCAGTTCTATACCCGTCAGGTTCTTTATGGCAATCGCTTTCTCAAATGCCAGGAGTGTATTTTCCGGATATCTCTGGCTGCAGCCTCTATGCGCCCATATCTTCATCTGTGCATCTGCCTTCCTTTATCATAAACCGCTCCATAATGCCTGCCATTGTAATGGATTCGCTTCTGGTCAGTTTAAAATCTGTTTTTGTATTTCCATTGATCTGCTTTAAAAGAGCACTGATCTCATACCGGAGTCCATCTCCTAAGAAACGTTCCGAATATTTTTCTACCCTGTCCGCATCCTCAAAATGTACTTCAAAATATGTCGTCTTCCACCATGGTGCTTCCGCTACGATATATCCCTTTGTACCGGCGATCAGCAGTCTGCCTTCACTCTTAACGCCCAGCCCACAGGTTACGGTTGCAAGTCCTTTGTGGAATTGAAACGATGCTTTGGTAAAGAGATCCAGTCCATTTTCACCATGAATGCTTTCGAAATCAATCGTTTCATACTCACAGCCAAATAATTTCAGTACCGGAAGCAGACAATAACTGCCAAGTTCTAAAAAGCTGCCCCCATAAACAGGATCTGTCAATTCTCTTTTTTCCTTATTTTCCAGCTTGGTAAAGCAGGCGTCCACATAGCGGACGCTTCCGATCATACCACTGCAGGCTACATTGATCAGGTTATTAAATCCCGGACAGTATGCCGTCTTAATGCCTTCAAATAAGATCTTATTCCGTTCTTTTGCCAGTGCAAACAGTTCTTCTGCCTGTCCCTTTTTGAGCACAAGCGGCTTCTCACAGATCACATGTTTGTCATGTAAAAGCGCTTCTTTTACATAGGCATAATGGGTTTCATGCGGCGTAGCCACGTAGATGATTTCCGATTTATCATACAATACATCAGTTGTCAGGAAGGCATCTATCTCATGTTCGTTTGCAAAGCGCTGTGCGCTTTCTGTATGCGGGTTATAAACACCCTGTACGCTGACACCGCTGACACACTTTGCTTCCGCCACAAACCGTCCTGCAATTCTGCCATTTCCGATAATACCGATCCTCTGGATCTTAAAATTCTGGTTACGGAGCATCGTGCTGGATACATTTTTGGTACGTTCCAGATAGACAACCTTACAATACTCATTCATATAGTCAAATACACCAGTCCAGTCACTTCCGACTGTAAAAATGTCAATCTGATATTTCTTGACATCATTCACCTTCTGACCAATGGATTCTTCAATGATAATTTCATCCGCAAATCCTGTTTTTCTGACATTCTCAATACGGGTCATCAGATCATCCACGACATTCAGTTTTCCTCTGGAAATGTCATATCCTTCTGTCGTTACTCCAACGATCAGATAGTCCCCAAGTGCCTTGGCTCTCTCTAACAGTCTATAATGGCCTTCATGAAAAAGGTCGAATGTTCCGTATGTGATTACTTTTATCATGAAGTTTTCCTCCTGGTATTATCTATTTATGATATACGCATATACTTTCTTTCCGCAGTCACCAGCCGGACTTGCATTGATTTCCTGAAAGCTCTGTATCTGCTTTTGTTTATCATACTGTCCCCCTGCTATTTTCCCATCTATCATGCCCGATAATGTATTAAATACATCTTCCTGACATCCATATTGCATCCATTGGGATCTTCTGGAAAATCCGGGATCGTGCTTTCTGACTTCCTCTTTATCAAAGTGTACATTTCTCTCCCTGATCTCTTTTGTTCCAAGGTCGATCCAATATGCTTTTCGAACCGGTGCAGAATAAAAGGAAAATTTATCCCAGTCATCTACTTCCCGGATAAAGTAACCCACGCCATAGTTGACGCAGTAATCATCCTGATCCGCCGATTCCGCCACAAACGGAGCTTCCCACTCTTTTACTTTACCGCTTTCCGGATCAAGTTCTATAAATTTATTAGCCAGATTTGGCGCAATTATCACTTTTCCCTGATAGAATGCAAAGCTTCCCAGCATCCATTTGACCGTTGGGATCTTATGCTGTCTGTCTGTTGCCTCCAGACCATCTATCATGACATCATACTCTCTGGTTTCTCCAGTGATCCTGTTCCATCTGGTTACAACCGTACCTTCCTGTGGGATCAGCCACAGAATCTCATCATCCATCTTTTCCATCGCAATCCCGGTGAGCAATCTGTTAAAGGATACTTTTTGTATACGGATCTCCAGCGTATGAATGTCGATCATCGCAATTTCTGTTCCGGCGGCGTTCAAGATATAGACCTGATCATCAATCTGCCACTTGGCAGCCCACACTTTCTGTCCATCTACTTCTGTACTGTTGTAATCTCTGACACCATTGATATAGGCCACTTCTTCTGTATCAAGATCCAGACGGATCATAGCAGGATACTGCTGTGGAAATATAAAAAGATACCTTGGATCATTTACATGATAGGAAAAGCCGCCAAAAGCCCCTGCTTTTTCAATTTCCCTGCGTAGCTGTATTTTATGAAAATTTTGCCTTGAATCCATTACCAAAATATCCTGCGCATGAAGCGGAATCATAAATACTTTACCTTTATAGGCAAATGCCCTCTGGTAATAATCCGTTCCTGCATATTGGATTGGCAGATCACATAAATAGTGAAAATGCATGTCATTATTCGGCGCATAAAATAATTTATTGCCATGTATAATGGAATACTGGTTTTGATCTCCCCGGATTGCATGTGTGATCCAATATTTCCATGAATCTTCCATTGGAAGTGTATGGATCGTATTATCAAACAGGAAAAGTGGTTTCCCTGCTATTCCAAAAAAAGATGTAACAGATGTCGCGGAGTCTCCTATATAAACATCCGACAACGCGATCGTATCCTCCATACAAGGTGTTTTATCATAAATCCCTATATTTTCTGTGATAAATCGATGTTTCAAAGTATCATAAACCGGCTTGTAGGATGCTCTCATGCTGACAAAGGTTGACTCCAATAAAGGATGTGGTCTCCAGAGCAGGCAGACATCTTCTTTCCCCGCGAAGCAGTTAAACACATACTCCATCTTTTTCAGAAATCTTCCTGTATCTGATAGCATACCACCAATCGATGTATTATAAAAGAAGACTCTTTTTTTACTACCATCTGGAAGGAGCATCTTCTCCCGCCATTCTTTCGGTATTTCGGGAGGATTCTGGCATTTCTCGATCACGCTGTCAAATTTCGGAGAGCCCAAAACTAAAAATTTTCTTTTGGGTATACTTTTATCATAAAACTTTATATATTTTTCTGATTGAATGACAATGTAATCCGCGTAAATATAGGCAGGACACAATGCCTGTCCTTCACTCATACCGCCTGCAGATGCAAAATATGGAATGTACACAAGACAGTCTGTATATTTTTTCAGATTATCCGAATAGAAAAACGGATGCACACTTGTTACAAAGTTAGCTCCGTCATATGGATTATGGATGAAAACAGCATCCGGTCTGCGCTGCCCGAAATCGTATGCATCGTATTTTATAACAGGTACATAATCAGGAAACAGATCTCCCTCATAATGCATTTCCCGAAAACTTCCATCCGGATTTTTATCATAATACGGAATCGGTATCACATATGCGTCGCATTCCGGATCTGCATCCGCTGCTTTCCAGACACTTTCCAGGCTGTCCCACATGCTTGCCTTATACGGAAGAAATACAATTTCCTTGCGATCCTCCGGTAACAGTTCCACTGTTTTGCTGTGCAGTCTGATCAAAAGATTCCGAACAGTCTGTGCCAGTTGTTTTCTGCTCTCTGGATCATCCATGCTTTGGCTGACCTGAAAAATCAATTCACAATACTCTTCCAGCATTGTAACCAGTTCTTTTGTACTGTCACCCTGCGTCTCCAGATCGTTTCCAGTCAGTATCGCAGCTTCCTGGCACTGCGTCAGGATATTCATAAGTTCCTCCGTTTGCAGATCCGCAGTTACATATTCATTTGCATTTTCAAGAAGTGTTATTGATTCCAGCACTGCCTGTTTTTTGATTCGCTTCATCCGGGCTATTATTCCTTTTATTTCTTGATTTTCATTTCTATATAAAATAAAGTGTGCGCATCCCCGCGGAGCGTTTTGTATAATAGGAATGAAGTTTCCTATTACACAAAGTCCCTGCACTTCGTGCAGGGACTCCTGTTTCCTTTTTCGCGATTCCGTTCGCACTTATTAAATATATCGGTCAGATCATAGAAAATAATTAGAGTCCGACCTATGATTCGAGTTTTAGATAGATCAAATAATATCATTGATGATATCTCTAATTTATCACAAATTTCCCAACAATGTTTTAACATATTGTTCCGGCTTTCCTAAATCTTCCACTATTTCTTCTATGTTTTTCCCTTTTTTCCACCATCTTGACACCAGCGTTTTTTCCATATCCTTTTCCATATCTTCGCGTCCTCTCTCATACTCATATGCTTTTTCACTTTCTATATGCTTCTCCATATCAAAATCATATAACATCATTGCTATTACCTCCGCCCTATGTTTCATTAAAAAATCTTTTAATACATCTTCCCTGATGCATTCCGCTATTGCCTGATAGGTTGCCTGCTGCAGATCCATCGTTTTCTGTTTCTCTCTGATTTTTGTGATCAATGTCATATAGTCTCGTAGCAATTTACAGGCACTTTTCAGTTTTTCATTGTATCCCTCATTGATATTCAGTACTGTTGTGATAAGCTCCAGCTCCGGTTCTACCATTTTCTTTTCGTAAGCATCCGACAATTTAAGAACTGTTTTTTCTTCCGTTTGTTTCGTGCCATTATATAAAACGATAAACCGCGGTGTCGGCAGTTTGATCTGCTTACTGCCGTAAATATCCTCCTTTGCTGTAATCTTGGATAATACATTGGAGATATATGTCAGGTTACGCAGCGGCATATTCGGATTCACCGTAGACTGGTGCTCGATCATATACAGCTCTGACAGAAATACAAAAGATACATCATTTTGCACCGACATATATACTGCATTTTCCAATGTTGTGATCTCCAGCTTTTCTGCATCCGTGTAATTTGTTCCATTGAGGGCATTATACAGACTCAGGAAATCTTCTTTTTCTTTGAAGATAGCACGAAGCAGTAGATCTTTATGATTTTTTGCCACCTTATACTCATTTAAGAAGTAATCAACTTGCTCATCCACTTCGTATTTGCTGACTTCCTTTGCAAATGACGGACTGTGCTCTTTTTCTTCCGTATCCTCATAGGAACGTACATCATTTTCCTTTTCCACTGCATTCCCGGATACACCATCATTTTTTCGTACCGTTACACTTGTTTCTTCTCCCAGATTGATAAAAATAATTTCAACCCTTTGTTTCTCTTTCTGCATAGCAGCTCCTTTCCTGCAGGAGCTCCCAGCTTCTTTTTCTTCTGTTCAGAACTCCCGCCTTTCTTTATTTTGTTGTAAAAGCATGGATTTCTGATCAGAATTGATTTTAGACTGTACTTAGATATGAAATATGCTTTTGTATAAATTGAGGATAGCATTTCTGCTATCCTCCGTCAATTTAATATCATATGTTTCTTTATTTTCTACATACTTTAGTATGTGAAAGTATCTTTTTTATTCCTCCTTGTTTTGCTCCCGTACAACCAGTGCGATCTGTCTGTAAATATCGAGCATTGGCAAAATATCCGCTTCAAACGCATTCGCGATCATTGCATGACTGTTATTTCCAAGTGCCCGGTTCAGATTCTGTATTTTTTCTTCCATTGCATCCTTATTTAACACTTCTTCCTTTTCATTCAGGAACGGAATTGTAATATTGATAATATCGATCACATAGTTCAGTCCGTCAAGCTGCTGATTCAGATAGTCTTCTGTATCCGGCATCTCTGCCCCTCTGAGCTCCGGTATGATCTCCTTCATCGCCGGAATCAGTTTTGCAATGTATTCGCTGCCAAGTTCAAGTGCTTCTAATTGCTGTTTTTTCTGTTCTTCCATTGTAATTCCCTCTTCTTTCTGCATTCGCATCTATTATTGTTTATATCGGCAAAAAGTATAAACAAATAAAGCCTGACACTATTTCTGATCAATTTGTAAATATTGTCTGTACTGTTCTGCAATCCGGCAGAGCACTGACGGTGTCACGTAACAAGTTAATAGCTGCATCAGAAGCTGATGAAATTCGCGCATGCTGGTCTTGATATACTTATTATTCACACACCCCGGCATATTTGCAAGAATGTCCTCTTTCAAGCGACAGAACATGTCATATGGTGGTTTATCAAACCGCAGGCAGATCACCTTCACCGTGGCAAGATACCAGGTAAACAAAAGATCCAGTTCCAGCTCATCATGATAACGTTCCCACATTCCTCGCTCCTGATAGGTCTGCAAAACCAGTTGATTTACCATCATAATATCCTTATGATATCCTGTTTCCCTGGAAAGTACTGTCGATTTCTGATTTACGAAATAATGATAATAAATTCTGTCCATCTTGGCGATCCGTTTTGCATATAGCTGCAAAAGTGAGCCAAAGTAAATATCCTCATAAGCCAGTCCTTCCGGAAATACTATCTCATTTTCTGTCAATAGCGATCTGCGGATCACCTTATCCCATACCGCATAGCTCATTGTGTTTTCTACGATCAGTTGTCTGCGCTTTTCCTCCGTATCGATTACAGCTCTATAGATCTTCCCTGTACCCTTATCATCCAGCTTCTGAAAATCATTTCCCCGATCCCGGAGATGCCTGCAGATCACAACATCCTGTCCGTTTGTTTCTGCTTCTGACAGAAGTGCTTCAAACATTTCCGGTTCAACCCAGTCATCACTGTCTGCAAATCCAACATATTCACCGGTTGCATACGACAAACCGATATTCCTTGCCCTACCCATCTTTCCATTCTCATCGCAATGCACTGCCAGTATCAGCTCCGGATATTTTGCCTCCCATGCAGTAATATGCTGCCATGTTGTATCTGTCGATGCATCATCCACCAGAATGATCTCGTATGCGCTTCTGGAAAGTGTCTGTTCTGTCAACGACATCAAGCATCTGTCTATGTACTTTTCCACATTATAACACGGTACAATAATACTAAGCCTCTTCATAACAACAGTATAGCATGTGCTAACTCATTCTACAATGAAGAGGTTAGCAAATTGCATCCAAAAAATTCCCCTTTTTCATGCAAATATGGTACTATATAATTATTATTTCTATCATTAAGAAAAAAGAGGTCTTACTATGCAGATCAGTGCATGTATCATCTGTAAAAACGAAGAACAGTATATCGGCAAATGTATACAGGCGCTACGCGCATTACCTGTCCATATTGTTGTTGCAGATACCGGTTCTACAGACAATACACTTTCTATTTTAGAAAAGCTGCTTACTTCCAATGATACATTATGTCACTTCGAATGGTGTAATGATTTTTCCATGGCACGCAATTTTTGTGCTATACAGGCACAGACTGATTGGATCTGGATGGTGGACGCTGATGAGATCTTAACCTCCTGTGATTCTGTCGTATTACACGATTTTTTAGAAAAGAAGGAAAATGTTGATAAGATTGGAACAATACTTCGAAAAGATGCTTATCCGCTGCAGGGAGAAATTGCCTTTGCCACCTCCCGTATGGGGCGGATTTATAACCGAAACTATTATCACTATGAAGGAATCATCCATGAACAGTTAACTCCATGCAACCGTTTCACTGATAGCAGCGATACTGCCCTTCAGGAAATTTGTTACGTGGATCTTCCTCTTTTTTTTGATCATATGGGTTATGAAACAATGGAAACACTGCGAAAAAAATGCAAGCGCAATATTTCTCTATTGGAGACTGCTTTTGCAGCTCACGAAGATCCTTATCTGGCTTACCAGCTCGGACAGGCTTACGCAGCCCTCGGAGAGCATCAAACTGCCATTCATTACTTTGAAAGTGGATTAACATTTGATTTAGATCCCAGACTGGAATATGTACAGACCATGGTGCAATCCTATGGCTACAGTCTGCTTGCTCTAAAGCAATATCAAAAAGCACTCTCCTTTACCGGAATTTATGATGCTTTCGCCACCAATGCTGATTTTATATTTCTGATGGGGCTTATTTATATGAACAATGCCATGTTTTCGGAAGCGATTGCCGAATTTGATAAGGCATCCCTGTTTAAAACCTGTATTGTAGACGGAACAAACAGTTACCGGGCAAGCTATAACAAAGGGGTCATCCTGGAATGCCTTGGCCGCCTTCCTGCAGCCATAAAAAGCTATCAGGCATGCGGCAGTTTTCAGCCGGCACTTGCACGCTTAGAAGTTCTCCGCTCTTAAGATCTGATGTATTTAACCGATATCTTTAGTATAATCTATAGTTAAGGAATAATTTATCATGACTCCAATTTCCGTATGTATTAAAGTATTATATTTCCCCTGGTGTGATGATTTTTCCCGGGCGAGGAGCTTTTCCATCTCGCATGCTTCCCACGACCGGGTTTTGATTCTCGACTGTGATGAAGTTGTGAAAGATATTGATTTTACAGGGATACAGAACGCAATCGAAGCATATCCGTATGCCATCGGGCAATATAAGGAAGCGCGGAAATTTTATCTGAAAGCCGGAAATTTCCCAATGTCTCAGGAAAGGCTTGCCAATTTACCAATCACTACTCAAAATGATATCACATAGCTATTCCACAGATTTACAGAATAAGGAGAATGGAGAAACGCCTATGATTCCAATTTCATTATGTATGATTACTAAAAACGAATCCGATAAATTAGATCGCTGTCTTGCTGCTGTAAAAGACCTTCCTCTGGAAATTATTGTAGTTGATACCGGTTCAACAGATAACAGCATTGAAGTTGCCCGCAAATATACAGAACATGTTTATCATTTTGACTGGATTTCCGATTTTGCCGCTGCAAGAAATTTTTCTGTTTCCAAGGCCACAAATGACTGGATCCTGGTATTAGATACCGATGAATATGTAACATCTGTAGATATGGAAGCAATCTATAAATTAATAGATGAAAATGCTACAGGGGTAGGCTGCCTGATCAGAACATCCCCTGATACAGTCGGCAGTGTTACTGTTGACCATGTGGAACGTCTTTTCAACAAAAAATTTTATATGTACAAAAGACCAATTCACGAGCAGGTTCTCCCCATTGATGAAACACTTACAGCATTTTGTTCTTTTGATATTCCATTATATGTGGATCACGATGGCTACTTCAGTAGCAAAGAAGAAATGGATCTGAAAGCCAAACGTAATTTGGATATTCTTTTAGCATCCGAACATGACTATCCGGACTCATACACCTATTTTCAGATAGGCCAAAGCTATTATATTATGGGAGACTACGAAAATGCCTGCAGATATTTCGAAAAGGGATTGAATTTCGATTTATCTCCCGAATCAGAATTTGTACAGTTAATGATTGTACACTACGGATATTCTCTTTTAAACATGGATCGTGGTGAAGATGCACAGCTCTTTTTAGAACAAGTCTATTCCTATTTTGATTTTCTCGCAGATTTTCTTATGGTCATAGGCACTGTCTACATCAGAAATGAGCACTACATGAAAGCTGCATTGCAGTTTATCAAGGCCACGCAGGCAGAAAAATTCTTTACACTCGGTACCAATTCTTTCCGCGCCTATTATCATCTGGGCGCCGTTTACGAAATGATCGGGCAGCCTGAAAATGCCCTGCTTTTTTACGAAAAATGTGGTGCATATGATCTGGCACAGGAACGGATCAAATTCTTAAAGGAGTCACAGAAATAAATTTAAAAAAGAGAAAACAGGTTATTTTGTATCCCTGTTTTCTCTTTTTATGTCTCATTTTCAATAATTAAATCATACCCAATATTTTATCTACCTGACCACCGTAAGAAAGCAGTTCTTTTACCTTGCGATATCCATTTTCAGCAATTTTTTTCCGTTCATCCTCGTGTTCCAAATAATATGCCACCAGATTGAGAAGATCTTCTTTTCCATCATAGAATACATAATCCTCATCCGGCACAAAATATTCATTAAAATCAGACTGGTAGTTCGTGATCAGAAAACCGCCACATCCCATAATATCAAGTGCTCTGAGCGGAATACCCGTATGGATGCTGCGGAGGGAGATATTCAGATTGATCTTCGCACATTTCATGGCATATGGTGCTCGTTCGTAATAATCGATCCGTCCCATGTTATCTACTTTGGGCAGAAACGGTGTTTTTTCCGGCGTAAACAGCTTTACCCGAAATCTTTCCGACAATGCTTCCAACAGCTCTCGCCGTTCCATCTGGGTAACTTTACGTGCCAGAAAATAATTGGCAAATGACCATGCAACTGTCTCCATGCCATCTCCGTTTGCCTGTACCGGGCAGACCTTCTGCATTCTGCCGATAATATCCGGTGTCAAAGCCTCCTCCAGTACATCAATTCCATACAGACTTTTTTGTACCTGCATGATGCCATCCAGATACCCTTTTGTATATTCATCCACATTTTTCAGATGATGATACAAATACTGGCGCTGCTCACTGTACATGGACCCGATAAAGGTAACATCACTATCATACATCTGATGCATCTCCGGTGTTGGTTCCAGCGTGTCATAATATTCTACTGCAGATCCCATCGGCATATAATATACATGCTCCGCACCAAGTCCTCTCAGCTTTTCAACCTCATGGCTGTCAAACAGGAAAACCCTGTTGGTATCATACAATATAGTTTGTGAATATAAAAGAATGTAAGGACTGTCATATACCCATGATACATATTTCGTCCTGCAGGCCTTACAGGCTATCGCTGCCACAGGATAGTAGTTAAAGGAAAACACAAAATCCGGTCTTGTCTGCAAAACACGTCTTGCAATCGCTTCTGTCAGATCTATACTGTTCCGTGTATTTTCTGTATCCTTCGGAAAATCAAAAAAATCGATCTCAAAGCCCCTTTTTTCCAGTTCTTCTATGATAAATTCATTCCCAAAGCTTTTCCAGACAAGAAATAATACTGTTTTCATATTCTTATCATGCCTCCCATCTCCTGTCAGCTGCCATACGTGAGTTTTTTTCTCTTATGCTGCGGACAAAGCCGCTTGTATACTCCGAATGGTTATATTTTAGCGCAAAAAAGCACCGGCTGTAAACAGCCGGTACTCAATTTACTCTTCATATCTTCATAAAGCTTCTTTTCTTATTAGCTCAGTAAGGATAATACTCCCTGATTTGCCTGATTTGCCTGAGCCAGCATAGACTGACCTGCCTGCGCAAGGATGTTGTTATTAGAATATCTTACCATTTCTGCAGCCATATCTGTATCACGGATAGAAGATTCAGCACTTGTTGTATTTTCAACAACATTATCAAGATTCTTGATCGTGTGCTCTAATCTGTTCTGGACAGCACCAAGATCTGCTCTCTGCTTTGATACACTCGCAAGTGCATCCTTAATTGTTTTAATAGCTTTCTGTGCATTTGTACCATCTTTACCGCCAACTGAAATATTAGCAGCAGCTCCAGGTGTACCCGTTGTCAGCTTAAGTCCCTTGGCACTCATTGCTGCAATGTCAAGCGTGATCAGCTGGTTTGACTCTGCTCCAACCTGAAGACCTACTTTCTTAAAGCTGCCATCTAACAGATTCTGTTCATTGAATGTAGTCGTAGATGCAACACGATCGATCTCAGATACAAGTGCCTGCACTTCCTGATTGATATATCCACGATCTGCGGATGTCTGTGTACCATTGGCTGCCTTTACTGCAAGCTCTGTCATACGCTGGAGCATATCATGCACTTCTGCCAGTGCACCTTCTGCTGTCTGTACACATGAGATACCATCCTGTGCATTTGAGCTAGCCTGAGTAAGACCTCTGATCTGACGTCTCATCTTTTCAGAAATAGCAAGACCTGCTGCATCATCTGCTGCACGGTTGATCTTGTAACCTGAAGATAACTTTTCTGTGGATTTTGCTTGTGAATCAGTTGTGATGTTAAGCATTCTGCTTGAATTCATTGCTGTAAGATTGTGTTGTACTACCATATTTTTTCCTCCCTGACTTCGGAATCCATTCCGCTAATGTTTCATTTTCCTTAATTGTTATATTTTTCCGGTGGATTCCTTTCCTATCCGGTTGTGTTCTATAATAAATATCGGTAGATTTTGAAATTACTTTATACTTATTTTTGCTTTTTTTCAGTCTTTTTCTTATTTTCGCATTTCTTCCTCTTTTATACTCGAAATTCCTGCCGACTTCGTCGTCAGTCGTGCTTCGCAGATTATTTGACCGCACATTTGCTACGCAAATATGTGGCAATGCTTGGTTTTCTTCCTCTTTCATACTCGAAATTCCTGCCGACTTTGTCGTCAGTCGTGCTTCGCACTTATGAATTTCACTGCATAAACCATCTGCGTGGTAAACTATAATCTGCTTCGCAGATTATTTGGCCGCACATTTGCTACGCAAATATGTGGCAATGCTTGATTTTCTTCCTCTTTTATACTCGAAATTCCTGCCGACTTCGTCGTCAGTCGTGCTTCGCACTTATGAATTTCTCGTTGTACGCTCGGATAAAATCAAATACGTGCTATCGCACGTGCTTGATTTTCTTCCTCGCTACAAAAAAGGAACCGGCATAAGCCGGTTCCTTTCGGTAGTCGTTTGCGATTTACTTAGCCGATTAGCCCAGTAATGATAATACGCCCTGATTTGACTGGTTAGCCTGTGCTAACATAGACTGTCCTGCCTGAGCAAGGATGTTGTTGTTAGAGTACTTAACCATCTCAGTAGCCATATCTGTATCACGGATAGAAGATTCAGCACTTGTTGTATTTTCAACAACATTATCAAGATTCTTGATCGTGTGCTCTAATCTGTTCTGGACAGCACCAAGATCTGCTCTCTGCTTTGATACACTCGCAAGTGCATCCTTAATTGTTTTAATAGCTTTCTGTGCATTTGTACCATCTTTACCGCCAACTGAAATATTAGCAGCAGCTCCAGGTGTACCCGTTGTCAGCTTAAGTCCCTTGGCACTCATTGCTGCAATGTCAAGCGTGATCAGCTGACTTGACTCTGCTCCAACCTGAAGACCTACTTTCTTAAAGCTGCCATCCAACAGATTCTGTTCATTGAATGTAGTTGTAGAAGCTACACGGTCGATTTCAGATACAAGAGCCTGCACTTCCTGATTGATGTATCCACGGTCTGCGGATGTCTGTGTACCGTTGGCTGCTTTCACTGCCAGTTCGTTCATACGCTGCAGCATATCGTGTACTTCTGTAAGTGCACCTTCTGCTGTCTGTACACATGAGATACCATCCTGTGCGTTTGAGCTGGCCTGTGTAAGACCTCTGATCTGACGTCTCATCTTCTCGGAAATAGCAAGACCTGCTGCATCATCTGCTGCACGGTTGATCTTGTAACCTGAAGATAACTTCTCTGTAGATTTTGCCTGAGTACTTGTTGTGATGTTAAGCATTCTGCTTGAGTTCATCGCTGTAAGATTGTGTTGTACTACCATAATATATTCCTCCTTGAATTTAAATGCCGTCATCCATGACGGTCATTTTGATTGAAAAAGTCCTTTCCGGCCGTACGCTCCATCCATTTCCCTTTCAATGGTTTTAAGTATTTGTTTTACTCAATATATATATCGGGTCTTCCCAATAATACTTAACACCTTTTTTTATTTTTTTATTTTCTACACACTCTGCTACAATAAAGCACTTATTCTTCCAACAGCGCCGCATAATATGTCCTTTGTCCGTCGCTTGTCTGCATGGAAAACTGTTTCTTATATGTCAGTTTGAAGAGCCATGTATCCGCCGTCAGAAGCTCCAGCTTGTGCGGATCGCAGGCTTCATTTCCCCAGTCTGCCAGCACCTGTGAAAACCGGTTGTTTACCGGACAGGCACCCATGATCATTCTGATCTCCGGCAGTTGTTCATAACAAACCGCAATAATGTAATCAAACAGGAAGTAATTGAGCACCTCATCATATTTGCTCCAAAAGAGCTCAAACGCCTCCACCATAAAGCCAAACAGTGGGAATCCTGCAGGTCCCTTCATGAAATTATTTGCCCATCTTCCCGAAACGATATCCAGCTCATTCAATTCGCCGCCCTGCTTCTGTGTGAAAAATGGAAACTGGCAGAGCGCATCGATAAATCTGTCATCCCATATATAATAGGTAGCATCTATCCACAGTCCTCCATAGCGGCAAAGAAGCTGCGCACGCAGAATATCAGACAAGTGAGTCATGGAAATACAGCCTTTATTAAATTTCTCTGCTACCGTTTCTGAAAATGCTATGTACTGCCGGTAATTATCAAATGTAATGATCCTTATGTCTGCTTTATCTCCGAACATTTTTTCCATACGGGCAATGCATCTCTGCACGAGCTCCGGTGCTTCGGAAATCCCCTGCCACCAGCAGATCCAGACAGGCATCCTGCCATTTTTTCCTACTGTCCGGTCAATCGGTGGTAAATATAAAAAGTTACCCTGCTGATATTTTTTCACAAGATCTTCCGTCAGATTTTTCACCAGTTCATACATCGCAGGGAGGCGGTTTGTGTCGATTTTCTCCGTATGGAAATATGCATAGGAAATCTGTTTGTCGGATAACCATGCTTTTATTTCTGCAATCATATTTGTATGCCATGCAGGATTTTGACCGCAGTTTTCTTGATACCACCGGCAGAAATCTTCCAGAGCTTCTTTTTTTATCATGAGACACGGAATTTCTTCTTTTTCCGGTTCATCGATACTCTCTGCTTTTCTGTTTTTCTGCACCAGTTTTTCTGATTGCCCGGTCAGACAATCTCCCAGAATGACCGGAGTCTGCTCAAGCAGCTTCTGCATTTTTTTCACGGAAAGAAGCCTGCCTGCATCCACAAAATATCTGTCAGAGCTGCAGATCCCGATATATTCCGCTGTAAACTTGTTACAGTTGCAATTTTCTTTTTTCTTACAATCTGATCTACCAGTCTCCGGTCTGCCGCTGTCATCTTTCTTTTCTTCATATTCTTCCGACAGATTCTGCCCGATCATGACCGTCCGATAGCCCGGCTCTTTTACCTCATGATAAGGCTTTGATGCCAGCACATACATAATTCCTTTATTTTCCATAGCACTTCCCATATACACCGAATTTTCTTCTGTGCTTTCCTGTTTCATTATACCATCTGTTCACGGCATTTCCACTTCATTTTTTCGTCTTTTTAGGGCGCGTCTTGCCGCCATAACATAAAAACAACAGGGATTGCACCGCGCTATACGGTGCAATCCCTGCCATACTACAATCACCGATGTTCCCGGATCATCATTGCACATACGATCACGAGCAGAATGCAGGAACCCCAGATTGCCTGTACACCGATCCGCAGAGACAGCACGCCGCCCAGTCCCGCACCGATCGCAAAGATGAAAATGATCCCATAATAGTGAAGTGCTTTCCGAAGTGCGCTGTGCTCTCTTTCCCGGAAGAACACAGAAAGACTTTCCGTTCCACTTCGCAGGTTACCGATACACATCGTGCTGGCATAGCCATAGCCGTTTACCTTACGGAAGGTCTGTACCTGCATCGCACAGGTAAAGGAAACAAGCATTGTTGCGAGCATATTGTATTCCTGCGGAATAAAGCCGACTGCAAACAAAAGTACAATTTCCAGCGCGACTATGATCTGCCGCCAGTGGATCCTCTTGGCACCTTTATATTTATGGCCGATCTGTTCTGCCACCAGCACGCCCAAAGCAAACGCAAGGACCGGGAATAAATAATGCAGCGCCCGCTGCCACTCGCCCTGCATCAGATGCTGGCTCATCAATACAACGTTTCCGGTCTGCGCATTCGAGAATACTTTATCTCTCACATTGTAAGTATATGCATCCTGAAAGCCGCCTGAAAGTGCCAGCAGGCTGCTGAGCAGGAACGTCTCTGACGTCTGGATTTTAATTCGTTCTTTTTCACTGATCATTCGTATCACAATCTTTCTTCTATCTATTTTTTTGTCACATATTTTTGTACAGAAAATACAGTTCTACATGCTGCCCAAGTAAGCTTCTATCCTTTTCTTCCCATCCTACTTCTCTACATGTTCAAATGTAAATACATTCAAAAACTGCTTTGCACGTTCTGTCGTCGGATGCTCGAAGAATTCTTCCGGCTTTGCCTCTTCCACGATCTGTCCCTGGTCCATGAAAATGACACGATCTGCAACTGCTTTTGCAAACTGCATTTCATGAGTGACAATGATCATCGTCTTGCCCTGCTTTGCCAGATCAAGCATAACATCGAGTACTTCCCGCACCATTTCCGGGTCAAGTGCTGCTGTAACCTCATCAAATAAGAGGATTTCCGGATGCATGCAGAGCGCACGGACGATCGCCACACGCTGTTTCTGACCGCCGGAAAGCTGTCTCGGATAGCTGGCTGCCTTATCTGCCAGACCAACTCTCTGCAAAAGCTCCATAGCTTCTGCTTTTACCTCGTCCTTTTTCCGCTTCTGCACCTTAACTGGGGAAAGCGTGATATTGTCAAGCACGGTCAGATGTGGAAACAGCTCGTAGCTCTGGAATACCATTCCGATCTTCTGCCGCATTTCGGTAATATTTTTGCTGCCCTTGCGGATATCCTTGCCATGCAGGCTGATCGAACCGTCCTGCACGGGCTCTAATGCATTGATACAGCGGAGCAGTGTACTTTTTCCGCAGCCGCTCGGGCCAACCACAACGACAACCTCGCCCTGTGCAAGTGTCAGATCAATGCCATCCAGAATGCGCTGTCCGTCATATTCTTTTACCAGATTTTCTACCTTTAAAAGTGTATCTGCCATGATTTATCTCCATTTCCTTTCCAGATATTTTGCCAGCATGCTGATTGGCCAGCACACGAGGAAATATAATAAAAATACAACTAAAAATACGCCAAACGCAGCATTCGGGCTCGTCATTCGATTCGCCTCTATGATCTGCTGTGCCACCTTCAGCATCTCTACAACACCGATCATCAGAACAAGCGAAGTTGTCTTGATCATACGGGTGATGAGGTTGATGGAAAGCGGGATCAGCCGCCGTACTGTCTGCGGTATGATAATGTAGATGTAAGTCTGTACCTTTGTGAGCCCAAGTGCCTCCGCACTTTCATACTGGTGCTTCGGAATACTGATCAGGGCACCTCGCACCAGATCTGCCATTTCCGCAGTACCCCAGAGGGTAAATACGATCACGGAAGCAGCTTCACCGGACAGGTTCCAGCCCATTGCTCTTGTTGTACCGAAGTAAACGATAAACAGCAGTACAAGCTGTGGCATGATACGGATGATCTCCAGATAAATACGGCAGATCGCTCTGACTATCTTATTTTTCATCGTCATGAATGCACCGACCAGAATACCGAGTGGCATGCTGATCACGATCGAGATCAGACTGATCCTTGCAGCCACCCAGAGGCCTCCCAGAAGGCGCAGCATATTGGTGCCTTTAAATAATACATCAATCCCCAAATCCGGCATAACGCACCCTCCTCTCTAACAGAGTACCGAGAATCGATACCGGAAGCAGAATGATCAGATAAAAGACTACCAGTAAAAACAAACTCTCCGTTGTTTTATAATAAAGACCGATCAGATCCTTTGCGGTAAACATCAGATCCATCAGGCTGATTGCGCTGAACACGCTCGTTTCTTTCAGTAAAAAGATCACATTTGCCACAAATGCAGGCACGCTGACGGAAATTGCCTGTGGCAGGATCACATATTGAAATGTCTGTCGATGGTTCATGCCAAGGCTGATCGCCGACTCCTTCTGGATCGGCTCGATCGATTCCAGCCCGCTCCGGAAAGCCTCTGCCATATAGCTGCCACCCAGAAATGCCAGACCGATCACACCGCATACATCGGGTGTCAGTCTGATCCCGATCTTCGGAAAACCATAATAAATAAAGAATAACTGTACCAGAAGCGGTGTATTTCTGCTGATCTCCACATAGACTGCCACAATCTGTCTTGCGACCGGTACTTTATAATATTGAATTGCTGCGCAGAGCAGCCCCACCAAAATAGCGAAAGCGATTCCAATGAGTCCTATTTTCACGGTCAATACCGCCGCCCGTTCATATAGCGGTAAGTATTTACCGATAAACTCCCAATTCATGAAACGCGTTCTCCTTTCAATAAAATCTCCGGCAAATGCCCTAATGCGTCTGCCGGAGTTTATTCTACATCATTTCTTTTCTGTCGTAAAGTTATTGTTATTCTGCATCTGTTACGCCGCCTTCTACGACTAAGCTTTCTTCATATTCAGATCCGTAAGTATCTGTCAGAGTTGCTTCGTAGTCAGCATGGAAGAAGTTCTCTTCGCCAAGGCTCTTGATCTCTTCGTTGATCCAGTCAAGCAGTGTTGTGTTACCCTTTGTCACTGCAGGAGCGATCGTATCTGCACTTCCGAGAGACGGGATACCTACTGTATAACCGTCATTCTGCAGAGAAAATGCGATAACTTCTGTATTGTCGTTAGCCCATGCAACAGATGTTCCGTTTTCAAATGCTTCTTTTGCAGTCGCATAAGAATCGAACTTCTGCAGCGGAATATCCGGATAATTTTCGATCAGATACGTTTCTGCTGTTGTACCGGAGATAACGATGATGGAATCATCCGGATTCCAGTTATCAAGACTTTCGATCACGTTGTCATTTCTGGAAACAACACCAAGTGCTACATTCATATAAGGAAGCGCGAAGTCAACTTCTTCTTTTCTTTCATCTGTGACTGTGAAGTTTGCCAGGATGATATCTACCTTACCGGTCTGCAGATATTCGATTCTGTTAGCAGCTTCTGTAGATACAAAATTCACTTTTACGCCAAGATCTTCACCGATCCTGTTTGCGAAGTATATATCGTAGCCCTGATATTCACCGTTTTCGTCTACATAACCAAATGGGTTTTTGTCTGAGAATACGCCGATATTGATCGTACCGCTTTCCTTGATCTCATCGAGTGTACGATATACTTCATTTCCCTTTGCAGCGTCTGCAGTACTGTCTGACGCATCTGTAGTTTCTGTTGCAGATGCATCTGCTGCTGTTTCTTCTTTGCTTCCGCAGCCTGTTAAAATACCTGCGCTGAGTGCAACTGCGAGTCCAAGTGATAAAAGCTTCTTCCAATTTTTCATATTTTTTCTCCTCTTCTTCTTTGTAAGCAATATTTACTGCGATTTAGTACAAAACTATCACACGAGTGCGCATCCTTGCGGAGCATTTTTATCATAAGACAGCCCGGAGGCTTTTCTCCGGGCTGTTGGCTTCATACTTTAAATCGTATCACAAGGCGCATCAATCAAAGCGCCCGGCCAATCCAAAACCCGGCATGTCATGCAGCAACAACACATGTATGAACTTGTATAACTGACTGTATTTTTCATTGTCTGCGCCTCCTTTGCTTAACTTGTTTTGGATTATATCCTCTTTTTCCTACTATGTCAATAGGTTTTGTGTAATTTATTTTATTTTCCAGTTCTTCCTATCATGTCAGGAGCAGATGTCAAAAAACGATATGCGAACTATCCGTATGGCATCCTTTGCCACCTATATCATTATATGCAGAAAAACCATGACTGACACACTTGATACATAACACTATAAAAGTGAGGATATCTGTACCGGACATCCTCACTCTCATACTTTCCTTCTATCATAAGAAGCTCTTTATTTTGCCTCTTCTGCTGCATCTTCCTCTGCTGCGTCTTCGTCATCTTCTGCGGAACGTGCCACAATGACGTTCAGAACAGGTGTATCCAGATGTGTGGTGATATCAATATTTCCATTCTTTGCAATCGCAAGATCAGAAACCTTTAAGGTATCTCCTACATGAAGCTCGCTGCAGTCGATCTCAACCTTTTCAACCAGATCCTTTGGAAGTGCTTTGTAAGCAACTTCTGTTAAAAGTTCCTCTACAATACCGCCGATGACTTTCTCCTTGTTGTGCAGAATGATCTCTGCTACGGAATGTACCTTTTCATTGCTGACAAGTGCCTGAAAATCGATCTCCATCAGCATGTTCTTTGCAGGGTCATAATCCATTTCCTTGATCAGTACATCATAGCTCTGACCATCCAGATCCAGCATGACCTGACTGCCCTTCATGCACTCACGCTGCATTCTCTCGGCTTCTTTTCTTTCAATCTTTAAAAGAACAGAGCCTTCGATTTCTTTCCCGAAAAGATTACCTGTTACATAACCTTCTCTTCTCAGCTTTTTTGCCTTTGTTTCCATGTCTCTTTTTTGCACTTTAAAAGTATTCATTTGTCTTTTCCTCCATCCATACAAATTGAGAACATAGGGATGTTTGCGGAATGTCATATACAAGATGGCGTTTCGTTTCTCTTGTTCCACCACTGTTATAGTCCTATTTTTTCAAAAATGCAAGAGGAAATTTACGCTTCTTTTTTCACTGTAAATAATTTCTTCAGACAGCTCAGTGCAACCATGACACCAAGTACCATCAGAAGGATCGCAACGATGAACTGCAGACCGTCTACCAGGAAGGTTGCCTGTCCTGCTGCCATGTTTTTGATCAGTGCGATCGTCTTCTGGACAAGTGCGGTAAAGGTAACTGCCAGCATCGTGAACATCGGGATATATAATGTCCAGCCTGTTCTGCCCGTTGTCTTTAAGAAGACGGCAAGTGCGATCAGTACGAGTGCAGCCAAAAGCTGGTTTGCAGAACCAAACAGAGGCCATACATTGTTATAACCGCCAAGTGTTAATAAATAGCCAAAGAATAAGGTAATGACTGTTGCAAAATATTTGTTGGTCAGAAGCTTCTGCCAGCCCGGCATTTTGGCAGGATCTGTTGTATCACCGTAAAACAGCTCCTGGAAGGACATACGTCCGATTCTTGCTACGGAATCAAGTGATGTCAGGGCAAGTGCGGAAACACACATTGTCATAAATACGGTTGCCAGCTGTACCGGAAGCCCCATCTTTTCCAAAAATCCCGCAACACCGCTTGAGAAGATCGCAAATGGTGTACCGTCCGGCTTTGTTCCGTTGACAGCAACTGCACCGACAACAACGAGTGAAATGATACCAAGCAAAGATTCTACTACCATGGCACCATATCCTACCATCGGCATATCCTTTTCATTGCTGATCGTCTTTGAGGAAGTACCGGAGGATACCAGAGAGTGGAATCCGGAAACCGCGCCACAGGCGATCGTGACAAATAAGGTCGGGAACAGATAGTTTCCACCGACGTTAAATCCATTAAATGCATTCAGCTGCATGCTCGGATGTGCAACAAGTACACCTAATACCGCACCGGCGATCATACCAAGCAGCATAAATGTCGTCATATAATCTCTTGGCTGCATCAGGAGCCACATCGGCATAACGGATGCTAAAAACAGGTAAGCCATAACAATATAGATCCATGCAGATTTTGTGGCATAGATCGGAAGATGCATACCAACCGCAAACATCACAACCAAAAGTGCGATCGCAACAACTGCACGAACCCATTCTTTCATCGTTCCGACCTTTTTCTGGATCAGACCGAAGATCACAGCCACTACAATGAACAGCATGGAAATGGAAGCTGCTGCTGCATTTGCATAAGCAGTATCCGCTGCCATATCCGCAACACCCTTTGCTACAAAGGTACCTGCTACCATATCGGTAAAGGCTGCAATTACAAGTAAGGTAAATAACCAGCAGAATAACATAAACAGTTTTCTACCTGTTTTTCCGATGTATTTTTCAATGATCATACCCATTGACTTGCCTTCGTTCTTGACAGAAGCGTATAACGCACCGAAATCCTGTACAGCACCGAAGAACAGTCCGCCGATCACAAGCCACAGAAGCACCGGAACCCATCCGAATACGGATGCTAAGATCGGGCCCGTTACAGGTCCTGCTCCCGCGATGGAAGAAAACTGATGGGAAAATACCGTAAACTTGGAAGACGGTACATAATCCTGTCCATCCTCATGCGTATAAGCCGGTGTTTTCGCATCCGGGTCAATGCCCCACTTCTTTGCAAGCCAGCGTCCATACAAAAGATACCCGGCTGCAAGTGCCACAATACCGATCAAAACAATTACTAATCCATTCATACTTTTCGCCCTCTGGCGATTCCCTTCTTTCTGTATCAATTTTTATACGTGCTAGCCTAGCACTCTGTTTTTTTATTGTCAATGTTATAGCATATAGCGATTTTCTATCCTTTCCATAACCAAGGATTATAGAATGCGTGAAAGCAGCAATTTCCGATGATATAAATTGCGACATTACCGTATATTTGCTATACTGAAGCCATACATATACTGTGAAGCTGTTTCCCTGCATCACGGGGATCTTAACAGGAAAGAGGAATTCTTATGATAACAAAGTGCAAGTTTTGCGGAGGCGCCTTAAAATACGATGCAGACATCCGGCGTATGGTCTGCGAATATTGCTCCAGTATGTTTGATGTGGAAGATACGGAAGAAGAAAAAGAATACGAAAAAATGCAGGCAATGTCCGCCGGGAAGAATCCCGATGGCGCAATCGGGCGGGCTGTTTTTACGCCGGAAAAGGGGACAATGGATATGTCGCTCTATCACTGTAGCAGCTGCAGCGGTGAGCTTTACCTGAATCAGACCGAGGTTGCCAGCTACTGTCCGTACTGCGGGCAGCCCACGATCGTATTTGAACGGATCGCCAAGACACGGAAGCCTGATTACATCATTCCTTTTAAAATTACCAAGGAATATGCGGTCGCCAGTATCCGCGAGAAATTTTTCAAAGGACATTTTATCCCGAAGGAATTGAAGTATTTTAAAGCTGAGCTTCTGCGCGGCATTTATGTCCCGTATTATCTGTATGACATGCTCTATAAAGACAGGCAGATCATCCGCGCAAAATTTGAAGAAAAAAACAGCAAAGGGGAAAAATCCTCTGTTACTTATGATTTCTACCGGGAAGCGGTTGCTTCTTTTCAGGAAATACCGGTAGACGCTTCCAAAAAAATACCAAATGAGATCACGGAAAAGCTGGAACCGTTTTACACTGCCGATCTGATCGATTTTCAGGCAGGCTATCTTTCCGGCTTCTACGCAGACCTGCAGGATGACAGTAATTACACCCTGCGCAATATAGCGAGAAGACGTGCCAGGGATCGTTTTAACAAACTTCTGTATGATGATCTCATGGCAAAGGAATGTCAGACACTGAAAAGTAATCCTACCTGTTCTTTTGAAAAAGAAGCCTATGCACTTCTGCCTGTCTGGTTTATGGTATTTACCTATGAAGGTGATTCCTATACGATCCTGGTAAACGGGCAGACCGGTAAGGTAGTCGGCGGAGTTCCATCCGATAAAAATAAAATTGCATTGTGGTTTTCCCTGATCACACTGCTTGTTTCCGTACCGGCTTACCATATTCTGCAGCTCGTCTTTGATCCTGTCCTGTTCCAAAGCAGCGATAGTATCTTATCTGCCATGTGGGTTCCTTTGGTACTGATCTCCGCCGCCTTTACTGCGGGGCTGAAAAATTACAGAAGTGTGAGAAAGAGCCAGGCGCTGACCCGCGCAGAAACGATCAAAACACTTGTCGGGAAAAGGGAGGGACGAAAGAAATGATACTTTATTTATTAGTGGCTGTGAGCCTTGGCGCAAGTGTTGCATTTGCCATTGTAACGGATTTCTGGAAGGATTCCAATGAGATTGGTTCCTCCGATGGAAACGATGTTTACTTTTCCAATCAATTTACGGTTACGGACGGAAAGAACCGTATCCGTATAAAAGATTATGAGGACAGGTTTTGATCCTGTCCTCTTTTGCTAAAATCTGTTTTTCATTAAAATAGCATACTTACAGCTTCAAGCAAAGCTGCAACACTTCTTTTTCTGTTGTATTATCCAATTCCTCTGTCACCGTATCAAAGATCTGTGCCTTGACGCAGTCTGTCAGCCATGTATGGCTGCCATCCGGTGCCGGACAGATCGCCGCAAAGATCTGCTCTGCCACATTTCTGCTCTTATCCATGTCCAAATAAAATACCTCTCTGAATGTATCAAGCAGCGCAGGATGCTCTGACAGATATGCTTCTGTCTTTTCCTCTACCGCCCACATTTCATAAGTGTATTCCATGTTTTCTTCCGGTTCATATTCTGCATAGCGGTCTGCATCCTCTTCTTTGACACCAAACAGCTCCTCTGCCTGCCATTCCTCCGGAGCTTCCGAATCCAGACAGGACAGATCCATATCCAGTACAAGGCTTAAAAACGGCGGACAGATCTTATCAAGCTTGTCAAACTGCTCCTCTGCCGCAAATACAGCCAGATTTGTTGTCTGAACGAGCGCATATCTGCTAAATGCCTTATCTGCTTTTTCATCCTTCTTATAATACTTGCAGATCTTCCGGAATAATTTTGTATATGCCTTCAGCTGCTTACGCACCTTTTTCTGCTCCGCCCGGGCCGGATAAGTCTCATATGCCAGAAGTTCTCCGAGTGTCACAGACAACTCCTGTTTTTCCGCGAGTGCTTCCTGTCTGCGGATCATCAGCTGCCATACCAGAAACGGCTTCAGGACAGACAGCATTTCGTCTGCATCGATCTGTGCAAGGAAGCTGCGCAGATGCACTTCTAAAAGGCTGCTGTTGCAGTCCTCCATGCCAAGGATATTACGAAAGAGCGCGGAAAGCTGTTCCACCTCTGTCCCCTGTCCTGCGTTTTCCGTTCCATCAGGTTCCTCTTTACATGTTCCGTCGCATGCCTGACTCACTGCATCCACGCTGTTCATTATAAATGTAATGCCAGTCCGGTCTTTGTAATCTGAAAATGCATCTTCAAACTGCTCCTGCTGCCTGTATAATGCATCCAGTGCTGCATAACGGTTCAGCAGTTCTTCGTATTCTTCTGCCACTTCATAATTGCTGCAATCATGAAAATTTGTGCAAAGCAGCTCCAGATCTGCCAGTGTCTGAAAAAACAGATCTTTTATTTTATCATCATCCGGATTTTCTGATAATTTCTGTATAAGTGCATGCAATGCTGCTGCCTTGTTTTGCAGCCCAATACCCGCTTCCTTACAACTTGATGTATACAGGATCTTAAATACATCAAAATCCTGTTCTGTGCTGATCTCTTGTTTTTTCCCCATCTTATTTCTCCTTTTTGTAAACTTGGAGCGTTTTTTGTGTAATAGGAACGAAGTTTCCTATTACATAAAAAAGCTTCTCTTACACGATAGCATATCATTTTCCGTAAGAGAAGCCCTTTTCCTATTTGTTTACCGAAATTTTACCGTTTGCACGACGCTGAATAGTCATTAATTTTGCCGGCAGATCTGTCCTTTGGTAAGCACCGGGTAACGATACAGGCTGTCTGTATCCAGATCTTCCTTGTGCATATCTACCGCGGAGATCTGATGGTTATCGTAGGTAGTGTAATAGTAGATGCCTTTTGTTGCATTGCAGCAGCTTGTATAGATCGTGATCTCGTATTTTCCTTCTGCGACTTCGCAGCAGCCTCTCTGCTGATCCACGCTGCCCAGAATATGGAAGAACTGGCTGACGCTTTCCTCTTCGCTATCGCCTGAAATTGCATGCAGCTTTGTAAATGCCACCTTTGCAAAACGGGAAGTAGAGGACAGATCGCCCGGAAGCCCGATCGCGCCCATGCCACGGCTGTACGGCGTAAGCGCAAGCTCACCCGAGAAGGTATTTTCCGGCTGACGCGGTGAAAGTCCCATATATTGATTCAGTAAGAACATCTGCTGCGGGAACGGCGGGTTATTGGTCAGTACCCCTGCAGGATTGTCATAGATATGCAGACCATCCGCCGTACATTCCACCGTAACCGCTTCGTTTGCATCTGCGATCAGCCAGTGGAGCTGCGCGCTCGGAAGCTGCTCCGAAAACGGCGTTCCGACCAGATTCATTTTCGAAAGCAGGCTGCGCACCGCCTGCACGCTGTCACACTGTGACAGGATCCATGGCAGAAATTCATACTGTGCCACATTTTCCCTGCCTTCTTCCACTTCCTGATATACCGCATTTCCGACAAAATTCAGGCCTGCCATGCCAACGCCCTTTTCGTTGATCGCATCGTAATAAAGCGGATAGCCGCCTGCCACATGTGCAATACCTAAAATCGCGTAATGTGTCTCTCTTTTTCCCATATACCGGAAAGAGATTGGAAACTTCCGCGGCATTAGCACGATCTCATCTCCATAGGAAAATTCATAATCCAGTGTACGTCCGAAATAAAAATCTTTTGTCTGATAAGTTGCTGCTGTGCACATACCTGCATCCTTCTTTCTATTATTTTTGATTCATTCATTACCATGTAAATCCGAAGTAACAAAATCACATTCTCAGTAAAGCAAATAGCAATGGCATCGTCAAGATTGACAATACCATTGTCAGGGTAACGCCCTTCGACGCCGTCATATATTCTCCGCCACATTCCTGCGCCATCATGGAAACCATTGTCCCGGACGGCGTTGCCAGCACCACAAAGCAGACCGCCTGCACCGTAGATCAGTGCCTGTGCTCCGTAAACGGCAGAGATCATCGGAAATCCCATAAATCCGATATTGCCGAATACGATCAGGCATTTGTATACGCCCGCTTCCTTTTTCTATTGCATTTCCGATGCTGCTGGATATGACAAGGGCAGGATTCGCAATATTGACAAGCAGCCAGTTGATCGCACTGCATGCCTTTTCTTCCATGATACCCTTTTTTGCCATGCCATATCCAAGTACCATCATAAATAAAAAGATCAATAACTGTTTCAGTAAAACCATGTTACCCTCTATCTTGCTTTTCCGTCTACGATCCTGTAGTACGCCTGGGATGTTACGCGGAAAACAATGTAATAAATTGCGGAAAAGAGAAGGAATGTGATACCCATACAGATCACATACAATCTGACATTGGTCAGATTCAGCAGCGCCAGAAGTCTTCTGACGATCGGAAACGCTGCCAGTTCATGGATCGCTGCTACAACAAGCGGGAGAAAAAATACGATCCTGATCTGGGAAGTAATCGACTCTTTTACCTCTTCGCTGCTCATTCCCACTTTTTCCATAATAACATACCTTTCCTTATCCTCATAGCCTTCCGAAATCTGTTTGTAGAAAATGAGCATCACTGTCACGATCAGAAACATGATTCCCAGAAAGGCACCCAGGAAAAACAGTCCGCCATACAGCGCATAGACCTCTGTTTCATTCCATGCCCTGCTTTCTGCATACAGATCGATCCTATTTTCCTCACCTGCGGATGCTTTGATCCTCTCAAGCTGAGAATCCACTGTCTGGTAACAGGCAATCTTTTCTCCTTTGCTGCCATCATAATCAAAGCCGATCACGCCATTGACATCAATTGGTCCGTCTCCATATGTGCTGTAAACACTTTTGATCGTTTCCTCACTGTCAAACATCACATAATAACAGCCTTTCAGCATGCTGATCTTATGCCGATCATCATCGTTCTGATAAAGTTCTGACGATTCCACCGAGAAAGCATTTCCCCAGAGACTGACCGTATCTGCCGTATAAGCTGTCGGCCCACCATAGATCCGCACACTGCCTGACTTTACCGGCTGCACAGCTTCTGCCTGCAGGCTGTTATCCATCTGCAGCAGATCTTCTCTTGTCACAAGATATAAGACTGTCTGGTTTCCGTTGTACTCCTTCTGCGTTACTGCTGAAAATTCTGTCCCATCATTCGTTGTAAACGCCGGAATCTTTTCATAAACACAACTTTTTGTAATTGTCCTGCCCTGTTTTTCCACTTCCTGTCTGATTTCCTGTGCGATGCCTTCCTTGCTCATGCCCGGTGTCCCATAGTTTAAATAAACACAAAGCTCCTGCGGATAACGGGTATACAGTTCATCATCGACACCTGCATACAGGCTGACTGTGATCGATACCATGACAAGCACCATCGTAGCAAGCACACAGATACTGGCAAGTCCCGCCGCATTTTGCTTCATACGATACAAAAGACCGGAAACCGCACTGAAATGCTTCTTATTATAGTAAAAAAGTTTATCCCTGCGCAGCAGCTTCAGTAGTGCAATGCTGCCCGCCGTAAACAGAAAATACGTGCCGACAATGACCAGAATGACCGCTACAAAAAACAGCGTCAGCACCTTCAGCGGATTTTCTGTCGTAAAAGAAATATAGTAAGCGATTCCGATGCAGACTAAGCCAAGCACGGTCATCACGATCTTGGTTTTCGGCTCCTTTTCTCCGACATTGCTGCCATGCAGAAGTGCAACCGGATTGGAAAGCCTGATCTGCAGAAGATTATAACCAAATATCAGCAAATACAGGATACAAAAGTAAGGAATCGCATAGGTGATGCCTGCCTTTGTCACGACAAATATCACATTTTCTTCCACATCCAAAAGCCGGTACAGCATCATCAGGATCAGCTTGGAAGAACCGATCCCCACGAGCAGACCGCCTGCAATGGCAAGTACCGCAACATAGACAGTTTCGATGAAAAGTACCCTTGCGATATGGCGTTTTTCCATTCCCAGGATATTATAAACGCCGATCTCTCTTTTCCGCCGCTTGATGATAAAGCTGTTTGTGTAAAAAAGAAAAATCAGTGAAAAAAAAGCGATGATATAAACGCCCATTCCCATGATCGTCTTGATATAATAGCCGCCCCGCATCTGATCCAGCCCCGGATTGTTATTCAGAAACACCATCAGATAAAACAGGGCAACTGTCATCACACCAGCCAGAATATAAGGTATATACAGCGGCTTATTGTTTTTCAGATTGGTTCTTGCCAGTCTTCCGTATAATTTATTCATGCTGCTCACCACCTGCCTGTAATACTGTCAGCGTATCTGCGATCCTCGCATAGAGCTGTTCATTGGTCATGTTGCCTCTGTAAAGCTGATGGAACACCTCGCCGTCCTTGATGAACAGAACCCGTCCCGCATGGCTTGCCGCTTTCGTGCTGTGGGTTACCATTAAAATCGTCTGTCCTTCCCGATTGATCTGACCGAACAGATTTAACAGACTGTCTGTTGCTTTGGAGTCCAGTGCGCCGGTCGGCTCATCTGCCAGGATCAGCTCCGGTCTTGTAATAAGGGCTCTTGCCACTGCCACACGCTGCTTCTGTCCGCCCGATACTTCATACGGAAACTTATCCAGAAGCTGGCTGATACCAAGCTTCTTTGCAAGAGGCTCCAGCCGCGCCTCCATTTCCGCATACTTTGTATCCGAAAGGACAAGCGGCAGATAAATATTGTCGCGGAGGTTAAAATTGTCAAGCAGATTAAAATCCTGAAACACAAATCCAAGATGCTTCCGTCTGAATGCAGCGATCTCCTTTTCCCGGACGGATTGCAGTTTTTTTCCGTTCAGGATCACTTCGCCGTCTGTCGGCTGATCCAGTGCTGCCAGAATATTGAGCAGCGTTGTCTTGCCAGAACCGGATTCTCCCATGATCGCAACATACTCTCCTTCTTCTACGGAAAAGCTGATATTGGAAAGTGCCTGTACCTGACTGGCTCCAAATCTGGTCGTGTAAATTTTCTTTAAGTTACTGACTTCTAATATAGACATATGATTCCTTCCTTTCCTGTCTTTCACTTTCCATCAGCATAACAAAAGGCCGAAATGCCAGCCATCGATTCAGCTTACATTTCAGCCTGATTTCTTACATTTTTGTAAGGCAGAAGCTGTCAGTCCCGTATATCTATCTTTTGTAGAGAAAAGCCGATCCATACCTGCGTGCCTTTACCCGGCTCGGATGTGATCCTGATCGTATGCCCCAGCTTCGTTAGCACCTGCTTACACAAATACAGTCCGATCCCGGTGGAATGTTTATCCGTATGTCCGTTAAATCCCGTGTACCCCTGTTCAAAAACACGCGGGATATCTTCCTGCCTGATCCCGATCCCCTGATCTTCCATGCAGAGAAATGCCTCTGTTTCATTTTGCCCTGTCTGTATCGTGATGACGCCCTCCTGCATATATTTGACCGCATTGGAGAGAAGCTGCTCTACCACAAAAGAGAGCCATTTTTCATCACTGGTTACGACCAGATCACAACCCTCGTACTGTATACCGATCTTTTTGCGGATCATCATTTTCGCATATTTGTGAATGCTGTCTCTGATGATCCCATCCAGTGCAATGGAGTGCAGGACATAATCATGGCTGTCCTTCCTCTGGTACTGCAGTGCCATACTGACATACTGCTCGATCCTGAAAAGCTGCTCCTCTATTTCTTCCTGCTCCTTATATCTTTCCGGTGCTTCTTCCCTCTGCGTCTGCAATAAAAGCTGCATAGCAGCGATCGGTGTTTTGATCTGATGCACCCATCTGGCATAGTATTCCCGCTGCTCCTGTTTCTCACGCCCCGCTCTGCGCATCGCTTCCGCACGTTCTTCATTTGCGCGGGAAAACAGCTCGGTATAAAACTCCTCCAAAGGCTCTTCCGCCTCCGGAAGCTGCATATTGTTTTCCAGCGGGCAGGAAAGAAACTGGCGAAGCCTTTGTACTTTCTTTTGATAAGTTATCCACATCACAAGGAAAATGACAAGGAAAATACCCACATCTATACAGGTGCTGTACACCAGATCCGCCTTTGGCGCACGCATTAAATACAGGTAAAAAAGATGACTGGCGGTCATCCCTATAAAGAGTCCCAGCCAGCCTTTATTTCGTCTGATAAATCCTTTCCATACTTTCATCCGATCTGATACCCGATTCCTTTCTTTGTCAGGATACTGTCCTCAAGACCTATGGAAGTCAGCTTTTTACGCAGTCTGTTCACATTGACGGAAAGCGTATTCTCATCCACATACATATCACTTTCCCAGAGCCTTGTCATAAGCGTTTCACGTGTCACAACCTGCGTTTTGTTTTCTATAAGGGTCTGCAGGATCTTCAGCTCGTTCTTTGTCAACTCCACCTTCTGCTCCTGATACAGAATCGTCGCATCTGACAGATTCAGCAGCATTCCCTTGTGCTCCAGCATACTGCTGCTTCCCGCAAAATCATAGCTTCTGCGCAGCAACGCCTGCACCTTGGCAGTCAGTACCTCCAGGTCGAATGGCTTCGGAATAAAATCATCTGCGCCCATATTCATTGCCATCACGATGTTCATATTGTCCGATACGGATGACAGAAAGATGATCGGAACCTTTGACACCTGCCTGATCTGTGTACACCAGTAATGGCCGTTGTAAAAGGGCAGTCTGATGTCCAGAAGCACAAGCTGCGGATCGCAGACAGCAAATTCACCCAGCACATTGCCAAAATCCTGTACGGTGCTGACCTCATATTCCCACTTCTCCAGATGCTTTTTGATCAAACGGGCAATCGTTTCGTCATCTTCCACTAAAAAAATCCGATACATCTTATAATGCTTTCTTAATTGCTGCAAGCAGCTCATCATAGGTTTCAAAAGCAGGCAGATCCGGATTGTCCTTCTTGATCTGATCTGTACTCTTGAATAAGAAGCCTGCCTTGCTGGCACGGATCATGCCAAGATCGTTGTGGCTGTCGCCGCTTGCGATCGTCTCATAGCCGATTGACTGTAGTGCTTTGACTGTTGTCAGCTTGGAATTCTCAATACGCATCTTAAAGCCTGTGATCTCTCCGTCCTCTGCTACTTCGAGTGTGTTGCAGAAGATCGTCGGATAGCCCAGCTTCTTCATCAAAGGACCTGCAAACTGTGTAAACGTATCACTGATGATGATCACCTGTGTCATACTTCTGAGCTCATCCAGAAACTCTTTTGCTCCCGGGATCGGATCGATCTTTGCGATCGTATCCTGGATCTCCTTTAAGCCAAGACCATGCTCTTTTAAAATGCCAAGTCTCCAGTTCATCAGTTTATCGTAATCCGGTTCGTCCCTCGTTGTACGGGTCAGCTCCGGGATACCGCTTTCCTTTGCAAATGCGATCCAGATCTCCGGTACTAAAACGCCTTCCAGATCCAAACATACAATATTCATACTCATTCTTTTGTCCTCCCTATGATTCATAGCTGTTTTTACAGCATTTTTTACCCTCAAAAAAAAGCAGGATACGGGAGTCGAACCCGCCTATCCAGCTTGGGAAGCTGGCGCCCTACCGATAGACTAATCCTGCATACGGTTTATTTTACCACTACTATAGGAAAGATAGCAAGGACATATTTCTTTTCGTATGTTTCTTGTAATTTCTTTTGGTTTCTGCTATGCTGAAGTTGACTTTATGTTGATATAAAAAGGTATGGCAGAATCGAGGATTTATTCTATGTATACAATCGGACAAGTATCTGAAATGTTTCAATTACCGGTTTCCACACTCCGGTATTATGATAAAGAGGGATTATTTCCACATATGACGAGAGTCTCCGGAATCCGCAAATTTTCCGACACAGAGATTGAATGTCTGCGTATGATCGAATGTCTGAAAAAAACAGGCATGGAGATCAAAGAGATCAAACAGTTTATGACGTGGTGTGCCGAGGGGCCTTCCACTTATGCCCAGCGCAAAGAGCTGTTTGAAAACCGCCGGGAATCGCTGGAGCATGATATGCTGGAGCTTCAGAAAAATATGGCAATGATCCAGTTTAAATGCTGGTATTACGAGCAGGCAATGAAGGATGGCAACGAAGATAAGATCCATCAGATGCTGCCCGATCATTTACCTGCCGATATCCAGAAGCTGTACGACCTTGCACACAGCTAAAGTCCAGAGTATAAGATTACTCTTCTTTCAGATCCTGCACCAGCTCGTACATTGCCTCTGCGGAATTGAAGTTATCCGGAATGATCTCATCACTTGGGATCCATACCCCATATACTTCAGAAATCTCGGAAATGATCGAGATAATATCCAAAGATTCTAACAGTCCGTCATCTACAAGCGCTGTTTCATGTTCAAAATCAATGTCCGGTTTTACGCCCTTGAGCATTTTGATAAAATCTTCCATTTGTGTTTCCTCACTTTCTTTTTATTTTAAACGATGCTTCTTCTATATACTGTTCATCCATTTCTTTTGCCTCTTGAATTATTTTTCAAAAAGCATTAGAACTGATCCAGCATTTTCCGAACTTCTTTTCTCAGTATAGTGCCTTTAAAGGTTTTGGGCAATACCGTAACCTCATAAATCTGTTTGGGCAGCTTATAGGCTTCCAGTCTGGCGGACAAATACTCCATCAATTCCTGTTCTTCGTAGTTCTCGCCCGGAATGACAAGCATGACCGGTACTTCTCCCGTGATCGGATCCGGCTTTGCGCTGTATGCGCAGTCTGTGATCCCCGTATAGCCTCTCGCACAGTCTTCCACCTCTGCAGGTGAGATCTTACTGCCTCCGTAATTGATGATATCGTCCATACGTCCGACCAGAATACATCTGCCTTCCGCATCCAGATAAGCCAGATCTTTTGTTCTGACATAGCCGTTATCCAGCGTTTCCTTTGTCATTTCCGGATCATTGTAATAGCCTTCCATGACAATATCCCCACCCCAGGATAACAGAGCCGGCTTTTCTTCGCTCACATCTTCCGGTCTTACTGTGTTTCCGTTTTCATCTGTAAAACGGATCACGGAATTCACCGTCGGTCTTCCGATACAGCCCGGCTTGTCATCCGAACTGTTAAAATCCAGAATGCAGGAGCAGCCTGCCTCGGAAGCTCCGTAAAAATTGTATAATCTTGTATTTGGCATCAGTGAGAGCAGATGCTGTTTATCCGCTTCTACAAGTGGCGCGGAACCGATCTGGATATAATCCAGCCGGCTTTCATAGTCTGCGATCCTGTCACCGGACAACTTGAAGATCATACCAAGCGAAGCCGGGGAAAGTGCCATGGAGCTTGCCTGATATTTTTCCATCAGCTTCCAAAGGGTTCCGACAAATACCATACCATCCATCAGGCAGACTGTTCCGCCGTTTACCATATCGGACTGATATCTTCTGAGCCCGTATGCATGATTTAGCGGCATCGGAATGATCTCTACATTGTGTGGCCGCATATGTGTTCCGCCGATGACATTTTCCGCAACCGCCACATCATTGATATGTCTGACTACAACGCCCTTTGATCTTCCGGTTGTACCGGTTGTAAATAAGATCATAGAACGGCTCTGCGCTTTTGGCAGTCCGCAATCTGCCGGCTCTGCCTCTGCCATCTGCTTTTCCAGCTCTTTGGCAGAGAAAAACCGCATCCCTTCCGCTTCAGCATCAGAGATGAGTGTTTTTGCTTCTACCTGTGCTCCGATCTCTGTCATGCGCTCAGGCATGGTTGCTTTTTCCACCGGAATAGGAAGCGCTCCCATATACTGCAGTGCTGTAAAGATCGTCAGATAATTGATGTTCTGGGTACATTTCAAAATGACATGCTCGTCCTTCTGAATCCCCGCAGACATCAGGACTGCTGCCATTTTCCGGATATTCATGAAATATTGTTCATAGGTAACTGTTTTACGCAGCTCGCATACTGCCAGTGTATCAGGCTGCGTTTTTGCATATTCTTTGATATAGGCAAGTACACTGTCTTTTCTCATGTGCTTTCCCCTTTCGTTTTTCTTCCTTTTGACTTTGATTTCGCTTTTCTTTCTACCGGTCTTGTTTTTTCATACATCCCTGCGCAGCAGTCCGCAGCATCTCATAAAACGTATGGCCGATCAGAGCGCAAACCAACCATTCTGCAGTAAAAACCATGCGCTGACACTCATCAGAGCGATCACGATCAGGGTCAGGAGCAATCCCTTTTTAAACATATAAGAAGGTTTCAGTCCATAACCGACCGGAACACTTCGTACAGAAGTCGGCATTATATAAGATAAGTTTACACCAATTGTGGCAACAAACACATAAGGGATCGGATCGACACCGATTCCGTTCATAACGGAGATTACGATCGGAATTGCCACTGCTGCTGTCGCCGTATTCGAAGTCACGTCGGAAAGTATGATCGTAACCGTGATGATCACAAGCACTGTCACAAAGCCGCCTGTCAGTCTCATTTGGGAGACATAATTGCCGATACAGACATCTGCACCTGTCTTTGTCAGAAGTGTTCCGACTGCCAGTCCACCGGCGAAGATATACATAAGCGACCAGTACACCTTACCCTGTACCGGTTTCCACCGCAGGATCGGTTCTCCCTTGCTGTCCTTGAGCAGGAAAGAAAGCACTGCAGCAATGATGAATACATACGCCGGCTTCAGTCCCGGCAAAACAGAGGCATACAGATTTCTTGTAAAAGCAAGCACCGTTGCGACCACAAAGATCGTCAGACAGGCGATCTCTTCTTTGCTCATCTTACCCATCTCTTTGCGTACCTTCACAAAATATTCCTTACTGCCTTCGAGTCCTTCATGCTTTGGTTTGATCCAGATCAGATACAGACAGTTGGATATGATCAGCACAAGCATGATCGGTGCAAACTTGATGACCCAGTCCATGTACATATATTCCTGTCCGGTCAGCTCCTGGATGTAGTTTACCACAACCAGATTCATGGCGCCGCCAAGCGGAGAAGCAAGTCCACCGATACCCGCTCCCCAGGCGATCGACATCAGAATGATCGATGCAGGTTCGCTTTCGGATACCTTTTCGATTCCCAGATAACGCAGCATGGAAACAGCGATCGGTGTGATCGTTGCTGTCACAACTGCATTTGGCAGGATCGTGGAAAGTGCTGTGGAAAGCAGAAACCAGAACAGGATCTGTGTGGTCAGTGAGGTTCCTACAATACTCAGGAATGCACACGCCACTCTTTTGTCCAGTCCGACAATCTCCCATGACACGGTCAGGATGGACGCACCAAGAAGCAGCAGGATTGTCTCAGATGCATAATTTGCAATGACATCTTTCATGTCCACCAGATTAAACAAGGCATTGACAATGATCGGCAAAAATGCCGTTACCGCATAGTCCAGTGCTTCGGTAATCCACCAGTATGCCATCCAGAGCACAGTTCCGATCGCCGCACGCGACTGGAACGTATCAAAGACGCCATGTGGCAGCAAATACAGACTTGCGATAAACAAAAGTGGGCCTATCACTTTATTGATCGTTTCCATTCTAAGATTTTTTTTCACATTCATCCTCCCAATCTTTCAGATATTCCTGTTCGTCTTTATGCCAATACATTACAGCGGTATCCCACTCTTCTTTCTGCTTTTCATTGAGTCTGTTCTTAAACTGATAATTCGTCTGTAAGTAGTCTGCCAGATATGAAGTTACCTTTTCTGCACCCGAAATATTTACATGACGATAATCATAAAAATCAACCTTATAATCAAGTGCAAGCGCACTCTTTACCTCTGCACTTCCCATATTCAGAAACGGATAGTGCTTCTCTTTCATATAAGCATCCAATGCGCACTCATAATTATATCGGTTTTCCGTATACACATAAGGGGTTGATACAAACAGAATCTCTGTTCCGTATTTTTCAGCAGTCTGTACAATTTTATCAATATCATCTCTGGATTCCTGCGGTAAAGATACGGTCGCATACCTTGCATCCGGTGTCTTTTTCGGTTCTTCCTGCGCATTAGCCGTATATCTGAGCCTGAATCCTTTACATGGGCTTTTCCCCATACAAAGCCTTTCCAGCCAGTCATCTACCGGAATTTCAAAAATATTTTCATGATATTTTAATAGCGGAACCTGCCACTCCAGTTCATTGTTTTCCTCATCCGGGATCAGCAGTTCATGGATCAGTTTTGCCCTGGTCAGAGACTGTTTCATTCCCGATGTGACAATACTCAGGTAATAATTTTCCTTTTCTTCCCGTTCTTTTGCCTTTTTCGGATCCTGTACCAGATCCACAACTACCTGCCGCGTTTCCACGACAAACAAATCTACCTTTTGTGTTTTTATCGCTTCTTCCATGATGTAGGGAACTGCTTTGATATTTTGGCAGGATTGTGAAATCATACAGGAGGTAAATCCCTGTTCCTCATAGGCCTGTGCAGGCACATAAAACCTGTAAATCGCACTGGAACCGATCATAACTGCATTCAGACTGTTTTTGTCTTCCGCATAAAAATACTGCCAGCCGTCAAAATCCTGCCCTTTAGGTCTGAAAAGCGGTCCGAGCAGATTGATGATCGTTGTCAACAAAAACAGGAAGATTAAAATGCCCGCCACCGTCTTCAGCACTTTTTTTCTTGTTGTACTCATTTTCGTTCCTCCGTTTAAAACTGCTCATAAATGAATGTCGCACCTGCACCTGCTCCGTACACACCAAAGCAGAGGATCAGCAGAACACCTGCAAGAAGCACCGCACCCCTGAAGATCACATTTCTGCTGCCCAACCAGTCACGGATCGTTATATTGATCCCGCGGCGTTCCAATATTTCCTGCGCGATCGAAACCGCAAGCAGAAGCAGCATGCAGACAAATACAAAAGCCCATTCTTTCCTGCGCAGCACAAACAGTTTCATTGTATAAGCAGCCTGTGGTCTGCAAAAAGCAGATCCGATCATATAAAAGGAATCGGAAAGTCCGTTTCCGAGGAAGATCAGTCGTCCGATCAGACACAGGAAAAATGTCCGGATCATCTGAAATACCTGAAATGCCATATGATCAGTATTGATCTTTGCTTTTTCCATCAGATTTTTGATCGGCTGTTCAAACATGGCGGATAAACAGATCAGAATGCCATGGTAAACACCCCAGCCGATATAATTCCAGTTTGCTCCGTGCCAGACACCTGTCAGGATCCAGACGCATAAAATAGGCAGACAGGAAGCAATGTTTCTGCCCCATTCATTTCCAAACCGTTTTCTGCCCGCTGTGTTCAGTTTCAGAAACAGCGCAGAAGTAGAAACCGGATAAAATACATTTTCCCGGAAAAACTCACCGAGCGAAATATGCCAGCGTCTCCAGAACTCAGGCATATTGCGTGAAAAATACGGACGGCGGAAGTTTTCCTTTAAGCGGATTCCCAGACATTCGGAAGATCCGCGCACAATATCCATACAACCCGAAAAATCACAATAGATCTGAATAGAATAGACGACACCGACCAGTAAAAAGATCGGTCCGGAATAATCCGGTGCATTTTTGATCACTGTAGTCACAAAAGGAGCTACGCGGTCTGCAATTACCAGCTTTTTGAAATAGCCCCAGATCATGAGCCAGATGCCTTTCCGGAACATATCATAGTCAAACCGGTGCTCTGCAAACATTTCCGTCCCGAGCGGATCATACCTGCCGATCGGTCCCTGTGTAATATGCGGAAAATACAGCACATACGTCAGATACTTCAGAAAATTCTTCTGTGCACTGATCTTGCCATGATACAGATCGACCAGATAGGCGATCATCATAAATGAATAAAAAGAAATACCGAGAGGTGCGATCAGCTTCCATGCGCTGATCTGTGTATGTACGGTATGCGATAGCAGAACATTCAGATTCTCAATCAGGAAGTCACTGCCCTTAAAAAGCACCAGAATACCGATCACAACGATCAGTCCTGCCACAAGCACCCGTTTTCTCTTATGCTTCATTTCATTTTTGATCTTTCGAGCAGCTTTCCGGTCTGCATCTTTGAGCAGTTCTTCCTGCTGATCCAGATTTTTCTGCATCAGAAGCGAACAGCCATAGACAACCAGTGCTGTCAGTCCGACAACTGCCAGATAGGACACACCGGCACCGGCATAAAATACAATGCCTGCTGCCAGCAGAACAACCCACTGCCATTTCTTTGGTACAATATAGTAGACCATACATACGATCAATAAAAACAGCAAAAATGAATACGATACAACCGACATCTGTATCTTTCCTCCAACTCGTAATCAATAATAAATTCGGTCATAGGTATTTGTAAATACCGATACTTCCCGTAAAATCCTAGCATAGTATAAATATCCTACTTAAAACCAACTTAAATTTTGTCAGAATTGTTATAAAATATCCTTTACAGACGGATCTGAAAACAGATTTGCCCATCAGCCGGGCTGTATGCCGTTATTTTGCCTTTATGTAATTCCACTATGGCCTGTGCATTGGATAATCCGATTCCATGCCCGCCCGTAGTGGAGTTATGGGAGCTGTCAGCCCGATAGAAGCGCTCAAACAAATCCATATGTTTTCCTTTTTTCATGCAGGCTGCATAATTCCTTACTTCCAGCACAACATATTTTCCGTTTTTCTTTAAAACCGCGGAGATCTTAGTTCCATCATCTGCATACTTCACTGCATTATCCAATAATATAGAGAGGACACGTTCCAACATTGCCTCATCTCCAAATACGACCAGATTTTCCTGCAGCTCCCAATCCAATTTTTTCCGGTGTGTTTTTGCTACGGTTTCAAATTGCTCACAGGCTTCCAGCAAAAGTGCAGAAAGATCAATTTTCTGTTGCTCCGGCAATTCTTCTATTTCCTGCAGTTTGGCAAGCCCCACCAGTTCCTCCGTCAGCTTTGTCAGCCTCCTGATCTGATTTCTGATGCTTTTCGTCCATTCGGTTTCGCCACTTGTCAGTTCGATGACATCGGTATTGGCATCTATGATCGTCAGAGGCGTTTTGATCTCATGCCCTGCATTTGTAATAAACGCTTTCTGTTTATCTACACTTTCCTGCACCGGTCTGACAACAGCCCTTGAAAAGAAATAAACCGGAAAAAAGACTGCGATCAACTCTATGACTGCGCTGATCAGACTTACTTTCAAAATGTTATTGCATTCCCGCATCTTCCGCTTACAATTAACAAAAACGTAGATCAGATCGTCTCCTGAAGAAATTGCCTTGTACCGGCTATACTTTCCATAGCCGTCTTTTTTTCCTCTTCGATACAGGTCAAGTGCAATCTCCGAAGCACGCCGGGCATCTACCGTATTGGTATTTCGTGTATTCGTTTTGATCACTTTTCCATCCGCATCCAGTGTTACCGTAAAAAACCGGACACCGCTCAAAATAGCATCAATATCTTCTTTTGTATCCATATCTTCCGCATATATGTAGCTATCTTCCGTATCCTTCCGTCCATAGCTCCATTTCCAGTTTTTTTCTGTCTGTTGGATCACATCCAGATTTTCCAGTACGACCGACAGATTTTCCTCGATTTCCTGTCTGACACGCAGATAATTCAACAGATTTGTCAGACCTACGATCAGAAAGACCACAATACAGAAGGAAAGCATGGCAATTTTGATAAATCGTCTTTGTAGCTGCTTAATCATCGTCTTTCTCCAATGCAAAACCGATCCCCTTTGCCGTCCGGATGACCGTATGGGAATCAAGCTGTTTTAAAATCCTGCGCAGTCTGGATATATAGGTCCAGACCACATTGTTTTCCACATCGCTTTCATAACCCCAGATTGCCTCAATAAACTGTTCGGCTGAAAGTACACATCTGGGATTCTTCAACAGCATTTCCATCATCTGATATTCCTTGTTGGCAAGGTAGACCCATTCTCCATTGCAGCCAAGCTGAAAGGAAGTTGCGGAAAGCTCCAAATCTTCAAAATGCAGATTTGGCTCCATTACGTTTTCCCTGCGCCTTGTCATTGCACGTACACGTGCGAGGAGTTCCTTTGTCGCAAAAGGCTTTGTCAGATAATCATCTGCCCCACAGTCCAGCCCGTTCACCTTATCCTCCAGTGCCGATCTTGCCGACAGGATCAATACAGGAACCTGATTCCCCTGTGCCCTTATTTTTTTCAGGACAGAAATCCCGTCCAGTTTTGGCAGCATGATATCCAGGATCACGCCATCATAATTTCCGTTTTCCAGATATACCACTGCCTGCTCACCATCATATACTTCATCCACAGAATAATGATTATAAGTCAGTACCGTCACAAGTGCCCTTGCCAGCTCCTTTTCATCTTCTACCAGTAATAATCTCATTTTCCGCCTCCTAAGGCTTTATGTTAGCACATTCGTTTTTACTTTAAAACAGCTACTTAAACAGAAGCTGAAATTTAAACATTTTTTAGTCAGTAAAAGCCGTGTCATGTTTTTTGCCATGACACGGCTTTTTGTTGCATTATGTGTTATTTTTACTTGAATGCCATCACTTTAACCTTTTTGTTAAGTCCTTTGTCCCTGAACAATTTCCTGTATTCCTTCAGTTTGCTCTTTGGCACCTTGATCACAGTCTTTTTTCTCATTCCCTTAAATGCGTTGTCCGCGACTGTTTTGCCTGTCAGTTTGGCAGACTTGATCGTCAGTGTTTTAAGCTTCGTACATCCGGAAAAAGCTTCTGTTCCAATATAACAGCAGTTTTTCGGAAGTGTCAGCTTTTTCAGTTTCTTGTTTCCTTTGAAAGCATAATCTGCAAGTTTTGTTACTTTATAATTTTTCCTGCCGATTTTTACTTTTGAAGGTACTGTCAGCGTTGTTTTGGTTTTCTTTGCCCCTGTATAGCTGACTTCCTTCTTATTTAACATTGTAACACCCGATCCATCCTTCCTGCGGATCATAACCGGTGCTGCGCTCGGCTTCTGGCTCGGTGCTGCGCTTGGCTGCTGGCTTGGTGCTGCGCTCGGCTTCGGCGCAAGCTTCGGAATAACAAGTTCTGCATCTGTTACAGGCTTTGTCAGTGCCTGATCCGCAAATTTGCCGTCACAATTTGCACAAGTATAATATTCCTTTACACCAGTCTCTTTTTCCGTGGCATCCTTCTGCGGTACATGACTCTTAAATGTATGTCCTGTCTTTGTCGTCTTTACATAATAAGTATCCGTATAAGTCTGCTCATCCCAGACCACCTTTGCCGTATATGGAATCACGCCATCTGCCTCACAGGCTGCTGTATTCTTACCCTCCTCTACCATAGCAGGAATAAGTTGCTCATAAGTACAGTTATCATTACTACAGTGGATTGGCAGCATAGCAGTTACCGTCCGCTTACCATCTGTGCCTGTCGATTCGGTAAATTCCAGTCTGCCGCCTGCAAGTGCATGACCATATGCAGGAAGTTTAACCGTCTTTTCGGTTTTGCCGATTTCTTTTCCGTTTTCTTCTAAAACAGCCTTGTATACCTGTTTGCCATTCTGCATACAGGTACGCTCCTGCAATACCTCTTTTGCAACGTTCATTTTCTCGAAAAATAACTTACCACATCCCTCACACTTATACCGCAGATCGCAGCTGTTATCTGTATTCCAGCGATATCCTTCCACACTGCCGATGCTATGTGCCACCGTTTCTCCGTCTTCAAATACAGTATTCAGATTCAGTTTATGACATTTTGAACAGATTGCATAATAAGCTGCTTTTTTTGTACAGGTCGCTTCACTTTTCAGTTGAATATCCGGTACGATCACAGCATTTACATACTCATGCTTTTCTGTTTTCTGCTCTCCTGAAATATTACATCCACATATATTACAGATAGTTGCTTCATAATCTGTCAAAATACAATCATTTGCTGATACGGACTCTTTGCGTGTATTAGTCTCCGGCAATAACCTGATCTCGGATAACTGCATGATACCATCACTGTTCTCATGCGGTCCCTCGATTTCCAGTTTAAAATAGCGGTATTTTTCTGCAGGCTTTGTCATAGAAAACCAATATTCTTTATAGTTTATATCCTCCATCTTCGTATCGTTCTCAACAGAAGCTATTTCGATCCAGCCATCCGTCAATCTGGAGGGTGCAGTATCCGCATTCATAGCATATAATTTCCAGGATTTCGGATTTCTACCCGGATTACTCCGATTGTCATTTGCTGTAGCCAGAATATATTCTTCCGGTGCAATACCTACCGATGTTTCAAAGATCACATATGCATTTTTACAATCATGCAGACACCATTTCGTGGTCCTTTTATGATCAAACAGGTTATCATAGTTTTCTTTCGCATTCTCCGCTGAATCATTAGCAGGTGTACCATCCAGCGCCGTTATGGTGATCTTATGATCGCAAAAATCCTTCTTACCGCAGCCCGGATTTTGACATACCCTTACTCCTTTTCCGGATATATTCAGCTCCCAGCTTCCATACTTGTGACCGGTTGCAGGAACACTTTCTACTGTTTTGTCTGTATAGGTTTTACCATCCCTGATCACCGTTGCCGTATAAATGATCTTTCCGTCATTTTCACAGTCAGGTTCGATTTTTTCCACTGTTACCTCTGCATCTTTTATATCCGGTTCCTTACAGTTTTCACAGCGGAAAACGCCGCAGGCTTTTACAGATCCTTCTTCCTGATCCCAGTACATTTTAACATATTGATATTTGTGTTTTTCCGCAGGGACAACCGTTCCTTCCGCATTCCCATAATGCATCTCCTGCGTTTCACTGTCCTGTTTTCCATATACAATTGCATGCCCTTCTGCTTCCGTTACAGGACACAGGTCTGCCCCGATCGTCTGATACCAGACCGGCTCTTTTGTATTACCCTGATTTAACATATAACATAACGCGCCATTTTTGATCTGTTCTTCTGTCACGCCCGTCAGTCCCTGCTGTTCTGCACACTGCTCTGCCGTATAATAGCAGTTATCCGTCTGTAATGCGCCTCCGACCGTCAGATAGTCATCAAGATTTCCATTGGTTGCATCTCTCACTACGCTGTAATCATAACAGTTGGTCAATGTTCCTTTTTTATTTCCTTCGCCTGCATTCCGCGCCTCCGCAAAGGCAAGGCCATATATATAAATTCTACTATCACCGGTTATACCGCGTCTGCTCTCTCCACTGGCATAACTGTTACTTATCTCCATTCCATCCGCATTCCGTGATTCATTGGCTATGAAAGATGCAATCGTATATCTCGATCCTACATCTATAAAACCTGTTACATGACTGCGCTCAATTACAGCTCTGCCACTATCTATATATCCGATCAAACCTCCTATATAACTTATTTGTTTGCTGTCACCGCCGCCTTCTGCAGTCACTGTCCCATTCATACTGCTATCGCTGATCTGCACACTTCCACTCGTCCGTCCAATGAATCCACCTGCATATATATTTTTCCCTGATACACGGATATTCACATCAGATCTGCAGTTGCTGATTACGGTCTGTCTCCATGTATAACCGGCAAGACCACCGACTATGATACTTTCTTCTATCTCCATACTGCCATCGACAGTCAGATTTTTGACCGTTCCGTTCAGATTCTGAAACAGACCGGCGAAAGAGTTCCCACGCGTTTCATCCTCTGTCAGGGCAAGCGTGATCGTATGGTTTTGCCCATCCAGACTTCCCTCAAAATTCTCCAGCATAAAGTCCACTGTGATATCCTGTGTCAGCTTCAAGTCTGCTGCACATACATCCTCTCCATCTATGCGTCCATATTTTGATAATAATGCATAGGTCTTCAGACTTTCTGCAGAATCGATCAGATATTCCAGACGATCTGTATCATCTCCACACTGCAAAGCCAACAAAGTCATGGGTTCGTTGATCACAACCTTTTCTTTCCCCGCTCTGCAGTCATAGGTATCTTTATAGAAGCCATCCTGATATGTCTCAATATAGCAATAACCCTCCGGCAGAGAAGATCCTTTCGGAAATTGTTTTACTTCCCCATTGATCGTCACATCAATCCCATAAGCAGTATCCGGCAGAAGCTGTACTGTCATATCATGTGTCACATTTCTGCCATCAAAGCTCTCTCCGGTTTCTTTGACCACATACTGCATCTGTGCTTCCTGATTGGAAGGCCAAAGTTCCACGTTGCCACCCGGCACACAATATCCCCTGCCTACTTCATATCCATCTTCCTCATAAATGACTGTACAATGCTCCTGCATGGGAGCAACCGGCCGATATGTCAGCGTTGCTATGTAATAATGATAACTGTATAAAATTCCGCCATCAAACAATAACTCCATTGCTTTTACTTTTTTCGGGTTTACCGCTATAAGCATCAGGTCACAGGTTCCCTGTATACCCAGTCCGCTTACATCGTATTTTTGTCCCTCGATCCATACACTTTCCAGATCCAGATTCTGTGAAAACATTGTAAATCCCATCCGGTCCCATTCGTTTTTCGAATAGTCCTGTTGCTCAAAACTACAATTAAATACAAGAGCATTTTCAATTTTAATAACGGTTGTGGTGACCCACTGTATATTAAAAAATCCTTCTTCAAATGTAATACTGCTGCCTTCATCGCCCCAGACCGAGCGCGAAGCACGATTTTTTCCCTGCATTGCTGCTTTTCCCTGCAGAATCACCTTTGTATCACTGCCAATGACCAAAGGGGTATGCTCATCCTGTATATTTACATAGTCAGAGCCATACACAGGCATCACCCTTTGCGATGTTCCTGACGCCTGTACGCTTGGTACCATACCGGCAGCATCTGCCTGTGTCTGCGCACCTTCCGCCTGTACCGACACCGGTGCTTCCGTTGCCCCTGACGGCGCTTCTGTTGCCCCTGACGGTGCTTCTGTTGTCCCTACCGGCGCTTCTGTTGCCCCTGACGGTGCTTCTGTTGTCGACGGCGGCGCTCCTGTTTCCCCTGACGGTGCAGGAGATCCATTATATGTATTACAGATCACTACATCATCCAGAATAAGCCTTACATCATCCAACCCACTTTCTACATTGATATAAAAATTATATCCTGTTTCCGCATTGCTTCCTGTCAGACGATAAGTACCATTTTTTTCAATGGTTATCTGCTGATAACCTGTATCCGCAGCATTGCTGAAAGACCATCCGTCTGCTTCATCCGGCGTCCCTGTCGTGATATCACAAGTTGGTATCTCCTGTGTGATTCCCGGTTCTGATACTGTCGCAGCATCCTCTCCATTTTTTGTTTCCGTCTCGCCTGCCTGCGCAGATACATCCACTGTTGTCACTTCTTCTGCGGATACCTGTATGACCGGCGTCAGCGACTGTACTGCCATGACCAGCATACATAGATATGCCTGCAGTTGTTTTCTGATTCTCCTATTTTCTTTCATTCTCTTTCTCCTTTACACATTTTTCTATCTGAATTTCTTTTATCTTTTATATAAGCCGCCGCTTTCTCGCTTCGGCGATCGCTGCTGCCTTTCCGTTGACGCCCAGCTTTCTGTAATTCTCCCTGCAATGATATTTGACTGTGCTGACACTGATATGCAGTTCTTCCGCAATCACTTCGTTGGAACACCCCAGTGCCTGCAGTTTCAGAATCTGAAGTGCCTTATCCTCAATCGGCTCTTCCAGCTTTCCCTGAAAACTCATATAGCCGGGATACTGCTTTGCCATCTTCTCCGTTTCCGCGAACAGCCGTTTTTTATAGCTGTTATCCCGGAATGCCCAGTTTTTAACCTTCAACAGCCTGTATACCATACCAGCTTCCTGTGAGATGACTCTGGTGAATCCATAGCTTTCTGCCCAACTGAGCAATTTCTGAAAATGATCTTCCCACGGCAGTCCCAGTTCCTTTTGCAGGAGCACATCTAAGAGCTCACATTCCATCTGGATATATGTCCTGCCATATATCCGGGCATAATACAGCAGTTTCTGCAGCAGTGCATTTGCCGCATCATATCGTTTCATTGCCAGATAAATATGTACTTTTGTCAGGTAACGATACCGCTCCATGCAGTAAAATTCCTGATTCTCATCCGGTGCCTGCAAAAGCCATGCATCTACCTCCGTCTTCTGTTCGGTATACATGGCAATCTGACAGAGCATATTTTCAATATTCCATACGATCTTTTGTTTTTCCTCTGCGGCCGCCCGTTCCCGAAAAGACACCAACAGTTCTCTTGCATCCTCTGGATGTCCGTTATATAAATGCAGTCTTGCCATCAGCCCTGCTCCTACATAACTCTGCTCCAGTCTGCCCGCCGCATCCGCCTTCATCTGTCCTTTCGCAATGAGCCGCATGACCTCGTAGTCATCCAGTCCTTTTTCAAAGCTGCTTTCCGCCAGTGCCAGCTCCACCAGACCCTCCCCTGCTTTTCCAAGTACAAGCGGGATGATCTTCCCTAAGGTATTTGCCAGTTCTTTATCACGTCTGCTCCATTCACAGAAATCTTTACCACCGTTCATCATCGTCGGTGCATTGGATGTAATGGAAAATTCGGGCAGTGAAATTTCACGGTTCATAAGCAGAGCTGCTGACTTTTTGATCAGGTCTGCAATATTGCTGCTTCCACGATGTGGAAGGGCAATATCCAGATATGCCAGATAGCTTTTTGCAAGCCTTTTTGTCTTTCCCTCTGCCATGCGTTCTTTTTCCTGCAAAACGCTGTACCAGTATTCACTTTTTTCCACATCCAGACGAAGTGACTGGATCATGCAAAGCCCAGCGATCAGCTCCACTCTGCCTTTCACTGCCGTCTCATCCATTTCCAGATAATATTTTCTGAGTTCATAAATATAGGTGATCGACGGATTATATTTTGCATTCTCGATCAGTATTTCACTGATCTGCCCGACATGTCGGCACTTTTGGAACATCTCCAGTGCCTGCATGACCTGCCCATGCATTCGATAGTACAGCCCTGCATTGTAATACAGCTCATAAATCTGCTCCTGCGTCATCTTTAGATAACGTCTGCGTTCCATACTCTGTACTACACTTTCTTCAAGTCGATAAGTATCTTTTTCTATCGTCACAAAATTGCCAATGCTCATCGCTTCTTCCAAATAATAGCGTGCTCTTGCACTGCCGGAGATCTCTGTGGCAAGTTCCAGTGTAAACTCCTGTACAATACTGACCTTCATGATAAAATCGATCAGTTCTTCATCCCATTTCTGGTAAACTTCCCTGTCCACATAGTCCCAAAATACCAACCTGGAACGCTCAAACAGATCAGCATCAAACACATCCTGCCCCTCTCCGGATCGTCCTTCGATCAGCGCCTGATCGCACAAAAGGCGGATTGCAAGTCCATGCCCTCTGCAATAAGATTCTATAAACCGGATGTCATCGGGTCCGCACTCCCCTATCCTTCTTTCCTTTAAGTATTTCCGTATTTCATCTTCGGAAAGCGCCAGATCTGTTTCGGTGATCGTACAGAAATTCCGATATTTCAGATAAGCACTGAGCAGCCAGCCCGGACATTTGGATCTGGAAATAAAGATCAGCCATAGATCCGGCTGTCTGATCAGCTCCAGAAGACGTTCTTTGACAAACATATCCTCCAGGAACTGCAGATTGTCTACCACCAGTATCGACTGCGCATGTAAGGTCTCAAGACAGGCAAGGGGTGATGTTGCCGCATCAAAGTATATGTACTTCTTTTTCTCCAAAAACTGCTCGACAAGCGCAGTTTTTCCATAGCCGACCATTCCGTAAATATAAACCGGCTGTTTTTCCGTATATGCTTTTCGCAGTTTTGCCTTCGCCCGTTCGGGAAAAACATAAAACCCATCTCGTTCTTCCAACATACGCAGTCTTAACCCCTTTTACACAATTCAGCTATGCACAGCGATTCTCACTGATACATAATTTTATTTATTTTAACAAAAAATATTCCCACATGGAACTAACCAAAAGGATAGTTTTGGTAAATTCCATGTGGGAAATCATAAAATTAACTATTATCTATTCTGTGACACGTCCAAACCATGTCCGGGTAATACCATACGGTGTCTTCGGTGTCAGTAAGCTTACAATCACTGCGATCAGTGTTGAGAGCAGCGTTGCCATAATGCAGGCATTAAAGCCCAGTGAGATCGCCAGAATTCCTTTATCGATCAGGAAATACAGCAGGATACCACTCACGATTCCCGCAACAGCGCCGTATTCGTTTGCCCGTTTCCAAAAAAGTCCCAGCAGAACTACATGGAAGAAGACTACTGTCAGACCGCCCGTTGCGTAGGTGATGAGCTGTGCCAGAAGCTGTGGCGGATTACTTGCCAAGAGGAAGATCACAATGGATACGACAAGGATTGCCGCCACATTCAATTTTCTGATCGTTTCCGGCTTTGCATCTTTATCAAAAATATTTTTATAAAGATCACTGACAACAGTTCCTGCAAGAGATACGACCATGCCACCCATAGAGGACTGTACTGCACCGCTCACGCCTGCCAGCACCAGTCCAGCTGCCCATGCGGGCATGACCTTGACGGCAAGTGTCGGGATCGCTAGATCTGCGGTTGCAAGTGTACCTTCCGCGAAGCTGTATTTGGTAATAAAGCAGAGTCCGTTTAAACCGAGCAGCCAGATCGCTACAACTGCCGTTCCGATCTTCAACGCTCTGTGTAATGTTTTTGTATCCTTATAGGTCAGTGCGGTCATTGTCACATGTGGCAGTGTAAAGGTTGTGATGCCCCAGAGGATCGCATAAGATATCGTCGTCTGCAGGGCATTGGCATCCGGCTTGAACCAGTCCGGATCTGTCTGCATCAGCGACTGGATCGTCTGTGTGTAGGACAGTCCTGTGCTGTTTACACCCATGATAAATAACAGCAGGACTGATATTGTCATGACGATTCCCTGAATGACCATGGCACTTGCAACGCCTTTGATACCACCTGTCAGTGCTGCAATAATAACAAGTGCGGTAAAGATCGCCAGTCCGATCCGATAATCCTGTCCGGTCAGGATCTGGAAGATCCGTCCGCCGCCTGTGATCGTGGAAACAGCAAATCCGCCCAGAAAGAATAAGGTAGAAACGCCGCATAAAATGCCGACTGCCTTACTGTTATTATAGCGGTTCATAAACAGTTCGATAAATGTCTGGGAATTTGTCCTTCTGGCTACGATACCGACACGTTTCCCCAGAAGTCCAAGCACCATCAGATTGGATCCGATGGAGAAAAAGCAGCAGACCATCCAGGTTGCCCCATATGTATAGGTAAAGCCCGGAACGCCCATGAACACGCCAGCGCCCGCAACACCTGCGGACACCATCATTGCGGTAATGATAATACCGCCGCTTCTGCCGCCCGTATAAAATTTAGACAGGTAATCGCCCTTTCCCTTCTGCATTGCCTTCCTTGTCACAAGACTATATAAAAGAAGTGCTGCTGTATACAGGGCAAATACTACAATAATGACCGTTCTTTGTTTTGTACTCAGATCCATTTTGCCTTCCTCCTACTGATTCTGTTTTTTATGAAGTTTACCATCCGGTGTGATATCCATATCCTGATAAACAAATGTTGCCAGAATGATAACCATGACCACAAAGCCGATGATGAGACCAATCTCCAAAAAGATCCAGAGAGGAAATCCGAGTACGGTAACACTGCTGCCTGAAAGCAGAAGCAAATTGGCTATCATCAGTGCTGCAAAGCAGATATAACAGACCATCGTGATCCAGAATTCTTTCGTTGTCTGTGTGATCCGCGGATCATTTTCAATGTCTTTCAGGTCATAGTCTCTGCTGTTTTCATCAATGACCTGTGTCTTTGCTGTCTTACTCATGATAGATAGCGCTCCTTTCTGTTTTCCTAATATTTTCTTTAAAGTTGCCTGTTTTAGCGATATATATTGGTAGATAAATATTTGAATGCATTGTCTGCACAGATCGCTACGATCGTTTTTCCTTCTGCCTCCGGCCGTTTTGCGACAAGAGAAGATGCATAAACCGCCGCTGCTGCGGACTGCCCTAAAAAGATACCGTCAGACTTTACAAGCTGTCTGCCTGTTTCATAGGCATCATCTGCACTGACTTCCAGGCATTCATCATAGCTGACACCAAATTCTTTGAAATAAAGAATTTCTTTTTCCTTTGGTACATTGTCAAATACTAAAACGCCGTCAATCGTATTACGCTCCGGGAAGTTTGGATCCTTTAAGGAATCTTTGGCAGGCTGTACGCCGATGATCTTCAGATCCGGATTTTTCTCTTTCAGATATTTTCCAATACCGACGATCGATCCGCCGGTTCCTGCCAAAAGCACCAGATAATCCACTTTGCCTTCTGTTGCCTCCCAGATCTCCGGTCCTGTCGTACGGTAATGTGCCAGCGGATTTTCCGGGTTTCTTCCCTGATTGATATAGTAATAGCCATGGGCATCCGCATACTGCTGGATCAGATTATAAAACTTCTCAAATACAAGCCCCTCTTCTTTGATCAGCTCCACAACGCCCGGAATATCCTTAAATTCCAAAAACGTGCAGCCATATGCCTTCAGTATCTGCGTCCGTTCTGCGGAAACGCCGGGCTGCAGGACAACCGCAAATTTATAACCAAGTGCATTGGCATAAGCCGCCAGCGCAATTCCCGTATTCCCGCTTGTGAAATCGATGATCGTATCACCCGGTTTGATCTTCCCTTTCTTTTGCGCATCCAGGATCATGGAAAGTGCTGCACGATCCTTCACAGAACCGGATGGATTAAAATATTCCAGCTTTGCCAGCACTCTTGCATGCAGGTCATGCTGCTTTTCATAATTTCCAAGCTCTACGAGCGGTGTATTGCCGACCAGCTCTGCAATTGAACTGTAGATTTTATTTTCACTCATTTTTCTTTCTTCCTTCCTGATTCTACCTGAATCTGCAACGATTCAGAACCCCATTCGCCATATAAATCCATAAAAGCGTGCCCATAAATGGGCAGCATATTACGGATTTTCATGGCTTTAAATCGTTGCAAAGTGTGCATATTCAAATAACTGCGTCAGCCTGATCCGGTGATCTGTTGCATATAAGCTGAGAAGTGCGGATGCACAGCCTGCGGATCCGACATACAGTCCTGCATAGCTGACTACTTTATCCGGTATGGTTCTTGTCCATGCGCCGTACCATTTTCTCTGATCCGGTGCTTCATCACTGACAGAAGAATCGGAAAGCAGCACCTTGGCAGTTCTCTTCGCATATTCCAAAAACTCTTCATCCTTTGTAAATTCATACGCATGTACAAAATGCTCTAAAATACCGGCTGTTCCGCAGCACTGGCACTGTGCGTTCCAGAATCCCCATGAGAATCTTTCCGGAGCGCCTGCACGGATCGTACCTCTGGAGATTCTCTTGAACCAATCGAGGTATTCCTGCTCTCCCGTGATTTCATACAGGATACGGAACAGAAGCGTATGTCCCGCCGGTCCGTGACAGGTGCTTAAATAGAACTTATCATTGGTCGGTCCTGTGACAGGGTGATCCTGATAAGGAATAAGCACTGCATTTTCATCACCGACAGCAATACCCTGCAGATATTTTGCGCCTTCTTTTGCCAGTTCCAGATATTTTTCATTCTTTGTTGCTTTATAAATAACTGCAAACATCCATGCAGTTCCGGCCGTTCCATGTGAAAAGCCCGGAAATGTCGTGTCTTTTTCAAATCCGATCAGTGTCAGATCCAGAAGTTTCCAGAATTTACCGCCGTTTGGCGCATCCAGCGCATCCTTTGCGATATAATCTGCCGCTTTGGAAGCTGCATCCAGATATTTCTGACCGCCGAAATGCTCATATACCTGCACCAGGAAAAATACAAAACCACCGTCTGCCACAACATCTTCCTCATTACTCCAGTGCAGTCCGTCTTCCGTATACTTTCCCGCTTCCAGCAGATCATCCGCAACCTTCAGCACATAAGCTTTGTACTTTTCTTCTTTTGTCACCTGATAAATATCATCCAGAAACAATGCCTGACCCATCGGTCCGTTGGAATAGCCGATCGCCCAGCCCGGTACCGGGATCACGCCGCCGATATCGGAGGTCAGTGTCTTTTCATACCAGCCGGCATCTGTCTTGACAGAAATAATATGATCTGCTGCTGCCTTTGCTTCCTCCAGATACTGTTCGTCCCCCGTTGCTTCATATAAACGAAGGTAAAAAATACCAATACCGGCAGAACCGGAATAAATATTGGTCGGCCCAAACAGCATGATGTCTCTGCCGAAACCATTCTGATCATCCGGATAATTTTTCCAGATCTTTCCATGCTCTGTTTTTACCTCCAGTGTCTTCAACCAGTTTGCGGTTTCAACCGCCCCTCTTAAATAATCCTCATCGGTAAATTGTTTAAAAACTCTTGGTATATATTGGATCATCGCTGTTCTCCTTTTCTCTTTGCTTTATCATTTTTCCTATCATTTCGATAGGTTTACTTGTCATGAGCCAATACTACCATACCGATGCCCTTTTTGTATAATCAAAAAAAATTATAGTGGCTTATAGGAAAAACCTATAGCCACTATAATTTCTATCCGATCGTCTGTATAATATGACTGCCTTTTTCCGTTTCTTCCACACGCAGTTTTGTCGGAATACGCTCCTGCAGAAGCTGCACATGGGATATGATCCCTACAAGGCCGTTTGCCTGCTGGATACTGCCAAGGATCTGCATGGCATCCGTAATGGAATCTTCATCAAGCGAACCAAATCCCTCATCAATAAACAGTGCTTCTATCCGGATTCCACTCTTTTGCGCGATCGTTGACATCCCGATCGACAGGGCAAGCGAAGCCAGAAATTTTTCGCCGCCTGAAAGAGTACTGACAAACCGTCCCTCATGTTCCTCGCTGTTTTTATCGTATACTTTCAGTTCCAGACCTCTTTTATTACTGCCCTGTGCCTTTTCATCCGATCTGAATAACCGGTATCTGCCGCCGTGCACCATGGAGAGCATTCGGTTAGCCGCTGCTATCACAGAAGAGAACAAAATGCCCAGCACATATCTCTGCAATCCGGTTCCGGCGTCTCCGCGCAGCTTTTTGGCAAATGCCAGATCCTGCTCTGCCTCCAGCAGCTTTTCTTCAAGTCCCTCTCCTGCCTGAGCAAGTTTATCCGCTTTTTCGGAGAGCCGTCTGATCGTCTCTGAAAGAACCGCTGTTTCCTTTGCATAAGTTTCCTGCAGCTTCTCCAGCCGTGCCAGCTCTGTTTTGCAGGCTTCCTCATCCGGCTCCTGCTGCCTGCCAAGCTCCTCCTGCAGACGCATTACCTGTTCCTCTGCTGCCTTTTTACCCGCATCATAATCCGCGATCTGCTGTTGCAGCTTCTCCTGTTCTTTTTCTGAAAGCAGCAGCTGTTCCGCCTCTTTGATATCAGCAAATCCATGTTCCGAAAGCCCCTTTGCCACCGCCTGCATAGCTGCTTCCTGCTTCTTTTGTGCCAGTTCTTCCTCCTGACGCGCAAGCTCCGCTTTTGCCGCCGTCTCCGCTACAGTGTTGTTTGCCTGTTCCAGCATCTTTGTCAGGCTCTGCAGCTTCTCCGTATCCTTCCCGATCTCATCGGTCAGCTGCTGCAGCTTCTTTTGCAGCTCTGCAAGCGATCCTATCTCCGGGATCAGATTATTTTGCATTTCCGCCAGTCTTGTATAGGCAGTTTCTTTAACAAGCTGCAGTTCCTGTGCCAGTCTCTGCTTTTCCTCATACTTCTTTTTTGCCTGCTCCTGCTTTTGCATCGTCTGCTGCAGCTTCTGATAGACAGCATCTGCTTCGGCTCTTTTTTCTTCTACGTGCTCTTTGGACGTATCTGCCTCTGTCCTCACTGCCTTCTGCGGATGCTCTCTGCTGCCACAGACCGGACAAGGCTGTCCTTCGACAAGGGAGGCTGCCAGTTCTCCTGTAATGCCTGCCAGATAGGCTGCAAGCAGTTTTCGATGTTCTTCCATGTCGGTTTCATATGCCTCATGGAGCATGACCAGCTTTGGAGCGTAGCTCTCATAAATCTGTTTTTCCTGCTCAGCCTCCTGCAAGGCGGATTCTGCAGCCTTTCGTTGTTTTTGAAAGGTCTGTTCCAATGCTGCTATACTTTCGTAATCCGTTATTTTTGCTGTGAGCTGTATCTTCTGCGCTTTCTTTTCCTCAATCTCATCGTTTTTTTGCTGCTGCGCCGTCACCTGCAAAAGGATCTGTTCTGCCTGCTGTTTCGCCTGCCCTGCTGCCTGATCCGCTGTCCGCACTGCCGTCTTTCTTTCTGCCTGTGCAGCTTCTGCCCTGTGCAATTCCAAAAGCAGTTCTTTCACTTTTTCCGCCCTTCTGGCGTCCTGTATTCTTTTTTCCTGCTCCACGCGATCATGCTGTTTTTCCTCATATGCCCTGACACGTGCCCTTTCCCTGCGCAGATCCTGAAACCTGCTGACAAGCGCCAGTCTGTCTCGAAGCGCTCTGATCTGTTTTTCACAGGCGCCTTCCTGATAAGCAGCTTCCATTGCATCCAGTCTTTCTTTTTTCTGTGCAACGACCACTTCCAGTTCTGCCAGCGTTTCACAGGCTTCCTCCTGCAGACTGTTACTGATCTGCTCCTGCAGGCTCTTTAGCTGCTGTCTGCGCTCCGTTGCTTCTTCAAACATGAGCTGTGCGACCGCCTGCCATTTTTCCTCACCGAAAATACTTGTCAGGATCTTTTCCTTATCTGCCGAATCGGAAGTCAGGAATTTTTCAAACTGCCCCTGCGGCAATACAATGACCTGACGGAACTGCTCGTAAGAAAGCCCAATGATTTCCTCCGCTTTCTCATTCAGCATTTTTTCCTTTGCATTTTCAAACAGTGCAGTCCACGTTCCGTTTTCGTCCTTCTGCCATACCATATAGGAAGCGGACAAGTTTTTCCGTTTGCGTTCCAGTCTGCGTTCAAATCGATAATAGATCCCATTGTTTTCAAAAGTAAACCTGACATATGTCGTCACGTCAAAAGCCGCATTCGTACAGCGCATTGCCTCAAAATCATCCCTGCCGTGCCCACTGCTCTTTCCGTACAACGCAAAGGTAATGGCATCCAGTATCATTGTTTTTCCGGTTCCTGTTTTGCCACAGATCAGAAACAGCCCTTTGGCGGCGAGTTTTTCAAAATCCACCAGCTCATGCCCCGCATAAGGTCCAAATGCCTGAAACTCTACCATACATGGTTTCATCTGCTCTCCGCCTCCTTTTCATAACTTCTGCACGCCTTGTCAAAAAGTGCTTTCAAATGTGTATCCGGTTCCTGCTCCAGAATGTCCTCACAGTACCTTGTAAAGATCTTGTCAGGATCTTTATCTGCCTGTTCCAGCTCACCGACCGACATTGTGATCCTGGCATCTTTCCGCTCAAAGTCCCTGCCCGTCACCTCAAGCAGATTGCTGTAGCGCTCACGGAGCAGTGCCACAGACTCCATCCCCACATAACGGTCTGTTACATCCAACCGCACGTAGCCCTGCAGGATTTCTTCTTCATAAGCCGCCTCTAACAGTTCGTCAAAGTTTCCTGTCAGTGTCACTCTCTTATGTAGCTGCGGTACGCTGACTGTTTTCTGCTGCATCGTATCCGTATCCAGAACGGTCACACTCTTCTCCTGTTTTTCTTCTTTTCCAAAGGAATATGCCATCGGCGTTCCGCTGTAACGGATCCTTTCACTGATCTGCTGTGGTCCGTGCAGATGACCCAGTGCCACATAATCAAAGCCTTCAAATACCGAAGCGCTTACCATTGTTGCACGCCCGACTTCCGCAGCTCTGTCGCTTTCCGAGGTCTGCGCATTCACAATAAACGCGTGCGCAACCAATATATTTTTCTGTCCGGGCGTAAAATCCGCACGATATCTGTCCAGAACAATTCTGTAAGCATCCTCCATGGACAGCACCTTCTCTGCCTGCTCCGGGAAAACAGAACGCACCTTATCGGTAGAGATCCATGGAAGCAGATAAATATCAACATTCCCATTTCGCACTTTCTGCGGTTTTCCGGTAAGTGCACCTGCAATATATAGCCCGCTTTTTTCCAGCAGCGCGCTGCATTGTGCGATCCGCTGTGCGCCGTCATGGTTTCCTGCGATCAGATAAACAGGAATCCGGAGTCCGTTGCAGATTTCGGTCATTGCCTCATCATATAGTTCCAGTGCTTCCTGTGATGCTATGCTCTTGTCAAAAATATCTCCTGCCAGAAGAATCCCGTCTACCTGCTCTTCTGCTGCGATACGGCAGATCTGCCGTATCATGAATTCCTGATCCTTCCGATAAGAAATACCGCCTCTCCAGGTCATGCCCAGATGCCAGTCGGACGTATGCAAAAATTTCATGAATTCCCTCCTGTTTCCCTTTTCCAGAATAAAGTGTGCGCATCCTTGCAAGCTTGCTTGCTTTTGCTGTATAGAGGATTCCAAAGGAATTTCCTATACAGAAAGACGAAACGGCGGCTTCGCAGGAAGCCGCCGTCTTCTGAATTGCTTATTTTAATGTATCATCATAATGGGCTCTTTGTCCACCAATAAATTTCGGCCTTGTACGCGCCGCGGAGACATAAGCCTGTCCGATATGATTGTTGACAAGTCTTACCGGAACCGCCACCTTTTTCAGGTGCATACCGATAAGCGTTCCACCGATATCAATACCTGCATCCGCCTTGATCTCTTCCACTGCCACAGGATCGCGAAATGTCTCGTAAGCAGTTGTCGAAAGCGAACCGCCTGCCTTTGGCTGCGGAACTACATTTACAATCTCTGCAAACGGAACCGCTTCCCGCTCTACAATGATCGCTCTGTTCAGGTGTTCACAGCACTGCGTCGCAACATAAATGCCCTTTCTGCATGCTGCCTCGTAAATACCCTTGAACGCAGCCTTTGCAACATCCAGATTGGAGTTCGTTCCTATCTTGTCTCCACAGATCTCACTTGTTGAGCATCCGACCACGAGAATCTGACCCTTTTTGATCCCCGATACCCCGATGATCTCCTCCGTTACCTTTTCAGCCTGTGCTGTAATTTCCTCATACATGATACTTACCTCTTTTCAACCATCAATCCATTTATGTACGGAACCCTTGACAGCGCCTGGATCAGCAGATTACCAAGTACCAGACAGGTGATGCCCTGTACCATATTACTTGGTATGGATGCTGCGGCCGCTACACCATATCCCAGGAAAGTTGCTTCATATAAGAAATAGCCGGCTACCATGATCACTTCCGCTACAAGACTGCTGACGATATAAGCGGCTGTTTTCGGGATTTTCCCGTTTGCCATTGCCTTATATACCAGATAGCCCACAAAAGCCATCGCAAATTTGATCACTGCCGTTCCCGGTACATAACTGCCATAGCCTGAGATCAGATCTGCAAGACCGGAACCGATACCCGCTGCAAGTGCACCATAAGGATTTCCTAAAATCCACATTGACAATACTACCACAGAATCACCGATATTGACATACCCATTTGTTCCGATCGTCGGAACCTTGATCACCATTGTAGCAATACAGGTAAGGGCTGCAAGCATTGCTGCTGTTACACTGGTCGTAAGTTTCTTATTCATAATAGACCTCCTCATAAAACGATATATTCTTTGAAGGCTATTATACACGCGCGTGGCTTCGTCAAAACAGCCAATTTGCATTATTTTTACCATACCAGTTTATTTTTCCGTTATTTATGCTGCTCCAGCCATCTGATCAGTTCATCAAATTCCAGCGGTTTGCTGTACAGATAGCCCTGAAATGCATCGCATCCCAGCTCTTTCAGCTTATTTCTCTGCTCCTTTGTCTCCACATATTCTGCTATGATCTTAAAATGCAGAGATTTTCCCAGATATACAATGGATGAAATGATATCTCTATTTCTCTCATTGGTCAGTATATCTCTCGTCAGCGCACCATCCAGCTTTACCACATCAAAATAATTTGTCTGCAGATACATAAGAGAGGTATGTCCCATTCCAAAATCATCGATCAGGAAACGATGTCCTCTCGCCTTCAGATTCCTGATCTTATCCGTTACAACATCAGAAGAAGAAAGTGCATCCTGTTCTGTTATCTCAAGACATAGATACTTGCTTGATATTTTGTATTTTTCCACTGCTTCCGCAATGTGCTCTTCCAGATCCTCCCATGCAAGAGATTCATTGGTGATATTCACGGAAATTTTGAAATCCTGCGGTATCAGCGGCTCCAGCCTGGATAGTACATTGGCTGCCTCATCAATAATATATTCTTCCAGTTTATGCAGTACTTTTTTCTCCTTGGCAAGCTGGATGATCAGCGGTGGATAAATGAACCCGATCTCCGGATGCTTCCAGCGGATCAATGCTTCCACACCGATGCAGACCTCCTCACAGTTTACCTGAGGCTGATATACCAGAAACAGTTCTTTTTTCCGGACCGCATCCACCAGATCTGCTGCCAGGATACGTGCTATATGCCCCAGATCATCCTCACGTTTCGTCAGATAAGAGATTGCAATGTTTTCCTCTTCCCGCTGCATCTCCTCTACCAGACGTTTCACATCCCGGAGCATACGCCGCTCATTCTCCTTTTCATACAAACCGATAAACGGCTTATAGATCAGGATACCGACCGTCAGACAGACAAGCTGCAAAATCACGCCTGCCCAGGAACCGGTTGCCTGATAGCCGCTCAGGAAGATCGGCGTTGTCCAGTCTATCTCCCGGATCACATGCGGAACCAGTCCGAGATAAATGGCTGCATATGTGATCAGGAAATTAGAAACCGGTACGAGCAAAAACGGAATAAGGAAGATTGGATTCAAAATCACAGGAATACCAAAAAGCGCAATCTCACTTATATTAAACAGTACACTCGGTGCTGCCATGCCCGCCACCTGACGGACTCCTTTTTTCTTTGCAAACAATAGTATGGCAATCACCAGACACAGGGCTGCACCCGTTCCTCCCAGATTTACAAACACATCCTGCATTGTTTTACTGAAAATACCTGCTGTCACATCTGCAAAGTTCTGTTTGATCACTGTATCCAGCATATCATGCCCGTGAATACCGAAAAACCACAGACTATGCGTCAGCAGGATTATGATCAGTCCTGCGCCCATACCGTTTTTCAAGGGCTTTAGTAGAAAATTGAACAAGATTTCCAACAGCTCCTGTAAGCCGTATACACCAAACATCACATAAATCACTTGTCTGAGCAATACAAAAAAGCCAATGATCACAACCGCCGGCAGAATTCCCTCTACCGCTCCGATATAAACATTATCCGCATTTGTCCTCTGCTTTGTCTGCAGAAATCTGCTTTCTTTCAGAGCATAGTAAATACCGCCGGAAATCAGTGCTACAAGCAAGGCATTAAATGCATACATATTGCTGCATCTTGCAACGGAAAAATCTTCATACCCAATGCCTGCATAAGCGGCAAAGGCTGCCAGTGTAATGACCACCAGAACAACAATATTTCCGGTGCTTTCGTAAATGCCGTGCCTTCTGCACTTCATCATGGAGTAACTGACACTTGTTGCAACAGTCAGATAGACGGCAAAAAATTCATTCACACTGACATAAACATTTTCCAAAAATGCTCTGATACATCCGCCCCAAAGCTCTGACAAAAATTGCTGAAATGCGGGAATTGGCAAATTGATTAGCATGGCAGACATATAGCCGACCACAAGCAGCGGGATCATCAGGATCATACCCTGCCTGATTGCACCGATCACACAGTTATTCTCCAGTTTATCCGTTATGTTTATTATGCGCTCTTGTATTTTTTCCATATCCTGTACCCTCCCTGCAACCGCTTTACCCCCATAAAGCGTTATGCTTATTCTTTCTCTGAGACAGCAATGTCCAGAAACAGACTGACCGCATTGATCGTCAATACTTCCTTTTTATCCACCCAGTCCGTATCAACAGTATAAATTTCTCCCGGTCTGATATCACATGCCGCTACCAGCTTCTGAAAACGTGCATGCATATCTTTAAAACTTACAATATAATAGTAGTACATTCTGCCCTGCAGATATGCCTGCTCGCAGATCTTCGTTTTACATTTATTTTCAGCGCAATCATCTGCAAATTCCCGTCTGATATAGTCCTCTGCATCCTGAAAATCTTCTTCATCCGCTTCCAAGAGGAAGCTGAATACCATATCACTGCTGCCCGGTCGTTCAAAGCAGGCATATGTCCGGTCTCCGTCCTCATTTTCTGAAAGCTCATATGACTCAGGGATCTCCAGCTGGATCTTTGTCTGTTCTGACTCGATTTCTGTTTTCATGTCTTCCGCCTTTTGCCAGATTATTTCTATGATAATCAGTATAACATACTCTGCACGAAAAAGCACTTCTAAACATAACAAGGCGCCTACATTTCTGCAGACGTGCGTATTCCGCTCCAAACGGGAAGTTTTAATTGCTAAATCGGATTACACATGTTCTTTCCATGACCAGCCTATCAAGTTTGGCCATGTGATTTACGTAATCAAGATAGGTGCCCTTGATTCTGGACTGATCCATTTTGCTCATCATAGTTTCTCCATATAAAAAAGCCTCTGGATTTTTTCCAGAAGCTTTTAATCTATTTCTCAATCATATTTCTTTTTTCCTCATATTTATCTTTAAATAATCCGGCGAGTTCATAAATCCAATCAACATCATAGTACAGCTCATTACCTTTTACAAATGCAAATTCCTCTTCAATCTCCTCTTTTGTTTTTAATCCATTTGCGAGCAGTAAAGAATTAAGTACATTTTTAACCATATCAAAATATATCATTCGCATCGGTATTGTTTCATTTGGCATTTGCTTAAGGTACTCCGTCAAGATATCATATATCATACATCCACGGTTGATTGAACACACTTCGTCAATGATCTTTGTCGGTATTCCAAAATATCCTATTGCCTCTTCTACTTTTTGAAGTGTCCCCTGCTTTTTCTTTTTTGCCTTTGTCATTTGATCATCTAATGACTCATCAAAATCAGGATACGAAAATGATCTATATTTAGAATCATCTTCAACCTCTCCCTGCTTTAAGAAACAATATACCTCTTTATCACAATCCTGTCTTCGATATAATCCTTTTGATATAAGAAACGCCTTATCTTCCTCCGATATTTCTAAAAAGTATTTTTCTTCAAGACCAAAATACTTTGATAATTGCCTTAATCTATTTTCAGAAATTGGTTTTATTCCATTTTCCCAAGCACTGACTTGTTGACGACTTATTTCCAGTACATCTGCCAATAGTGTTTCCGGTCCTACTTCCAAGCACTCACATATCTACCGGCGTTTTCTGTAATTCATTTTTCTTGATATTTAAGGCATCGGCTAATGCCTTGGAACAAAATATATACATAGCCAATCTACTCCTTACATTTCCATAGTGCCATTGGATGATTCTTCACTCTTTCAACTATCTCCGCGTCTTCAAAAAGCAACTCCGGCATGTATTTTTTCTCTTCGAATCTATCAAGATATTCCTTCTCTTTAGTAGTCAACACCATGAGATCCGATATGTAATTCTTCGCAATCTTCTTCCTCTCATCCAACTGGAAATTATCTTTCTTATTAAGCACTGGAAATAAATCTCTTCTGATTTTGTTGAAATCAAGCGTGTCAATAGCTGAGGTGTCAAATGATTTATTAAGCGTATCTGTTGAAATCGTCATATAAAATAAAAAGCATTTTCTAAACAAATCACGCTGTTCTTCAAAGAGACCCTCAGACAACATATTGCACCAATCATACAAATCCCTGGCCGCAGCTCTTGTAATAAGAGCATTGCCTTTAGCTACAAATATTTCCATAGGATCCACCATGCGTATCTTCATACTATCATCAAAAGTCTCAGGTAGAATACTCCTATATACTGGTTCAAAGATATGCGCCCTCAAGGAATAATTGAGTTCTATCTTAATCATATCCCTATTACCACCGGCGTTCTGATAATTGTAGTGAAATGCATCCAAGCTATGGCTAAATCTTGATGCTTCCGATAACTGATACCCTTCTGATTCCATGTATTCCTTAATTATGTCCGTTATCTTTGCACGGCATTCAAGCATATCCTCTCTCGTATCATTAGGAGTATAATCCATATCGATATCTACTGATAATCGAGGAAGGTTAAATACTGTTAAATTAATTGCTGTTCCGCCCTTCAAGAGTAAATGCTCTCTTAAGAACTTGTCCTCATTCAGAAATTTTAATATTTCCTTCAATCGAAGCACCTTTTCAAAAGTATCCCTCACAAAACCACTTTCTGTAGCCATTCGTCCAAGTTCTGCTCTATTATATTGTGGCATCTTCTATCACCCCATTTTTCATATTGTAAATATTCTCTGGTATCACAAGCTTCCATTCATCAACATATCGTCCACCCGACATGTCCTTCGTCAGGTAACGCTTACTCTTTCCAATCTGACTCTTACATGTATCAAAGAATTCATCTGAAAGCCCCATCTTCTCCTTATGCTCAGAAAGAAGAAATCCCATCTTTTGGTATAGGAACTGATTCGATAATAGGTCTAAATATTTCAAGACTCTTTTCTCCTGCATTCGCTTCATACTTCCAATATCCTGTATCACTTCTTCTATTCCAGCTATTTTATCCATATCCTTTACGCAGTCTACCAAAGTTCGTTCCCGATTTGTGATACGTATTCCACCGCTTAGTGCAGGCGTTTCCACGCCTTCCATATCCTTTGACGCCACATATCGATACGTATATCCATCAAATTCAAACTCTCGAAAGCTGGTTTCTGATGCAACATAGACATCGTAATATACCTGATCGGTTATCCCATAATATTCCATAGCGGTATGGTGAGACACATAAGAGGTTGGCGTAATCTTGCTTGCTATCTGAAATCGATTAGCAACCGGCGCCCCTGTCTCTCCACTGATGCATGTATACATATTGTTACGGATTTTCGCCACCATTCCCTCCTTCATCAATCGCTTGATTGCAGAGCGAGCGCTGTCCATATTGTCATAATATTTATTTACATCTTCCACAGTAAATACTGGAGTTTTCAATAGTTCAAAATACAAATTCAAAATCAACACCTCCATGTTTTATAAATCAACTTGGGTTATATGTAAACTAATTTGTCATTTTTATAAACGTAATATAATACCAGTTTCCAACAAAGTCAAGTTTAATATTATTCCAAAATGGTTTTTACAGTTGTTGATTTGTCGCATTTTTAAACTTTTACAATGGATGATGCAGAATTTGCACCAACCACACATGGTATTCTCGTTGCGCGATTACCCAGCATACTGTGGCATATCATGATTTACCTCAGCCCTATAATAACTGCTTATGGTACTTCCTGCATTGAACAGGCTGGCAAGTAAATAACTTTTTATATTCCGCACCTTAGTAGTATTCTTTCCAAGGCAATTAATTACATACTCCACATGAGAATAATTAAGCTTCAGGAATTTGCTTTTCACAAGATTCTTTAGATACACATCTCCTGAGATGGTAATCTCTCCATTTTTAGACAAAACTGTCTCCAGAATCAGGTCAAAAATTCCCTCCACCATCTCCTGGTCATATGGATGAGCCAGAAGAAGGCTTTCTTATTAGAATAATAGCTGACAGCCAAAGCAGGAAACAATGACAAATACTCCTGTTCACAAATTCGGCAGCCTTTATTCAATATCGCTCTTTCATTTATCTTCGTAGTATAAGCGTATACGCTGCGTGCAGGTCAAGAGTTTTTCGTCTTTCTTCTAAAAATGGGCAATCCCGATTTCAGGACTGCCCATTCATTCTGCTAATTATGCGATTTTTTCTTGCTTGCACCGGTTTCTGCATCAATTGATGTAAGTTTGATGTAAATCGCTGTTTTTTCTGTTTTTTATCAAATGAAGTACGTCCCATCTATTTGGGAAACGGTACATCTTTACATCATCTTAATAGAGTTTTGCACCTGCCGGGGTTCTGTCATCTACCATCAGAAGGTTCAGTCCTTCATGACCTTCTTCCTCGTGTACTGCTGAAATCAGCATACCTTCGGAATCGATTCCCATCATCTTTCTTGGTGGCAGGTTCACGATAGCAATTGCTGTTTTGACAACCAGTTCTTCCGGCTCGTAATACTCGTGAATAAGGAGACTTGCTCCATCTTCCTGGAAACGATCCTGATCATCCGGCAAATCTTGATGTATTGATCCAGAATTTTGACTGTGCATTGTCTCACCCTGATGCCAATGACCTGGAAAAACTGAAAGAAGCCGTTATGGATCCATCCTTCTGATAAGACCATAAAATAAGGCAGCCCCACATAGCTGAGTCTGCCTTACTCTCTTTATTTAACGTTGATGCCACTGGCATATTGCTGCAGAAACTGTTTCTTTCCACATGGTCTTCCAAAATAATATCCCTGCAGATAATCAACCTTCATTTCTTTCATTTTCAGAAGCCATTCTTTTTCCTCGATGCCTTCTGCGCATATCCTGACGTTAATACTATGTACCATGGGGATGATATTTTTATATAATTCATAATCCCTGTCACTGTTCATCGCCTTGGCAGTAAAATCCCTATCCATTTTCACGTAACTTGGATTCATATCACGGATACAATGAAGATTCGAATATCCTGTTCCAAAATCATCGATCACAAAGGGAATCCCGTTCTTGTCCAGAGTTTTACGGAATTTACAGAACGAAGGTGTCATATCCATAAATCCGCTTTCTGTCATTTCAACACATAAGCATTCCGGCTGTAATGAATATTTTTGAATTGCATCCAGAATATCCCGCTCCACATTGCCTTGCAGGATCTGAACATAGGATACATTTACATTCATCCGGAAGTCAGGAATATATTTCTGCATTTCACAGCACATTGCTGCAGCTTCGTTCAAAATATATC
>ERZ827498.72-NODE-72-length-126597-cov-21.897694_pt1 | contig 126597 bp, 113 predicted proteins | sample MGYA00519865_ERZ827498 | MGnify/ENA primary metagenome ERZ827498 (study PRJEB31778, sample SAMEA3449328) | human gut metagenome | biome: human gut; feature: human-associated habitat; material: faeces | place: United Kingdom | collected 2010/2012 ...
GGCTGAATGTTTCCTCAGACGGCATACCTCTTTGCCGAGTGAAATACAACGGCAAAGTGAACTTACCCAACTGAAAAATAATTACAGTGGAGAAAACATGATGATACAAATCTGATTTTACCCGAATATTTTACCTTGTAATTTTTTAGGAGTTATTCCGAAGCGCTTTTTAAAAAGCAAAATAAAATGCGAATAATCGTGGAAACCGCTTTTTTAGCTGACTGCCTCAACACTTTCGCTCTGCTCAAGCAGCTTTTTGTGTCTTTAGATGTGAATAATATTAAAGACGAATCATTTTTTGCGGGTAAGTTCTCTGAAAGTGCGCGGAGAGAGTTGAGCAAATTTTTTGAATTGGGTTGAAAAATGTTCCGAACTCTGGAAGCCCAGAGAAGCAGCAATTTGTTCAATTGGTAAATTTGTCTCTAAAAGCATCATTTTAGCAATTTCATGTTTCTTTTCATTGATATATACATGCGGTGTAATACCGTACATACGTTTGAAAGCCTTAATAACGAAATCTTTTGAACGTCCTATTTTATCTGCCAACTCCTGAACAGAGTAAATCTTATTCGGTGCGTTATCAATGATATTTTTTATAATTGTAGCATCGTTAACCTCAAGCGTGTTATCAAAACTGCGTTGAAGTCTTATAAAAATCCTGTGTACGAGCGACGCGAATATTTCTTGACGGAGTTGGTCGTCAATATCGCTTTTTGCACAGTTGTACATTTCCAAAAATAAGTCGTTTGTGTTGCTGTTCTGAAAAACATATTTCAGCTGTAAATGGTAGCTTTCAATTAAAACCGACGGTAAATTGCCCCTTATATTAATAAAATATTTTTCCCATGGATCGTTGTCATTCGTGAAGTATATATGGTTGGAGTAAAGCGGCAACAAATATACGTCTCCCGCCTGTGGGTGGAAAGTAGTGCCGTTTACTTTAAGCGTGCCGGTGCCTTTGGTTACATATTCCAAAACCGTAACGTCTGATTCCTTGCGCGCTTGATAATAAGTGGAATCACAGTGCGAAAAGCCTACAAGCTCACCATGAAATGGAGAAAGCTGATTAACCCATCTGAAATAATTTTTATCCTCCCACATAAAATAACGCTCCTTTTTAAAAAATTGTTTTACAATTAAATTATATTTATAAATAATGTAATAGTCAAGATTTCCTTTATAACTTCTTTTTTAAAGGTTTTTAATTGTTATTTACATTGTCTTTTTATTGTTGATAGTGTAAAATCAATATAGACGATAGGATAGTTTTTGTTGAATATGCAATTAGAAATGCCGATTATCGGAATTGATTACATATTAAACGTTATGATTTTGAGTTTTTCACCGATTTGTAAAAAATTCAAAATAATTTTTTTAGAAATTTATGGGGGTTATGTTAATGAGTTCCAAAATCAAGTTTTTAGCACTATTTGCTGCTATTTCACTTTTTGCTTGTTCTGCAGGCGGTTGTAAAAAGGATGTTGGTAAGCAGGAAAGCAGTGCGCCGACTGTTTCGGATAATTCGACAAGCGACCAAAGTGCGGATAACTTGCCGGAAAATCAAAAGGTAAGCACAAAATTTGAAGATACAAAGCTCGGCAAATATAAATATGTGTGGGGCGATGAATTTAATGAAAATACGCTTGATCTCAGCAAATGGATCATTAAATCCCACAGCAGCTCGGGGCAGGATAAGCTGACATTTGAGCAGGGCGATGAAAATTTATCTAAGGTCTTCAAGATTCAAAACGGCGCGGCGAGCTTAATATTTCAGCGTTGGTATGACCATACGAATACGCTTATACAGTACGCAGGCCCCGCTGAACTGATGACAAGACCCACAATGAGTTGGCAATACGGCTATCTTGAGGTGAGATTGAGAATGAGCTTCAGAAAGGACGGCAACGCCATTTGGATGTCCAGCGGGGACGCGCTGAATTCAAATAAGGACGCCTATTGCGGGCTTGAGGTCGATGTTTTCGAGACGCTGGCTTCCACCGATTCGGTGACGCCGAATATACACCTTTGGTACAAGGACGGCAGACACACCGATATGAACGGATATGTGTATAACGGCAAGCCAATCAAATATACCTTTGCGAATTCCTATAATCTTGCGAAGGAATTCCATGTGTACGGCTTTGAGTGGACGCCGAGCGAAATGGCAATGTATGTTGACGGCGAGAAGTATTGGACGCTCGATACCACAAAGAGCTTTGACGACGACCCGGATATTTCGGTTTACAATCAACCGATTTATTTAATGCTTGCCACCGGAGCGTTTACACCGCTGAATACATGGCATGCATATGCCGGCGATGAAATTGACAACACAAGCCTTCCGCTTGATTATTCGGTGGATTATGTAAGACTTTATCAGGATTCCACTGTTAAAGGAACCCAGCTTAATATAGCAAAATAATTTCAAAAGGAATGAACCTCTGATGCCGAAAAGTGTTTTTAAACGCAGTATTGCTTTGCTGCTTGCCGCCGCGCTTGTTTCGGGCGGAGTACATACTGCGGCTGCAAATAATAATACCGATTCCGACGCTGCCGCCGTAATCGGCGAAAGTTCCGAATATATGTCTTACATTGACGATAATGCCGAGATTCCGAGCGCTGAAGACAGCGCGGAGGTTGTGCTTGATAATGCAATACCCGCAGACGGCGCCGAACTGAAAAAGGAATCCGAGTATAACGGCTGCAAGGCGCTTGTGTGGGAAAACGGCAACGGCAATATTTCTGCCGAATTTAACATTCCCGCAACTGCGCTTTACAATATAGAGCTTACTTATTATCTTCCGGAAGCGGGCGTTGAACCCGAACCGGGAATAATGATCGACGGCAAATACCCTTATTCCGATCTGGAAAAAGTGACCGTTCCGCGGGAGTGGAAAAATTCAGGTGCGGCGAGAGAGGATGCCGACGGCAATCAGCTCACGCCCGAGCAGGTGGAAAGCGGCAGATATATTACAAGCGTGTTAAAGGATTTCAGCGGAGTTAATACAGAACCGTATCTTGTGCGTCTTACTGCCGGAAAGCATACCGTTACGCTTGTTTCGCCGAAACAAACGATTGCGATTTCTTCACTTGAGTTTACACCGCCCGAAAAAACGGAAAATTATCAAAAACCGACGAAGAAAGAGCAAAACGATACGTCGCCGATAGTTATAGAGGGCGAGGACGCGCTTTATAAATCCTCAAATACGCTTATACCTCAATCGGATACGCAGGATTCGGGCATGAGCCCCGCAAGCCCCTATAAGCAAAAGCTTAATTACATAGGCGGCAGCTCATACAACAGCCCCAACGATACGCTCGTGTGGGGATTTGAGGTGAAAGCAAGCGGTTATTACAAGCTTGCCGTAAGGTACAAGCAAGCCGATGTTGTGAACGGCGAAAGCCTCAGGTGGCTGAAAATAGACGGAAAAACGCCGTTTGAAGAGTGTAAAGCCATTCGCTTTAAGTATAACCCGCGTTGGACGCTTTTCAACTTTGCGGACGATAAAAGCGAGCCCTATTATTTTTATCTTGAAGAGGGGAAACACGAAATATCGCTTGAGGTTACCATGGGCGGCATGTCGGAATATTATCGAAGACTGGCTCAGGTGACCGAAGCCCTCGGGGACGAATATATCGGTATAGTGAAAATTACCGGCGACACACCCGACGCCAACAGAGACTACGAGCTTTTTAATCAGATTCCCGATTTAAACAAACGACTCGGCGAATACAGTGAAAAGCTTTCTGGTATTGTGAACGATATGCAAAGTTTCACGGGAAAGCTAGGCAGTCAGTATATAGCGGCAATGAAAAATATGATTCGCGTGCTGGATGCGATGATTGATAAGCCTTATACGGCGCACCAGTATGTTAAGGATTATTATACCAATTATTCCACGCTCAGCTCTTGGCTGTACGATATGAAGAATATGCCGCTCTCAATTGATTGGCTTGAGTTTTGCCCGAGCGGCAGCGAAACAGAATATAAAAAAAGCGGCGTTTTAAAAAATTTCATTTTCGGCGCAAAACGTCTTATATATTCGTTCAGCGCGGATTACGGTAAGACTGCCGCCGCAGCAGACGGCGAGCAGATACGCCTTTGGGTAAACTGGGGCAGAGATCAAACAATGGTTCTCGATACGCTTATACGAGATGATTTCACTGCCGAAACCGGAATATCAGTAAAACTTGAGCAGGTAAACGCCTCGCTTATAAACGGTATACTTGCGGGCAATTTCCCCGATGTAAGCCTTTATATGTCCAGAACCGATCCTGTAAACCTAGGTATACGCGGCGCGCTTGCGGACCTGACCGAATTTGACGATTGCAAAGAGGTGTTTGCACGTTTTCAAGACGGTGCAGAGTTGCCCTACCGCTATAAAGGCGCGCTTTACGCTTTGCCCGACAGTCAGAATTTCTTTATTATGTTCTACCGCAAGGATATTCTTGAAAACCTCGGGCTTTCGGTTCCTAAAACATGGGCAGAATTTTTGAATACGGCTACCGTAATACAGCAGAATAATTTGGAGGTATATGTGCCGTATACCCAAATAGTTGCGGCAACGACCGTAAACGGCGGAATAGGCGGGCTGAATCTTCTGCCCACGCTTATGCTGCAAAACGGGCTTTCTTTCTACAATAAAGAGCAAACCGCTACAGATATGACAAATCCTGCGGCGTTGGCTGTCTTTAAGGATTGGACAGATTTTTACCTTGACTACCAATTTGTTAAGGAAGCCGATTTTTATAACCGTTTCCGCGTGGGAACAATGCCGCTTGGAATTGCGCAGTATTCGGTCTACCTAACGCTGTACGACGCGGCGCCCGAGATTAAAAACCGCTGGGCGGTTGCAAGCGTTCCCTCAACCGACGGCGGCAACGGATATGTTGCGGGCAGCGGAACCGGCTGCGCCATAGTTAAAAAAAGCAGCCATAAAAAAGCCGCTTGGGAATTCCTTAAATGGTGGACCTCCGCTGAAACGCAAACCAGATATTCGGGTAATGTAGAATCGGTTTTGGGTATGCTCGGAAGACCGCAGACCTCTAATGTAAAGGCGCTTGAAAGCCTTGCATGGAACGCCGAGGATAAAGAAAATATAGTTGAACAGTGGAAAAACGTAAGAGAAATACCGGAAATTCCCGGCAGCTACTATCTTACGCGCTCGGTGGATCAGGCATTTTGGCAGGTTATTAACGGAAAGGCGAACGTAAAGGACGCCGTGGTTAAATGGAGCCGAGTTGCCGACAGTGAAATAGAGCGAAAAATTAAAGAATACAGTTAACAGCGAGGGATTGAATAATGACAGCTAAAAAAAGCAAAGCGAAAAACGGCAGAACGCTTATAGGCAGTCAGCGCCCTATGTATGTTATGCTCTCGCCGTTTTTGATACTTTTCTTTATTTTCACCGTTTTACCTATTATTACATCGATAATTATATCGTTTACATCGTTTGATTTAATATCCTTTCCGAAATTTTCGGGAATCGATAATTACAGGCGTATGCTGGCTGACGATACGGTTTTTCCCGTCGTAGTAAAAAACACGCTTGTTTTTGCCGTCATCGCAGGACCGCTCGGCTTTTTGCTGTCCTTCCTGCTTGCATGGTTTGTCAATGAATTCTCGCCTCGGGTGCGCACGTTGCTTTCTTTTCTGTTTTACGCGCCTTCCCTTGTGGGTAACGCATATTTCATATGGAAAGTGGCGTTCAGCGGCGACAGCTACGGATATATAAATTCTTTGCTTTTATCACTAGGTATTATAACCGAACCTATAATTTGGCTTAAAAATGCCACGTATTTAATGCCGATAATTATAATGGTTCAGCTATGGCAAAGTATTGGTATTTCTTTCCTTTCAAATATATCCGGTTTGCAGAATCTTAATGCCGAGCTTTACGAAGCGGGCGCCATTGACGGAATACGGAATCGCTGGCAGGAATTAAGGTTTATCACCTTGCCTGCCATGCACCATATGCTTTTGTTCAGTGCGGTAATGCAAATTCAAAGCAGTTTTTCCGTAAGCGCCATTGCTATTGAATTTGCAGGCTACCCGAGCGTTGAAAATTCGGTTGATACAATAGTTTCGTATCTTTCGGATGTTGCGACCGTCAAGTTTGAAATGGGCTATGCCGCCGCTATCTCGGTTATTTTATTTATTATGATGGCGCTTACGCGCGCCGCAGTCGGAAAAATTCTCGGAATGTCAAAGGGGTGATATATATGCGCTTGAATTTTAGAAAAAAATCTGCCGCCAAAAGGGAAAAGCCCTTTTCAAAACGTTTTACACGTTCACGGTTCGGAAATTTTATGTACTTCTTTTTCCTGACCGCGGCAGGGTTATTTTCTGTTTTGCCGCTCATATATGCCGTAACTACCTCGTTTAAGCCGATTGACGAGCTGCTGATTTTTCCACCCACGTTTTTCGTAAAAAGACCTACGGCGGTAAACTACATCACGCTGCCGAATTTGCTTTCAAATTTGCAGGTTCCGCTTTCGCGATATATTTTCAACAGTCTTTTTGTGACGATTGTCACAACCGCTATATATATAGTGATTTCCGCAATGGCGGCGTTTGTGCTTTCAAAGGCGACCTTTAGGGGAAGAAACCTGATATTCATGATAATTCAGTTTGCGCTTATGTTTAACGCGTATACGCTTGCGGTGCCGCAGTATCTTATCGTTTCGGGCATGAAGATTATCGACACCTATTTGGTTTACATACTCCCACAGCTGGCGGCGACCTTGGGCGTTTTCCTTATGAAGCAATATATTGAGGGCTATGTGCCCGACGCGCTTTTGGAGGCTGCAAGCATTGACGGCGCAGGCTATTACAGAATTTTTTGGCAGATAGTTATGCCGGTAATACGCCCCGCATGGCTTACCGTTACTCTTTTCTCATTCAGGGATGTGTGGGCGGCGGTACCCAACGGCACTATATTCAGCGAACGGCTCAAGACCCTGCCGCAGATAGTTACTCAAATCACCGCGGGCGGCATTGCAAGAACGGGCAGCGCCATGGCGGTAACGGTTATAATGATGATTCCGCCGATAATCGTTTATCTGGTTTCTCAGAGCAATGTTGTCGAAGCTATGAGCAGCGCCGGAATAAAGGGATAGGAGGCGGAAATATGAAAAAAATATTTAACGCTTTAAGCGCCGCGCTCCTTGCCGCAATTATATGTTTTACGGCGGCTGTTCCCGCAATTGCCGCTTCTTCCGATGAAATTCCGTATAACTCTTATACATATTGGGAGGGCATAAGCGAAAATAAGCGCAAAGCGGTTTATAACCGACCGATGTACGATACCGCAAGCGTTTTAAACGCGGAAAATTTGCAGGTTGACGCATTTACAAAGCTGAACGATGTTTGCACGGATAACGATGGAAATGTTTATATTTTGGACGACGCTTCAAGAATTACGGTTCTAAACAAGAACTATGAGGTTGTAAAAGAGATAGGCGCTCTTTATAAGGACGGCGAAAAATACGAGTATGCAGGCGCCAACAGTCTTTATGTCCATACCGACGGCACCATATATATTTGCGATACCGAAAACGCAAGGGTACTGCACTGCACCTCTGGCGGCGCGCTTACCGATATTTTGCTGTTGCCCGATTCTCCGCTTATTCCGGAAGATTATAAATATCGCCCGATGCACATTGTGGCGGACAGCCGCGATTATCTTTATGTTTTGAGCGACGGCTCTTACTACGGAATGATACTTTATTCGGAAGACCGCAGCTTTTTGGGCTTTTACGGCGCTAACGAAGTGACAAACGGCATTATGGGCGCCCTTAAAAACGTATGGAACAGGTTGTTTGTAAGCAACGAGAAAAAAGGAAATACGGCGCGCACGCTTCCGTATGTTTTCGTTGATGTGACAAGGGGCGGCGACGGTTTTATATATACAGCTACCGGCTATACCGATAAAACGAATAACAAAGGGCAAATTAAAAAGTTAAGCCCCGGAACGGGAAAAAACATTCTTAATTCCGAGGATATAAATTTTACCGACGACGAGGAAAACACAACCTATAAGGACGGCGAAACGCTTAATCAGAATATTGTAGCTTTAGAGGTTGATGAAAACGGCTTTATATATTGTCTGGACGCCGCCTTCGGCAGAGTTTTTCTGTACGACAGCGAAAAGCGCATGCTTTCGGCTTTCGGCACGGGAATGGGCTCGGGAACGCAAAAAGGCAGTTTTACGCAGGCCTCGGCTTTAGCGCTTAACGGCGGAGACATTCTTGTGACAGACAGCACAAAATGCACCGTTACCGTATTTAAAGAAACCGAATACGGCGCGCGCGTAAAGCAACTTACAGCCCTTACCGTAAACGGCGATTACACCGCCGCAAAAGAGGGTTGGCAGCAGGTTTTAAGCGAGGATAGCAACTGCCAAACGGCATATTCGGGGCTTGCGAGGGCGTACCTTGCGGAAAACGACTACAAGACCGCAATGAAATATGCCGAGAACGGTTACGACAGAGAAACATATGCGCTGGCGTTTGAGCTTTCGCGCCGTGATTTTATATACGGTAATTTTCTTGTTATATTCATAGCAATAATTATACTTTTGTGCGTAATAGCCGCCATGATTTTCCTAGGCAAGCGCAAAAAGCGAAAAACGGTAAAGGACAGCGAAACAAGGCTGCTTTTCAGGACGCTTATACATCCCTCGCTCTCATTTGACGACGTTAAAGAAAAGGGCAGAGGCAGTATAAAGCTTTGCGTGGCGGTGATGGCGGTTTATTACGTTCTTTCGGTTATGCAAACGCTTTGCGGCGGATTTTTATTCACCTACTATGACCCTGAAAACTTTAATTCCATTATGGTGCTTATTCGCAGCGCGGGTATAGTGGCTCTTTGGATTATATGCAACTGGATGGTCTGCACGCTGCTCGGAGGCAAGGGAAAGCTGAGAGAAATTGCGGTTGTAACCTGTTACAGCCTAACTCCCATGATTATTGAAATGGCTCTCAGGCTTGTTCTTACCAATGTGTTGCTGCCTACCGAAGGAGAATTTTTGGGAATTTTCAGAACGGTTGCAATGTTATATACGCTGCTGATTTTGGTAATAGGAATGATAAAAATTCACGATTTCAGTATGTCGCGTTTCATAGGCACGGGGGTTCTTTCCGTTTTCGGCATAGCCGCGGTGGTTTTCCTTGCGGTTATGGTGGGAATGCTTTTGCAGCAGCTGGCAGGCTTTATAGGAACGGTATTTATGGAATTAACTTTATAACGGGAGGCGTTTAAAATGAAAAAAATACTTTCGGTAATTCTTTTATGCGCCCTTGTGCTTTCCGTCTTTACCGCCTGCTCGGGAGAAAATACGCCTGCGGCGGTCAAGGCGTTTGATAAAGAAGTTTCTTCGGAAAAACCAACAAACAAAACCGTGGCGCAAAACGGTAAATACACGCTGGAATTTGACGAAAATACCTGTGGTATAACGCTTACCGATAGCCAAAGCGGCAAAAGCTGGGGCACTTCGCCGCCCGAAAGCGACAAGGTGCGGCTTGATAAATGGGGCGACCCGATTACAAGACACCCGAGAGTAAACTCCGTTTTATCTATAGAGTACGTTTCAGCCGAAACGGGGAATACCGAAACGGTTATTTCAAAAACGGGCGCGCTGAAAGAGGGAAGAATTGTTTGCAAGGCATTGGAAAACGGAATAAGGGTTGAATATTATTTTGATTCGCCCGGGTTTATGATTCCCGTGGATTATATTTTGCGGGAAGACAGTCTGCTTGCAACAATCAACCCCGCCGATATAGAGGAAAGCGAAAATCAAGTAACATCCGTAGCGTTAGCTCCGTTTTTCTGCGCCGCCGAAAACGACGCGGATAACAGCTGGATGCTTATTCCCTCGGGTTCGGGAACGCTTATATATCCCAAAACGCTTTCGCAGCAGGGAACAAATTATTCAGCGCAGGTCTACGGCGAGGACGCGTCAATAGAAAAATGGGATATGCCGTCTTCCGAAAAATCCGTGCGGCTGCCCGTATACGGCGCAAAAACGGGCGAAACAGCGGTTTTCGCCGTTATAGAGCAGGGCGCCGAAAGCGCTGTGATAAATGTGACAAGCGGTTCCGAGGCGCTCGGCTATTCATCGGTTTACGCGTCGTTCGTTTTGCGCGGCTACACCAACAATATTGCCGATTTAATGCCGGGCGAGCGGGTTAAAAACGTTATTTATGCGGACGGTATGATAACAACGCCGCTCTCGGTAGCGTTTTATCCGCTCTCGGGTGAAAATGCCGATTACAGCGGAATGGCGGCACTTTACAGGGGCTTGCTTGAAAAAAGCGATAATCTCAGAAAGACCGAAAAAGAAAGCCCGCTTAATCTTAACATAGTAGGCGGGGCTACGGTTTCAAAATCATTTTTGGGAGTGCCGTACAAATCGCTTTTTGCGGCTACCGACGCTACAGAAGCCGAGGAGATAATAAAAAAGCTTATTGCCGACGGCTATAAGCCTACGGTAAGACTTACCGGCTTCGGCGAAGAGGGCATAAGCACCGATACTCTTGCGGGCGGCTTTAAAATTTCCTCAAAGCTGGGCGGTAAAAGCGGCGTTAACAGCCTGCTTGATTACTGCAAGGCAAACGGCGTAAACGCTTATGTGGATTTTGATATAATAAAATTCAAAAGCGGTGCGGCGGGCTTTTCCTCATTGTTTGACAGCGCGCTTTGCGCGAGCCGCAAAATTGCATATATTTATGATTTCGATATAGCCGCAAGGGGAAGAGACGAATCTACAAGGGCACGCCTGCTTGCGCGCGATAAGCTGATAAAATGCGGCGAAACTTTACTTAAAAAGACTGCTTCGCTTAATACCGACGGATACAGCTTTAACACTTTATCAAATACGGCTTATTCCGATTATTCCGACAAAACGTCGTCGGCGGCATACTCAAAAGCGGGTATGGCGGCGGACGTGCAAAAAATACTTTCGGCATTTGCGGGGAAAAATAAGAAAATTGCCGTGAGTGACGCTAACGTATACGCGGCGGCACATGCCGATATTATTACCGAAACGCCTACTTCTTCCGCGGCGGAGGATATATTCGATGCCGATATACCGTTTTACCAGATGGTGTTTAAAGGCAGGGTTCAAATAACTTCCGAAAGCGTTAATTTGGCTGCCGACCCCGAAAAACGAATTTTGAAATCCGTTGAGGGCGGCTGCGGGCTTACATATACGGTAATAGCTGATTACGATAAGTCGCTGCTTGATATTCGCACAAAGGATTTTTACAACAGCCTGTTTGACGATGTATACCCAGTTATTAAGAAAAATGCCGAAAAGCTGAGCAATTATTACGAAAAGATTTCGGGTGCCGAAATTACAAAGCATACCGTTATAAACGAAAATCTTCGCTGCACGCAGTTTGATAACGGAATTACGGTGTATGTGAATTTCGGAGACAGCGATGAACAAACGCCGTTCGGTAATGTAGGAGCGGGGGATTTTATTATCGGAGGTGACGGGAATGCGAAAAAATAAACACCGCGGTATTGAAAGCCTAAAGAGCCGTTACGGACTTATGTTTATTGCACCGTGGCTTTTGGGATTCGTGCTTTTCTTTGCAATACCCGTTTTCCAATCGGTATGGTTTTCGCTTTCCGATGTTACGCTGAGCAACAGCGGGCTTGTAACAAAGTTTGTAGGTCTCAGCCATTACCGCTACGCGCTTTTGCAAAGCGGCGCGTATACCGCAACTCTCGGAACGGCGGTCACATCGCTTTTATATCAACTTCCTATAATTGTGCTTATAAGCATGGTTTTATCGCTGATACTTAATCAGAAATTCCGCGGCAGAACATTTTTCAGGGCGCTGTTTTTCCTGCCGGTTATAATTGCTACGGGCATTGTAATGGATATTCTTTTTATGACTACCGGCAGTATGTCTGAATCGACGGTAAACGAATCGCTTTCGGGTAATATGTTCAACGTATCGGACGTTGCGGCGTTTCTTGATCTGCCTTCGGGTATATCGGATTATGCCGAAAAGGCAATCAGCAATATTTTCGACCTTATTTGGAGCAGCGGAATACAAACCGTTCTGTTTATAGCGGGTCTTCAGTCGGTGCCGTCAAGCCTTTATGAGGCGTCGCGCGTTGAGGGTGCAACAAAATGGGAGGAATTTTGGTTTATAACCTTTCCGAGCCTTTCGCAGGTAACGCTGCTTGTAATTATTTACACAATGGTAGAGCAGTTTACCAGCAGCAGAAACCCGATGATAAACGCCATGTATACGCTTATGAAGGGCGGCAATTATGACGAGACTTCGGCGGTGCTTTGGTTCTATTTTGCACTTGTGGGAATAATAATGGGCATACTTATATGGGCGTATAACCGCTTTTTGGTTAAGCGCTGGTCGTAAAGGGGGAGGACAAAATGTTATCTGTAAAAAAGAACTTTGCCTCCGTCGGCGCGGTATCCCGCAAAACACAGGCGCGCCATATCGGCAAAAGAGCGTATTCGGTATTCAGAATAATAATTCTTCTTGCCATAGGCTTTGTTATTCTTTACCCGCTGTTTTATATGATAAGCACGTCCTTACGCTCAAGAGCTTCGTTTATGAACTCCGTAAGGGTGTGGCTGCCCGAAAAGCTTGACGCACTCACCAATTACAGGGTGGCGCTTAAGGCGCTGCACTATAAAGAGGGGCTTATTTCCTCGCTGAAATACGAAGTATTGAGCGCCGTTTTGGAGATTATTTCCTGCGCGGTTGCGGCATACGGCTTTGCAAGGTTTAAATTCCCCTTTAAAAGACTGTTTACCGCTATGTTGTTTTTGACGATACTGATTCCAGATACAATGATTATCATACCGCGCGTGGTAAATAACTCGCAACTTGATCTGTTCGGAATACTGGCGCTTTTTAATAAGCTTACAGGAATCGATCTGCGGCCTAATATTCTTAATACGGGTCTTACCTTTTGGCTCCCTTCACTGCTGGCGGCAGGGCTGCGCTCGGGAATACTGATATTTATATATATTCAATTTTTCAAAAGCCTGCCCGCTGAGCTTGAAGAGGCGGCTTGGATGGACGGCGCAGGGCCTATCCGCACATTTATCCGCATAGCGCTGCCGTCCTCCGGTGTTGTAATTCTTACGGTCACGGTATTCTCGCTCATATGGCACTGGAACGATTATTTTCTCTCGTCGATGTACCTGACCGACGGATATCCGCTTGCGGTATGGCTCACAATGATGCCGAAGCAGTTGCCGACCATGGGCTATTCGCTGGTACCCAGCCACCCCGAAACGATGGCGGTATTAATGGCGGGCTGTCTTGTTTTCATACTGCCGATGCTTATAATTTATATATTCGTTCAGCGGTGGTTTATCGAAAGCATAGACCGCGTAGGTATTACGGGTTAAATTTTGTTACCAAAGGGCAGCGGCCCTGAATAATAGAAAGGAAAATGTTTTATGAAAAACAAATTACTGCGTTTTGCAGCGTTGGCGCTGTCGCTTGCGCTGGCTTCCGGCACAATGACGGCTTGCGACAACAAAAACAACGGCAGCTCGAAAACGGATAATTCGGTCAGCTCGGGCACAACCTCAACATCCGATGAGTATTTATCGGCGGATGAGCTTGAAAAGCTTAGAGGAACAAGCATACGTTATCCGTTTTGGCAAACTCCCGATGAAACCGAGCAGGCGGTTATAAACAGTTTTGAAAAGAAGTACGGAATTAAGGTAAATGTGGAAACCGTTCCGCAGGATCAGTACATTACCAATATTTCGGGTAAAATAGCCTCGGGCAGCGCGCCTGATATTTACTGGTCGAACGATGATTTTCCGGCTTGCCTTGGCTGCCTTCAGCCGATCGAGGTATCGAAGATTGATTTGAACGATTCCCTGTGGGATAAAACCGTTTCGGATATATCGACCATAGGCGGAAAAGCGTATCTTGTAAACGCAATAGGCAATTCGGGAAGAGATATCTGTTTCTACAACAAAAAGCTTTTGAACGATAACAACATTAAGACTCCCGATGATTACCTTGAAGAGGATAACTGGACTTGGGAAACCATGACCAAGCTTATGCGCCAGGTAAGCTCGCTCGGAACCGGCTATTACGGCGCCTATGTGGATATGGAGACCTTCTGGGGCAGCGCGGGCGTTTCGTTCTACCCTTATAAGGACGGAAAGTTCTCAAGCGGACTTGACGACAATCTCACAAAGGCTATGACCCAGCTTTCAAGCTGGCTCAGCGAAGGACTTATGCACGGCGTAGGCTATGACTACCGCGATGAGTTCAATAAGGGCAAGGTGGGTCTTGCAATCACCAACGACTACGGTCTGCAGAAAAAGGGCTACTGGGGCTCTATGGATCCCGCGCACATCGGCTATACCTCAATACCGGATATTGATAAGAACACAAAGGCGCATGAAACAGGGCTTTATCAGGGCTGGGGAATATGCAAGGGCGCGTCAAACCCCGTTGCGGCAGGTCTTTTCATCAGATTTTATTCAAACATTGCAAACTACGATCTGTCAAATAAATATATCACAAGCGACGCTATGAACTACTCGCTGCGCCTGAAATCAGGCAAAACCGATAACACCTACCACTGCCTTATGACCGGCTCTTCACAGGTCCTCGGTCAGGATCGTTTCACCTACTGGAAACTCGCGCAAAACGATCCGAAGCAGATCAAGCAGCAGCTTGAATCAATGGCAAATCAGGTTAAAGAAGGCGTTAACCGCCTTAACGCCCGCATGGAGTCCGTTGCAAAGGGCAAATAATTTCAGTCGCCGCTACGGACGGATACGGCTTTACTTCGCATGATTTACATGCCGCCCGTCCGTGCTGAAAATAAATATAAAAGCAGGAGGAATTAAATTGAAAAATTTATGCAAGCACAGTTTTAAACATGTAATGGCGTATCTTTTGGCACTTTCCTTAATTCTGTCCCTCGGCACTGTGAATATAGGCAGACTTTCCGCAGCGGAAACCGCAGATGGCGGCGAAGCGGAGTCCGTATATGCGGGCGGCAACGGAACGGCAGAGTCTCCCTATCTTGTTTCCACAGCGGCGGCGCTTCGTGCGGCTGCGGAAACAACCGGCAACAAAGGCGTTTACTATAAGCTTACAAACGATATTTACGTAAACGGCGACGCAAACACCGATTGGGACGCTTTTTGGAGCGGCAACGACGCTAAAAACAATTGGTTTGCACGCTGGGGGCTTGATGAAGCCAATCAGTTCAACGGTAATTTTGACGGCTGCGGCTATACCGTTTACGGTATTTATTATAAGGAAAGCTTAGAAAAACAAGGCGGAACAAGATGCGCGCTTTTCCCTGTGACCGGACCTAATGCGGTTATCAGCAATGTAATAATAAGCGGAAGCTTTATTCAGTCAAATTATTCTGCAGGTTCCGTTATAGGTGAAACCACTTCAAACGATGAAAAAGATAAAGCTTGTGTATCAGGCTGTTATGCAGATAATACCGTAATTGTAAAGGGTTATGCTTATGCCGGAGGTATCGTCGGCACAGGACAGAGTTCCGATTTTAATAACTGCGGGTTTACCGGTATTGTCTCAACCATTACAGGTAGCGATGCGTCCGGAATAATGGGAAATATTTGGTCGCTGGGTACAATGAATAATTGCTATGCGGTCGGTTATCAGCTTTCAGCCAATATGAATAATTTCTGGCCTGCTTCAAACATCTATTCAACGGTGGAAGAAACAGTTGCTAATGTTAAACCTACAGTACTTACCGCAGACCAGATGAAGGGTACGGACGCTATTGACAATATGGCGTTTGACAGGCTTGACTGGGATTTCAAATATAACGATTTTCCTGTTCCCGCTGTCAGAGCGGAGGGCTATGCTTCGGGTGACGGCACAGAGAACAATCCTTATATTATTGAAAACAAAGCCCAGCTGAAGCTGCTTGTAAACGATACCGATACTTCGGGCAAATACTATAAGCTTGCAAACAATATTACCGTAAACGAAAGCCTTGAGGGTACTCCCGAGCTTTGGTTCATGGCGGTTTATAACGGAGACGATGCCGTCGGCGCGACCTTTAACGGCAATTTAGACGGTGACGGTCATATGATAAGCGGAATTTTCTATAACGGCGCGGCTTCGGGAAATGAGTATTGGTCGTCGCTCGGACTTATCCCGAGAGCGGGCAAGGACGCGGTTATTTCAAATATCGGTCTTACAAATTCCTCGCTCACCTTAAACGGAGGAACCGCAGGCTCTATCGTAGGACTTATGTGGAACGATGCAGCGGATAATAAGTTTACCGTGAACGGCTGCTTTGCGGATGAAACCGTTTCGGTAAACGGCACGGCAAGTCTCGGCGGTATAACCGGCAGACTGGTAGGTCATGGAGTTATAAGCAATTGCTATTTCATAGGCTCATCCTCAAGCCCGGCATTTAATGCGGCATATGCCGCAGGCGGCTGGGGACAAACCCGCACGGTCTCCTGCTTCTACACGACCTCTTCGCAAACAGTAGCTTCGGATGTTTATTACGACAAGGTATACACCGTGGGCGACGCTGTAACGGTTACCATAGGCAATATATCGACCTCGACCGTACATATCGAATCAGACGCGCTTAAAGGCGCTGCGGCAGCCGATACTCTTAACGGCTTTGATTTCGACAATATCTGGCGCGTGACCGATGAATATCCCACGCTTATGATATCCTACCGCGCGCAGCGCAGAGCGGCAGGTCTGTGGGACGGCTCTGAGGCGGACGCCTATAACGGCGGCAGCGGTACTGAAGCAGATCCTTATATTATCGCAAACGCGGAGCAGCTGAGGAAGCTTATTACCGATACCGAAACAGAGGGTAAATACTATACACTTACAACCGATATCAGGCTTAATGACGAGACTGCCGATAATTGGGCAGACAGCCTTAATTCAAACGAATGGGTAACGCTTTATAACGGCGATATCCGCTTTAAGGGTACTTTCAACGGCGGCGGACACAATATAAGCGGTCTGCTTTACAGAGCAACCGCAAAGCATGAAGGTCACCGCGCAGGTCTTTTCCCGGTTGTGGGAGCGGGCGCGCTTATCACCAATTTCAGCGTTTCCGATTCCGAAATGAGCGTCGGCTGGTGCGGCGGCGCCGCGGCAGGCTATACAGAGCTTGATTCCGCCGAGAATTTCCCGAAATTTTCTTATATCGATGTAAGAGGCACCGTTAATATCACAGGTACAGTTGTGGGCGGCATTCTCGGCGGCGGCAGCTTTGCCGATTTCGATAACTGCTGCGTTACAGCCGAGCTTTCCGGCAGAGACGAGCTTGCCGACACACCCTACGGCACCGCGGGCGACCTTTGGGGCATAGGCGGAGTAAATGATGTGTTCTACAGCATTTCAAACTCCTATGTTTCAAAATACTCGCCCTATAACATAAATCACGGGCTTGCAAAGCTTTCAAATGTATATGCTGCCTCATACGGCACGGTTAATGTTGTTCCGTCGGTTGTAAACACCGACGCCATGAATAAGCTTCCCAACCTTAACTGGAAGGATGTTTGGAGCTGGGACGGCGAGGGCGAGCCATATTTGAAGCTTAATACAAACGGCGAATATAATTCCTATTCGCTCGGCGACACCGATTGCGACGGCTCAGTCGGCAACAGTAAGGATCTTGCCGTTATGAAAAAGTATCTTTTGGGAGTTGAAGGCGTATTTGCCTACAATGCCGATTTGAACGAGGACGGCACAGTTGATATCCGTGACTTTATCGGCTTAAAAAAATCTTCGCCTGTCGCTTAAAAATATCTGATTTAAAAAACCTTACGATAGTTTATTCCGAAAAGACTTTAAACGCCTCAAAGGCTGCAGAAGAAATGCAGGCGGGTATTGAAAAAATACTCGGCGTAAAGCCCGGAATAATAAAGGATACTCAAACGGCGGCTGCCGGTGAAATAATCATCGGCAGCACAAGCCGAACGGTTTCCGGTGTGAGCTTAAGGGACAATGAATACTGCGCTTGCACCGATGGCGGCAGGCTTGTGATACAGGCCGGAAAAAGTCCGCTGCTGACAACAGCGGTAAACAAATTTTTGTACGCGGTGAGGTTATCGGAGGATATCGGAGACGAGGTTCCCGAAATCCGCGGCACGGTGTCGGATTTTGATTCGGTGAAAACCGTTTCGGGAGAGGCCTACAGCTATGTGTGGGGCGATGAATTTAACGCTTCATCGCTTGATACCTCGGTTTGGTCGTTTAAGGGAGTGGACGAATACGGCGTTGCCGCAGACATTAAAATGCTCACCGATGAAAATTGCATAACCTCTTACGGCGGCAATCTGCATATGAAAACCATTAAGTATACCGACAGCGATAATTCAACCGTTAAATTTGCAAGTCCCTGGTCGATAACGACGGATAAATCGATGAATTATGCCTACGGATATCTGGAAATAAGGGCAAAGGTGCCGGTCGTTCAGGGCTCATGGGGCTCATTTTGGTTGTCAACAGGGAATCTGAACGGCAAAACATACCCATACGGCGTTGAGGTGGATGTATTTGAGACCCAAAGCATGTTGATGACCCCGAATCTTCACAAGTGGTACAGAGATTCCGCGGGAAGCCTTGTGGACATACCGTATAACGGCTCGCCGCAAAGTAAATATCATGATTTATCGGGCAGCAGTAAGAGAATACGGAGCTTCACGGCGTCTGATACCTTCAGGGACGAATATCATATTATCGGCTTTTTATGGACGGCAAAAAAAATTGTGCTGTCTGTTGACGGGAACGAATATATGACCTTCAATCTCACAGACGATTACGAGGCGTACAGCTATACCGGGAATACCGATAACGGAATGTCAGGTTTTCATAACCCGATGGCTGTAATACTCGGCAGCGGCATTTATTCGCCGAGATATGTAAAGCCCTATAACACCTGGGCAGAAAAGTATATGATTAAATCAATGAGTGTTCTTCCGTTTGATTATACGGTGGATTATATAAGACTTTACCAAAAATCGGACGGCGGAGAGCTGATTAAAAATTAACACGGTTCGGCGGAAAGAACCCGCCCAACCCGCCTCATTTACATAGGAGGAAAAAATGATTCACGGAATGAAAAAATTTAAACGCTCGGCGGTCGTTATGTTGACGGCGCTTTCGATTGTTTTTTCGTCTCTTGTATCGGCGCTTGTCATAACCGCGGAGCAGGATACGGCATGGGACGGCACGATTGCGAAAAAATACGAATCGGGAGCGGGAAACGAAACCGACCCCTATATCATTAAAACAGCAGGGCAGCTGGCGCGCCTTATAAACGATACCGACACGGCGGGGAAGTATTATAAGCTTTCAAATGATATTACCGTTAACGAAAAGCTTACCGACAGTGCGCTCCCGTGGTATTCGGTTGCGGTGGAGAACGGAACGGACGCTGTAAAGGGCGCTGTTTTCGCAGGTCACTTCGACGGAAACGGTCATACTGTCAGCGGACTTTACTTTAAGGGCAATGCGACCGACAACACATACTGGTATGCCGCAGGACTTTTCCCGCGGGCGGACGCAGACGCGGTGATTGAAAATGTCGGGGTTAAAAATTCCTCGTTCACGGTTACCGGCGGCGGTCAGGCGGGGGCTATAGTTGGCGTGTATTCGCCGAAATCAAGCTCTGTGGAAAAATTCCTTACAATTAAAAACTGCTTTGCCGATACAAGCGTTTCGCTCAGCTGCGCAAACGCAGGCGGTATTGCGGGCGCGCTCAACGGCGAGGCTTATGTATACGACTGCTATTTTACCGGCAGCCTTTCGGGGGATACAACCGGCGCTGTCTATGTTTCGGGTTGGAGCGAAACGGTGCATATTTACCGCTTTTATTCAACAAGCGGGCTTCAAAAGCATAATAACGAATATTACGAGGAAAACAGCGTATACACAACCGTACAGAGCGCGGGAAATACCGTTTCCCTTGCCGATATAACGGGCAACGCGGCTTCGGGTACGCTTTCATCCTTTGATTTTACAAAGGTTTGGACAACCGTTAAGGACGGCACTCCCGTACTGCGCGTTTTCGGCACTCCCGAGGAGGAAGACCCCGATGACGGCAGCTGGTCGGGCAAAATTGCCGAAGCATATGCCGCAGGCGACGGCACGCAGAAATCTCCTTATGAGATTGAAAACGCCGAGCAGCTGGCAAGGCTTGTGAATGATACGGATACTGCAGGGAAATACTATAAGCTTACTGCGGATATAGTTATAAACAAAACGCTCGCCAATAATCCTAAAAACTGGTTCTCGGTTTTAAGCGACAGCACAGGCGTTTCCTTTAAGGGCGATTTTAACGGAAACGGCCATACCGTAAGCGGCCTTTATTTTAAGGGCGGCAACGATGGCTATTGGTTTGCAACGGGACTTTTCCCGCGTATCGACGAGGGCGCAAAGATCCGCAATGTCGGGCTTAAAAATTCATCTGTTGATCTGTCGGGCGGAGGCACTGCGGGTGCGCTTGTAGGTTATTTGCTTAACAGCCGCTCTTACGAGACGGCGGCGCAAAGACCTACTATAGAGTGCTGCTATGCCGATGAGACCGTAAGCATAACCGCACCGAGAGCAGGCGGAATAATAGGCACGGCGGTAGGCGAAATACAAATTAAAAACGCTTACTTTACAGGCACCGTTTCGGGCGCTGACAGCGGCGCGCTTTACGGAATGCACTGGGGCTACTATGTGTTTGCGGAATACTTTTATTCCACCGCGCCGATTTATTTGAGGGACGCGAACGACATCATCAATGTCTACTCGGTAGCAAGCGGCAAAAACGATTCGAGTCCCAAGGCAGAGCCGATAATTGTAACCCTTGAATCGATTACCGGTACAAACGCGCTTAATACAATGCCCGAATTCGATTACACGGGCGTATGGAAAACCGCGGATAACAAAACCCCGTATCTGCGCGTGTTTGAGGGCACGGAAATCAGGGAAGACGGCATATGGTCGGGTATCACGGCGGATGGCTACGAAAGCGGCAGCGGCACAGAAAGCGACCCGTATAAAATTGCCACGGCCGAGCAACTGGCGCGGCTTATAAACGATACGGATACAAAGGATAAGTATTATGAGCTGACCGCTGATATTAAGCTTAATGACACTAAGAATGCCAAATGGTATGAAAAAGGCGGCAACAACGAATGGTACTCGGTAAACGATGACCGTGCCAACCATTTTAACGGTACATTCGATGGTAAAGGTCACACGGTAAGCGGTCTTTACTACGGCAAAACTCCCGGCAGGGACGGCTGGCGCTCGGCGCTTTTCCCGATGATAGGCGCAGGCTCTGTTATCCGCAATGTCGGCGTTATAAATTCCTACATTTCCGGCTTCGGAAATGCTGCGGCAATAGCCGCGTGGAGCCGCGATAACGGCGACGGAACATCGCCTGTAATTGCGGGCTGCTATGCCGATGAAACGGTTATGATTAAAGGTATGCGCACCGCAGGTATAGTTGCGGCGGGAAGTTTGCCCGTTAATATAAGCAACTGCTTCTTTACAGGCAAAATGGAAGCGACCGAGGGTGTAAAAGGCGCTATGACAGCCTTTTTCTGGTCGCAGGGAATAAGCATTTCAAACTGCTATGCGGTAGGCGTGGGCATTTATTACAGCGAGGATGGCTCATCTTCAAATTATGTGCTTAAAAACTGCTACTCAACCGTAAAGCAGAACGGAGTTACAACGCTTTCCGCTTCGGATATGAAGGGTACTGTTTCAAAGCAGAAGTCGGTATTTAAGGGCTTCGATTTTGTAAGCGTGTGGAGCCTTGCGGACGGTAAATATCCGTCTCTTAAGGTTATACCCGCTAATTACGGCATAGGCGCTGTAGGCGAAGTTTGGTCTGGCAATGTTGCAAAAGGCTATGCCTCGGGCAACGGCGCAAAGGCAAATCCCTACCTTATTGAGACGGCGGCGCAGCTGGCGCGGCTTATTAAGGATAACGATACGCGCGGCAAATATTATAAGCTTACCGCCGATATTTTGCTTAATGATACCACTGCCGATAATTGGCACGAAAACGGCAAAAATACGGGCGCTAATGTGTGGTTCTCGGTAAACGATGATAAGCACACGCAGTTTAACGGATATTTCGAGGGCGACGGTCATGTTGTCAGCGGAATTTATTATAACAGCAATCCGGGGATTGACGGATATCGCTCGGGCCTTTTCCCGATGGTGGGCGAAGGCGCGGTAATCCGCAATGTCTGCGTTGTTAACTCCTATATGTCCTGCCTTTCAAATGTCGGTGCAATTGTCGGTTGGAGCAATTCAGAGGGCGAGGGCAAATCGGCGAATCCGAAAAGCGCGGTCGTTTCTGGCTGCTATGCCGATGAAACGGTTATTATAAAGGGAATGCGTGCAGGCGGTATTGTGGGTGCAGGCTCATTATCTGTTGATATTGATAACTGCTATTTTACGGGCAGCCTTTCCGCAACCTGCCTTGATGATGACGGGAAAACACCGATATCGGCGGGAATTGCCTGCTATTTCTGGGCACCGGGAAATAATATCGTGAATTCGTATTCTATTGATTATCCTCTCTACCGTATTTCGGGCACGGCAAACTTCAATATTCGTGATTGCTATTCAAATGTAGCGCAAGCGAATGTAAGAACGCGCACAAAGGCGCAGATGACAGGCGCCGCGGCAAAGAAGAATATGCCTGCGTTCGACTGGAACACAATATGGAAGACCACCTCAAAAACGCCCGCGCTTATAAAAGTGCCCGAGGGCTATCAGGCAAACGGGTATAACGGCAAGGTCGGCGAAGTATGGAGCGGTCAGGTAGCTGCCTCTTTTGCGGGCGGCAACGGAACCAAAAATAACCCTTACCTTATTTCTACGGGCGAACAGCTTGCAAAGTTTGTTACGGGAATTTTGGATAAGCCGAATAACAACAACGTGTATTATAAGCTTACGACCGATATTTACCTTAATGACACAACTGCCGATAACTGGAAGGATGAGGCGCGCTCGTGGTATTTCTCAACATGGGGTCAATACGAAGCGTCAAAGGGCTTTATGGGAGTATTCGACGGCGACGGTCACACCGTTTCGGGTATTTATCTTAATGTTGATAACGACGGTCAGGTATTGGGCGGACTGATACCCGTAATAGGCGAAGGCGGCGTCGTTAAAAATGTCGGCGTTGTGAATTCCTACCTGCGCGGCTACGATAACAAACACGGCTGCGGATGGATAGGCGCGATATGCGGATATTCCTATTATTGGGAAAATACCATACCCGGAACGCTTGCGACGATAAGCGGCTGCTTTGCCGACAAATCGGTTACGGTAAGCGGTCAGTGTGCAGGCGGAATAATAGGCGCAACGCCTAAGGCAATGCTTATTGAAAACTGCTACTTTACAGGTACTCTGCTTTCCGAAACCGACAGCGAAAAGGGCGGAATAGTAGGCTACAACTGGAGCGGCGTTATTGAAAGCCCGATAAGAAACTGCTATGTGGCTACCGCCGCAAAGGACAGCGCAATAGGCAAATGCTTCGACACTACCAAGTGCGAAAATGTTTACTGCACGGTGGCAACACCGTCGGGCGGCAGCATTTTAAGCCTTAAATCCATGCGCGGCGCAAATGCCGAAAAGTACATGACCGGCTTTGATTTCAAGAATATTTGGTACGCCTGCAAGGACGGCACACCTGTTTTAAGAGCGTTCGGCACTACCTCAAGATATTCCAACACCTCGCCGTTTGATAAGGTCTGCATAACCTTTATCACCAACGGCGGCAACGAAATAGAGCCTATATACGGCGAAGAGGGCGAAAAAATAAACTGGCCTGAGGTTACGCGACGCGGCTATGAGTTTGAGGGTTGGTATGTTTACAAGGAGCTGGATGTTGAATTTCCGCTTGAAGTGTTCCCGATGAACGACATAACCCTTTACGCCAAATGGAAATCTTTAAGCATTGAGCAGGGCTTTGAAAAGGATTACGATACCGCTTTGCTCGGCAATGATTATGAGCTTTATACGCTCGGCATGCAGGGATTTTCGTTTGATAAGGTTCACGGCGGAACAAAATCGGTTCACAGGATAGGAAAGCTGGCAGACGACAGCTCGTTTATCCCGTTTGACGGCAGCCTCGGTGAACTGGTGCCGGGCAAGGAATATGAAATGACTGTTTGGGTATATACCGAGAACGGTAAAGATCCCGTAAAGCTGACCTTAGGGCAAATCGGAAAGGCTTCACTTTCGGCAAAGCCTAAATATGTTCAGTCACTTACGGATATTTCGGCGGATAAGGCCGGCTCATGGCAGCAGGTCTCCTTGACCTTTGCGGCGGGAGAAAAATATCTTGTGATCACAAGCTCCGGCTCCGAAAGCATCTATTTTGACGATATGGTTATTATGCCCACCGGCAAAGAGGGAAAACCCGCAAACGGTGACACAAAATCGGAAACACGCGGCAATTCTGCCGTGCCGTATATTATAGTAATTGTTTCGGCGGTAATTATAATCGGCGCGGGCGCTGCGGTAATTATATGCTTTAACAGAAAAAAATCACATAAGAAATAATTAACTGCCGGAAGCTGCCGTGTATAATACGGCAGCTTCATAGGCATATTTTCCGGGAGAATTTTTATGAAAATGAGAGCACCGGCCTATCCGCTTATTACGGTAGATCCGTATTTCAGCGTTTGGTCAACCAGCAATAAGCTTTACGAGAGCGATATTAAAACATGGGATTCAAGAACCTGCTTTTTAATAGGAAAAGCAGAAATCGACGGAAACGGTTATATATTTATGGGCTCGGCAAAGGATATGGATCTGCCGCCCATGACTCAAACCGATGTGACGGTTAATAGTTTTTCCACAACATATATTTTTGAGGCGGCGGGCGTTCGCCTTACGGCGGATTTTTTCACACCGGTATTGCCGATCGATTTGGATATGCTTTCTCGTCCCGCTTCATATTTAAAGATAACCGCTGATGCATTGGATGATACGAGGCATACGGTAAACGTTACCGTATATGCCTCGCAGGATTTTTGCGTTGAACGCAAGCTGCAAAACTGTGTACTGACCGAAAGGCTTGAATTGTCTAACGGTATTTCAGCCATGAAAATGGGCGGGGTTGAACAGGCGGTTTTAGGCTCTTCGGGCGATGACCGAGGCATTGACTGGGGATATTTTTTCCTTGCCTGCAATAACGGGACTGTACAGAATAAAGAAATGGCGGACAGAGTGTTCTTACAGTCGGTAAGCCCGCTTGATACAGCGGATAACAATACGGCTACGGTAGTTTTTGCTTACGATGATATTTACTCTGTAAAATATTTCGGCGAACCGCTGCGTGCATACTGGAAACGCGACGGTAAAACCACCGAAAAGATAATTGAAGAGGCTTTTTCAAAATATGATAATTTCAAAAGCCGCTGTGATGAGTTTGATATAAACCTATGTAAATCCGCCGCTGACGCGGGCGGTGAAAAATATGCTCAGCTTTTAAGGCTTTCGGTTCGTCAAATCATGGCGGCATGCAAGCTTGTTGTTAAAAATAACGGAGAAATTCTTTATATTACCAAAGAGTGTTTGAGCAACGGCTGCGCTGCTACGGTGGACGTCGCATATCCTACGTTGCCGTTTTTCCTGCTTTACAACCCCGTTTTGGCTGAGGCGATAGTACGCCCCGCATATGAATATGTAAAAAGCGGAAAATGGCCCTATAAATTCGCACCGCACGATTTAGGCACATACCCTATACTTAACGGACAGGTTTACGGTAATGGCTTTAAAATGTCTATGCAAATGCCGGTTGAAGAATGCGGAAATATGCTTATAATGACCGCAGCGGTTACAAAGGCGATAGGAAATACCGAGCTTTTTGATAAATACTCCGAAATAGCCGGGCAATGGGCGGAATATCTTTCGGAATTCGGGGCTGACCCAGATAATCAGCTTTGTACCGACGATTTTGCCGGTCACCTGGCGCACAATTGCAATTTGGCGCTTAAATCGGTATTCGCGTTGGCATCTTACGCAAAGCTTTGCAGTATGACGGGCGATGATATAAAGGCTGAATATTATGAAGACCTTGCAAGAAAAAATGCAGGGAAATGGCGGCAGAAAGCGGCAAACGGCGACGGCACATACAAACTGACCTTTGACCGACCCGGCACTTTCAGTATGAAATATAACGCTGTGTGGGATAAGGTGTTTGATTTGGGTATTTTCCCCGAGAATATGTGGGAAGATGAAATAAAGGGCTATGAAAAGCACTTTAATCCTTACGGTCTACCGCTGGACAGCCGCTCGGATTGCACAAAATCGGATTGGATGATATGGACTGCGACCCTTTCGGGAGATGATGAATTTTTCAAAAAGACGGTCGACGCATTATGGCTTAATTATAATCTTTCGCCGTCACGCGTGCCGCTAAACGACCTTTTCTCATCCGTCACCTCGCTGCAAATTCATTTTCAGCACCGTTCGGTTCAGGGCGGAATGTTTATAAAGCTGCTTGACAGTGAAAAAATTTGTTCGCTTAAAAAATAAAAACGTCCGATAAAAAGGAGAGCCGTAATGGAGAAAAATTTTGATGAACGGGTAAGGGAAACGCTTTTCCCCGTTCGCATAGTAAAGTGTTTCGGAAAGGTGACAAATGCGGAGGGGCTGTTGACCGAAAAATCGCTGCAAATAGGCTTAAACGAGCCTGATTGCACCGTTTTTGAAAACGGAAACAGCGGAGAAAGCGCCGCCGTTTTGCTGGATTTCGGCAGAGAAATAAACGGCAGCGTCAGAATTTTGACCTTTTCATCGTACTCCGACGGACCCGTAAGCGTTAATATAACCTGCGGCGAATCCGTGTCAGAGGCGCTTAGCGGGTTGGGCTGCAAAAATTCCACAAATGACCATGCTGTCAGAAGTGCCGATCACCTGCTGCCGTCTTACAGCGATATGACCTTCAACGAAACGGGTTTTCGCTTTGTTTACCTGCGGCTCAACGGAGAATTTGCAAAGCTTTCGGTTAAATCGGTTGCGGCGGTTTCGGTTTACAGGAATATTCCGTATTTGGGCAGTTTTTCCTGCAATAATGAAACGCTTAATAAAATATATTCCGTTGCGGCATACACCTGTAAGCTTTGCTTACAAAATTATATATGGGACGGAATAAAAAGAGACCGCCTTGTATGGGTGGGGGATATGCACCCCGAAATGCTTACGGTTCGTTCTGTTTTCGGTGATATTCCGATTGTGGAAGAAACGCTTGATTATATAAGAAACGCGACCCCGCTGCCTAATTGGATGAACAATATGCCTACATATTCTCTTTGGTGGCTTATAATAGTTAAAGATTGGTATTTCTATACGGGCAGTGAAAAATTTTTAGAAAAAAACAGGGAATATATTATATCTCTTTCCGAAAGGGTATGTTCGCTTGTATCACCCGACGGTTCCGACGGTATAGGCTATTATTTTCTGGATTGGTCCACAAACGGAACCGAAGCCGGCAAATACGGCTCGCGCGCGTTGCTTGTTGCGGCGCTTAAAGCGGCGGAACAGCTTTCGGAATATTGCGGCAGTAAGGATACTGTGAAACTTTGCGGTGCAAAAGCGGAGATACTGAAAAAAAGCGAATGGAAGCATTGCTTATCAAAACAAACCGACGCTGTAGCAGCGCTTGCGGGTTGCTTTGATAAGCATAAGGCGGCTAAGGAAATTCTTAAAAACGGGGCAAAGGGGTTTTCAACCTTTATGAGTTACTATCTTTTAAAGGTTGCCGCCGCTCGGGATATGTCGGGCGCGCTTTCCGTATTGGAAGAGTATTACGGCGCAATGCTGTCGCTCGGAGCTACTGCGTTTTGGGAGGATTTTAATATTGAGTGGGCTGAAAATGCCGCGCCGATAGATAAAATTCCCGAAAGCGGCAAGAGCGACGTACACGGAGATAACGGCGCGTTTTGTTATAAAGGCTTTCGTCACAGCCTTTGCCACGGGTGGTCAAGCGCGCCTACAGCGTTTTTAGCCGAGGAGGTACTTGGTATTCATATTTCAGCGCCGGGGTGCAGGAAAATTGCTTTGAACCCGAAACTCGGAAATTTGGAATGGGCTGAGGGAACATACCCTACGCCTTACGGAGTTATTACGGTGCACTGCAAAAGGCTTGAAAACGGCAAAGTAAAAACCGAATGGAACGCACCTGAAGAAATAACGGTTGTGTGCGAGGAGTAAATTTTATGGTCGATGTGAAACAAATATTATCCCAAATGACAACGGAAGAAAAAATAGGTCAATTAATGCAGCATAATGCAAATATGTTTATAGATTCATCCGCTGCGGTTACAGGAGATAACAGCAATAAATTGGGGCTTTCGCAGGAGGTTATAAATACCGTTGGCAGCGTGCTTAATTTCTGCAGTTCTGTCGAAATGCGCACTATTCAGGATATGCACCTTAAAAACGATCGCAATAAAATACCCATGCTTTTTATGATGGACGTGGTGCACGGTTTCAGAACAATTTTTCCTATACCGCTGGCTTTGGGTTGCTCGTTTGACCCGAATTTAGCGGCGCGCTGTTCCGAAATGGCAGCCGATGAGGCAACGGCGGGCGGAGTACAGGTTACTTTTACACCGATGGTTGATTATGTGCGAGACGCCCGCTGGGGCAGGGTAATGGAAACCTGCGGAGAAGAGCCGTTGCTTAACGGGATGATGGGAGCAGCTCAGATAAGGGCTTTTCGCGGCAAAAGCCTTTCGGATAAAACAAGTATGGCAACCTGCGTTAAGCATTTCGCCGCATACGGCGGGGCAGAGGCGGGCAGGGATTATAACACGGTAGAGCTTTCGGAGCATATACTCAGAGAATACTATCTTCCCGCGTACAAGGCGTGTATAGACGCAGGCGCCGATATGATAATGCCGGCCTTTAATACGCTTAACGGAATACCGGCGACGGTAAATTTTTGGCTTATGAAAAAGGTATTAAAAGAGGAATGGGGCTTCAGCGGTATTGTAATAAGCGATTTTAACGCCATAGGCGATTTGGAACGGCACGGAATAACAAATGATGAAAAAACTGCCGCGCGCCTGGCTTTTGAAAACGGCTGCGATATTGAAATGGTATCAAACACCTATACGCATTGTTTAAAAGAACTGATTGAAAAGGGCGTATTTACCGAAGAACAGCTTGATGACGCGGTTTTAAAGGTTTTAAATTTAAAAAACAACCTCGGAATGTTTGAAGACCCGTACCACGGGGCGGATATACAGGAGAACTCGGAGAGATTTTTAACCCCCGAGCACCGTGCGACGGCGAGAAAAGCCGCAGAGGAATGTGCCGTGTTACTTAAGAACGACGGAATTTTACCGCTTTCGCCGCAGGTTGAAAAAATAGCGTTAATAGGTCCGTTTGCCGATAACCATGAAATTATAGGCTTTTGGTCTTGCAACGGTAAAAATGAGGAAAGCGTTACCGTATCGGAGGGAATACACGCAGCAGCTCCGAATACGGAAATAACCGTTACACGCGGATGTGGAAATTTATATGATGACTGCGACCGCTCGGGCTTTGACGCCGCCGTTAAAGCTGCAGCAGCGGCGGATGTTGTTATTTTGTGCTTAGGCGAGCCGCAAAATTACAGCGGCGAGGGCAATTCCCGCGCCGATATTACGCTTACGGGTCTACAGGACGAGCTGGCGGCAGCAGTGGCAAATGCCAATAAAAATATCGTTGCGCTTACCTTCAGCGGGCGTCCATTGGCATTGACAGAGTTAGAAAAGAATGTTCGTGCAATACTGCATATGTGGTTTCCGGGAACGGAGGGCGGGTCTGCTGTGGCAAACCTGCTTTTCGGGTATGCCAATCCGTGCGGTAAGCTTTCAATGACATTCCCGAGAGCCGTTGGTCAGTGTCCTATCTACTACAACCACACCAACACAGGCAAGCCGAAATTTTTTCCTGATGATAAGCATCAGCCGTATGCCTCAAACTATATAGACTGTCCTAATTCACCGCTTTTTCCCTTTGGACACGGACTTTCTTACTCAAACTTTAAATATGAAAATCTTGAACTGTCGGATGATGTGCTTTATAATAACAGCAACATTGAAGTAAGCGTTACAGTCAAAAATTGCAGTGATACGGTCGGCAAAGAAACCGTTATGCTTTATATGCGCGATTTATTTGCCTCAAATTCGCGCCCTGTTCAGCAATTAATAGCCTTTGAAAAGGCGGAATTTGCCGCTGATGAAACAAAAACGTTTAAGTTTAACATTACCGCGCCTATGCTCGGATTTTGGAATAACGAAAATAAATTTGTCACCGAAGACGGCGTGTTTCAAATTTCAACAGGCTGCGCAGACCGACTGATACTCACCAAAAGTTTCACTCTTATTTCAAATGCAGAATAATTTATAAGGATTGTTTTATATGGTGATGAATGTAACCGATAACTTTTTTATTAAAGCAAAGCCCGTTTGGGCAAAGGGACTTGAAACGGAAAAAATATAACCTCGGGGCTTTATAAAAATATTTTCTGTAAAGGCGAAAACGCTGTTTTAAAAATTGCGGCTTCGGGCTTTTATAAGGTGTATTTGAACGGGGAGTTTTTTTATTTCGACCCCGCAAGGTGCGCGCACGGATATTACCGTGTGGATGAAATTAAGCTGCCGCTTAAAAACGGCGTAAATCACATTGCGATAGAAACCGTTAATTATTATGTGAACAGCTTTTATGCCCTTATGCAAAAGGACAAAGCTGCTCGGCGGAAGAGACATGCGAACAAGAAGTCAGGCGATTATTGACGACAGGCTTTTGATAGATTTCCCGGCGGACACCTATGCTCATTATCTTAAATGGAATATACCGTTGGATAAAATTAAAGCCTGCATTATAACTCATTCACGTTCTGACCATTTGTATCCCGCTGAAATTCAAATGCGCTCTGCCGGATTTGCACATATAAACAGCGGGAAACCGCTGACATTCTATGCTGCCGAAAGCGGTTACAATATGCTTGCGGATGCCGTTAAAAAATATAATATATCCGAAAACGATATAAATTTAAAGCTCATAAAACCGTTTGAGAGCTTTGAAACCGAGGGATATGTAATAACACCAATAAAGGCAACTCACGATGAGAAATCAAGTCCGGTTATATATGCGATTGAAAAGGACGAGAAAAGCCTGTTATATGCTAATGATACAAGTGAGCTGTGCGAAGAAAGTATGGCATGCCTAAAAGCCCTTGAAAGACCGTTTAATGTTATTTCCCTTGACTGCACAGAGGCAAATCGTCCGATTGTTCCTTATATCGGGCATTTGAATTTTAACAAATGCGCAGCCATAAGGGATGAATTTATAAAAGACGGTATTGCAAATGATAAAACCATATTTGTGCTTAACCATTTTTCTCATAACGGTATAAACGTAATATATGATGAGTTTGAAAAAATAGTAAGAGATAAGGGATTTGTGACTTCATATGACGGACTGATAATTGAATATTAAGTGCTCGTCTAATGATTGACTTTAGTGAATTTATAATGAATATTGTATGTAAAAGAATATATCGGTGTAAAATACCGAGGATGCAACAGAGCGCCGAGCTTGTGAAAAGCAAGTTTGGCGCTCGTTATTTTTTTATTCGACAAAATAACACATAATTCTACATTTTAAGGGGGCGGATACCGATGTACCATATAAACCTTGCTGTATACAAAACAAAGGAAAGAATGAGTGCGCCATAGGCGACTACAAGGTGACTTAGTGAAAAATAACAGAAAGCAAAAGGTGAAGATATAGCTGTAAGGGGTTTAAAACTCCTTACAAGCTGTGTTTTAAAGGAAACGGGCTGTAATAATGCCCGTAAAATTAACGAAATTAAGGAAGAAAAGACCAATAAAAATGCCGCTCGAAAAGGCTTTGAAATTAGTCGGACCTTTTGCGTTCTGTATATAAAACATTTGCGGTGGCGGTGTAAATGCGGTTGCCGCAGCCCTCCGTATTAATCGTTTTTGAGATTTTCAGGAATGATTGAACGGAGGAAAATAAATTGAAAAGTATTTTTTTAGTATGGAAAGATAAAAACTGTAACGGGGAAAATCCAGAATGGATACATATGACCGCGAAAGAATTTTTTGAATTCAAGCAGAAGCCCGAAAACTCGGAAAGAAAATTTGTTCAGGTAGAGGATAAAAATTTGTCCTCAAAATACTCGGTTATCTTTATTGAGGCTAATAAAGAGCTGTATAAAAAATGCAATGCCGAACACAGCGAAGATATGCGCAGAAAAGAGGAAAAGAAAAAATACCCGCGCGGGTTTGTATCTTTGGATAAGCTGCGTGGCGATGACTCGGACACGGATAACAGGTGGGAGGAAGAATATATATTGGATAAGCTCCAAGCTGAGGAACTGCATAAGGCGATAGAGCAGCTCACCGAAAAGGAAAAAAGAACCTTTGAGGTAATAGCGTTCGCCGTTTTGCAGGTTATAAGCGAGAGGGAACTTGCAGTATCTTTGGGTATTCCTCAAAAGACTCTAAATAACCGAAAAAGAAAAATAATTGTATTACATTTTTTGTGCGGCATGGAATTATCTGAAATAGCCTATCTTTTGGAAACGGATTTGAACAGTATTTATGTTCAGAAATGTACCGCAATTAAGCATTTGAAAAAAATATTGATGTAACAACGGTTTTTACTGTGTTATATATGAACCTTGAAAAATATGCCTATGGGCATTATAGAAAGCATACTGTAAAACAGATGGAGAGCGACAATATATGCTTGCGATGACCCTGTGAAGACACTTGCCGTGGGCTTGGACGGCAAGCGGGTAAAAGTCAGCCCGTTGCAGTATGTCCCTGCGGAGGGGCTAAATACTCCGTGGATTGTTTTTTAATTTAGCATTATTTTCTCACACTGTTGTTGTGTACCCTGAAAAAATAAAGTCAAATTTGACAAAACAGATCAGATGTGTATACTGAAGAACGGTGGCTGTATTGCCGGCATTCTTCGGTATGCGAAAATAACGGAGGTGCTGTATGCAGATCGAAAGCAAAGGAAAAAGACCGAAAGAGCTTAACCCCGCGCAAACGCAGATTTACAACATAAACGGCACGGTTATAAAGGTTGAGCCAAAATTCAGGGAAACGGGCAAAACGCTGTTTTCTTCACTCGGTCGTATGATTTTCAAAGATTTTAAGCAATCCTAAAATCCTTTCGGCAGCCGCTTATAGTTTTATGTACTGTTTATTTGACTGCGGGAAGGAGGAATCATGTATAGAACGAAAAATGAAATGAAATGTTGCGATGTAGATTTTCTTTATGAGCGCTTATCAAGGGATGACGAACTGGATGGTGAAAGCAACAGCATAGCTAATCAGAAAAAGCTTCTTGCTAAGGTTGCAAAGGAAAAAGGGTACACAAAAACAGTCCATTTTTTTGATGACGGAATTTCGGGCGTTACAATGGACAGGCCTGAGTTCAACAGAATGATGGAGCAGTTAGAGCTTGGAAAAGCGTCGGCGGTATTCGTTAAGGATCTATCAAGACTCGGCAGAAATTATATCGAAGTCGGGAGACTTACCGAGGAATTTTTCCCCGAACACAATATAAGGCTTGTTGCGGTGTCAGATAACCTTGATACTGACGAGGGCGAAAACGATCTGACTCCGATAAGGAATCTTTTTAACGAATGGTACTCGCGTGATATAAGCAAAAAGCGCCGTATCAGTAATAAGATTAAGGGAAGTTCGGGCTTGCCCTTGGGACCGCCGCCATACGGTTATATTAAAGATTCCGATAATCCGAATTGCTGGATAATAGACGAAGAAGCGGCAAATGTTGTGCGTAAGATTTTTGAAATGTACCACAGTGGACTCGGCACATTTCAGATAGCTGTGGCTTTAACGGAAGAAAAAGTTTTAACGCCGTCTGAATATGCAAAGAAAAAGGGCATAAAAAAAGCCGGAGGAACATCCGGTAAGGCGCATACAAATCCGTATCATTGGGGACAGTCTACTGTTATTAAAATCTTAACCAAACAGGAATATTGCGGAGATCTTATAAATTTCAAAACCTATTCCAAATCGTATAAGAATAAGAAAAGATATATAAATGATGCCGACAATATACTGATATTTAAAGATGTTCACAAGCCTATAATTGACCGCGAGCTTTTTGAGGAAATCCAGCTTAAAAGGGGCAAAACAAGAAAACGCCCTATGGCGAACGGCGAGAAGAATATGTTTTCGGGCTTGCTTGTATGCTCCGATTGCGGCAGTAATTTGCATTATCACGGTAATAACCGCGGAATAACATATTTCAATTGTCCTGCCTATAATCAGGGCAAGCGCAAGGAATGTTTTTCTACTCATTATGTAAGAACGGATTTTTTAGAAGAAGTGATTCTTTCGGAAATCCATCGCCTCGCTAGGTTTGCCTGTAAATATGAAGAAGAATTCGTAAAGACGGCAAGTGCATTGTCGAAACAATCAATGGATGCACAAATTTCTGCTTATCAAAGCGAAATCAGGTCACTGACCGCAAGAGATAAGGATCTTGACAGAATATTTGAAAGACTTTACGAGGACAATTTATCAGGTAAAATAAACGATGAGCGATTCGGGAAAATGTCTGTCAGTTACAATAACGAACAAAAGGAAATCCGCGAAAGGCTTACTCATCTCGGAAATCTTTTAGATGAAGTTATGGGAAAAGAAATGACTTCCGAAAAGTTCATTAAAGCAATAAAAAAATATACCCGCGTCAAAAAGTTGACGGCGAATATGTTGAATGAGCTTATTGAACATATAGAGGTTCACTCCGCTGAAAAAATTAATGGAGTTAAAACTCAAAAGCTTGTAATTTATTATAATTGCATCGGCTCAATAGAAATACCGGAGGATATTCCCATACCCGAGCCGGATATAACATTGAATACCCGTAAAGGAGTAAATCTTTCGTATCTGCCGTCAAGTGTCTCTGTAACAGCGTAGCACAATTAAAAAAAAACAGGGCGTTCTTACAATTTACTTCTCAGTAACTATAAGAACACCCTGAATGGTGCGGGTGACAGGACTTGAACCTGCACGCCGGGGCGCCAGCTCCTAAGGCTGGTGCGTCTGCCAATTCCGCCACACCCGCATATAACATGCAATATTTTACTTTATTACGGCTTAAAAGTCAAGAAAAACATTGAATATTTCGGGGAAAAGGGTTATAATTTATTAACACACGGTATTTCTCTTCATAATATGTGTTAAAGCTTATGAAGGGTTATGTGCTTATGGGATATCGGCGAAAACGCGGCTTCGGCTTTTGGAGGATATATATTACTGCGCTGCTTATTTGCGCGCTTGCTGTTTCGGTTTTCTTTACGCGCGGGCGGCCGGCGATGATTGCCTATGCCGAAAGCGTGGCGCAGACGGCGATGTTCAACGCCGCCAATGAGGCGATATCCGAAATTGTTGAGGAGCGGGGAGTTACATACGGCAATTTGATGCGGCTTTCACGCGCGGAGGACGGTCTGGTCACGAGCGCCGAGGCAGATGTTGCCGAAATCAATCTGCTCAAAAGCGAGATATCCTCGCGATTGGCGCAAAAGCTTGACGGCGGCGAGTATTACACGGTTGAAATTCCTGTGGGAACATTTTTTTCAAATATGTATACAAATGCCGCGGGGCCGAAGCTTCGGTTCAGAATACAGCTCACCGCAACAGCGGCGGTCGATTTTTCTCATGAGATAAAATCTGTCGGCATTAATCAGGTATTGCACATAATAATGATAGATGCGGATATTTCAGGCAGCTTTGTGATGATCGGTTACAAAGACAGTATAACCGCCGAAACCTCTGCCGTAGCCGCGCAAACGGTAATTGCGGGGGCTGTGCCCGATGCATACACAAATGTTATAGAAAGCGAAAACGACAATACGGCGGGACTTATCAATGATTACGGCGCGGTTACCGAAAATTAAACGGAAACGGAGAAACGGAAATGGATGTAAAGGCAGCGGAGGAAAGAATTAAGTATTTAAGTGATACGCTCAAGTACCATAATAAAAAGTATTATATAGATGACGCGCCGGAAATTGAGGATTTTGAGTATGACGCGCTGCTGCGCGAGCTTGAAGATCTGGAAAACGCATATCCGCAATTTAAGCGTGAGGATTCGCCTGCCGTGACCGTGGGAGGTGCTGCTCTGAAGCTTTTTTCAGAAGTTACGCATACTGTTAAAATGGAAAGCCTGCAGGATGTTTTCAGCTTTGAGGAGCTTTACGCGTTTGCGGAGAAAATAGATACCTCGAGAACTACCTTTTCGGTAGAACCGAAAATCGACGGACTTTCGGTCTCGCTTGAATATAAGGACGGTTTGTTCTTCCGCGGCTCTACAAGGGGAGACGGCGTAACAGGTGAAGATGTAACCGCGAATCTGATGCAGATAAAGAGCATTCCGAAGGCGATACGCTTTGACGGCGAGCTTGAGGTGCGCGGCGAGGTGTATATGCCGAAGGAAAGCTTTGAAAGGCTGACCGAACGTCAGGAGCTGATGGGCGAAGCACCGGCGAAAAATCCGCGCAATGCGGCGGCGGGATCGTTAAGGCAGAAAAACCCGAAGATCGTGAAGGAGCGCGGGCTTGATATATTTGTTTTTAATATTCAAAAAATAACGGGCAGGGAATTTTCCTCACATATTGAAACACTGGATTTTGTGAAATCGCTCGGCTTTCACACGCTGCCGACATATAAGCGCTGCGAAACAATAGAAGAGGCGGCGGAGGAGATCCGGCGCATAGGCGATTCGCGCGGCGGCTTGCCGTATGATATTGACGGCGCGGTCGTGAAGGTTGATAATCTCGAATACCGCAGGGAACTCGGCAGCACCGCGAAATACCCGAAATGGGCGGCGGCGTTTAAATATCCGCCTGAAGAAAAGGAAACGGTGCTTAAAAGTATTGAAATAAATGTGGGGCGTACCGGAGCGCTGACTCCGACCGCGGTTTTCGATCCGATTCGGCTTGCGGGCACCACCGTCAGCCGTGCGACGCTTCACAACGAGGATTTCATCACCTCAAAGGGTATCGGAATAGGGGATACCGTCACGGTGCGCAAGGCGGGGGATATTATCCCGGAGGTTTTGAGTGTTTCCAAAAAAGGGGAGAATTCCTCGGTTTACAAAATGCCCGATAAATGTCCATCCTGCGGCTCGCCCGTAACGCGCGAGGCGGGCGAGGCTGTGCTTCGCTGCACGAATGCCGATTGTCCCGCGCAGCTGCTGCGGCATCTTATCCACTTCACCTCGCGCGACGCTATGGATATTGAGGGCCTCGGCCCTGCAATGCTCGAGCAGCTGCTCGGAGCCGGACTTATTCACAGCATTGACGATATCTATTCCATAGATTATGAAGAGGTCAAAAAGCTTGACCGTGTGGGGGAAAAAAGCGCCGAAAATCTTAAAAATGCGATTGAAAAATCAAAGCAAAACGACGCTGCAAAGCTGGTTTTTGCTTTCGGAATACGGCATATAGGCAGCAAGGCGGCGGCACTTTTGACCGAGCACTTCGGCAGCGTCGAGGCAATAGCGGCGGCTTCCGCTGCGGAAATAGAGACGATTGACGGCATAGGCGGTGTTTTGGCGGAATCCGCGGCGGAATTTTTCGCGCTGCCCGAAACCGCGGCGATGCTTGAAAGGCTGAAAAAAAGCGGAGTTAATATGAAATCTTTAAAAGAGGTTCGTGATACGCGCTTTGCGGGAATGACCTTTGTGCTGACCGGCACCCTGCCTACCTATACAAGAAGCGAGGCGTCCGATATAATAGAATCCTTCGGCGGCAAAACATCATCTTCCGTTTCTAAAAAAACCTCGTTTGTCCTTGCCGGTGAAGAGGCGGGGAGCAAGCTTGATAAGGCAAACAAGCTGGGCGTTAAGGTTATAAACGAGGACGAATTCAGGGAAATGATACGATGAGAATTCCTGAAAATCGGGTTTGCGAAATATTATCTGCGGTATCGAAAATCCCGGAGGGTAAGGTGGCGACCTACGGGCAGATAGCCGCGCTTATAGGAAGAGACCGCGGCGCGCGCCTTGTGGGCAGAGTGCTCAGCGTGGCAAATTTTTACGGCGATTACCCCTGCCACAGGGTAGTAAACGCTTCGGGCAGAACCGCGCCGAATTTTTCGGAGCAGCGGATGCTGCTTGAAAACGAGGGTGTTGAATTTAAAAGCAACGGACTTGTTAATATGAGCAAATACAGGTGGTATCCGGGCAACGGATATTAGGCATGCAGAACCGCAATTTAGTTGCGGATATAAATTTTCGGGTTAATTTAAGCCTGTAACATCCCTGCGGCTTTTAAGCGGGGATAGTTACAGGCTTTCATTTTATCTGTTTGCAGGCTGAAAATATGTATGACGAAGAAGAAATCGGCAATTAAAATATGAACAAAATGTAAAAGTCAGGAAAAGTCAAATTATTTTTTAAAAAAGTATTGACTTTTCTTTTTTTTAGGATATAATAATAATCGTTAGCACTCAAGTTAATAGAGTGCTAAATCAAAAAGCAGTTTTTCAGAGGTGAAACGGAATGGAGCTGTCACCGAGAAAACAGGCGGTTTTGGCGGCGGTTACAAAGGCTTACATCAAAACCGGCGAGCCGGTAGGCTCAAAAGCATTGACTGCTCTGCTTAAAAATGCGCCGTCGGCGGCGACCCTCAGAAATGAAATGAGCGAGCTGTGCGACATGGGGCTTTTGGCTCAGCCGCATACCTCGGCGGGCAGGATTCCGACGAGCAGCGGCTTCAAGCTTTATGTCAATTCGCTTATGACCCCCGAAAAGCTTTCGGACGGTATGAAAAGGCAAATTGATTCATCGCTTGACGGTCTTCACTGTGCGCCGGAAAAAATTCCGGAGGCGGCGGGAAAGCTTTTATCCGACCTTACAGGTCTTCCTGCGGTAGTTTGCTTTGAAACCGACGGCAGCCCGAAGATTAAGAGCGCGGAGCTTTTCCCTGTGAGTCGGGGATCTGTGATGCTGCTGATAGTTACGGCGGACGGCAGAACAAGGCACACGGTGCTGCGGCTCGGAACGGAATGCACAAAAAGCTTTTTGGAAAAATCCCGCGATATAATATCACGGCGCATAAACGGCAGAAGAACCGATGAGCTGACGCGCGGCTATATGCAAAGCGTGGCGGCCGAAGCCGGAGCAGACGCCTTTGCGCTTATGCCCCTTTTCTCTTCGGTGCTTGAATCGGCAGCGGGAATTGAGTCCTCCGGAGCGTATCTTTTGGGCGAACAGCGGCTTTACGGCATTTGCGGAAGCCAAGCGGCGGCTAAAAGAATACTTTCACTGGTGGCTCTTCGTGAGCCGATGATAACGCTCACAAAACGGTTTGACGGTAATATCGGAACGGTGTTCGGCAGAGATTCGGGCTTTCGTGAGCTTGAAAACAACACTATGATTGCCGCGAAGTATTACGGAAGCGACAGATTCAAAGGCACGCTTTGCGTTATAGGCCCTAACAGGATGTCCTACGGGCAGATAATTCCGAGCGTTGAATATACCGCCTTGCGATTAACCGAAATTATGACCGAGGCGCAAAAGGATATGGAGGATTGATACCGGTGGCGGAGAAAACCGAAAATACCGCGGAGCAGGCAGAAAACGAGGTTGCGGCGGAAAAAGAAACCGAAACCAAAGCTCCGAAAAAGGAAAAAAAATCAAAAAAGGACGACGAGATTGAAAGGCTTAAAGAGGAGCTTGAAAAAAAGAACGATATTCTTTTAAGAACGGCGGCTGAATTTGACAATTACAAAAAGCGAACCGAAAGGGAGCGCGCGGGTGTTGCGGAATATGCAAGAGCGGGCATAATAAAAAAGCTGTTGCCTATTATCGATAATATCGAGCGCGCAGCGGGGGCTGATAAAGAAAGCCCCGAATATTTAAAGGGAATCGAACTGATAGTAAAGCAGTTTGAAGCCCTGGCGGGTAATTTAGAGCTCACCGAAACGGCAAAGGCGGGCGATGCGTTCGATCCCACACTCCATGAGGCGGTAATGCACATAGAGGATGATACTTTGGGTGAAAATGTCATTGCAGAGGTTTTACAAAAAGGCTACAAGACCGGCGATACGGTAGTACGTCACGCTATGGTCAAAGTGGCAAATTAAAATAAATTATAATTCGGAGGAATTTATCATGGGAAAAATTATAGGTATTGACTTAGGTACAACAAACTCTTGCGTTGCGGTAATGGAAGGCGGCGAGCCGGTAGTTATCGCTAATGCCGAGGGCGGCAGAACAACCCCTTCGGTAGTTGCATTTTCTAAAACGGGCGAAAGAATGGTAGGTCAGGTTGCTAAGCGTCAGGCTATTACCAACCCCGACAGAACAATAAGCTCTATCAAGCGTGAAATGGGTACTGCCCACACGGTTGAAATTGACGGCAAAAAGTACACCCCGCAGGAAATTTCGGCAATTATTTTGCAGAAATTAAAGGCTGACGCAGAGGCTTACCTCGGTCAGACCGTATCAGAAGCGGTTATCACCGTTCCTGCATACTTTACCGACGCACAGCGCCAGGCAACAAAGGACGCAGGCAAAATTGCGGGACTTGAAGTTAAGCGTATTATAAACGAGCCTACCGCTGCGGCACTGGCTTACAGCATTGATAAGGAAGACGACCAGAAGGTTATGGTTTATGACCTCGGCGGTGGTACTTTCGATGTTTCCATAATCGAAATGGGCGACGGCGTTCAGGAGGTTTTAGCAACCGCAGGTAACAACAGGCTCGGCGGTGATGACTTTGATAAGCGCGTTATGGACTACATTGTAAACACCTTTAAGGCAGAGCAGGGCATTGACCTCTCGGGCGATAAGATGGCAATGCAGCGTATTAAAGAGGCTGCCGAAAAGGCTAAAATAGACCTTTCGGGTATGTCCTCAACCGATATTAACCTGCCGTTTATAACGGTGGACGATTCGGGCCCGAAGCACTTTGAAACCACCCTTACAAGGGCTAAATTCAACGAGCTGACCGCCGATTTGGTTGACGCTACAATGGGACCTGTTCGTCAGGCACTTTCAGATTCGGGACTTGATAAGGGCGAGATAAACAAGGTGCTTATGGTCGGCGGTTCTTCAAGAATACCCGCTGTTCAAGAGGCTATCAAGAACTTTATGGGCAAAGAGCCGTTTAAGGGCATCAACCCCGATGAGTGCGTTGCAATAGGTGCGGCTTTGCAGGCAGGCGTTTTGGGCGGCGATGTTAAGGGCTTGCTGCTTTTGGATGTTACGCCGCTATCCCTCGGTATTGAAACAATGGGCGGCGTTTCCACAAAGGTTATAGACCGCAACACCACTATCCCGGCTAAAAAGAGCCAGATATTCTCAACCGCTGCCGACGGTCAGACCTCGGTTGAGGTACACGTATTACAGGGTGAGCGCGAATTTGCTAAAGATAACAAGACCCTCGGTGTGTTCCACCTTGACGGCATTGCTCCCGCTCCGCGCGGAATCCCGCAGATTGAGGTTACCTTTGATATAGACGCGAACGGCATAGTTCACGTTTCGGCAAAAGACCTCGGCACAGGCAAGGAAAACAACATTACCATTACCTCAAACACCAATATGTCCAAGGATGATATTGATAAGGCTGTTAAAGAAGCCGAGCAGTATGCCGCAGAGGATAAAAAGCGCCGCGAGGCGGTTGACGTTCGCAACAACGCTGACCAGATGATTTATCAGACCGAGAAGACCGTTAATGAGTTCGGCGATAAGCTCTCGGCTGATGAAAAGGCTAAGATCGATACCGCTAAAGAGGCTCTTAAAGAGGCGCTCAAGGGCGAGGATATTGAGGCTATAAAGGCTAAACAGGAAGAGCTGCAAAAGGAGCTTTTCGCGGTAAGCGAGAAGGTTTACAAGGCTGCTAACCCGCAGGGCGCCGAAAACGCACAGCCGCAGGGCGGCGCGCAGAACGGCGATCCGAATGTTTATGAAGCGGATTACACCGATGTTGACGACAACAATAAGCAGTAAGCGCTAAGCTGCGTTTTGACTTCCCCCTTAAAAAGGGGAAGTCTTCAACATATAATTTGTAGGAGAAATTGCTTTGGCTGACGATAAAAGAGATTATTACGAAGTCCTCGGGGTGGATAAATCCGTATCCGACGACGAATTGAAAAAAGCCTACCGCAAAGCGGCAAAAAAATATCACCCCGATTTAAACCCCGGCGATAAAGAGGCGGAGCAAAAATTTAAAGAGGTTAACGAGGCGTACGAGGTGCTTTCCGATAAGGAAAAGCGCGCGCGCTACGACCAGTTCGGCCATGCCGGAGTAGACCCGAATTACGGTGCGGGCGCCGGCGGATACGGCGGCGGATTTACCGGTGATTTCGGCGATTTAGGGGATATATTCAGTTCATTCTTCGGCGGCGGTTTCGGTGGCGGCAGGCAGAGCAATCCGAATGCTCCGCGCCGCGGAAACGATACTGCGGCTGCCGTTAATCTTTCATTTGAAGAAGCCGCAAAGGGCTGCCGCAAGACCGTTAAGGTAACCAAAATAGATAACTGTAAGGAATGCGGCGGCAGCGGCGCAGAAAAGGGCTCAACCCCCAAAACCTGCCCGGTTTGCCACGGCACGGGTCAGGTTTCGGCTACGCAGAGAACCCCGTTCGGCGTAATGCAGACCCAAAAGGTATGCGATAACTGCCACGGCAGAGGTAAAATTATTGATAAACCCTGCCACACCTGCGCGGGTAAGGGCAGAATAAGGCACACGGTGGAGCAAACCGTGGATATTCCCGCCGGAATTGACGACGGTCAGGTTATAAACCTGCGCGGCGGCGGCGACGCGGGCGCAAACGGCGGACCTGCGGGCGATTTACGCATAAACGTAAATGTTCGTCCGCACCCGATTTTCGAGCGCAACGGCTACGACGTTTACTGCGAAATTCCCATAACCTTTGCACAGGCGGCTTTGGGCGACGAAATAGTTGTTCCGACTCTTGACGGCAAGGTTAAATTCACCATTCACGAGGGAACGCAGCCGGGCGATGAGTTCAAGCTGCGCGGAAAGGGTATACAGCGCTTAAACTACGCCGGAAAAGGCGACGAATACGTTAAAATTACCGTTGAAGTGCCGCGCGACCTTTCAAAAGCGCAGAAGGATAAGCTGCGCGAATTTGACAGCGTGACAAACGAAAAGAATTATAAAAAGAAAAAGAGCTTTTCGGAGAAAATTAAGAGCTTTTTCAATGAATAAACGGTGATAAAAGTCGGCGGTTGTAAAGACATTGGCTCCCTTCTTTTCGGCTTTGCCGAAACAGAGGGGAGCCTTTATAATCCTCGTTTTTTATCAATTAAAGGAAAAAATGACAGGGCTCGGAACGATAACACGGCTGCGGTGCGGCTGAAGCCCGCAGACCTTATAAGTCTTTTAAAGAAAAAAGGCAGAGAAGCATATATTTTTTAAAGGAGATAATATATTATGGTAAAGCACATAATTCTTTGGCAGCTATCCGACAGCTTAACGGAAGAGGAAAAGGTGAAGACCGCGCATAACGCAAAGCAAAATCTCGAAGGCTTAATGGGCAAAATTGAGGGGCTTACCGATATTTGCGTAATAACGGGTAAGCTTGCAGGCTCCAATGCGGATATGATGCTCGACAGCACTTTCACATCGGAGGAAGCGCTTAAAAGCTACTCTGTACATCCCGCGCATGTTGCGGTTGCGGATACCTATGTAAGACCCTTTGTAAAGTCGCGCAGCTGCATTAACTATGAAATCTGATTTATGACCCGATAATATACAAATATTAGCCGATAAGAAATTGACCGCCGTTCCTAAAAAATATTATAATTAATAAAAAGGAGCGGTGATTTTTTATGGAAAGAAAAACTGAAGCGCAAAGACTCCGCGCGGTTGAGAGCTTTAAGACCGCAGGGGAATTTATAAGCTGCGAGCCATACGGCAACGGTCATATAAACGATACGTATTTGGTGGTCTGCAAAACAGGCAGCGGGAATAAGAGATATATACTGCAGGCGGTTAATACCGATGTCTTCAAAGAACCCGAAAAGCTTATGAGCAACATCGAAAAGGTGACTGCGTTTTTAAGGAAAAACGGCTGCGGCGAGCGCGAGACCTTAAGCCTTGTCAAAACGCGGGATAACAAGCCGTATTTTACAGACGGCGATGGCAACTGCTGGCGTATGTACGATTTTATTGAGGATTCGATCTGTCTTGAGCTGCCCGAGAGCAATGAGGACTTTTACCAGTGCGCGGTTGCGTTCGGGAAATTTCAAAGATTTTTGGATGATTTCCCGGTCGGCGAGCTTTACGAAACAATACCGGATTTTCACAATACCCCCAAGCGCTTTGCGGATTTTACCGCGGCGGTTTCAAAGGACGCGCTCGGCAGGGCTGCAAATGTCCGTGAGGAAATCGAATTTATAAAATCCCGCCGGGATTTTTACCCTGTGCTTATAGACAATGAAAAGGCAGGGCTTCTGCCGCGCAGGGTAAGCCACAACGATACAAAGAGCAACAATGTTATGCTTGACAGCGTAACGCGCACCGCGCTTTGCGTTATCGATCTGGACACGGTAATGCCGGGCTATTCGGTGACGGATTTCGGTGATTCCATACGCTTTGGGGCAAGCACCGCGGCAGAGGACGAAAAGGATCTTTCAAAGGTTCATTTCAGCCTTGAAAAGTTTAAGACATATGCGGCGGGCTACCTTGACGGCTGCGGCGGAATGCTTAAAAATGAAGAAATAATGCTGCTGCCCGAGGGCGCCAAAATGATGACGATTGAATGCGGAATGCGCTTTTTGACAGATTACCTCGAAGGGGACACATATTTCAGAACGGCATACCCCGAGCACAACCTTGTGCGCTGCCGCACACAGCTGAAGCTTGTTTCCAAAATGGAAGAACAGTGGGACGAAATGAAAAACGCGGTTAAGGAATTTTGCAAATAAAATCTGTTTGGCTGTTAAACGATATATTTGATAAATTAATAAAATATAGCACGGCGGGTACTTGAAAAAGTGCCCGCCGTGTTGTATAATAAAGTGATATTCCTAAAGTGGGAGGATATGGCGTGCTTTTAAAATCCGCAATTTCTTCGGGCGAGCAGACCGCATACGCCGAGAGGGTAAAAAAATTAGCATATAAAATATACGGCAAAACGCCGCTTGCCTGTGTGGTTACATTCGGCTGCCAGCAGAATGTGAGCGACTCCGAAAGGCTGAAGGGCGAGCTTTCGGAAATGGGCTACGGGCTTACCGACGATATAAACGAGGCTCAATTTATAATTTTCAACACCTGCGCCGTGCGCGAGCACGCGGAGGACAGGGTGTACGGCAATGTGGGCGTTACAAAGGCGCTTAAAAAGCAGAATCCGAATATAATTGTGGCGGTTTGCGGCTGTATGGCGCAAAGGCAGAGCGTGGCGGATAAAATAAAGCGCAGTTATCCGTATGTGGATATGGTGCTCGGCACGCAGGTTCAGCACAGGCTGCCTGAATTTATCTACAAACGGCTTTCGGGCTCGGGCAGAATATTCGAGCTTGAGCTTTTAAACGAGGAAATACCCGAGGGCGTTCCTATAAAAAGGGACGGTACCTTCAAGGGCTGGCTGCCTATAATGTACGGCTGCGATAATTTCTGCACCTACTGCATAGTGCCATATGTAAGGGGGCGCGAGCGCTCGCGGCAGCCGGAGGCGATAATTGCCGAGGCTGAAGAAATGATTGCCGCAGGGTACAGGGAAATAACCCTTTTGGGGCAAAATGTAAATTCCTACGGCAAGGGGCTTAAAAGCGGTATCGGCTTTGCGGAGCTTCTGCGTCGCATAAACGCGCTGCCGGGGGATTTCAGAATACGCTTTATGACCTCGCACCCGAAGGACTGCACCCACGAGCTTATTGATACGATACGCGACTGTGAAAAGGTAAGCCGTCATCTGCACCTGCCGTTTCAAAGCGGGAGCGACAGAATACTAAAGCGTATGAACCGCAGGTATGACAGGGAAAAATACCTTGAGCTTGTGAATTACGCAAAGGAGCAAATTCCCGGACTTTCTTTAACGAGCGATATAATCGTGGGCTTCCCGGGGGAAACCTATGAGGATTTCTGCGATACCGTGAGTCTTATAAGAGAGGTAAAGTTCTCATCGCTTTTCACCTTTATTTATTCCCCGCGCGAGGGCACACCCGCCGCTGCTATGGAGGACCCCGTTACCCGTGCCGAAAAGGGCAAATGGTTTGCCGAGCTTTTGGCGGCGCAGGAGGAAATAGCGGCTGAAAACGAGCAAAAGCTTATAGGCACTTCTCACAGGCTGCTTTGCGACGCAAAGGGCACTGCCGACGGTTATATGTCGGGTCACAGCGAGGGCACCGCGGTAGTGGAGTTCCCGGGGGATGAGAGCATGATAGGCAAATTTATAAATGTCCGCATTGAGGAATGTGACGGCATTTTTAAAGGGAAAATAATTACAGAGGAATAGGAGACTGCCGTGGCTGTGAGCTTAAAAAATGTGCTTGTGAAAATTCCTAAGATAATAACGGTTGTTTTTTCGGTGTATGTTGCAGGTACGCTTTTGCTTAATGTTATTCTTAATAATTCGTTTAACCAATACTTTAAGCCCAATTTATTGAGTATTTCAAGCATTGTGCCGTTTGGCACGGCGGTGCTGCTGTTTGCGGCAGTAACCTTGATTTGCTCGTTTGCGGGTAAACGAAAGGGTGTATCGGAGCGGGGCTTTTACTTATTACTTGCGCTGATTTTCTCGTTTGTTTTTATAATTCAGCTTTTCTTTTCTTACAATATCTATTTCTATACCGGCTGGGATGTCGGAATGGTAACAGATACTGCGTATAATATGGCTGCGAGAAAGGTATTTAAATTTCCGGCGAGTTATTATGAAATATACCCGAATAATTTATTTATAACATACTTTTTGGTTGTTCTTTACAGGATAGGCTTTAAAGTAATACCTTCTCACCCTTATGCGCTTGTGCTTGTCACCAATAACCTGGCGGTTTGCATGGGAATTTTTCTTGCGGTAATCTGCATTTACAAAATTACAAATAAAAAAGCGGTAACACTCGCCGCTGCGTTTATGGGAATACTCATCGGGGCGTTTTCGCCGTGGATTGTAATACCCTACACCGATACCTATTCAATGCTTTTCGCGGCTTTGGCGATTTTCAGCGCATTGTTTTTAAAAGGCGTATACAAATATTTGTTTTTCTCATTTTCCTGCTTTATAGGCTATCTGTTCAAACCGACTGTTTTAATAATTTTCATTGCGGCGGTTATACTCGGAATTATAAATTTACTTTCGGGGCACAAGGCAGAATATAAAAAAGCGGCTGCAATGCTTTGCTGTGTTGTAATAGCTGCGGCAAGCGCCTTTTCGGTTAAGCATATATTAGTCACACGGAAGAAGCTTCCGGCGGAAAAAAGTATGACAATTACGCATTATTTAATGATGGGCTTAAACTCCGAAACAGAAGGCGTTTACAGTAGTGACGATGTTAATTATTCAATAAACATCGGGGATAAAAAAGCGCGGCAGGAAGCGAATATTAAAATAATTCGCGAACGGCTTGAAAAAATGGGATTCAATGGTTTTGCAAAGTTAGTTATAAAGAAAAATCTTTCCAATTATAATGACGGTACCTTTACATGGGCAAGAGAGGGAGGATTTTATAAAACCGTTTATCCCAGCGATTCGCGAGTCAAGACGGCATTAAGAAATTTTTATTTCAACAAACCCGAGGCTTTTCGGTTTTTAGCGCAAACTATTTGGTTTTTCATACTTTTGTGTATTTGTTTTTCTGCTTTTCGCAAAGGTTCGGCGTATAACGGAATAATTTCCCTGGTTGCATTATCGCTTTTCGGGGAAAGCATATTTTTGCTGTTGTTTGAATGTCGCGCAAGATATTTGTTCTTGTATTTACCGCTTTTTCTTATTTTAGCGGCGGTAGGGCTTGCGGCTTCAACCGATTTTTGTAAAAAAATTATATTTGAAAGGAAAATTGAAAATGGACGTAATTAAAGAGGCAAGAAATTTAGGCAAGGCAATACAGAGCGACCCGCGCTTTTTAAGGTATGCAAAGGCTCGCCTAGCAAATGACGATAACAGCGAGCTGCAGGACGCGATAGGTAATTTTAATCTTGTGAGAATGGAGCTTGACAGGGAAGCAAATTCCGAAACCAAGAGCGATGACAAAATCAAGGAGCTTAACGAAAAGCTGCGCGGAATTTACAGTGAGATAATGTCATCTCCCTCAATGGTGGAGTACAACACCGCAAAGGCTGATTTGGATACCATGATGAACGAGATAAACACAATAATTTCCAAATGCGTAGACGGCGAAGACCCAGACACCTGCGATGTTCACAGCGGCTGCACCGGAAGCTGCTCAAGCTGCGGCGGCTGCCATTAAGCGTTTAGAATTTAAAAAGTCAGAATGAAAGAGGATGTAAAAATGGCAGAGCTTTCTCCTATGATGAAGCAATATCTGAGAATCAAGTCGCAAAACGAAGACAGCATTTTATTTTTCAGAGTCGGCGATTTTTACGAAATGTTTTTTGACGACGCGAAGAAAGCGTCGGACGAGCTTGATCTGACGCTGACGGGTAAGGACTGCGGAATGGGAGAACGCGCGCCGATGTGCGGAGTGCCGTATCACAGCTGCGAATCATATATTGCGAGGCTGGTGCAGAAGGGCTATAAGGTTGCGATATGCGAACAGACCGAAGATCCAAAAACGGCGAAAAAGCTGGTTGACCGCGATATCATAAGGGTTATAACCCCCGGAACTGTGATTGAGGATATGATGCTCGAGGAGGGCAAAAACAATTATCTTGCCGCCGTTGCGCTGACAGGGGACGGAGTGGGGCTTTGCTTTACCGATGCCTCCACCGGCGAGTGCCATTTAACAAGCTTCCCGGCAGGCAATTACAATTCCGCCGTATCGGATGAGCTTCTGCGCTTTGCGCCGCGCGAGATACTGGTTGCGGAGAGTCTTAAGGCGAAATCCGCCGCTCTGTGGGATTTTCTGCAGGAGAATTTTAAGGCGGGAATCACCGTAAGGAATGAGGAGGCGTTCGAGCCGCAAAAAACAGAGGAGCTTTTTGTGAAGCATTTCGGTATATCCGAGCTTGAAGAGCGCGGAATAGATAAGGCTTCCTCAAAGGCGGCGGCGCTCGGCGCGGTTATAGATTATCTTTACGAAACGGGCAGAACGGGCAGTATTTCGGTTAATAAAATCGATGTTTATACCGACAGCCAGTTTATGCGGCTCGACATGACCGCGCTGCGCAATCTGGAGCTTACCGAAACCATGCGTACAAAGTCCAAGCGCGGTTCGCTTTTGTGGGTGCTTGACCGCACCAAAACCGCAATGGGCAAGCGCCTTATAAGAAGCTGGATCGAAAAGCCGCTGCTTAATATCGCCGAAATATCCTTAAGACAGAACGCCGTTGAGGAGCTTTGCGGAAATACGATACTGCGCGCGGAGATATCCGATTATCTCTCATCTGTCAGGGATATTGAAAGAATAATGACCAAGGTGGTCTACAAAACCGCCTCGGCGCGCGACTTACTGGCAATAGCCGCCACCGCACACCGCTTCCCGGCAATTAAAAATCTGCTTTCATCCGCAAAGTGCCGAATGCTCAAGGAAATTCACGACGGCATTGACACGGTTGAAGAGACGGTATCGCTCATTGACGAAGCCATAGATCCCGATTCACCCGTATCTGTCAGGGAGGGCGGCATAATAAAGGGCGGCTACAATGAAGAGGTAGATATTATCCGCGGCGATATGTCAAGCGGCAACAATTTTCTGACCGATATTGAAAACCGTGAAAAGGAGCGCACGGGAATCAAAAATCTCAAGGTGCGCTTCAATAAGGTCTTCGGCTACTACATTGAGGTTACAAACTCGTTCCTTGATAAGGTTCCGCCGGATTACATAAGAAAGCAGACCCTTACAAACTGCGAGCGCTTTATTACCGAGGAGCTTAAGGAAATTGAGCGCAGGGTATTAAGCGCGAAGGACAGGATAGAACAGCTTGAATTCGAGCTGTTTGACGGCATACGCGACAGGGTCGCCGCGGAGCTTAAAAGATTTCAGGCAACCGCGTCCGCGCTTGCAACGCTTGACACCCTTTGCTCTTTGGCGGAGGTCGCAGTCGGCAACCGCTACTGCCGACCGCTTGTAAACAACGGCGGCAGCATTGCAATAAAGGCAGGCAGGCATCCTGTGGTCGAGCAGGTAATAAATACTCCGTTTGTTGCGAACGACACATTTCTTAATATGAAGGATAACCGCTGCGCCATAATAACAGGGCCTAACATGGCGGGTAAATCCACCTATATGCGGCAGACTGCCATAATTGTGCTGATGGCGCAAATGGGCAGCTTTGTTCCGGCTGAATCGGCGGAAATAGGCCTTTGCGACGCTATTTTCACCCGCGTCGGCGCGTCGGATGATTTGGCGGCGGGGCAGTCAACCTTTATGGTGGAGATGAGCGAGGTTGCGGAAATACTTAAAAACGCCACAAAGCACAGTCTTTTAATACTTGACGAGATAGGCAGAGGAACCTCGACCTTTGACGGAATGTCAATAGCTCGGGCAGTTCTCGAATATGTCGCCGATAAAAAGACGCTCGGCGCAAAGGCACTTTTCTCGACCCACTACCATGAGCTTACCTCAATGGAAAATGAGCTGCAGGGCGTTAAAAATTATAATGTCGCGGTTAAAAAGCGCGGCGACGATATAACCTTTTTGCGCCGCATAATCCCCGGCGAAGCGGACGGCAGCTACGGTATTGAGGTCGCAAAGCTCAGCGGGATACCCGAATCGGTCATCCGAAGAGCTAAGCAGATACTCAAAAAGACCGAGGAGGAGGGCGTGGTCACCTACCGCACCGTGGAAAATCCCGATATGCAGCTGCCGCTTGAAATGCAGGGCGCGCAGGATATTCTGCACGATCTGCAAACGATAGACGTTAACACGCTGACACCCATTGAAGCCATGCAAACGCTTTTTGAAATGGTGACAAAGGCTAAATCAATATAATAATCAGTATGTCGATAAACCCCAAAGTCTATTTCTGCGGCGTTCACGCCGCATTACCGTTTTTCCGCCGACAGGTGCGGCGGAAAAACACCTTGTAAGCGAAAAATAGCTTAAAAAGCTATTTTTCAAGGGCACTGGGGTGGTATTGGCGGGGATAGAGTGCAGTCAAAAATCTCTGATTTTTGCGAACGGCATTCCCGCTCAAATAAAGTGAGGTGCAAAAATGCCGGAAATCAAAGTATTGCCGAAGGAAATATCCGAGCTTATAGCGGCAGGCGAGGTTGTGGAACGCCCCGCTTCGGTAATTAAAGAGCTTGTTGAAAATTCAATTGACGCGGGAGCGGATAATATAACGGTTGAAATTCAGCACGGCGGTATTACATATATGCGCATAACAGATAACGGCTGCGGAATAGAAAAAAACGATGTTCCCACGGCGTTTTTACGCCATGCCACGAGCAAAATCAAAAAAAGCGGCGACTTAAACGCAATAGGCACTTTGGGCTTTCGCGGCGAAGCGCTTGCGGCGGTCTCGTCGGTCGCAAGGGTGGAAATGTTCACAAAGCCGAGGGACGCGGCTTTCGGCACGCACTATGAGATTGAGGGCGGGGTTGAAAAGCTTTGCGAGGAGGCGGGCTGCCCCGACGGCACTACCATAGTTATCCGCGATATTTTCTTCAACACTCCCGCCCGCATGAAATTTCTCAAAAAGGATGTTTCCGAGGCGAACGCCGCCGCGGCAGTGGTGGAGCGAATAGCGCTTTCCCGCCCGGAAATAGCCTTTAAGCTGATAAGGGACGGAAAGCAGGCGCTTATGACCCCGGGCGACGGTAAGATAAACACTGCGGTTTACAGCGTTTTAGGCAGGGAATTTGCCGTAACGCTTATGGAGGTAGACGGTGGGCTTGACGGAATAGGCGTTAAAGGCCTTACCTGCAAGCCGGTTTCCTGCAGACCTACAAGAAACTATCAATTTGTGTTTTTAAACGGCAGACTTGTCCGCTCAGGCACAGTGACTGCGGCGGTTGAACAGGCTTACAAAAACAGCGCAATGGTGGGCAAATTCCCGGGCTTTGTGCTTTATCTGACCGTACCTCTCAACACGGTGGATGTTAATGTGCATCCCGCGAAAACAGAGGTGCGCTTTTCCGATGAGCGCCGAATTTTCGACGCGGTATATTCATCGGTTAAAAACGCGCTTGCAAGAGGGGACACGCGCCCCGAGGTCAAGCTGCACGAGCCTGTTTTCAACCCGTTTGAAAGGATGACGACCGCCGAATACAAACAGCAGCCGATTATGAAGCCGACCGTCGCCGAAGAAATATACAAGAACAGGCCGAGTTTACATAATGCGTATAAGCCGCAGGAAAAAACGGTACTGCGGGATGCGAATTATAATGTTTCTAAAACAAATAATACCGTTTACATCCCGGAAAGAATAATCAATCCGCCCCCTATGGCAGAGGAATCACCGCAGCCGCAAAGAACAGTTTCGGTTGACATAATGCGAGATGTTGAGGACGAAAGACCGCCGATAACCTTAATAGGCGAGGCGTTTTTGACCTATATTATCGTCCAAATGGGAGAAAGCGTGTTTATGATAGACAAGCACGCGGCGCACGAGCGGATACTATTCAACAGGCTTAAAAAGGAGCAGAAGACCGAAACGCAGACGCTTCTTACCGCCGTTATTGTTGCGCTAACGGGAGATGAGTATAACGCCGCAATTTCAAACACCGAGGCGCTTGAAAAAGCAGGCTTTGAGGTTGAGGATTTCGGCAATTCATCGGTCAGGGTCTCCGCCGTTCCGGCAAGCCTTACAAGAGAGGATATCCCCTCGGTTATAAGCGAGCTCGCCGGGAAGCTTTCAAAGGGTAAAGCACCCGACTCAGAGAGGCTTGATGATATGTACCACACGGTTGCCTGCAAGGCGGCAATCAAGGCGGGAAGCAGAACAAGCCCGCTCGAAATGCAAAAATTAGCAGAAAGGGTGCTTTATTCCGACGATGTTATGTACTGTCCGCACGGCCGTCCGGTTGCTTTTGAAATAAAGCGGCGGGAGCTGGAAAAGCAGTTCGGACGAATACAATGAGTAAAATCAAAACTGTTTTTGTGGCGGGAGCCACGGCGTCCGGAAAAACAGAGCTTGCAATTAAACTTGCCAAAAGATTTGACGGCGAAATTGTTTCCGCAGATTCAATGCAGATTTACAAGGGCATTCACATAGCCTCCGCCGCGCCCGATACGGAGGAAATGCAGGGAATACCGCATTATATGCTTGAATTTTTAAAGCCCGATGACAGCTTTTCGGTCGCAGAATATGTTGAAAAAGCACGCGCGTATGTAAAGGACATCGCGCGCCGCGGCAAGCTGCCGATCGTGGCGGGCGGAACGGGGCTTTACATTAATTCTTTGGCGGATAATATAAGCTATATCGAGGAAAAAAACGACGGTAAGCTGCGGCGCGAGCTGGAGGAAAGATTTGAAAATATAGGCGCAGAGCAAATGCTTAAGGAGCTTAAAGAAATCGATCCCGAGACTGCCGCGAGACTTCATTCAAACGATAAAAAGCGGATAATCCGCGCATTTGAGGTTTACAGGCTTACGGGAAAGACCGTAACCGAGCAGAATAAGCTTTCCAAGCAGGGGGATGCCCTTATTGATCCCTGCATAATAGAAATTACCTACCGCGACCGCGAAAAGCTTTATGACAGAATTAACCGCAGGGTTGATAAAATGCTGCAGTCGGGGCTGGCAGAGGAAGCGAGAGCAGCGCTCCGAAATACTGCGGGCGGGGCGTATCAGGCGATAGGTCACAAGGAGTTGTCAGGTTATATTTCGGGAGATATGAGCCTGGAAGAGGCTGCCGAAAAGCTTAAAATGCAAACAAGAAGGTACGCCAAGCGCCAGCTCACCTGGTTCAGGCGGGATGAAAGAATAAACCGAATATATGCCGATGAAACGGAGGATGTTTTTTCGGCGGCGGAGAAAATTACCGAAAATTTTTTAGGAACGGAGGAAGCCGAGTGAGAAGCGAAAGGGTGCTTAAATTTTTTGTTGTGCTGCTTATAGCGGTTTTTTTCGTTCATCAGGCGGCAGCGGCGGTATATAAGCCGATAAGCACCGAAAGTGCGTCTTATTACACCGCGGCTGACGGTCTTAACATAACCGGGCTTATTATCAGAAACGAAACGCTTGTAAAATCACAGAGCGGCGGTGTTATGCACTTTATAGCATCCGACGGCGACCGTGTTGCGAAAAACGGCATCATAGCCAATATTTACGATAATGAGACCGCCTCAATCACCTTGAGCCGGATGGACAGCGTGAATGCCAAAATCGCCGATATTGAGGAAATGCTGAGCTATAACGATTTGGAGGCGGCAGACCTTGATATGATAAACACAAGGGTGCAAAAGAGCCTGGACAGTATGATAATAAGCGTTTCGGGCGGTGATTTCGATAATTATTCGGACTGCCGCGAGGCTCTTCTGTCGGCGCTTAACAGGCGGCAGATCGCCATGGGCGAAACGGCTGACTTTTCGTCACAGCTTGCCGCTTTGAAATCGGAGCTTGCGTCACTTTCCTCCTCTCTGCCTGCGGCAAAGGGGACAATCAGGGCGGAAAAATCAGGCTATTTTGTTTCAAAAACCGACGGATATGAGCAGACGCTTACCGCCGACATTTTAGATACGCTCACCCCCGAAAAGCTTGATTCGGTAAAATCGGCTCAAACTCCGGCGGATGTAATCGGAAAGATTGTTTCCGATTACGAATGGTATATTGCGGCAAGAGTGAGTATTAACGAATCTCTGAAATACAAGGAGGGCGACAGCCTTACGGTCTATACCTCTGTGAAATCATATCCGCAGATGCCCGTGACGGTAAAGAAGATAAATATATCCGAAAGCTCATCCTCTGCCGTTTTGATTTTTGAATGCAGCGATATGAACAGCGAGTTGGCGTCTATGCGCACCGGCCCTATGACGGTGGTAAAAAAGGAATACAGCGGGCTTAAGGTGCCGAAAAGCGCTCTGCGTGTGGTGGATTCAAAGCGCGGCGTTTATGTGCTTACCGGTATGCAGATAAAGTTTGTAGAGGTCAATGTGCTTTTCTCGAACGACAGCTATATGATCTGCGAAAAGCAGACGGATGATGAAAATGTATTAAGACTTTACGATGAGGTCGTCACAAGGGGGAAAAATCTTTATGACGGAAAAATTGTCGGTTAGCGAGCTGACCGAAAATTACGGCGCTGTCAGAAAACGGTTATCCGAAGCTCTTGAAAGAGCGGGCAGGCGGGAAAACGAGGTCACGCTGCTTGCGGCGACAAAAACGGTCGACCCCGAAACCATAAACCGTGCAATTGAGCTCGGAATCACCCATATAGGGGAAAACAGGGTGCAGGAGTTGCTTTCAAAGAACGGGCTTATAAAGCCTGTGCACAATCACTTTATAGGACATTTGCAGACCAATAAGGTGAGGGATATAATCGACAAGGTGGAAATGATAGAGTCGGTTCATTCCGAAAAGCTTGCGGCAGAGATTTCAAAGCAGGCGTGCAAAGCGGGTATTACAATGGATGTTCTGCTTGAAGTCAATATAGGATACGAGGAAAGCAAATCGGGCTTTGCCCCCGAGGAGACAGAGGCTGCGGTAAGAAAAATCGCGGAAATGCCGGGAATTTCCGTTAAGGGACTTATGGCAATACCTCCAATCGACCCTTTGTATGAGAATACGAGAAAATATTTCCGTAATATGTATAAACTGTTTATTGACATTGGAGCCAAAAACATAGATAATAGTAGTATGAGCGTTTTGTCGATGGGAATGTCGAACGACTTCGATATTGCGGCCGAAGAAGGCGCGACCATAGTCCGTGTGGGAACGGCGCTTTTCGGCAAGCGCATTTATAAATAAATATAAAAGGAGCGGAAAAAATGGGTTTTTTTGATAGCATTAAAAACATTATGAGCATACCCGAGGAAGACGATTACGATGAGGAAATAGAGGATGTTGAGGAGGAAAAGCCGGCAGAGCGCCGCAAGCCTGTTCAACATGAGCAGCCCGCAGCGCCACAGCGCCGTGAGCCCGCGCCGCGTGTAGTGGGCGGCGGAAAGGCGAAGACCATTAACTTCAGTCAGTCGCAGATGCAGGTGGTGCTGGTAAAGCCCGATCGCTTTGAGGATGTCACCTCGATTGCCGACCATCTTAATGCAAAAAAGACGGTAGTGCTGAATTTGGAGGCTGCCAACCGCGATGTTTCCCGCAGAATAATCGACTTTTTAAGCGGTGTTGCCTATGCCAACAACGGAAATATCCGTAAGGTTGCGAACAGTACATTTATAATTGTCCCGACCGATGTTGATGTGATGGGCGAGCTTATGCTCGACGATTTTGACGAAAGCAAGATGTACTTTTAATGGACGCAGAGCTGCTCCCGGCAAGAATCAACGATACAGAAAAGCTTTGTGAGCAAACCTGCACACCGAAATTTTTAGGTTTTTTAACTCAGGCGGAAGCCGCCCTTGCACGGAATATTTTAAAAAACGCAAGGGTCAGAGCTGATTTTTTCGGCGGCTATGACGGGGCAGAGCGTGTAATGCTAGGCTGCTTTCCCGATTGGGCGGAGGATTTTCCCTACCCCATATCGCCGTTGACCGTTTTCTTCAGGAAAGCGGACGTGCTTTCCCACCGCGATATTTTGGGCAGTCTTATGGCGCTCGGCATTAAGCGCGAGACGGTCGGGGATATTCTGATTGAAGAGGGCAGAGCCGTTGTTTTTGTGTGCGACGATGTTAAAGAGTATATTTTAAATCAGGTCGAAAAAATCGGCAGAGTGGGCGTTAATATGACGGAGGGCTGCTCTTTTCCGCTGCCGGAGGGCGACAGATTAGAGGAATTTACCGCTACAGCCGCATCCGACAGAATCGATTGCATTGCGGCAGCTTTATGCGGGCTTTCGCGGTCAAAAATATGCGAGCTTATAGCCGCGGGGCTTATAACGGTCAATTCCGTTTCCGTTTCAAAGCCCACAAAAAGTATAGCCGCGGGGGATGTTATATCCGTCAGGGGAAAAGGAAGGTACATAGCCGTCTCGCTTGACGGCAGGACTAAAAAGGACAGAATTATAATAAAATATAAAAAGTATATTCAGGAGGTAAAGAAATGTTAAGCGTTGCCGAAATAAGGAATGTAAAATTTACAAAGGCTATGGGCGGCTACAAGCAGGAGGAGGTTGATGTTCTGCTTGACCGTATAGAGGCGGATTATACCCAGTTTGAGCGCGCATTCAAGGAATATAAGGCGAAGATCGATTCGATGAATAAGGAAATCGAGACCCTTAAAAGCTCACAGAACAGCATTCAGAATGTACTCTTAAGCGCACAGAAGCTTGCCGACCAGATAGTTGACGAGGCAAAGCAGAAGAGCGAGGAGATAATAGATAACGCGCAGTCCAATATCGAGGTGATGACCGCACGCGAAAAGGAGCTTGCAACCGCCTTTGAATTAAAGGCGCAGGAGCGTAAAAACAACCTTCAAAAAGAGCTTGACGATATGGTTAAGACCGCGCAGATAAAGGCCGACAGCATGAAAGCCGCCGCAGAAGACAGCGTTGCGCGCCAGCAATTACTTTACGATAAGCTTAAAATGGAAATGTCCGCTTTCAAGGCGGCGCTCTCCGCGAAATACAAGGAACATCTCGAAATGCTTAAGACCCTGCCCGATACAGCGCCTATGGATCCGAAAAGAATGGCGGAGGTAGTGGCTGCGGCGGTTGATAAAGCGCCATCACCCGAGAGCTTTATAAAAGCTGAGGCAAAAGCGGCAGAGCCTGTAAATGCGGAAGAAAACACGGCGGAAAAGGCAGAAAAGCCTGCGGGCTTTAAGGTTGCCGAGTCTGACGAAAAGGCTGAAACAGAGGAATAATTTTTCAGGGGGATAACCTTTTGATTTCATACATACTGGCTGTTATCTCCGCCGTGCTGCTGCTCGGTGCGGATCAGCTCACAAAATATTCGGTTTCAACAGAGTTTGCTCTCGGCGAACAGCGCGAGTTTTTAAAGGGATTTATCGACCTTACATATATCCACAACCGCGGCGGCGCCTGGGGCATGCTTTACGGCAAAACCTATATTTTAATTCCGATAACCGTTATTGTAATGGCGGTTTGCATAATCCTTTACAAAAAGTACGGCAAGAAAAACAAGCTGCTTTTTTGGGCTATTATGCTTGTGCTCTCGGGCGGGGTCGGCAATATGATCGACCGCGTATTCAGGGACGGCAACGTTATCGATTTTCTGCATTTTGAGTTTTTTCCGTCTTTCCCGGTTTTCAATGTCGCCGATTGCGCGATAGTTGTGGGCGCAGGGCTTTTGATACTTTACTTCATTCTGGATTCCGTTAAGGAATCAAAGCAGAAAAAGGCGGAAGAGAAGCAAGCAGATGAATAAAATAACCGAAACGGTCGGCGAGAATAAAGCGCCCGAAAGAATCGATGTTTTTACCTCCGAAATTGCCGCTGTGACGCGTTCGCGCGCCGCAGCGCTTATAGCGGACGGATGTGTGACGGTAAACGGCAAAAAAGCTTCAAAAAGCGATAAGGTAAAGTCGGGGGATACCGTCACCGTAACGGTGCCCGAGCCTGCCGCTTATGATATTGCTCCGGAAAATATTCCGCTTGATATAGTCTATGAGGACGGCGACCTGCTTGTGGTAAATAAGCCCAAGGGTATGGTGGTGCATCCCGCTGCCGGCAATTACAGCGGCACGCTTGTAAACGCCCTTATGTTTCACTGCGGGAGCTCGCTTTCGGGAATAAACGGCGTTATGCGCCCGGGAATTGTGCATAGGATAGATAAAAACACAAGCGGCCTTTTAATGGTTGCCAAAAACGACTTGGCGCATATATCTCTCGCAGAGCAGATAAAGGCTCACTCCTTTACACGGGAATACCATGCGGTGGTTTACGGCGGCTTTCAGGCTGATAGCGGCACGGTGGACGCGCCTATAGGCAGGCACCCCGTAAAGCGCAAGCAAATGGCGGTGGTCGAGGGCGGCAGAAACGCCGTTACACACTACAGCGTTACGGAACGGTTTGAGGGCTTTACCCACCTGTCGCTGCGGCTTGAAACCGGCAGAACGCACCAGATTCGCGTACATATGGCGTATATAGGTCACCCGGTGGCAGGGGACGATGTGTACGGGCCTAAAAAGGTTATAACCGAGCTTTGCGGGCAGTGCCTGCACGCAGGCAAAATAGGCTTTATTCACCCGCGAACAAACGAGTATATGGAATTTACTTCGCCATTGCCTGAGTATTTTACACACTTTTTAAATAAATTAAAGCCGCTGTAAATTGATTTAATTCGGAATGCGGAATTACAAAATTAGGAGTATAATAAATGGGTCTTTTTTCCGATTGTCTTTTCGGATGCGATATTGACGGAACGCTGCTTGCAAACGGCGTTATAAATCCGCATAATATCGAAAAAATAGAATACTTTATAAGCGAGGGCGGACATTTTTCGCTTTCCACCGGCAGAACGGTGGGAGCCGTGAGCCCTGTGCTTGAGAAAATCAGGAATATTTCTCCTTCGGTGGTCGCCAACGGCTGTATGATATACGATTTTCAAAACAAAAAGGTTTTGGACGAGCTGTTTATTGCAAAAGCCGATTACCGCGTTGCAAAGGCGGTGCTTGATACCGGGCTTCCGGTAGGAATCGAAGCGCACAGCGGCGAGGAAATATTCACAATAAACGAGACTGAGGAAACGAGACTTCACCAGGAATACGAGCGTCTTAAAAGCCGAAATGTCTCCTTTGAGGAGGCGGCGGAGTACAGATGGAACAAGGTTGTTTATCTTTTCGACGACCTTGATGTTTTGGAAAGGGTTAAAAAGCTTATCTCTACGCTCGGAGCAGGCTCCGCATTTTCCGATACTTCGGCTGCTATAGCGGGCAAAAAGCGAAATTATTACGAGCAGTTCCCCGCGGGCGTTTCAAAGGCAAAGGCTCTCTTAAAGCTGGCAGGTCTTTTGAACATTAAAAAGGGCGGCATTTTTGCAATGGGGGATTATTACAACGATCTCGAAATGATTAAATGTGCCGATATTTCCGCCGTTCCCAAGGACACGCCCGATGATATAAAGGCGTTTGCGGATTACAGGGCATGCAGCTGCGAGGACGGAGCGGTCGCCGATTTTATAGATTATTTAACAGAAATTAAGTCCGATAGGGTTTAATATATTACAGGGAAAGGAATGATTTGATGGACGCTGCCGAAAAAAAACAACTTGAAATAACGGCGTGCAAGGTCAGAATGGGTATTATTGAGGGGGTGCACAGTGCTAAATCGGGTCACCCGGGCGGTTCGCTCTCGTGTGCGGATATACTCACTTATCTTTATTTTAAGCATATGAATATTGACCCCGCAGACCCGAAAAAAGCCGACAGAGACCGCTTTGTATTATCAAAGGGTCACGCTGCACCCGCGCTTTACGCAACCCTTGCCAACCGCGGCTATTTTGATGTATCACTGCTTAAAACACTGCGTCAGATAGGCAGTATTTTGCAGGGTCACCCCGATATGAAGCATATACCGGGTGTTGATATGTCCACAGGCTCTCTCGGTCAGGGCATTTCCGCCGCTGTGGGAATGGCGCTTTCGGCTAAGCACTTCGGTGACAGCTTTAAGGTATATGCTGTTTTGGGCGACGGCGAAATTGAGGAAGGTCAGGTTTGGGAGGCAGCTATGTTCGCAGGCAACAAGGGACTTTCCAACCTCACCGCATTTGTGGATTACAACAATCTGCAGATAGATGGAACTATTGAAGAGGTAAACTCGGCAGCCCCCATAGATAAGAAATTTGAGGCGTTCGGCTGGCATGTTATCACTATTGACGGCCATAGCTTTGAAGAAATTGAGAACGCCTTGAAAGAGGCTGAAACGGTGGACAAGCCGGTTGCAATAATCGCTAAGACCGTAAAGGGCAAGGGCGTTTCCTTTATGGAAAACGCAGTAGGCTGGCATGGCTCCGCCCCGAATGACGAGCAGTATGAGCAGGCAATGACAGAGCTTAACGCGGCGCTTGCCGCTCTGAATTGAGGAGGGGAATATAATGGCAGAAATTAAAAAGGTTGCAACACGCGCAGGCTTCGGCAGCGCTTTGGTTGAGCTCGGCGCCGAAAGAGACGATTTTGTGGTTTTGGATGCTGACTTAGCCGCCGCCACGCAGACAGGTATGTTTAAAAAGGCATATCCCGAAAGATTTTACGATTGCGGAATTGCCGAGGCTGATATGATAGGCATTGCGGCAGGTATAGCGGCTACGGGCAAAAAGGTAATTTGCAGCTCGTTTGCAATGTTTGCGGCGGGCAGAGCTTACGAGCAGGTAAGAAACTCGGTAGGCTACCCGCACCTTAACGTTATTATAGGCGCTACCCACGCGGGAATTTCCGTTGGTGAGGACGGTGCTACCCACCAGTGCTGCGAGGATATAGCCATTATGCGCACGATTCCGGGTATGACTATTATAAACCCTGCGGATGAAACCGAGGCTAAAAAGGCGGTAAGGGCCGCGCTCGAAATTGACGGTCCTGTTTATATGCGCTTCGGCAGACTTGCCGTCCCGGTTATATTTGACGACGATTATAAATTCGAGGTCGGCAAAGGCGTAGAATTGCGCGAGGGTAACGATGTCACCATTGTTGCCACAGGACTTATGGTAAACGAAGCGCTTGAGGCTCATGAGCTGCTCAAAAACGAGGGTATAAACGCTCGCGTTATAAACATCCATACAATCAAGCCGCTTGATAACGATATTATTTTAAAGGCAGCAAAGGAAACAGGTGCTGTTGTTACCGCAGAAGAGCATTCGGTTATAGGCGGACTCGGCGGAGCCGTGTCGGAGCTGCTTTCCGAAAACTACCCCGTTCCGGTGCTGAAGCTCGGCGTTTACGATGTGTTCGGTCATTCGGGACCTGCGCCGAAGCTTCTTGATGAGTTCGGCCTGCGCGCCGCAAATATTGCCGAAAAGGCAAAAAAGGCGGTAGCACTTAAAAAGTAAAATTTTCTTTATGTGTAAATATATGTCGATATTTGTTGTGTATTAACAAATACCGGCATATATTTTTTATATTTGTTTCGGAGAATTAACAAAAATGACTTGATAATTGTCTTTCTTGATGCTATAATGATTATAATAAATCACAAAAAGAAACAAATTCTTTCCCGTGATATTGTGTCAATTTCGTTAAGAGGTGCATTATGAAGGAATTTTTAAAAGCTTTTTCGTCGGCGGGCGCTTCGGACGCTTATAAATATTTAGGCTCGTTTTCCGAAAAGGGAAAAACCGTTTTCAGGGTTTGGGCGCCGAATGCCGCGGCGGTTTCGGTAGTCGGTAGCTTTAATGAATGGGACGAATCCGCCGACCCAATGAACAAAAAGGACGGGGGTATTTGGGAAAAGAAAATTCCCGCGCTCGATAATTATGCCTCTTATAAATATGCGATAACCGGGACGGACGGCGTTACGGTCTTAAAATCCGATCCGTATGCGCGGCATTTTGAGACCGCCCCCGCGAATGCCTCGAAGCTTTATTTTTCCGATTATAAATGGAGAGATGATGAGTGGCGGGAAAAGCGCCGTAAATCGAATATCTATGAATCTCCGGTTAATATTTATGAGCTTCATGCAGGCTCATGGCGGCGCTTTGAGGACGGCAACACCTACGATTATGTCACATTGGCGCGCGAGCTTTCAAAATATCTTAAAAAAATGAATTATACCCATGTTGAGCTGATGCCGATAACGGAATATCCGTATGAAGGCTCATGGGGATACCAGGTCTCGGGATATTTCGCTCCGACCTCGCGCTACGGCACACCCGATGATTTTAAAAAATTCGTCGATATTATGCATGAAAACGGAATAGGCGTAATTCTTGACTGGGTTCCCGCGCATTTCCCGCGTGACGGCTTCGGGCTTTACCGCTTTGACGGCACGCCCTGCTATGAATACGCAGACCCCCGCAAGGGTGAGCATAAGGAATGGGGGACAGTGGTTTTCGATTACGGAAAGCCTGAGGTTCGCAGCTTTTTGATTTCGAGCGCCGTTTTTTGGATAAAAGAATACCATATTGACGGGCTGCGGGTAGACGCGGTTGCATCAATGCTCTATCTTGATTACGGCAGGCAGAACGGCGAATGGGTGCCTAATTCCTACGGCGGCAGAGAAAACCTTGAGGCTGTGAAGTTTTTAAAGGATGTCAACACTGCGGCGTTCGGCGCAGACCCTTCAATCATGATGATCGCCGAGGAATCCACGGCGTGGCCGCTGGTAACAAAACCGCCGCACACGGGCGGACTGGGCTTTAACTTCAAGTGGAATATGGGCTGGATGAACGATATGCTCCGCTATATGTCGCTTGATCCGCTTTTCAGAAAGGACAATCATGATTGTCTCACCTTCTCGTTCTTCTATGCGTTTTCCGAAAACTTTATTCTTCCCATCTCGCACGATGAGGTGGTGCACGGAAAATGCTCCATGATAGAAAAAATGCCGGGCGAATACGATATGAAATTTGCCTCGCTCAAGGCGTTTTATACTTACATGATGTCCCACCCGGGCAAAAAGCTTTTATTTATGGGACAGGAATTTGCGCAGTTTATAGAGTGGGACTACAAAAAAGGTCTCGACTGGCTGCTGCTCGATTATGAAGCACATAAAAATATGCAGAATTATGTGGCGCAGCTTAATAAATTCTACCTTAAATCGCCGGAGCTTTGGGAAATAGATTATTCGTGGGACGGCTTCAGCTGGATATCGAATGACGATAACAGCCAAAGCATCATTTCCTTCAGAAGGATCGACAAATCGGGCAATGAGATAATAACGGTCTGCAATTTTGTACCGGTGGATCGTGAAGATTACCGCATCGGCGTACCGCGCGCGGGCAGCTACAGGCGTATTTTTTGCTCGGACGATGCAAAATTCGGCGGAAAAACGCAGACCGCAAGGAGCTTTAGATCCGAAAAAATACCCATGCACGGCTATGAAAATTCGGTTGCTTTAAGCATTCCTGCAATGTCGGTGAGCTATTTCCGAGTGCCTGCAGGCAGAGATAAAAAGTAATAAGCTTTAAAAATTCAATTATATATTATCGGTGAGGGAGTGTTATTCTTTGAACAGCAAAAAATGTGTAGCAATGCTTTTGGCGGGCGGCCAGGGCAGTCGGTTAGGTGTGCTTACCGCTAAAATAGCCAAGCCCGCAGTTCCCTATGGCGGAAAGTACCGCATAATTGATTTTCCGCTTTCAAACTGTGCAAATTCCGGAATTGACACGGTTGGAATACTTACCCAGTACAAGCCGCTTGAGCTTAACGATTATGTGGGCTCGGGCAAGCCGTGGGATCTTGACCGCACGAACGGCGGAGTACATATTCTGCCACCGTATCAGGGTCAGCAGGGCGGCAACTGGTACAAGGGAACCGCGAATGCCATTTATCAAAATCTTGAATTCATAGAGCGCTATGACCCGGAGGTAGTGCTTGTGCTTTCAGGCGACCATATTTACAAAATGGATTACTCGAAAATGATAAACGAGCATATCGAAAACAAAGCCGCCTGCACTATAGCCGTGCTTGAGGTATCGATTGAGGAGGCTTCGCGTTTCGGAATCATGAACACCCGCGAGGACGGCACTATTTACGAATTCGAGGAAAAGCCGAAAAATCCTAAAAGCAACTTAGCATCTATGGGTATTTATGTTTTCAGCTGGGATAAGCTTAAAAAATACCTTACCGAGGACGAACAAAAGCCCGATTCATCAAACGATTTCGGTAAGGATGTCATTCCCGCAATGCTTAATGCAGGCGAAAATATGCGCGTATACAGGTTTGACGATTACTGGAAGGATGTAGGCACGGTAAATTCGCTGTGGGAAGCAAATCTTGATTTGTTAAATCCGAAGATCGACCTTAATTTAGCCGACCAGAACTGGCGCGTTTATTCAAGAACCACCGGTATGCCGCCGCAGTATATATCCGATTCGGCTATGGTTGAAAATTCGCTTATAACCGACGGCTGCGAGGTTTACGGAACGCTTGACTATTCAATTCTTTTTGAAAACGTTACGGTTGAAGAGGGCGCAACGGTTGAATACTCGCTTGTAATGCCGGGCGCGGTTATTAAAAAAGGTGCAAAGGTGCGTTACTCAATAATTGCGGAAAATGCAGTGATTGAAGAAAACGCCGCAGTGGGTGCAGACCCCGCTGTTGCCGGCACCGAAAACTGGGGAATTACCGTTATAGGCGATAACCTGACGGTCGGGAAAAACGCCGTCATTAGCCCCGATAAAATGATTACCGAAAATGTTAAGGAGGGGGAGAAAATATGAGAGCATCGGCAGTTGCGGGACTTGTTTTCGCAAATATTAACGACGATCTGCTTAAAAAGCTGACGGCAAAGCGCTCAATGGCGTCGGTACCCTTCGGCGCGCGCTACCGCCTTATAGATTTCCCGCTTTCAAACCTTGTGAACGCAGGCATTTCGAGCGTAGGCATTATTACAAAGGAAAACTACCGCTCGCTTATGGACCACGTAGGCAGCGGCGTTTACTGGGATTTAGACCGCAAAAGCGGCGGGCTTTACCTTTTGCCGCCTTACCTTACAAGCGGCGTTAAACGCTACCACGGCACGGTGGACGCGCTTTACGGCGCGCGGGATTATATAGACCGCTGCAAGGCGGATTATATGGTAATATGCAGCGCGGACGTTATTTCAAATATTGATATTTCCGCCGCGGTTGATAAACATATCGAGAACGGCGCGGACGTTACTTTAGCTTACCGCTTTGCAAAGCCGCCTGTTAATTGTGCCGATACAATGTTCCCCGAAATAGGGCGCGGCGGCAGAATAAACAAGCTGAGCTTTGATATTAAAAGCGCCGACGAAACCGATTTTTGCATAGGACTTATAATTATTTCGCGCGAGCTGCTGCTCACCCTTATTAACGACGCGCACGACGAGGGTGAGGTAAGCTTTGCAAGAGATGTTTTGGCAAAAAAGGTGAATAAGCTTAAAATTTACGGTTACGAGCACAAGGCATACGCCGCCGTGCTTGACAGCACCGAGGCTTATTATAAGGCGAGTATGGACCTGCTTAACAAGGAAGTTCGCTCTATGCTTTTTGATAAGGAACGCCCCATATTTACAAAGACCCGTGACGATATGCCCACCCGCTACGGCACAAAGGCGGTTGTTAAAAACTGCTTTATAGCCGACGGCTGCGTTATTAAAGGCACCGTGTGCGACAGCATTGTTTTCAGGGGCGTTACCGTTGAAAAGGACGCGGTTGTGGAAAACTGCATTTTAATGCAGGAAACCGCGGTAGGCGAGGGCGCGCAGCTTGTGAACGTTATTGCCGATAAAAACGCCTCGGTAGGGGCGGGAATGGTGCTTAAAGGCACTGCCGCAAAAAGCTTCTTTATAAAGAAAAATCAAGCGCTTTAAAACAGATAGGAGAAAGAAATGAAAGTATTATTTGCTTCAAGCGAGGCTTATCCATTTGCAATGTCAGGGGGACTGGCGGACGTTGCCGGCGCACTGCCCAAGGCGCTCAGAAAAAGGCTTGTGGGCTGCCGCATAGTTATGCCGCTTTACAGCTGTATTCCCGATGAGCTGCGCGAAAAAATGAATTTTATTTGCAGTATAACCGTATCGGTTGCATGGCGGCGGCAGTATTGCGGAATATTTGAAGCCCATATGGACGGCGTTATTTACTACTTTATAGATAACCAGTATTATTTCAAGCGCGACGGGCTTTACGGGCATTACGACGATGCCGAGCGCTTTGCGTTCTTCTCCCGCGCGGTGCTTGATATTATACCTCACATAGGCTTTACACCTGATATTATACACTGCAACGACTGGCAGACGGCTATGGTGCCCGTGTATCTTGATACGATATACCGCGATAACGATATATACCGCAATATAAAAACCGTTTTCACAATTCACAACATACAGTACCAGGGCAAGTACGGTCACGAGCTTACGGGCGATGTTTTGGGGCTTCCGTATGAATCGGAAAGCCTTGTTGAGTACGACGGCTGTGTTAATCTTATGAAGGGCGCAATACAGTGCGCCGATAAGGTTACCACTGTATCTCCCACCTATGCGCGCGAGATATTAGAGCCTTACTATTCAAACGGGCTTGATAATATTTTAAAGCAGTTTACCTATAAGCTGACAGGCATTGTAAACGGAATTGACTATGATGTTTACAACCCCGAAACGGATAATTTGATTTATAAAAATTATTCTGTTGACGATTTAAAGAATAAGGCTTATAATAAAAAAATGCTTTTAAAGGAAATGGGCTTGCCCGAAACCGACGCGCCTGTTATAGGCATTGTAACGCGCCTTGTAAAGCACAAGGGGCTTGACCTTGTTAAGTGCGTTTTCGAGGAGCTTTTAAAGGCGGATTTAAAATTCGTCATTTTAGGCTCGGGTGAGTGGGAATTTGAAACATTTTTCCATAACGCCGCGCAAAATCACCCCGATAAGGTCGCGCTGAAATTGGGCTTTAACCCGCAGCTTGCGCATAAAATATATGCGGGAGCGGATATGTTCCTAATGCCCAGCCAAACAGAGCCGTGCGGACTTGCGCAAATGGTTGCGCTTCGCTACGGCACGGTGCCGATTGTGCGTGAAACGGGCGGTCTTAACGATACCGTGTCTGACAGCGGCGACGGTGATGGCAACGGCTTTACCTTTAAAAATTATAACGCGCACGATATGGAAAATACGGTCTGGCGCGCACTTGCAGGCTATGATGATAAGGCGGGATGGGATATTCTGCGCAAAAGAGGTATGCGGTGCGATAACAGCTGGGGCGTTTCCGCAAATGCGTATATCAGGTTATATAAGGAGCTTGCAGGCAAGTGAACTGACCGTATAACCGGTGCTTTGGGGGAATTATGGATATTATTAAGTCGATTATTTTAGGAATTATTGAGGGTATTACCGAGTGGCTACCCATAAGCAGCACGGGACATCTTATTATTGCCGACGAGTTTATAAAGCTCGGAATGACGGACGAATTTATGGAGATGTTCAACGTTGTTATTCAGCTCGGCGCAATACTCGCCGTGGTGGTTATTTTCTGGAACAAAATGTGGCCTTTCACCGCCGATAAATCTAAGGGCTATAACTACATAACAAAGGGTAACGGTTTAATTAAGAAGGACGTTATGGATATGTGGTTCAAGGTAATTGCGGCAATGCTGCCGGCGGCAATCGTAGGTATTCCGCTCGATAATTATTTTGAGGCTCACTTCCACAATTGGCAGGTGGTTTCCGCTGCGCTTATAGCTTACGGTGTTTTATTTATCGTAATAGAAAAAATAAACAAAAGCCGCAAACCGAAAGTAAACAGCATACCCGAGCTTTCCTATAAAACAGCACTTTTAATAGGCTGCTTTCAGGCGCTTTCCTTAATTCCTGGAACCTCGCGCAGCGGCTCCACCATTTTGGGTGCTATAATTCTCGGCGTTTCGCGCGTTACAGGGGCTGAGTTCAGCTTCTTTTTGGCAGTTCCCGTTATGTTCGGCGCAAGCCTTATAAAGCTTTTGAAATTCGGATTTACATTTACGGGCATGGAGCTTGCTGTTTTGGCTGTGGGAACGCTTACCTCGTTTATTGTGTCAATTATCGCAATAAAATTCCTTATAAGCTATGTTCGCCGCCACGATTTTTCGCTGTTCGGTTATTACCGTATAGCGCTCGGCGTAATAGTTATAGCATATTTTCTTATAGCGGGTTGATTTTATGAAAATACTTATTGCATCTGATATTCACGGCTCGGCATATTACTGCCGAATGCTGCTTGAAGCTTTAGAGCGGGAAAAAGCCGACAGGCTTTGCCTGCTCGGGGATATTCTTTACCACGGTCCGCGCAACGACCTGCCGCGCGATTACGCGCCGAAAGAGGTTATTGCAATGCTGAACCCCTTAAAGGAAAAGCTTTTCTGCGTTCGCGGCAATTGCGATACAGAGGTAGACCAAATGGTTTTGAATTTCCCGATTCTTGCCGATTATGCAATTCTCCCGCTCGGCGACCGCGTGATTTACGCAACGCACGGGCACAAGCTTAACTGCGATAATCCGCCGCCGTTATGTAAGGGAGATATACTTTTAAACGGGCATACGCATATTCCGGCAGATAAGGATATGGGCAGTTTCAGATATTTAAACCCCGGCTCTGTTTCCATACCCAAAGAGCAAAGCCCGCACGGGTATATGACGCTTGAAAAGGGCGAATTTCTTTGGAAAAGGCTTGAAAACGGGGAAATATACACTCCGTAAGGAAAATGTAATATGATGATTTCAACAAAAGGGCGCTACGCTATGCGGGTTATGGCGGACCTTGCCGAGCATATAGGCGAGACTGTTCCGCTGTCCGATATAGCAAAGCGGCAGGAAATTTCACTTAAATATTTAGAGGCTATTGTGTCGGCTCTCTCGCGCGCGGGGCTTATTGAAAGTCAGCGCGGCAAAAGCGGCGGCTACAGGCTGAACCGCAAGCCCGAGGAATACACCGCCCGCGAGATATTAGAGGTGACCGAGGGCGGGCTTGTCCCCGTAAACTGCGCCTGCCTTACAAAGGGCGAGGAATGTAAGCGCTCGGGGCTTTGCCCGTCGCTGCCTGTTTGGCAAAAGCTCGATAAGCTTATATACGATTATCTTGACAGCGTTTCACTTTCCGACCTAATTTCAAAAGAATAACATATTATAAAGCGGAATTCCGCATTATAAATTATTGTTTTTTAAATTCCTATTGACTTTGTAGGAATTATATGTTAGAATAAAGTCACAAAGAAAAAGGGAAGTGAGCGATAAATGAAAGTTTACGCGGATAATGCCGCAACAACCAGAATAAGCGATATGGCTTTTGACGCTATGGCTCCGTATTTTAAGGAGCTTTACGGCAACCCGTCAAGCCTTTATACGTTAGGTCAGTTATCGCAGGAGGCTTTGTGTTCAGCCCGTGAAACGGTTGCAAAATGCCTTAATTGCGATATGAAAGAAATTACATTTACCTCGGGCGGGAGTGAGGCTGATAATCAGGCTATACTCACAGGCGCGTATTTGGGTGCGGCAAAGGGTAAAAAGCACATAATATCCTCGGCTTTTGAGCATCACGCCGTTTTGCACACGCTTGAAAAGCTCGAAAAGCAGGGCTTTGAGGTAACTTTATTGCCCGTTCATTCGGACGGCTTTGTGCGCGTTGATGAGCTTGAAAACGCAATAAGGGAAGATACGGCGCTTGTGACTATTATGTTCGCAAATAACGAAATAGGCACTGTTCAGCCTATTCGCGAAATAGGCGAGGTATGTCATAAAAAGGGCGTGCTTTTCCACACCGACGCAGTTCAGGCGGCGGGGCATATTAAAATAGACGTTAAAGAACAGAATATTGATATGCTTTCACTTTCTGCGCATAAATTCCACGGACCGAAAGGCGCGGGCGTGCTTTACGCCAAAAAGGGCATTAAGCTGTATACTCTTATTGAGGGCGGCGCACAGGAGCGCGGCAAACGCGCGGGTACAGAGAATGTTCCCGCAATAGTGGGTATGGCGGCGGCACTGAAATACGCAACCGAGAATCTTGATAAAAACTTTGAATATGTAAAAGCGCTGCGTGATAAAATAGCCGAGGGACTGTCAAAAATTCCTCATTCAAAAATAAACGGCGATATAAGCAGAGGGCTTGCGGGCACGCTTAATATGTGCTTTGAGGGAATTGAGGGCGAATCGCTCTTGCTGCTGCTTGACGACAGAGGTATTTCCGCCTCGTCAGGCTCCGCCTGCACATCGGGATCGCTTGACCCGAGCCATGTTTTACTGGCGCTGGGGCTGCCGCACGAGGTAGCGCATGGGTCACTCAGAATTTCGCTTTCGGAATACAATACCGAGGCTGAAGCGGAGCATATTATAAAGGAGGTTCCGCAGGTGGTTGAATATTTACGCTCAATGTCGCCTGTTTGGAAGGATTTACAAGAAGGGAAGAAGCAATATGTTATACAGTGAAAAGGTAATGGATCATTTCAGAAACCCGCGCAATCTCGGCACAATTGAAAATGCCGACGCGGTGGGCGAGGTGGGCAACGCGAAATGCGGCGATATAATGAAAATGTATTTGAAGATTGACGACGGCGTTATTACCGATGTTAAGTTCAATACATTCGGCTGCGGCTCGGCTATTGCTACCAGCTCAATGGCAACCGAAATGATAAAGGGCAAGCCCGTAACCGAGGCGTTAAAGCTCTCGAACAAGGCGGTTGTAGAGGCGCTCGACGGCCTGCCGGCGCACAAAATACATTGCTCTGTTTTGGCAGAAGAAGCAGTAAAGGCGGCGCTGTTTGATTATTATAACCGCCACCCCGAGCTTGAAAAGCCCGAGGGATTGCCCGATTGCGCAGAATGCCACAGCGGATGCTGCTCCTGCAGCTGATTCTAATGCTCTAACCCCCCTTTTAAAAAGGGGGTTTTTGTGTAAAAGGCGTTAGAAAAATACTTGACAAGAGGGCACTTTTGCATTATTATTAATTGAGGCAAATATTGACTTGGAGGTTGACCTTTTATGTCCATTCTTATAACAGGCGGAGCGGGCTTCATCGGCAGTCATACCTGCGTTGAAATGCTTAACTCCGGATATGATGTTGTCGTTGTGGATAATCTTGACAACAGCAGCAGCGAATCCCTTGATCGCGTTGAAAAAATAACGGGTAAAAAAGTAAAATTCTATAAGGAAGATGTTCGCAACAGGGAAGCCCTCCGTAAAATTTTTACCGAGAACAGCATTGAGGCGGTCATCCATTTTGCCGGTCTCAAGGCGGTCGGTGAATCAGTGCGTGAGCCGATAATGTATTACGATAATAACCTTATAAACACCTTGGTTTTGCTTGAGACCATGAACGAGTTCGGCGTTAAGAAGATCGTGTTTTCTTCCTCCGCCACGGTTTACGGTGTTGCAACCGAAATGCCGCTTGTTGAAGGAATGCCTCTCGGCGCCATTAACCCCTACGGCAGAACAAAGCTCTTTATCGAGCATATTCTTACCGACCTTTACGCGGCTGATAAGGACTGGTGCGTTGCGCTTCTGCGTTACTTCAATCCTATCGGCGCTCACAAGAGCGGACTTATCGGCGAGGATCCCAAAGGAATTCCGAACAATCTTATGCCTTATATTTCGCAGGTTGCCGTCGGTAAGCTTGATAAGCTTCATGTTTTCGGAAATGATTATAAAACGGTTGACGGCACAGGCGTGCGTGATTATATCCATGTTGTGGATCTGGCGCTCGGTCATGTCAAGGCAATCGAATGGGTGCTTAAAAACACCGGCTGCGAGCCGTTTAACCTCGGCACCGGCAACGGCACAAGCGTTTTGCAGCTGCGTGACGCATTTGTAAAGGCTACGGGTGTGGATGTACCGTATGTTATAGATCCGCGCCGCCCCGGCGATCCCGACGAGGTTTATGCGAATGCCGATAAGGCGAAAAAGGTGCTTGGCTGGACTGCTAAATACGGCATTGAGGAAATGTGCGAGGACACCTGGCGTTGGCAGAAAAATAACCCCAACGGCTTTGAAAAATAAAATTGAGGGACGGTTATCCGTCCCCTTATATCCGCCTGTGGCGCAGCTGGATAACGCAGCAGATTCCGATTCTGAAGAACGGGGGTTCGAATCCCTTCGGGCGGGCCAGACCTGTGCGACTATAAAGCACAAAAGCCCAAAACCCTTGAGAAATCGAGGGTTTTTCGCTGTTTTAGGAGCAAATTTCAAAAGATAATTTTAAGGCATAAAACCCTATAGAATGTTCGACTAAAAGGACTTGAACCGAGGAAGCGTATATTTCTCAAAATCAGACCTCATTTTTTATATGAGAATTTATTGCTGACTTACCACACGGACTCGAACTAAAGTTATATATTATATATAGACCGTAATTTCTTTTGTTCCTATAAAAACAAAAAATCAAACGCTTGCCATAAAAACGGCGGCGTTTGAATTTTTATTTTTAAAATACCTTGACTTTTAAGGTATTTTTAGTTATTATATACATTAAGGAGATGAGGATATGTCTATCGCAAGCGATATTATAAGGGAACACACCGACACGATAATTTTATCGGCGCTGCTGCTGCGCGACAGCTACGGCTACGAAATAAATAAAAAAATAAAATCGGCGTCGGGCGGCAGGTACGAGCTTAACGAGGCGACGCTGTATACTGCGTTCAAGCGCCTTGAAGACGGCGGCTGTATAAACTCCTACTGGGGTGCCGAGGGCACGGGTGCCCGCAGAAAATACTACCACATAACCCCCACCGGCATAGATAAATGCCGTTCACTTATTGCGGAATGGGAAACGGCGAAAAAGATTATTGACGAGCTTATTGAAACGGAGGAAAATAAAAATGAATGAAAAACTGCGCGAACACATAGAGGAGCTTTTTAAAAACGCTCCGCAAACCCGCCAGGCGGTGGAAATAAAGGAGGAAATACTGCAAAACACCATTGACCGCTACAACGATTTAAAGGCGGAGGGCAAGAGTGACGAGGCGGCTTATAATATAGCCATTGCCGGAATAGGGGACGTTGACCACCTGATTGACAGCATTATAGCCCCGGTAGCGTCATCGGGCTACTCACGCGAGGAAATACGGAAAAATCAAAATAAGCGCACGCTGCTTTTAGCGGTTGCTGTGGCGCTTTACATACTTTGCGTTGTGCCGGTTATAATTTGCGATGAAATAGGCGTAAACGAGGTTTTCGGCATTGTTTCAATGTTTGTTATAGCGGCGGTTGCCACGGCGCTTATTATTTACCGCAGCGGGATGAGGCTTGAATATATGCCGACCGACGACACGGTGGTTGAGGATTTCAAAAAATGGAACCGCGAAAAAAACGAGGACCGCTCGCTTATGGGGGCTGTAAACGGCGCTGTTTGGGCGCTTACCTTAACGGCGTATTTTGTTATAAGCTTTTTAACCGGGGCTTGGTATATAAGCTGGCTTATTTTCATAATCGGCGGCGCGGTCTCCAATATAGTAAGAGCGGTTTTCGATTTAAAGAGATGAGGTGCGCATAATGAAACGAAACGCAATTGCAAGAATAATAATATGGTCGCTGGTAGCTGTTTTACTTACTTCCTTGCTGGTAGTCGGTATTAGCTCCTCCCCCTCCTCGTTTTTTACTGGAGACTGGTCGTTCGGCATTATCGGAGAAACATATAAAAATTCCGCCCTTTACAATGTGGGCGGCGGAACGGTGACCGATGAATTTCAGAGCATTAAGGTGAACTGGACAAACGGAAAAATAAACATAGAAGCATACGACGGCGAGGATACCGTTATAAGTGAAACCGAGGTTGCGGAAAAAGAGAATAAACTCCGCTGGCGCGTGGAGGACGGTGTTTTAAAAATTCAGCAAATGGCGGCAGGTATGCGATTTGGGTTGAAACAAACTCCGAAAAAAACGCTTACGGTTAAAATTCCGTCAAACGTGGCGGAAGGACTAAAAGCCGTCACGTCCGATTCGGTATCGGCTGAGGTGACTATTACCGGCATTTCGGCGAGCGATAAAATAGAAATTGACACCGTAAGCGGCGGCGCAAATTTGAAAAATATCAAAACAGAAAAGCTTGATATTGATACGGTAAGCGGCAGTATAAAAGCCGCCGGAGAATTTACAGAGCTTGAAAGCGACAGTGTTTCGGGAGATGTGACCGTAAGCTCCGCCACACCGCTTAAAAAGCTGGATTGCGACAGCACAAGCGGTAATATAAGACTTACAATACCCAAAGACAGCGGCTTCACGCTTAAAGCCGATACCGTAAGCGGTGATATAAGCTGCGGGCTGCCCACTGTTTCCGAAAGCAAAAATCGCCGTGTTTGCGGCGACGGCTCTGCCGATTTTGAAACAGACACGGTAAGCGGCGACCTGATTATAACGTCGGCTGAATAATATTACAGTATACATACACTTTGCAGCAAAAAATAATCCCGCCTCGAATAAGGGGGATTATTTTTTGCTCTGTTTTTCTTTAAATCGCTGTGAAGATCAGCAACTCACTGTCGCCGTCATTATTTGCGGTGTAGGTAAGGTTAAGCCCGGCGTTCATAAGCAATGCGCCCGAATAGGTCTCGCCGGTTTTCTCATTTCGGTAATACCTTTGCGGCTCAAGCCCCCTCAATTTAACTATTGTATGCGGAGCACATTCTCCGCGCATTGTAACCACCGTTACCATAGCGCGGGATTTATCGGGCGATACTATCTCCCAAACCGCACGGTATGGGTTTTCAAAGGGAGATACCAGCCTGTATAAATCGCCGTTTCTTATTAAATCGTAGGTATTGTGGTAAAGCTTTACCTGCTCCTTTATTATTTCGCGGTCGGAATCGGTAAGCTTTAATGGGTCAAGCTCATAGCCGAATGTGCCCCAAAGCGCCACATTACCTTTAGTCTTGTATCCTGTTCTGTCACAGGCAGAAACGTGCGCACCCATGGTGGAGGCGGGGTAGCACATAGATGTACCGAACTGAATATACAGCCGTTCAATCGGGTCGGTGTTATCGCTTGCCCAAATCTGCGGCGAATAGTAAAGCATAGCGGGGTCAAAGCGTCCGCCGCCGCCCGAGCAGTTCTCAAAAAGAATATTCGGGAAGGCTTTGGTCAGCCTATCCATTATTTCGTATGTACCCAAAATAAAGCGGTGGAAAAACTCTTTTTTGCGGTCGGGCGGCAAAAGTGCCGAACCCGCGTCCGAAATATTACGGTTGAAATCCCACTTTAAATAGTCAATTTTGTTCTTTGAAAGCACATCATACATCTGCTGCCAGATATTCTCGCGCACATCCTCGCGTGAAAAATCCAGGACATACTGATTCCTGCCAAGCATTGGTACTCTGTTATCAACATGAACATGCCAATCGGGGTGTGCGCGGAACAAATCGGAATCGGGCGAAATCATTTCAGGCTCGTACCAAATGCCGAATTTCAGCCCCTCGGCGTTTACTCGCTCTATTAGGGAGGAAAGCCCGCCTTTAAGCTTTTCCTCGTTTACATACCAATCTCCGAGGGATGATTTATCATCGTTGCGCCTGCCGAACCAACCGTCGTCCATAACCAGCATTTCAATGCCGAGCTTTTTAGCCTCTTTCGCAAAATTCACAAGCTTTTCATCGTTAAAGTCAAAAAATGCCGCTTCCCAACTGTTTATAAGCAGCGGGCGCTTTTCGGTTTTATATTTGCCGCGTATAAGGTTATTATTGTAAAAACGGTGAAAAATGCGGCTCATTTCGCCTATGCCGTTTTCGGTGTATACCATAACCGCCTCGGGTGTATCAAAGCATTCGCCCTTTTGCAGCCTCCAGCCGAAATCAGTCGGGTTAATACCCATAATAAAGCGGGAGGTATAATTAAAGTCACATTCGCAAAGTGCAGAAAAATTGCCTGAATAAACAAGGTTAAAGCCGTAAACCTCGCCATTATTCTCATCGGCATTTTTGCCTGCTAAAGCCGCAAAGGGGTTTTGGCAGTGGCTTGATACACCGCGCTTGCTTTCAACCCCCTGAACACCGTGCGCAAGGGCTTTGCGCTCAATATTGCGCTCCTTTGCGTGCCTGCCGTAAAGGGTGATAAGGTCATAATCCATTGAGGGTAGGTTAAGACAGAGACTGAAAATTCTTTCAAGCTCCAATATGCCATCGCCATTGTTTTCGGCGCGCACGCGGCGGGTCATAACCCCGTAATTTTCAAAAACAGTATAATAAAGGGTGATTTTAAGCCCTGTAACGGCGTCCTCGGCGTAAAGCTCTAAGGTTTCCGCCTCATCCTCACTGTTTGCATAGGTTGAGGGCTGACCGGGTATTTCCGGCTTTCCTTTATATATTTTGTGCCCCGTATAGCGAATATCGGTCACGCTGTCACCGTTTGAATTTCTGACGGCAAGTGCCGAAATTCTGAAATCCCCCGCACCGTTTGTACCGTACTCCATTGGTGCGGTATCAGGCGAAAAGCCGTGTTCGCCTATTACGGGGTTTGCAAGGCTGAATGAGGCGTTAGGCGAAACACATTCGCGGTGCGGTACATATGTATCGGGAATTTTTGCTCCGTAATATAAATTAAGTATATAGTTTTCATCGTATATCTTAATAATATAGCTTGAGGTAGCTGTATCAAGCTTAAAGGTTTTGTTTTGGCTGTCGTAAATTATGGGCATTGTCATCTTCCCTTCAAAGTGAGTCTTAAAGATATATTATACTAATATCAGTGAAAAATCAAGCCTTTTTAAAGTTTCCCGCTGTCTTTTAAAAGCTTTAGCTTTAAAACCGCCGCTTGGGTTTTGCGTCGGTAATCTCGCCGGAAAGTATCACTTCAACTGCCTTTTCAAGCGGTATTTTTTCCACACTTAAAAATTCATCGTCATCGGGCTACGCGCTTGACGTGCCAACGGGCATTGCCGACGGCGGCGGGTTTAAGGATTGGTTTATAACCGAATTTTGCCGCCCGGGGTTTACAATCGAATTGGGGCTTGGCAAAAACCCGCTGCCCGCAGCGGACGCTGCGAAAATAAACGAACGGGGTAAAGAAATGCTTATGCTGTTTATTATGATGTGAAAATATGCTGTCGTGTTTAAGGTAACAATGCACAAATAAAAAACTCTCGAATAACTTTCGGCTCCCTCGTCAGAGGGAGCCGAAAGTTATTCGAGACTGAGGGAGAGAAAAGGTAAGGCTTATATATTTTTAAACCTCTTCTCTCCTTCCGTCACGGCTTACGCCGTGCCACCTTCCTCGTCATAGGAAGGCTTATATGCAAAATTCACTTAACACGACAGCATATTTAAAAATCTCAAACGGACAAGTCCTCAACAACAAGCTGACGAACGCCGTTTTCATCAATATTTGAGGGAGTCTTCTTATCCCTTACCGCAAAGAACTTTTCGGCAACCTGTGGGAACAGTGCATAGCTTAATACATCTTCTTCCGATTTGCCTATGCCCTTATCGCGCATTTCCTTTGCGTACTCGGTAAGCTCAGGCTTTAAAAGGTCTGCGGGGCGGCAGGTTATAACCTTATCGTCACCGATAGCCTTTTTGCGAACCTCTTCGTTTACCTTGCCGGGCAGTCTGCCGTATTCGCCGCGCAGAAGTCCTTTTGATTCTTTTGTAATCATCTTGTAGCGCTCGCCCGAAAGCACATTAAGCACAGCCTGTGTGCCTACTATCTGACTGGTGGGCGTTACAAGCGGGGGATAGCCGAAATCCTCTCTTACCCTCGGTACCTCTGCCAAAACGTCATAGTATTTATCCTCGGCGTTGGCTTGCTTGAGCTGAGACAAAAGGTTTGAAAGCATTCCGCCGGGAACCTGATAAATAAGGGTCTTGGTATCAACATTCAGTACCTTCGGGTCAAGTATACCCTCGGCTTTAAGCTTATCGGCAACCTTGCGGAAGTGCGCCGCTATTTCGCTAAGCTTCATAAGGTCAAGCCCGGTATCGCGCGGGGTACCCTGAAGCGTCGCCACAAGCGCCTCGGTAGAGGGCTGCGAAGTACCGTTTGCAAGGGGAGAAAGCGCGGTATCCACAATATCAACGCCCGCCTGCGCAGCCATAAGGTAGGTCATATCGCCGGTACCGGTGGTGTTGTGAGTGTGCAGATGAATCGGAACATTAACATTTTCCTTGAGCTTTTTAACAAGGGAATACGCATTATAGGGGAGCAGAAGGTTAGCCATATCCTTAATGCAGATAACATCCGCACCCATTTTTTCAAGGGTCTTTGCCATTTCAACAAAGTATTCCTCGTTATGAACGGGGCTTACGGTGTAGCTTATGGCAGCCTCGCATATTCCGCCGTATTTTTTACAGCTCTTCATTGCCTGTTCCATATTGCGCGTATCGTTGAGCGCGTCGAAAATACGGATGACATCAATGCCGTTTTCGATCGACTTTTTAACGAACATATCAACCACATCGTCCGCATAGTGCTTGTAGCCGAGCAGGTTCTGCCCGCGCAGAAGCATTTGCAGCTTGGTGTTGGGCATATGCTTTTTAAGGGTGCGAAGCCTCTCCCACGGGTCCTCGTTCAAAAAGCGCATGCAGCTGTCAAATGTAGCGCCGCCCCAGCATTCAAGACTCCAGTATCCCACCGAATCAAGCTGCTCAAGCGCCGGGAGCATATCCTCAATGCGCATACGCGTAGCCGCCTGTGACTGGTGCGCGTCGCGAAGAATGGTATCGGTTATATATAATTTCTTTTCTTCCATTTAAATTTCCTCCGATTAACCGAAAATCGAAATAAGAACGCCCGCCGCAATGGCAGAGCCTATAACGCCCGCAACATTCGGTCCCATGGCGTGCATGAGCAGGAAGTTGGCAGGGTTCTCCTTCTGACCGACCGACTGCGAAACGCGCGCCGCCATAGGAACGGCGGAAACGCCGGCAGAGCCGATAAGCGGATTTATCTTGTTCTTCTTTGTGAACAGGTTCATAAGCTTTGCAAGCAGAACGCCGCCCGCAGTACCGAGTGCGAAAGCCACTATTCCCATGCAGAGTATTTTAATGGTCTGCATATTGAGGAACGCCTTTGCCGTTGCGGTAGCGCCTACTGAGATTCCGAGGAATATTGTTACGATATTCATAAGCTCGTTTTGCGCGGTCTTGCAAAGACGCTCGCAAACGCCTGATTCCTTCCAAAGGTTACCGAGCATTAAGCAGCCAACAAGCGGAGTAGCCGAGGGAACAAGCAGAGCCACAAATATTGTTACCGCAATCGGGAAAATTATTTTTTCCGTTTTGCTTACTCTGCGCAGCGGCTTCATCACTATAGCGCGCTCCTTTTTTGTGGTGAGCAGCTTCATAATGGGCGGCTGAATAACAGGCACCAGCGCCATGTACGAATAAGCGGCGACCGCTATCGGGCCTAAAAGGTTCGGGTAAAGCTTTGAGGTGGTGTAAATGGCGGTAGGACCGTCCGCACCGCCGATAATGCCTATCGAAGCGGCAGCCTCCGCCGGGAAGGCAAGCGCTAAGCAACCGATAAATGTAACGAATATACCAACCTGCGCGGCAGCGCCCAAAAGCAGCGATTTCGGGCTTGCGATAAGCGGCTCAAAGTCGGTCATTGCGCCTATACCTATAAATATAAGGCAGGGGTAAATGCAGGTCTTAACGCCGATATAAAGGAAATCGAGCAAGCCGCCGTTTGACATTATATAACCGTAGCTGTGGTAAAATTCGGAGCTTTTATCCATAAACTGCTTCCAAAGCTCGGTGTGGTACATGGCATTGTCCGCACCGGTAAACGCGGTAAGGTTTGTGAGCAGCATGCCGAAGGCTATGCCTACGAGCAGCAGCGGCTCAAATTGCTTTTTAATGCCGAGGTACAAAAGGAACAGAGAAATAAGAATCATCGCAAGCGAAGTCCAGTTCTCCTTCAAATTGCCGAACAGCATATAAAAGCCTGTTGTTTTGGCAAAATCAATTATTCTATCCATATGTCAATTCTCCCAACCGTTAACCGATAACGCAGAGAACAGCGCCGGTTTCAACCGATGCGCCCTTTGTAACATTAACCGAAAGAATTGTTCCGTCGCAGGGGGACATGATTTCGTTTTCCATCTTCATAGCTTCAAGAATCATAAGCACGTCACCCTTTTTAACAGCGGCGCCGTTTGCAACATTCACGGCTAAAATATTGCCGGGCATCGGGCTTGAAACAGTTTCCTTACCACCCGAAACAGGGGCTGCGGGAGCAGCGGCGGGAGTTGCGGCGGGAGTGGGTGCAGGTGCTGCGGCGGGAGCAGCAGCCGGAGCGGGGGAGGTTTTTACCTCGGAGGCGTCAACAGCCTCAAGAGTTACTTCGTATGCGGTACCGTTTACGGTTACATTGTATTTTTTCATTTTTAACACCTTTTTCTTAAATTTTTTTGAAGGACAAAATTCTGATTGCGGAAATATCGGTTCCCATTTCCTCCGCAAGGGCGGCAGATACCGCCGCAATAATTTCCTGACGGTTTTCTATCGGTGCGGGTGCGGGAGCAACTGCAGGAGCAGAGACCGCTGCGGTCTCCTCCTTTTTACCGGACGACATACATATGGCACCTATAATATAACAGAGAATGATTATGGAAATCAATCCTACGAAAACAACGCCGAGACCCATGCCGACCACATACAGATTATCTACAACATTTGACAAAACAAAGCACCTCCTCCAAGGGTAAAAAGTAGTTTTTAAAATTGATTGTTATAAAAATAACAAATTTAGCCCAATTACACTAATTATATATAATCAGTCAAGCGATTACAATACATATAGAATAAAATTATTTTTTTATTAACTCTATTTTAAAAATCTTAATAAAATCTTAATGCGCGTCGTTGTAACAATCGATTGCCGCGGCAAATAAAATGTTATAGGACAAAATCCTAATTCAAAAAAGGAGAATACCGAAATGGAGAAACAATTCAATACGGCGGATTTTTACGAAAAATGCGGCTGTATGAGCGCGTCTCAAAGAGCCGTTCGGAGAGACAGTGTGAATACCGACTGCGCCAATTCGCTTACCATGGTTTTTATCAATATGCAGCCGTCGGGCGGCGAGGTTTATCCGCTTGAAAAGGCATTCTGCGCGGGAACGCTTTTTCCCGAGCTTGATAAGCCGTTTTTGGGAGGTATGCGCAAATGAATGAAAAAATGAAATTAAGGCGCAGGCTTTATGAGCTGGATTTCGCGATATACGAACTGACCCTTTTTCTCGATTCGCACCCCGAAAGCGAAAAAGCGCTTGAGCTTATGCGCGAGTATCGTGAAAAACGCGCCGCCGTTGCGGACGAATACCGTGAAAAGTTCGGCGATTTAATAATAACCGCCGCCGATGCTCCGGCAGAGGGCAGCTGGAAATGGATAGACGGCCCCTGGCCGTGGGATAACGACTTTACGGAGGGCTGAAATTTATGTGGAGTTATGAGAAAAAACTGCAATATCCCGTTAATATTAAGAATCCAAACCCAAAATACGCTCAAATTATAATGGAGCAGTACGGCGGTCCGGATGGTGAAGCGTCGGCGGCGCTGAGGTATTTGACGCAGCGCTACGGTCAGCCCTATAATGAGGTCAAGGGTATGCTTACCGATATTGGAACCGAGGAACTGGCGCACATGGAAATGATATGCGCCATGGTGCATCAGCTGACAAGAAACCTCACGCCGGAGGAAATCAATGCGAGCGGCTTTGCACCGTATTTTGTAAGTCATACAAACGGTGTGTATCAGGCGGCGGCAAACGGTGTGCCGTGGACGGCGACATATTATCAGTCGAAGGGCGATGTTATAACCGATCTGCACGAGGATCTGGCGGCAGAGCAAAAAGCGCGCGTGACATATGATAATCTGTTGAGGCTCATAGACGATCCGGATATAACAGATCCGCTGAAATTCTTACGCGAACGCGAGGTTGTGCATTACCAGCGATTCGGCGAAGCGCTTCGTCTTACGACCGACAGGCTTGACTGCAAAAACTTTTATGCATTCAACCCCGGCTTTGATAAATAATGTCTACTGAATAATTGCATTAGCAAATGCAATTATATAAAATCGAGTTAAAATCTCGATTTTATGGGTCAAAACCTTTGTTTTGACCGTCAGTATCCATTGATTGTCGCCTGATTTTAAAAAGAATCAAAATGTGATTCTTTTTAAAGTGCAAGGTTTTTGCGCAATTTTGCGAAAAAACCTTGCACTTGAACAATTCAAAAGTTTATACCAACATGCTCGGGTTAAGGTACTTTTGAATTGTTCAGCAGGCATTAAATAAACAATTGAGCAATAAAAAAGACGGCTCACCGAAGCCTGGCATACTTCGGTGGGCCGTCCTTTTTAGAGATACTTAAAGCGGATCAGTTGCCGCATTCAATGCTTATTCGGTTGAAAATTTCAAGAATGTCGTCAACCGAAGCGTTTTTCTTATCAAAGCCGGATTTATCGAGTATTATATGCCCTTTATCCATCATTAAAAGCCGTGAACCGTACTCGACCGCATAGCGCAGATTATGAGTTACCATTATGGCGGTGAGATTTTTTTCCTTTACGACCTTGTCGGTAAGCTCCATTATAATTTCGGCGGTTTTAGGGTCGAGCGCCGCGGTGTGTTCATCCAAAATCAGAAAATCTATCGGGGTCATGGTAGCCATAAGCAGCGATACCGCCTGTCGCTGACCTCCCGAAAGCGACCCCATTTTAACATGCAGTTTATCCTCAAGCCCCAGTCCTAAAGACGCTAACTGCTCTCTGTAATTATCAAAACGCTTTTTATTAAGCGCAAACGAGAGCCCGAAGGGCTTGCCTTTATTGTCGGCAAGCGACATATTTTCAAGTATCGTCATATTGGGGCAGTTTCCCATAGCCGGGTTTTGATAGACCCTGCCTATATGCGAGTAGCGTTCAAAATCCTTCCGGCGGTTTATACATTTGCCGTTTATAAGTACCTCTCCGCCGTTCACGGGAATACTTCCGCATATAATATTGAGCATGGAGGTCTTTCCGCTGCCGTTGCTGCCTATGACCGATACAAACTCGCCGTCCTTTACAGTAAGGTTGAAATCGTCAAAAAGGCACATTTCGGTAACAAGTCCGGGGTTATATATTTTGGAAATATGTTTAAGCTCTAACATTCTTTTTCACCGAGCCTTTCTCAAAATTTCCTATAACCAGTATCACCAGGAACAGCACCGCTGTTATAAGCTTCAAGAGGTTTGCGGGGAGACCGAGACTTATTGCAATCTGTATACACGCTTTGTAAATTACGCTGCCCGCCGTCACTGCCGTTGTGCCCTTTACAAAGCTCATTTTTCTGAATAGGGTAGTGCCTATAATTACCGCCGCCAAGCCAAAAACCATTTGTCCCGTTCCCATCATGGCAGAGAAGGAACGCTGCTCGTGGCATACCACCGCACCCGAAAGCGCTACCAATGCGTTTGATATTACAAGACCGATTATTTTGACTCTGCCCATATCCTTTGCGAGTGTGGTTACAAGCGCGCTGTTATCGCCGACCGCACGGAGCAGAAAGCCGTTTTTGGTTTTGAAATACAAATCGAGCAGTATTTTGCAGATGAGCATTATTATAATCGATACTATAAGCTTTCTCATAATAAGCGAAAGCGAGCCGAAAAGCGCCATGGTGGGTGCGGCGGTGAAAATTGTGTCAACGCTTCTTGCAACCGAAAGGTTTGAGCCCGCAATTTGCAGGTTAACTGAGAAAAGCGCCGTCATGGTAATAATTCCCGCAAGAAGGTCGCGAACCTTGAGACGCACATGTATAAAGCCCGTAACAAAGCCTGCCGCAGCGCCGACGGCAAGAGCCGCCAAAAGGGTCAAATACGGGTTTACGCCCTTAACCAGCAGCAGTGCGGTCACGGCAGCTCCCAAAGGGAAGCTGCCGTCCACCGTTAAATCGGGAAAATCAAGTATTTTATAGGTAATATATATGCCGTAGGAAAGCATTGCATATATAAACCCTTGGGTCAATGTGCTTATAATTAAATCAAGCATTTTTTCTCTCCAACAAAGTATTATTTACACTCTATTGCCTTTTCGGCTATATCAGACGGAACGGTAATGCCCATAGCCGAGGTTGCGTCAGAGTTAATATAGGTGCTGTATTCGGTAACGGTCTCATAGGGCATTTCGCTTGCCTTCTTCTCGCCCTTCAAAATTGCCGCGGCTTGCTTGCCCGCCATTTTGCCGAGCTCGATGTAATCAATACCGGCAGAAGCTACGCAGCCCTTTTTGACCTGCTCGATTTCGCTGCCGTATACCGGAATTTTAGCGGCGTTTGTCTTTTCCAGGATAGAGGGTAAAACACCTACAACATTGTTATCGGTAAGGTTTGTAATGCAATCGACCTTTTTGTTTATAAGCGTATCTGCCGCCTGTGTAACAGAAGCCTGATCCGCAACGCCGATATCTACTATTTCAAAGCCGTATTTGCCCGCTTTTTCCTTATATTCCGCTATGGCCGATACCGAGTTCGGTTCGCTTGTAGTGTAGATAATGCCTATTGTCTTGGCATTCGGCTGTAATTTTCTTATAAGCTCCAACTGCGGGTCAACGGGCAGCTTATCCGAAACGCCGGTGATGTTGCCTTCTGTGAGGTTTGCCTGCTTCGGATCGGTAATCGCATTGAATACCACCGGAATGTCCTTATCCTCTGCCGCAGCGTAGCAGGCTGTTGCCGAGGGGGTTGCTATCGCACACATAAGCGCAACATTTTTAGAGGAAAAGTTCTGCGCTATCTGTGTTGCGGTTGAGTCATCAAACGAGGCGTTTTGGTAATCAATTGTAAAATCCTTATTTTCTTCAAGACCTGCCTCTTTAAGACCCTGTAAAAAGCCCTCGCGGCAGTTATCGAGCGAAGCGTGCTCGCCGTACTGACTTATTCCGATAACCGGAATCTTTGTTTCCTTTTTACTTCCGCAGCCTGCAAAGCTGAACATTAAAACGGCGACTGTTAATATAGCAAATATTTTTTTCATGGTGAATTTCTCCCTTAAATTTTAATTTTTATTGTTTTGGCTTTAAGAAAAATTACGCCATCGTTTTGTTAATAATATCATTGCGATTCCTCCCGAGGTAAATAAAAAAGCCTTATCCCATAAAAATATGGGACAAGACTTGTAATCCTGCGGTACCACCCAAGTTGCCGGCTATGCCGACCGCTCATTTCTTACACTTCATTATGTAAGCCGAATTGATAACGGGTACGGTTCCCGTCGACCGCTACTTGCCTGTTGGCTTTCGTGCCGCCCTCATAAGTCCATTCACTTAACATTGCATCACGGTATTTCCACCATCAACCGCTCTCTAAACATGCTCGGAAAAGCTACTCTTCTTAATCGCAGGTTTTTCTTGTTGTTAACAATATATCACCGTGCGGGCGGTTTGTCAAGACTTTTTTTAAAAAAATTAATTTTTTTTACGAGGGGTGGGGAGGGGATTGTGCCGATTCGGCGGAAAGCAAAAAAATAAATCGGCAGCTATACGGTGATAACTGCCGATTTTGGTGGGGACTGGCGGGCTCGAACCGCCGACCTCCTGCGTGTGAAGCAGGCACTCTGACCAGCTGAGCTAAACCCCCGAACACATTACTATTGTATCATATTTCGAAAAAATTTCAATCCCTAATTTTATTTTTTTTAAAAAACTTTAGACAATGCAATCAGGGTACAATGCTTCCCATAGCGGAAAATTTGTCCGATTATATTGTCTATACACAAAAAGCACAGGACTTCCGAAAATAAGGAATGACCTGTGCTTTTGCTTATCGCCGTTTTAAATAAATGACTTTAAATCAGTCGCGGTTTCTGAAATTGCGGCGGTCTCTGCCGTGTCCGCCGTCGCGTCTTGACGGGCGGGGCTGCGGCACGTCGTCCGCATCGGGGTCAACCGTTGCGCCGTTTACTTCAACCAAAGCATCTCTGCGGGAAAGGTTTATTCTGCCTTGGTCGTCAATATCGGTAACCTTAACTATTACCTGATCGCCTACGGCTACAACATCCTCAACCTTTTCAACACGCTTGGTATCAAGCTTTGAAATGTGAACAAGTCCCTCTTTGCCGGGAGCAATCTCAACAAACGCGCCGAAGGTCATAAGGCGGGTTACCTTACCGCTGTAAATAGCGCCCACCTCCGGGTCGTTTGCTATAAGCTCAACAATGGAAATCGCCTGCTTTGCCTTTTCAACATCAAGTCCGGAAACATAAACATGACCGTCCTCTTCAATGGTAATGGTGCAGTCGCACTGTTCCTGAATAGACTGGATAACCTTGCCCTGCTTGCCGATAACATCGCCGATCTTATCGGGGCTGATGGTAGTAGTAAGCATTTTGGGAGCATATTTTGAAAGCTCGGCTCTCGGCTCCGGTATACACTTGAGCATAACCTCGTCAAGTATATAATCGCGTGCCTTGTGGGTTTTTGCAAAAGCCTCTTTAATAATTTCGGGGGTAAGACCGTGAACCTTTAAGTCCATCTGAATGGCGGTTATACCCTTGTGAGTACCTGCCACCTTAAAGTCCATATCGCCGTAGAAATCCTCAAGACCCTGAATATCAACCATGGTCATGAAGTCGCCGTAAACGCCGTTGTCGCCTGTGATAAGTCCGCAGGAAATGCCAGCAACGGGTGCCTTTATCGGAACGCCTGCAGCCATAAGCGCCAGGGTGGAGCCGCAGATTGAGCCCTGTGAGGTTGAGCCGTTGGAGGAAAGAACTTCGGACACCACGCGTATAGCGTAGGGGAACTCCTCAATGCTCGGAATAACCGGAACAAGCGCTTTTTCAGCAAGTGCGCCGTGACCGATTTCACGTCTGCCCGGGCCACGTGACGGCTTTGTTTCGCCTACAGAGTAGGAGGGGAAATTGTAGTGATGAATGTATCTTTTTGATACTTCCTCGTCAAGACCGTCAAGCTTCTGAGCCTCGCTTATCGGGGCTAAGGTAGCAACCGAGAGCACCTGGGTCTGACCGCGGGTGAACATACCCGAGCCGTGAACACGGGGGAGCAGATCAATCTGTGCGTTTAAGGGACGGATCTCGTCAATACCTCTGCCGTCAACACGCTTTTTCTCGTTTTTGAGCCAGTCTCTTACAACATGCTTCTGAACGAGGTACATAATTTCTTCTATCTTACCTTCGCAGCCCTCGAATTTTTCATCAAACTTTTCATGAACGGCGTTGTATATAGGCAGTAAAGCTGCATCGCGTACCGTTTTATCGTCGGTATCAAGCGCTTTTTTTACATCCTCAATGCAGAAATCTTCAATTTCCTTAAATATTTCGGGATCGGGGTCGTTTGACTCAAACTCAAACTTCGGCTTGCCGATTTCCTCAACAATGCCGTTTATAAACTTAACAACCTCTTTGTTAGCCTCGTGACCTGCCATAATGCAGTCGAACATAAGCTCGTCCGATATTTCGTTAGCGCCCGCCTCAATCATTGCAACCAAGTCTTCGGTTGAAGAAACGGTAAGGTTAAGGTCGGATTTTGCGCGCTGTTCAAGGGTGGGGTTAATAACTATTTCACCGTCAATCAAGCCGACGTTTACGCTGGAAATAGGACCTGCCCACGGAATATCCGAAATGGCGATGGCTGCAGAAACGCCTATTGCCGCCGCAACCTCGGGCGAGCAATCGGGGTCGACCGACATAACGGTTGCCACAACCGAGCAGTCGTTACGCATATCCTTCGGGAAGAGCGGACGAATCGGTCGGTCAATGCAGCGGGAAGCGAGTATCGCCTTTTCGCTGGCTCTGCCCTCACGACGTGTGAATGAGCCGGGCAGTCTGCCCACAGAGTACATTTTTTCCTCATAATCAACCGAAAGCGGGAAGAAATCCACGCCCTCGCGCGGCTTTGCGGAAGCCGTAACTGTGCAAAGCACCTTTGTTTCGCCGTAGGTTGCCATAACCGCGGCGTTTGCGAGCTGTGCCATCATACCGGTTTCAAGCTTTAAGGGTCTGCCGGCAAGTGTGGTTTCGTAAACCTTGTAGTTTTCAAACATACTTTTAAAATCTCCTTTTCTTTTTTCGGGAGACTTCCGGTTAGCAATAAATCCGACGTCCGATAAGGCTCAGCCGCCCGATTTACCGCTAAAGCACGAAAATCTCCGCTTTTAATTTACAATAAGGCAGACCGAAGTTTTTATCGGTCTGCCTTTAATGTACGCATTACTTACGGATGCCGAGCCTTTTGATTATAGCACGGTATCTTTCAATATCGTTCTTCTGCAGATAAGCCAACAGGTTTCTTCTGTGACCTACCATTTTAAGAAGACCGCGATAGGAATGACGATCCTTCGGGTGAACCTTTAAGTGAGCATTAAGCTCATTGATTCTGGTGGTAAGCAGAGCAATCTGCACCTCCGGAGAACCGGTATCTCCCTCATGAACGGCATAATCCTTCATGATCTGCTGCTTGAGTTCTTTAGTCATTTTTTTCACTCCTTTAACACATATCCGCAAACCGGGCAAAGGGTCAAAAGTGACTCCCCGAAAAGGGGCGGACGCCCAAAGCTCAGTAGACGGTGAGAGTATTATACCACAGCTTTTCAAAAAAGTAAAGCGAAACTTTTTATAATTCCGAATCCGTGCCGATAAATTCGCGTATCAGTGAATTTTGTGGTATGAGAGAGCTGTTGATAGGGCAGAAGTGATCAATGCTTTCAAGCGTTTTCATAAAATACGGATTATCCGCGCATTGAGCGGTCTCTTCCTTTAAAGCGGAAAGCTCGCTTTTATAAAGGCATGGCTCGTATATATGGAGGGTTTTAATCATTAAATCGGCCCGATTTTTAAAGCAGTAAAGGTATTTTTCTTCGCCTGCGGTAACACCCTTCCAAAGCTTTAAGGTCTCTGCGGGGGATGTGCTGCGGAATATTCTGTCCCGCAAAATTCGCCTCGTCAGCCTTATCTGACGGCTTGTAAGCAATACCTCGCCGTTTTCGTCCTCAATGCTGCGGTTTACGCTTATATACACCTTAAAAAGTCTGTCCTGCGGAATTATTTCGGTCAAAACGGGATTCAAAGCGTGCAGACCCTCGGCTATTACGATGCTGTTGCCCGAAATATCAAGCTCATGCGCGTTTTCGATTCTTATTTTCTTTAAAAAATCAAATTTCGGAAGCGCTGCCTTGCCGGTCATCAGCGCCTCGTTAAAGCATTTGTTTATAAGCGGAATATCAAGCGCGTTTACCGATTCGATATCCCGCGTGCCGTCCGGCAGCAGTGGCAGCGTTTCCTGCGGCAGGTAAAAATCGTCAAGAGATACAACATCGGTTTTAATGCCTTGCTTTGCGAGTGCTTCCCGCAGCATATGCGCTGTTGTGGTCTTCCCCGAGGAGGACGGACCTGCAATAGCGATAACCTTTATGCTTTTATTTTGAGCTATCCTATCAGCCGCCGCGGATATTTCGTTCAGATAGTGCCGCTCGGCGCGCATGACTAATTCCTTTGGGCTTTTTTCCGCAAGATCATTTATTGTCTGCAGGGTACTTTTCATAGAATTTCAGAATACCGTCCTTCCGTTTTTTTATTTCGGAAAACCGACTTATATATTCATATGGATATTTAAAGTTGAAAATGCGTTCAATATTATTTCCGCCCGGTTCTCTCATTTTTGTTACGGCAGACGCGCCGCAGGCAAGAATTGTGTGGGTCTCGTCCATAGTATAAACATTGTAAAGACATTCCGTTCCCGGCTTTGCATAGCCCACATTTTCAAGATTCCCGACGGTTTTGCTCTGCCTGTACATATAGTATGGGTAAATTCCCGCATTTTCAAGCGTTTTTTCCGCAAATTCCACCATTTCGGCAGCCGCCGCGCCCATTTGCGCCTCGGGGAACATCCCCGATGTGTTAAGCGTTGACGAACGCTTCATTGAAAGCGAATGAACGGTAACGCTTTCGGGGCAAAGCGCCAGCACGCGGGATAACGTGTTTTCAAAGCTTAAGGGCGTATCCCCCGGCAAGCCCGCTATAAGGTCGGTATTTATGTTTTTAAAGCCGCATTCCCTTGCAAGTCTGAACGCCGCTTCCGTTTCCTCGGCGGTGTGCTTTCTGCCTATGCGTTTAAGCACCTCGTCATTCATGGTTTGTGGGTTTATGCTGATTCTTGAAGCGCCCATACGTTTTATGACTTCAAGCTTTTCTCTTGTTACGGTGTCGGGTCTGCCTGCCTCTACCGTGTATTCCGCCGCGCTCTGTACGGGGAAATTCTCCGCCACTGCCGACATTATTTCTTCAAGCTGCTTATCGGTTACGGAGGTGGGCGTTCCGCCGCCTATATAAATCGTTTCAAGCCTTAAAGAAAGCTTTTTCGCTATTTCTGCCGTCTGCCTTAATTCCTCGCATAAAAGGGCTATATACTGCGGAATAAGCCTGCGCGCCTGCTCCACCGAGTGCGAAACAAAGGAGCAATAGGCGCACCTTGTCGGGCAAAACGGGATTGAAATATAAAGGCTGTAGGAGCTTTTGCCGGAGAGATCGGTTATTCTTTTCTCCGCCGCAACGGTTTTTTTGCAAAGCTCTGTTTTTGAAGGCTTTACATACAGCGCGTTTTTAAAATACTGCTCTGCTGCAGTCTCCCCCTCTGCCCTGCAAAGCCGCGAAAAAAGCTTGGCTGGGCGAACGCCGGTAAGTATTCCCCACGGCGGTGTATAGCCCGACGCCGCAACAAAGCAATTATAGAGTGCCGCAGCTGTAAGCCGTTCGCACTCTTTCTCATAATTTTCCGCGCTGTTTTCAAGCGTTTTTTCATCGGTATAAGTATTTTCGCCGAGAATAAGCTCCGCCGACAGGCGCGTCACACCGTTTTCGGATGACAGAACGGTCACGGCGGCGCGGTCGGAATTATCCCTGCTTTCGCATATTTCAATTTTTTCAAACGGCAGAAAAATTCTTATCAGCTTTTCAAGCTCGTAGCCGAATGAGTGACCTATTAAACACAGCTTCATTTTTTACCACACAAACATATTGTTTTCTTTTTCGTATCCCACGGTAGTGAAATCACCGTGACCCGGGTAGACCTTGGTTTCCACCGGCAGGGCTATCAGACGTTTAAGCGATTTTTTAAGTGCTTTAAGGCTGCCGCCCGGCATATCGGTTCTGCCCACGGCGCCCGCAAAAAGCGTATCCCCCGAAAAAAGGCTTTCGCCCGAAAGGTAGGAAACGCCGCCCACGGTGTGACCCGGGGTTAAAATAACCTCAAAATCAATATCTCCGACGCTGAATTTTTCGCCGTCGCAAAATGTGCGGTCGGCAGAAAAGGGGGCTATATGCGCATGAAATTTATCCGATAGATTAAGCTCGGTATCTCTAAGGGCGGGTGCGTCAAGCTCGCCTATACCTATTTCTGCGCCGGTTTCGTTTCTTAAGGCTTCCGCTCCGCCTATGTGGTCAAAGTGCGCGTGGGTTATAAGTATCATTCGTGCTTTGCCCTCGTTCGCCTTTAAAAAATCCGCGGTTATTTCGGTTTTAAAGCCGGGGTCTATAACCACCGCCGCCTTATCGGTTGAAATTAGGTAGCAGTTTGTTTTAATCAGTCCTAAGTGTATTGCTCTGATTTCCATTTTTCCTCCATATATCGGTATCAAACAAAATTGTAACGGGTCCGTCGTTTATTAAAGATACCTGCATATCCGCGCCGAAAATTCCCGTTTCAACGCTTTTAATGCCGTTTTTACGCAATTCCTCGCAGTAAAGCAAATACAGCTCATTTGCTTTTGTCGGTTCCATCGCACCTGTGAACGATGGGCGGTTGCCCTTCTTAACATCGGCGCATAAGGTGAACTGGGAAATTACCAGCATTTCGCCGTTTATATCACAGATCGAACGATTCATTTTACCGTTTTCATCACAGAATATTCGCAAGGCTGCTGTTTTTTTTGCGAGCAGCACCGCGTCCTCCGGGGTATCGTTCGTTTCGGCACCGAAAAGCACCATAAGCCCATTACCGCATTTTCCTACGGTTTCGCCGTTTACCGCCACATCTGCGTTTTTAACACGCTGAATTACCGCTTTCATTACTGATTTATCCTTTCTACGCTGAAAACGCCCTGAAGCTTTTCGAGCCGCGCTATAATGCTTTTAAGGTGTTCAACGCTTTCAGCCGAGAGCGACATTATAACCAAGCAGTTGCCGCTCTTTGTTTGTCTCGCGCTTATGCTGTGCACCGGAACGCGCATATTCTGCACCGCGTTCATAACGTCTATTAAAAGTCCTTCGCGGTCAATTGCCGAAATCTGCAGGGTAGATATAAATTTCTCCGACTGGGTACCGTCCCAGTGCGCGGGAATCCAGCGCTCCGGCTCGGGGGAATCGGCAATATTCACAGGCACATTGTTGCAGTCCCGCTTGTGAATCGAAACGCCGTGACCGCGGGTAATAAAACCTATAATATCATCGCCGGGCAGGGGAGTGCAGCACTTTGAAAGCTTTATAAGGCAATTATCGATGCCGTCCACCACAACGCCTTCGGATGATTTGCTGCGCCGTGTTTCGGGTACTGTGACGATCTCCTGCGGCTTCTGTGCGGCAGTGCGCTTGTTGTAATCCTCTTTTATTCGCGGCATTATTTTTGAGAGCAGTATTCCGCCGTAGCCTATTGCGGCGTAGAACTCGTCCGCCCCCGAAAATTTGAGCCGCTTTGCAATGTCATCTATAAACTCCGCACTTTCATTCTCGGGCAGATCTATTCCGTTTCGGCGGAATTCGCGCTCAACATCCAGCTTACCTGCGGCGATGTTTTCGGCGCGTTTTTCCTTTTTGAACCACGAGCGGATTTTTGATTTTGCCTGTGAGGTCACCGCAATATTGAGCCAGTCGCGGCTGGGCCCGTGCCCCGGCTGATTGGTGGTTAAAATTTCAATTACCTCGCCGGTCTTTACCTCGTGATTTATCGGCACTATTTTTCCGTCTGCCTTGGCGCCCACCATTTTAATGCCTACCGCAGAATGTATTGCAAAGGCGAAATCCACTATCGTAGAGCCTACGGGCAGATTTATAACATCGCCTCTCGGAGTAACCGCGAAAACATCCTCCTGCGATAAATCGACCTTTATACTGCGTACAAGGTCTGAAGCGTCTGTGGAAGCCGCCTGCGAATCGAGTATCTGCCTTATCCACTCGAGCCGCCGCTCCATTTTGGCATTATTATCGGTAATGCCCTCCTTATACTTCCAGTGCGCCGCTATACCGAACTCTGCGGTGTGGTGCATCTCGAAGGTGCGTATCTGAATTTCAAACGGTATTCCCGCACGGCTTATGACCGTTGTATGGAGCGACTGGTACATATTGGGCTTCGGCGTTGAAATATAGTCCTTGAATCTGTTGGGTATCGGGCGGAACATATCATGCATGATACCGAGGATATTGTAGCAGTCGGCTACCGTGTCGGTTATTATTCTTATGGCGTAAATATCGTATATTTCATCAAAGTCCTTACCCTGAACATACATTTTGCGGTATATTCCGTAAATTGACTTTATTCTGCCCTGAAACGCCATTTCCACGCCCGGCATTTCTTCATGAAGTCGCTTTTCTATGCGCTGTTTTATTTCCTCCAATATCTGCTCGCGGTGCTGTTTTCTTAACATCAGCAGGTCTTCAATTTCCTTGTAGGCGATGGGATCGAGGTGCTTAAGCGCCAAATCCTCAAGCTCCTCCTTGACGGGTCTGATACCGAGCCTGTGCGCTATCGGCGCATAAATTTCCAGCGTTTCAACCGATTTGTCCCTCTGCTTCTGCGGGGACATCGCATCAATAGTGCGCATATTGTGAAGGCGGTCTGCAAGCTTTATAATTATTACGCGTATATCCTGACCCATCGCAATGAGCATTTTCCTAAGGCTCTCCGCCTGTTGCTGCTCCTTGGTGGTGAAATTCAGTCTGCCTATTTTGGTAACGCCGTCAACCAGCAGCGCAACCTCGTCGCCGAACTCGCGCTTTATGTCATCAATCGTGGCGTCGGTATCCTCCACCACATCGTGCAGGAGAGCCGCGGCTATTGATTCGCTGTCCATTCCGAGGGAAACGATTATAAGCGCTACATTAAAGGGATGGATATAATAGTCCTCGTTTGTCTGCCGCTTCTGACCGTCATGCTTCAGCACGCAGTATTCAAAAGCCTTTTTTATAAGCTTTTGATCGTACTTTCCGCCGAAATCCTGCATTTGTTTATACAGCCTGTCGTAATCTCTTTGCTGTGCCTCGGTCATTTTGCCGTTCCTCCCTCCGAAAGCTTTTTGTATGTAGGCGAATTGCAAAGCTCGTTTCTTTTGCCGGTTGTTTTCAAAACGCCGTCCTTATTTTTTTCAATGAGCCCCAGCTCCGATAAAACCGTAAGCGATATTTCCGACTTGGCATATCCCGGGTCTTTGAGCGATAAATATTTTATCCGTTCGGCGTTCGTACCGAAAGGACCTATCATGCGATATACCGTCCCCGTTTCCTGCCTTGATGGCAATACATCGTTTATATTAAATCGCTTCCCCGATAAGAAAAGCTCCAAATTATCCATTTCTCTGAAAAGCCTTTCATCATCAGTTCCGCTCATGCGAAGCGCCTTTATTCTGACGGATAAATTGTATTCCCCGCCGTAAAAATCGGTTTCAACGGTTACTGCCGCGTCTAAAATATCACCTTCCTTAAAGCAGAAACGCTCGGGTGTTACGCCGAAAAGCAGCGCCTGAAAGGTGTTTTCCGCCTTTGAGAAGAGCAGACGGAGGTGCTTTCCGCCGCCTATGGGGGTGATTCTTATCAGGGTGACGCCGAAAACGCCGAAAACAGGCGTCGGATTTCCCGCACCGAACGGCTCAAGCTGCTTTACCGCGTCTGCCAAATCGAGAGAAAGCGCGGAGGGCTTCAGCCGACAGTCAAGCCTTAATGTCGGGGGAACAAAGGGTATACCTTCGGCGTATTCATTTATCTTTTCCCTGAAGGCGGCGATATTCTCCGTTTTAAGGCTTACGCCCGCCGCCTGCTTGTGCCCGCCGAATTTTGTAAGCAGCGAGGAAGCATATTTTATTGCGTCAAAAACCGCAAAGCCCTCAATGCTGCGGGCAGAACCGGATGATACATCACCGTTTTCGGATATCACGACCGATGGCTTGCCGTAGCGCTCGGTTATCCTTGCCGCCGCTATGCCCACAACGCCCGGGTGCCAGCCTTTACCGCTGACTACTATGACCCTGCGGTGGGCAAGACCTTCTTTTTCTATAATCTCTGCCGCTTTTTCGAAAATTTCATTTTCGGTTTCGCGGCGCTCTGTGTTAAGCTCATCTATTCTTTTCGCAAGCTTGAGCGCTTCGGATTCATTATCTGTAGTGAGGAGCCTGAATGCAATATCGGCATTACCGAGCCTTCCCGCCGCGTTTATTCTCGGCGCTATTCCGAAGGCTATTCGGGAGGCGTTCATATCGCCGCATTTGATTCCCGCAACGCTCATAATTGCCGAAAGCCCCGCAGACGGCGCACTTTTAAGCTTTTTTATTCCATCCTTAACAATGCTGCGGTTTTCGCCCTTCAGCGGCATAATGTCAGCGGTGACGGCAACACTTAAAATATCGGCGTATTCAGACAGCAGCTCCTCCGGCTCTGCGCCCTCGGCTACGCATATCAGCCGAAATACAACCTCCGCACCGCAAATTTCCTTAAACTCAGACGGGCAGTCGGCTCTGTGCGGGTCTACCACAGCGTCCGCAGGCGGCAACACCTCTCCCGGTAAATGGTGATCGGTGACGATTACGCCGATACCGAGCTCTTTAGCTCTTTCGACTTCTCTGATGCAGGAAATTCCGTTATCCACGGTTATGATAAGCCCAACGCCGTCCGCCGCTAATTTTTCCACCGCGGGAATATTCATCCCGTAGCCCTCGTCCATGCGGTCGGGAATATAACAGACGCAGTCACACCCGCGGCCTTTAAGATAGTTATACATAATTGCGGAGGAGCTTACGCCGTCGCAGTCGTAATCACCGAAAACGGCGATTCTCACGCCGTTTTCCGCGGCTTTGTTCAGAATATCCGCAGCCTTGTCGATATCGGCTGACAGAAACGGGTCGGAAAAGCACGGCTCATCCGCTAAAAACTCTTCAAGCTTATCGGGGTCTGTATACCCGCGCGAGGAGGCTATGAGCGCAACAATCGGGTCAACGCCGCACTCCTCGGCAAGCTCTTTTGCGAGCGCCTTGTCAAGCTCTGCGGTAAGCCATTTCTTCATTCCCATTTCCGTCACCTGCCTTTTTTCTCTGTATAACGGTTATTTTACCACCGTTTCGCCTTTTTTTCAACTTTTTTATAAAAAAACTGCCGCAATGATGCGGCAGCCCTGTTTTTCTTAATTATTTATGTGTTTTTATGCGTTTATTCATGAAGATCCGTGCCGATAAAGCCGGTCTCCTTGAAATCCCTCATATTATGGCGAATAATGTAATCTATGTAAGCCGCCGTCATTTTCGCGGTGAGCAGATAGCCCTGCGGATTCATATGACCGCGCAGATAGAAATTCTCCTTAAATTTCTCATCATATTCGGGAGCGTACTCAAACAAATCCAAAACATATGTATTGTCGTATTTTTCGGCAAAGGAATGCAGCAGCTCGCGGTGCTGTATTTTAAGGCTGCGCCAATTATCATCGTCGCTTGATTCGCGCGGCAAGGTCATAAGGAAGAATTTCGCGCGCGGCTGTATTTTTTTGTATTTTTCTATTATCTTTGCATAGTAATAGGCAAAGGTTTCTCTGTTATCTGGATCTTCCGAGTTGATGTCATCGCAGGAGCCCACCCTCTGATGAAGCCCCAAAAGATCATTTACACCCAGCGCCATTATATAGCACTGCGCGGCATATTTCGGATTCCAGTAGCCGTTAGCATCGGCAAAGGTGTCGCAGTATTCCTTTGCGGACATTCCTCCGCGGGATAAATTATAGACCTTACTTCCGCATGCGCGCCCCAGAAACTGTCCCCACGAATACTCGTACATATCGTGCCAGCTGCTGCCGCCCTTTCCGTTATTCGCCTCAAATTCACCGGATGAGAGGCTGTCGCCCACGCAGGCAATCGTGCGGAAAATTGCGGTGTAGCCGCCGTCTTCGGGTATTGTGTCAAGCGGCTTTTCGTTTTCGTTTTCAAAAATGTTTTTAAGCTCCATGAAAACACTTCCTATTTTGTTTTTTTTAGATTATAATATACCGAACCGTAAAAATCAAGACCTATTGAAATATTTTGAATTTTGCGTTATAATACTCACGAAAGGACAGATGTTTATGCCTGACAGACAAAGCTATTCCACCAGGGCGCGCAAATATATTTCCGATTTTCTTGAAGACCGCGGGGAGAATACCGCGAGCGCCGCGGATATTATCAATTATTTAAGAGTGAAGGGCATTTCGGTTGATCCCGCCACTGTTTACCGCTGCCTCAACAGGCTGTGCTCGGAGCGGCTGGTGCTTAAAATAACCGAGGAAAAAACGAAGAAATCGGTTTACAGATTCATAGGAGGAGAACGGAATTGCGATGAGCATATACATATAAAATGCACCCGCTGCGGCAGGGTGATGCACCTTGAATGTTCGTTTATGCAGGATATAAAGGAGCATCTTCTTAAAAGCCACGGCTTTGCTTTGCGGTGCGACGGCAGCGTGCTGTACGGACTCTGCGGGGATTGCAGAGGAAAATAATCATGTGGATACTTTATGCCTCCGGATCGGCGTTTTTTGCGGGAATCACCGCGATACTCGCAAAATGCGGAATACGCCGCAGCGATTCGGACGCGGCTACCGCGGTGCGCACGGTTATAGTGCTGCTTTTTTCGTGGCTTATGGTTTTAATAAACGGCTCCGGCGGGAAAATTACCTCGCTCGGCGGAAAAACATGGGTGTTTCTTATCCTTTCGGGGCTTGCGACGGGCGCCTCATGGCTTTGCTGTTTTAAGGCGCTCAAAACCGGGGATGTGAACCGGGTAGTACCGATAGATAAATCAAGCACGGTTCTGACCGTGCTGTTTTCGTTTGTCTTTTTGGGCGAAAAAATAACGCCGGCAAAATGCGCGGCGGTGGTGCTGCTTGCAATCGGGACATTTCTTATGCTTGAAAAAAAGCAGGAGGATACGGCAAAGCCGCAGGGGAGGGGCTGGCTTTTTTATGCGGTTCTGTCCGCAGTATTTGCCGCACTGACCTCTATCCTTGGAAAGGTAGGAATAACCGGCACGCCGTCGGAGCTGGGCACGGCAATCAGAACCTGTGTTGTGCTTGTAATGGCGTGGGCTGTGCTGTTTATAACCGGGAAGCGGCATACCGTGCGGGAAATACCTAAAAACGAGCTGGGGTTTATATGCCTTTCGGGGCTTGCGACGGGCGCCTCATGGCTGTGCTATTATACCGCTCTGCAGGGCGGACCTGCCGCGGCGGTAGCGCCTATCGATAAATTGAGCATTGCGGTGTCGGTAGTATTTTCATATGTTGTGTTCGGGGAAAAGCTTTCGGCAAAGGCGTTTTTCGGGCTGCTTATTTTTATTCTCGGCACAATGCTTATGCTTCTGTAGGAACGCTTTTCAATAGCTTAATGCGGCTGCGGTAATCGGGCATATACTGCTCTATAAGCTTATAAAACGCCGCGCTGTGATTATGGTGCTTTATATGCGCCAATTCGTGCACCACGACATATTCTATCGCGGGTAGGGGGTACGCCGCAAGCCGCCACGAAAAGCAAATGCCGTTTTTGCCGCTGCAGGAGCCGAAGCGCCTTTTGGCGGATGTTATCTTAACCGACGCGGGCTTAAGCCCCATAACAGCCGAATACCTTTCCGTAAGCATGGGGAATAGGTATTCGGCTTTTTTTCGCAGCTCTTCTTCTCTTTCATCCAAAGCCCGCTCACACTCTGAACGCTTTTGCGCGATTCTGAGCTTTTCATCTATCCAATCGCTGTATTTCAAAACGAATTTTTCGATTTCACGTCCGCTCATTTTAAGCGGTGCTCTTACAAGCAGCGTTGCGCGGTCGGTAATTTCAAGTGCGACCGTTTTGCGCGATGAGCGTTTGATTTCGTATTCCATTACCATCACCGTGCATATTATAACACACACAGTGCCCGAACGGAAGAAAAATCAACGCTGCTTCAGCTCATTTTCTATTATGAGCAGACGGTTGTACTTTGCGACGCGGTCACTGCGGCAGGGCGCTCCTGTTTTGATCTGACCGGCATTAAGCGCAACCGCAAGGTCTGCAACGGTCGTGTCCTCGGTTTCGCCCGAGCGGTGGGAGATTACCGCTGTATAGCCGTTTTTGCGCGCTGCTTCAACCACATCCATAGTTTCGCTCAGTGTTCCGATCTGGTTCGGCTTTACGAGTATCGAATTGCCCGCACCCTCGGCGATTCCTTTTTTAAAGCGCTTGATATTTGTAACAAAAAGATCGTCCCCCACAAGCTGTATGCGCTTGCCGAGGCGTTCGGTAAGATTTTTCCAGCCGTTCCAATCCTCCTCGGCGGCTCCGTCTTCAATGGAGATTATCGGATATTTTTGCGCAAGTCTTTCATAATATCCTATAAGCTCATCCGCCGTCATTTTAACATTTCTTTTCGGAAGCAGATATTCTCCGCCGGAATACCATTCGCTTGAAGCAACATCAAGGGCTATTTTGGTGTTTTCGGCGGTATAGCCCGCCTTTTCTATCGCTGTTGTTATAAGCTCTATCGCTTGCTCGTCCGAATCAAGGTCGGGCGCAAGGCCGCCCTCGTCGCCGACGCCCGTCGATTTGCCCTTTTCCTTTAAAATAGAGCCGAGCGCCTTGTATATCTCGCTGCAGCGGCGCAGTCCCTCTGAAAAGCAGCAAATGTCAAATGGAATTATCATAAACTCCTGAATATCAATGTTGTTCGCCGCGTGCGCCCCGCCGTTTAAAATGTTCATCATCGGTCTCGGCAGCACCTGCGCGTTTATTCCGCCGAGATATCTGTAAAGCGGCATTTTGTAATGTGCCGCGGCAGCCTTCGCTGTTGCCAGCGATACCGCCAATATCGCATTTGCGCCGAGGCGGCTTTTGTTTTCCGTTCCGTCAAGCTCGCACATTGCACGGTCGGCAAGACGCTGGTTGTCTGCGGGATATCCGCGAAGCGCAGGGTAAATCATATCGTTGACAGCCGAAACCGCCTTTAAAACGCCCTTCCCCGAATAACGCGACGCGTCACCGTCACGCATTTCGTGCGCTTCATATGCGCCTGTGGAAGCGCCCGAGGGAGATATTGCAAAGCCACGGCTTCCGTCCTCCAAAATCACCTCGGCACCGACCGTCGGCGTGCTTCTTGAGTCCATAAGCTCAAAGCCTCTTATTTCGGCTATATTGGTTCCTTTCAAATTAAATCACCCGTTTCAAAATTTATATATTGCTATTGTTCCCGCAGGACGCGCGTTTATTTGTAAAAAAAACAGTATAATACTTGAAAAACCGGCGGCGGTGTGATAAAATTTGCTTAAGCTGAATAAAGTAGGCTTTTCTGATTTTAACAGGAGGTAATTTATATGGATTTTATCGATGATGCCGTAACAAAAGCAAAGGAAGCCTTTGATGTTGCCTGCAAAAAAACCAACGAGGTCGTAACAACGCAAAAGCAAAAGTTTGATATTGCTTCGCTTGAAGCCAAGCGTACAAAGGATTTTGAAGCGCTGGGCAGATTTTATTATTCGGAGCTTAAGGATAACGAAATCGAAAACGAAGAGGCGGCGCGTCTGGTCGCTGCGATTGATGAGAAAAACGCAAAAATCGACGAATTGCGCAGGGAGATTAACAATACAAAGAATAAGCGCGTTTGCCCGAAATGCGGCGCTTCTATTGATAAATGCTCGGTTTATTGCAATTTCTGCGGTGAAAAGCTGGTTTTTGAAAGCGCTGCCGAACCCGATACCGAAGAAAAACCAGAGAAAGAATAAGCCGGGATATGTCAGAATATAAAAAAATCGGCATAATTGTTGCCGATGAAGATGAATTCAAGCCCCTTGCCGACCTTGTGACAAGGGGCAAATTTTCGGAAAGTGAATTTCTGAAAAGGCGAATACTGCGGTTTAAATCGGGATCTGCGGATATTTATGCCATGCGTTGCGGAGTAGGTAAGGTTAACGCCGCAGCCGCAGCCGCGCATTTGGCAGATGAAGGCTGCGAGATAATGCTCAATTACGGTCTTTCGGGCGGAATAAGCCGTGTTCGCAGGGGAGATATCTGCGTGTGCACACGCTTTTTGGAGCACGATTTTGATTTAAGCGGAATCGGCTACCGCCTTTGTGAAAAGCCGGGACAGACCTATATTTACGAAGCTGATGAGCAGCTGAACGGTATGATCCTCTCACTTTTACCGGGAGCGGTTACCGGCACCGCAGTGACGGGCGACTGCTTTGTGAACGACGGGGAACTCCGTGAAAAGCTTAAGACCGAGTTTGATGCCGTCTGCTGTGATATGGAAACAGCTGCCGTTGCATATGTCTGCTCATTCGCGGGAATTCCGTTTGCCTCTGTCCGCAGAATATCGGATGACGCGGGGGCGGACGCGCTGACAAGCTACCGCGAGATGAACAACTCCGGCGAAACCGTGCTTTCCGATTTTATTCTTGAATGCGCGCGCGCCGCAGCAAGGCTTTGACCGCGGCGGATAATGCGCGCCGTACCCAGCAATACGGCACGGCGGTGCTGCTTGTGTCCGCAGTGCTTGTAAAGCTTATAGGCGCGCTTTTTAAAATTCCGCTGTCGTCGGCGCATTGCCTTGGAGACGAGGGCTTCGGCTATTTTTCCTCAGCATACGATCTGTTTTCACCGATTTATTCTCTTGCAATGGCAGGGTTGCCCGTGGCGGCGGCAAAAACGGTTTCGGAGCATATTGCGAAGGGAAGATACCGTGACGCACGTGCGTCATACAGGCTGATAAAACGGGTATTTGCGGTGTCCGGTGTAATCGGCACGGCGCTTTTCGCGGCGCTCGTCATCCCGTTTGTGAGACTGACCGACGCAACCGGAAACACCGCACCGGTGATTTTTTGCGTAGCGCCTGCGGTGCTCTTTTCCTGCCTTTTATCGGCAGAGCGCGGGTATTATGAGGGACTTAATAATATGTATCCCACCGCCGTTTCAGAGCTTACAGAGGCACTTTGCAAGCTTTTTTTGGGTCTCGGCGCGGCATTTTTAACTGTAAGGCTGACCGGCAGCGCGGTTTTAGGGGCTGCGGCGGCTATGGCGGGCATAACCGCAGGAACGCTTTTCGCGGCGCTTTATGTGCGCGTATACGCTAAATTGAAGGGCGACGGCATAACAGAGGCAATGCTCCGTACCGCACCCGAGCCGCAAAGCTCCGCGCGGGCCTTCAGAAAAATTCTTGTTGTGACCTTGCCGATAGCGCTGACCTCGCTGACGCTCAATATTCCTTCTATGATAGACGCATTTACGGTAAAAAGCGGTCTTGAAGGTCTTATAAACGGCGGGACGGATCTGCGCGCATATTATGCCGACGCATTTTCGGGGGAGGAGCTTCCCGAGCTTTCGGTTTTTCCTGTTTTGCTTTACGGGATACGCGGCAAGGCGTATACGGTTTTCAATCTTGTTCCGGCAATCACATCGGTAATCGGCATTGGGGCTGTTCCTGCGGTGACCGCCGCAGCCGCCTCCTCAAACGGCGAGGAGCTTAAAAAGGGGATAAATACCGCACTCAAGGCTGCGGCAATAATATCTATTCCCGCAGCGTGCGGCTTTATGGCGATAGGCGGCGGAATAACCGGCCTTTTATATGATACGCAGGCGTCTGCGGCGATAGGCGGAAGGCTGCTTACGGTTTACGGCTTTGCCGCACTCTTTGCGGGCTTTTTGGCACCGCTCGGCGGTATATTGCAGGCGCTCGGCAGGCAGAATGCGGTGCTCTTCAACACCGCGGTCGGAACGGCAGTAAAGCTTGCTGTCAATATAGCGGCAGTCTCGGCTCCGCAAATAAATGTAAACGGCGCATCCCTCGGCACTGCCGCCTGCTTTTTTGTTATTTTTGTGCTTGATATTATATCGCTCATAAGGGCGGCGGGCCCTGTGATAAATGTTTCCGGTGTATTTATAAAGCCGCTTTTATCGGCGGCGCTTTGCGGGATATGCGCGCGGCTTGTAATGACCGCAGGCAGCTCGCGCGGCATGACCTTGATTGCCGTTTTTTGCGCGGGAGCTGTGTATTTTGCGGCGCTCACAGTCCTGAAAACGCTTGACGAAAGCGATTTTCCCGAATCGGATAAAGGAAAAAGACTGGCTGAATTTTGTAGAAAACATAGAATTATTCGTTGAAAACAGGCTTTTAAAAAGATGATTTTATGTTTTTTTACAGAAAAATCAAAATTTTGCCGAAAACAGATTGATTTTTTTCTGAAAGTATGGTAAAAATATATAGTACAAGCTTTTCGTTTGTATCATTCGGATTTCAAACGAGAAATCGTTGAAAAATTTTATTGGAGGTTCTTAAAATGAACAAAACAGAATTGGTAGTATCAATTGCCGAGAAGGCAGCTATTTCAAAGAAGGATGCCGAAAAAGCACTTTCCGCTTTTCTTGACACCGTTGTTGACGAGCTCAAAAAGGGTGAGAAGGTTCAGCTGGTAGGCTTCGGCACATTTGAGGTACGCGAGCGCGCAGCAAGAACCGGTATCAATCCGCGCACCAAGCAGACCATTGAAATTTCCGCTTCCAAGAACCCGGTATTCAAGGCAGGCAAGGCTCTTAAGGATTCTATTTCAAAATAATTTAATACTTAAAACCGGAGCTGTTGCGTTAAGGACAATCGGCACAAATATGCCTCCCTCGTCAGAGGAAGCCTGAAGTTTTCAGGGGTGTTTTGTGCTTTTCCTTGACCCGACAGCTTTGTTGTTTTCCAGAGGCTTTATATGAGACTTGATAAATATTTAAAGGTATCGCGGATAATCAAAAGGCGCACCGTTGCAAACGAAGCATGCGACGCAGGCAGGGTTTCGGTCAACGGCAAGCCCGCGCGCGCGTCGTATGACGTTAAGGTTGGGGATATTTTGGAAATATCCTTCGGGGCAAGGCTTTTTAAGGCAGAGGTCACCTCGGTTGCGGAAACCGTCAGAAAGGACGATGCCGCAGGGCTTTACCGCGTTATGGAGTAATAAGCCGCCGCCGTTCCCAATATATTTTATTGAGGGGTGTTTACGGTGGAAGAGGTTATTCGCAGCAATCACAATATAATAATCGAAGACAGAAAAAAGCTCACGCTTTCGGGTGTAAAGGATGTTATTTCGTTTGACGATGAAACGCTGCTGCTCGAAACGGCGCTCGGCAGACTGACCGTAAAGGGCGCAGGGCTTCACATAGTGAATTTCGATACCGCAAGCGGCGATCTGTTTGCCGAGGGAAAAATTTATGCCGCGGTGTATACCTCCGAAGAGCGGAGCGGCGGATTTTTCTCCCGCGTTTTCAGGTGAGCTATGTGGGAAATTAATAATGCTTCGCAGCTTATCGCCTTTTTGACATCGTTGGCGGTCGGCTGCGTTTTTTGCCTTATTTACGATATTTTCCGCGCGATCCGCAAAAGCTTTAACCGAACTCGGTACGCAGTGTTTTTTGAGGATATTTTGTATTCGCTTATCTGCGGCGTTATCGGCTTCCTGTTTTTGCTTGCCGCGGCGGGCGGGGAAATACGCGCCTTCGCGCTTGTCGGCATGGGCGTCGGCTTTTTTATATGCCGCTTTACCTTATCACGCCTTTTTTTGCCGATATTGCTTTTTATAATACGCGTTTTCAAAACGATATTCGGTAAATTTTCGCGCCTTTCGGCGGCTGCCTGCGCGAAAATTTGCTCCGTATCGGATAAATGCGGGTCAAAAATCAGCAAATTTTTAAAATTCATCGCAAATACTTTAAAAAAAGGCTTGAAAAAGAAGTAAGGTTTGTTGTATACTTGATTATATATTAAATCGTTTGGAGCGCTGAAATTATGAAAAAGAAAAAGCGCGGGAATAAGAGTATTATCCTGCGGATTATGATTCTCGGCGTATGCGCTTATATGGTGTTTACCTTTGCGGGGCTGTGGAAGACCTGGAACGACAGCACAAAGCAGCTAAACGAACTTAAAGCGCAGTATTCCGCCGAAAAAAATGATATTGAGGAGCTCAAGGCATTGCTTGAGGACGGCTCCAAAACCAAGATCATAGAAAAGGCTGCGCGCGAGCGCTTGGGATATGTTTATCCGGACGAGCAGATATTTATAGACATATCGGGAAACTGAAATTTTTTGAGGAGGACTTTTGGCTTTTATGCAGCTGACTATCGGACAAATTGTTGAGGGAAAAATAACCGGAATCACAAACTTCGGCGTTTTTGCGGATCTCGGAGAGGGCAAAACCGGCATGGTACATATCTCGGAGGTTGCGCGCACCTATGTTAACGATATCAAGGAATTCGTTAAAACAGGCGATGTCGTTAAAATGAAGGTTTTGAATATTGGGGAGGACGGAAAGGTTTCTCTAAGCATTAAAAGAGCACTTGAGCCTGAAAGAACAAACGAACCCAGAGAACGCAGGGAAAGGCGCAGCTCCGCTGCCCCGAAAATCGACGGCTCGTATACCTGGACTCCGAAAAAAACAGAGCCGCAGAGCTTTGAAGAAATGATGAACCGCTTCAAGCAGACAAGTGATGAAAAATTTTCCGATTTAAAACGCAAAAACCCCGAGGCAAGGCGGACAAAGCGCGGCGCGGGTAAATAATTTATGGATAATATAAAGCTTATTGCACCCTGTCTTTTCGGAGTGGAAAGCATAGCGGCGGATGAATTCCGCCGTATGGGCTTTGAAAGCGTCACCGCCGAAAACGGCAGGGTAAAGCTTTCAGGCGGTATTAATATGCTTGCGCGCGCAAACATTTGCTCACGATATGCAGAGAGAATTATGATAGATGTGGGCGAATTCAGGGCCGCGACCTTCACAGAGCTTTTTGACGGCGTTAAGTCGCTGCCGTGGGAGGATTACATCGGAAAATACGACGCGTTTCCCGTAAACGGCAGGAGTATTGATTCCGCACTCTTCAGCATACCGGACTGCCAGTCGATAGTTAAAAAGGCTATTGTCGAAAGACTCAAGCAGAAATATCATATATCGCATTTTGAGGAGACCGGCGCGGAATACCGCGTTCGTTTCTTTATTTATAAGAATGTCGCTTCGCTTATGATTGATACCTCGGGCGAGGGACTGCATAAGCGCGGCTACAGAAGAAAATCGAATGACGCACCGCTCAAGGAAACGCTGGGCGCCGCAATGTGCGATCTTGCGAGGATATACCCCGATACGCTTATGTTCGACCCGTTCTGCGGCAGCGGAACGCTGCTTATTGAAGCGGCATTGAAGGCTACGAACACAGCCCCCGGACTCAGGCGCTTCTTTTCTGCAGAGCGCTTCGGGTTTATTCCCGATAGTATCTGGCGCGAGGAAAGAATGCGCGCGCAGGATCTTATTGTACATAATATAGAGTTCAGGGCGCAGGGGTTTGATACCGACCCGAACGCCGTAGCGCTTACAAACGAAAACGCCGAAAAAGCGGGCATGAAAAAGTATGTTAAGGCATCTGTCGGCGATGTCCGCGATTTTACCGTACCCGATGAAAGGTGCTTGGTTATTACCAACCCGCCCTACGGCGAAAGACTGCTTGATGTTAAGGCGGCAGAGGAATTATATACCGTGATGGGTCAGCGCTTTAAGGAAGGCTGCGGCAGAAAGTATTATATAATAAGCCCGCACGATGAATTTGAGCGTTTCTTCGGCAGAGAAGCGGATAAACGCCGTAAGCTGTATAACGGAATGATAAAATGCCAGTTGTTTATGTATTTTAAAAACAGGGAGCGTTAAATTGTGAGTAAGAAAAAAATCGATATTGTTGAGGGAATCAAAAGCAAAAAAGGCTTAATAGGTGAGTTTAAGGAGTTTATTTCGCGCGGAAACGTTATAGACCTTGCGGTCGGTGTTGTAATGGGCAGCGCGTTCACCGCAATCGTCACTTCACTCGTGAATGATATGATAACCCCGCTTATAGGTCTTATTATGGGCGGTATTGATTTTTCGGATCTTAAGGTCATAATTCCGTCGGCAATTGAAGGCGTTAAGGATGCGGAAATATGCTACGGTAAGTTTATACAGGCGGTTATTAATTTCCTTATAGTTTCGCTTGTTATATTCTTTGTTATTAAGGCGATGAACAGCCTTAAGCGCAAAAAGGAAGAGGTTAAGGAAGAGGAAAAGCCCGCAGAGCCGAGCGAAGAGGTATTGCTGCTTCGTGAGATTAGGGATTCTCTTAAAAAATAAGTGTTGACAACAGCGAAAACAGGTATATAATATAAGTATAATCTTCAGGGCGGGGTGAAATTCCCCACCGGCGGTAAAGCCCGCGAGCCTTTTTGGCTGATCAGGTGAAATTCCTGAGCCGACGGTACAGTCCGGATGAAAGAAGAAATGTAGTATATGCATTTTTGCGCCCGCGTTTTAAACGCGGGTTTTTCTTTTCCCCTGAAAAGAAAGGAAATGATATTATGGAAAAAAAGCAATGGTTAAGAGGTATCGCCGTGAGCGGCATAATGGGAGCGCTGGGCTTTGCGCTCATGCTGCTTGAATTTCCACTGCCGTTTATTATTCCGCCGTTTATCAAGCTGGATTTCTCCGAAATACCCGCAATTATAACGGCATACGCCTTCGGCCCGCAGTACGGAATTTTAGTCTGCCTGATTAAAAACCTGGCGCATCTGCCGTTTACCGGCTCTGCAGGCGTAGGAGAGCTTTCCAACTTTATTTTGGGCGCGGTGTTTGTGGGCGTTGCTGGACTTTTTTACAGGCGAAAAAAAACACGGAAAAGCGCATTTTTCGGGGCGGCTGTCGGTGCGCTTGCAATGGCGGCAATAAGTGTTGTTACTAATTATTTTGTGGTCTATCCCGCATATGTTGTGCTTTACAATATGCCGATGAACGCCATTATCGGGATGTATAAGGCAATCCTGCCTGCGTCCGATACGCTTATCAAATCGCTGCTGATCTTCAACCTGCCGTTTACCTTTGTTAAGGGCATGATAGACACTGCCGTTTGCTTCGCGGTGTATAAGCGCATATCGCCGATTATTAAAAAATAATACGGAATAATTAATTGAAATCGGCCTGTCGCCGTAGGTATAATCTACAGCGGCAGGCCGATTTTATATAATTATGACAGAGTATGTAATAATCCCTCAGCCGCCTCGGTCGGTGCTTCTGCTTCGCAGAGGTGTCCGCCGGCCACCCGCAGCCTAAATACCGGGAGCCGTTGGTCTGCGTAAGCCTCTGCCTCCCCTGTGCAAGGGGAGGTGGCAGCCGTATGGCTGACGGAAGGGTTGTTACAAGCTAAAGTTAATTAGAAATCAATATCATATGCTGAAGGCGCATTTCGCATATCTTATCTACCGTCTAAAATCTAATATATATTCCTGTTTTCATTCTTTGTGAAAATAAAAATTTCCTCAACGCAGCAATGCGGAATGCAGCACAGATTGTTTGGCTTGACTGTGCTTATCGGTCGATTATGCTTTAATCTGTCGAGCATGCTGCTTTACAGAGAAATGATAATATGCGGCGGTAACGCTGCAAAAACAAATTTTTGGGTTTAGTGACAGACCGAATAATTATATGCCGAAAAAATCCCGCCGCGAATTATGTGACGGGATTTTTCGTATATTGATTGTTTATTTCGCTTTTACCTCGTCGGTTTTGTAGATGAACTTGACGCTGCCGTCTGTACCGTCTGCAATTCCGGCGAAGGATTTATAATTCTTGGAAACATCAACAGTTGCCTTTACTCTGTCTACAAGGTTCTGCAGATCGTCGCCCGCAAGACCCGTTAACTTGCTTATGCCCTTATCGTTAAGCTCTTTTATTCCGTCGGCTAACTGCTTTGAGCCGTCAGCGAGCTTTTCTTCGCCGGGTACTAACTGCGAAGCGCCCGCTTTAAGCTCTGCCGCGCCGTCTTTCAGCTGCTTGGCGCCTGCGTTTACCTTGGTGCTGCCGTCGGCTGCCTCTTTAACGCCTGCGGTGTAGTCAAGCACGCCCTGATAGAAGGTATTGTAGCTGTCAAGCGAGGCGACAGCCGTATCAATTGAGGTTTTAACAGTAGCGGTTACAGTAGGTGTGGCAAGTGTGGTGTAAAGCGCGGTAATCTTGGTTGCTGCGTTTTTATCGGCTGCAGCCGCCTGTAATGCCGCCTGACCCGCTTGCGCTGCCGTTATAAGCTCGGTTGCTTTTCCGCTTTGCAAAATCTGAACGGGCGTAGCCTTACCGCCGCTTTGCTGGCTTAATGCATTGCAAACCTTGGCTATAAGCGCTGCGGTTTCTTCGCCTTTGCTTGCTTTAAGCATATTGTAAACGGTTTCGTCCGCTTCTACGGTTTTGGATATTGTTTCAACCGTTACCGCGGGGGTGAGCAGGTCGTTTATTTCTTTCATTGCCGCCTCCCTGGTCTTGCCATTGCTTAAGCGGTCGAAAAGCATTACCTTAACAGGGGTGTAATATTCTGTGGGAACCTTTGCCTTTTCAAGCTCTGCGTCAACTGCCGTTTCGGCGGTTTTAAGCACCTCGGCTTTTTTAGCGGCGCTTAAATATTTCATTGGGTCTTTGGTTAATCCGTTTAATACTGTCTTGTAGTTATCTGTCGTGAGTGCTTCAAAGCCCTCTATGCCGCCCTCGTTCAATTGCTTTGTAACAGTTGCAAGCAGGGTATCAAATACCTGTTTGGCGCCTGCGGTTAAATCGCTGTTGTTTGAAACCAAGGTGTTAAGACCTGCGTTAAGCGCTGCAGCACCGCTTGAAAGTTCTGCTGTGCCTGCTGATAATTTATCAATACCCGCAACCAGCTCTTTGGATTTTGAAAGCAGGGTGGTAAGCCCGTTATACAGCTCCGATGAGCCGTTAATAAGCTTTGTCATACCGCTTGTAAGCTCATTTAACTGTGCCTGTAAATCATCGGCGGAGTTAAGCTTTGAAGTATCAAATTCATTAAAGAGGCTGTTTGTCGCAAGGGTGAGGGTAGTGGTAAGGGCAAAGTTTTTAACATCTGCCGTTACTTCAATGTAATCGGGAATTTCAAATTTATCTTTGCTTAAATTAAGGTTTTCCTGCAAACCCGGGAGTGCAAAGCCCGCAACGATTGTACGGTCGCCGTCGTTTATGATTTTGCCGTTTGTAACCGATACGTTTGAGAAAACGTCGTTATCAAGCATTAAGCCAGTCAGCATTGCAAAGGGAACATAAATCTTTTCGGTTTTGCCGCCTATGTTTACTTCGCTGTACTGCTTGTTTGTGTAGTCAAAGCGGATTGTAGCCTTGCCGCTTTTCCCCGCAATTTCATCGGCGGAAACGGTCTTGCCGTCCAATTTATAGCTTACCTTTAAATCAACGGGCAGCTCCTTGCTTATTGTGCCCTGGTAATAAATATCGGCTCCGTCTGCGTTCCATACGCGCATATTGTCGGTATCCATTACATAGGATTCATCACCCTTGACGTTTTTAACGTCCTGCAAGTCGGTTTTATCCTTTAAGGATTTCTCATTAAGCCCGTTTTTAATCCAATCGCTTACGATTATCTTTTTAACCGAGCCGTCGGCATTTGCAAGCACATAAACGGTTTCGTCCTTTGCGGTCTTTGTATCGGTTTTGTCGCTTTCGGATGAGACGGAAGTGGCGGTGTTTGCGGTATCCTTTTTATTGTTTGCGGCATTTATAGCCGCCGCGGTAACGCCCGTGCCGGCAATAACGCCGGCAGCGGCAACTGCAATAAGCTTTATTAAATCATTCTTAACAGTTTTCATTTCATTTAGCCTCCGTTTGTTTTTTAGGCTTAAAGCCTATACTTGTATTGCATATGACCTTATCAAACAGCATAAACATTGCGGGCAGTATGAATATTACCGCAAGCATACTGATTATAGCGCCGCGCGCCATAAGGTTGCATATTGAGCTGATAATATCAACGTCGGAGTAAAGCCCTACGCCGAATGTGGCTGCGAAGAAGCCGAGCGCACTTACCACAACCGAGGGAATAGAGGTCTTAAGCGCTATGCTGACCGATGTTTTCTTGTCTCCGCCCAAAGAGCGCTCTCTCTTGTAGCGCGTGGTCATAAGAATTGCATAGTCAACCGTTGAGCCTAACTGAATCGTGCTTATACATATAGGCGCGATAAACGGCATTGATGTGCCGAGCAGGTGGCAGAAGCCGAGATTTATGAATATTGCAAGCTCGATTACCGAAACCAAAATTATCGGGAGGGAGAAGCTCTTTAAAACAAGCAGGATTATAACGAATATAGCCGCTATTGAAATTGCGTCAACCACCTTGAAATCGTGGTCGGTAATATCTATCATATCCTTGGTGCAGGGCGCCTCGCCTATGAGCATACCGTTTTTATCGTACTTTTTAAGTATATCGTTAAGCTTGGTTATCTGCTCGTTTACTTCGTCTGTCGCGGTGGCGTACTCGGAGTTTATAACCATCAGCTTCCAGTTGTCGCTTTGTAAGGTGGACTTTGCTTCATCCGGAATTATTTCATCCGGTATTCTGCTGCCCACTACCGACTCAAGCCCCAATACAAACTTAACGCCGTCTGTCTTTTCCATTTCGCTTGACATCTCGCGTATTGTCTTGCCGTCGGTATCGGCAGAGATAAGCACCATATGCGTTGAACCTACGTGGAACTCTTTTTCAAGCTTGGTATTTGCAACAGAGCATTCCATGGTCTTAGGCAGCGTTTCGGTCATGTTGTAATAAACCTCGCTGTTTGCCTTGGTGTAGCACCAGAAAGCAGGACCTACAAGCATTAAGAATACTATAAGGAATATCCACGAGCGCTTAACTACAAAGCTTGTAAGCCTGTTCATCGGGGGGATAAGCGCCCTGTGCTTTGTTTTTTCAAGCAGCTTATCGCATACAAGTATTAAAGAGGGTAGAACGGTCACACAGGAAATAAGCCCGAACAAAACGCCCTTTGCCATTACTATGCCGAGGTCGCGGCCCAGCGTGTAGCTCATAAAGCAAAGCGCTATAAAGCCTGCGACGGTGGTTATTGAGCTGCCGACAACCGAGGTAATGGTCGCCTTAATGGCGTGCGCCATTGCTCTGTGCTTATCGCCCGAGTAGCGCTCCTTTTGCTCCTCGTAGCTGTGCCAAAGGAATATTGAGTAGTCCATTGTAACGGCTAACTGCAGCACTGCGGCAAGCGCCTTTGTTACATATGAAATCTCGCCCATAAAGTAGTTTGAGCCGAGGTTTACCACAATCGCCATACCGATATTCGCAAGGAACAAAAACGGGATTATCCAGTTATCCATGAATATCATCATTGTAACCGTGCAAAGCAAAACCGCAATGCCTACATATATCGGCTCTTCGTGCTCGCACAGGTCTTTAAGATCGGTAACAACTGCCGACATACCCGTTACATAGCAGTTTTTATCGGCAATCTTTCTTACCTCCTTAATGGCGTCCATTGTTTCGTCCGCCGAGGTAGAAGTCTTAAAGAACACCGCTATTATGGTCGAATCGCCAGAATTAAAGGCATTGTAAATATCATCGGGCAGCATTTCCTTCGGTACGGATAAATCCATAACGCTGTCGTACCAGATAGCGCTGTCAACATTGTCTACCTTTTCGATCTTTTCGCGCAAAGCGGATACCTGCTTATCCTCCATACCGTCAACGATTATAAATGAGAACGCGCCCTTGCCGAAATCGTCGAGCAGTATGTTTTGCCCTTTCATTGTTTCAATGTCGTCGGGCAGGTAGGTCAGCATATCGTAATTGATACGCGTTTTAAGTATTCCGAAAACCGACGGCACCATTAAGGCTATCGCGATTATCAGAATAAGTACGCGGTGCTTTACCACGCCTTTTCCGAATTTTATCATTTATCTCCCAGCTTTCATTGGTTTTTCAGTATTTTAACGGTGTAAAACGCGTTAAATAAATTTTGCAGCCCGTCGATTGCGAGCGACAGACCCACAAAGGTCATAAGCACGCTGTTGCCGCTGAACGGGTCGATTATAAGCAGCAGCCCGAAAAGCGCGCAGATAAGCGAGCCTAAAAGTATCAGCCACCAGTTTGAAAGCCCGAAGCGCTTTGCGTCAACCGCCGTTTGCAGCTTGAACACGCCGTCCACCAAAACAAACACGCCGAGTATTGCCGGCATAAAGGTGACAACCCTCGCAGAGCGCAGCAGAAGTATCAAACCGAAGATAAGTGTGAAAACTCCGAGCGCTAAATCAAACTGAAATGCAAGGTTGTAAAGGTCGTGTGAAAAATAGCCGAGTATTTTTGAAACGCCGTAGAAAAGCGACACAGCGCCTATAACCCTGCAAAAAATAATTGCCGAGGCATACGGTTTTATCATTATATAAACGCCTGCGGCTATAAGCAGCACCGAGCAGATTATATAACACCATTTTGCCTGTTTAATTGTTTTCATTGTTTTTTCCTCCCTTCATTTTCTCAACGCAATATATTATATACATAATAATTTCCGTTTCCAATAAACATAAAAAGGCTTATGTGCGAATTTCACACATAAGCCTTAAAGTGTCGTATTTTCAGACATTTACACCTGTTTGTCTGTTTTTTTCAAAAAGCAGTAGCGCACAGTTCCGTCCAAAAGCTCGCTTATTCTTATAACAAAATCGTGCGGGTCGCCTTTCATACCGCCGCTCAACCACTCAAGCGTCATACCCACAAGCGCGTGGGAATAAAACGAGGCTACAAGCTCCACGTCTTCCTCGGTCGGGGATAAATCGGCAACCGATTTTTTAATGAATATAAGTATATTGTTGTATGTAACCTTATTAAGATAGGTTTCAACCTGCTCGTGGCTGATTGAATTATAAAGATGATATATTGCGCGGCGGTTGTTATGCACAAAATCAATGCCCTTTAAAAAGGCTTCCTGCCATGTCTCGTAATCGGCATTGCTGCCTAGAATGTTTTGTGTCTCCACCTGAAAAAGCTCGTCAACCAGCGCATATACATCCTCAAAATAATAATAAAATGTATTGCGGTTTACCCCGCAGCGGGTAACAATGTCTTTAACTGTAATTTTATCAAACGGGCGTTCCGAAATAAGCTCTACAAATGAGTCTAAAATTGCCTTTTTGGTAAATTGCGCCATATCGCACCTCCGGGTATACTGCCGCACTGCAGTGACAGTATACCATATTATCCCTTGAAAATCAAGACCCAAGGCTCGGATATACGCAGTCCGAAGCATATTGTCGGTATATTTATTTCATTTACAAAGGGTGGCCGTAATGCTGTAAAATATGTATCATTGCTACTGGGGCAGAAAAATCAACCTAAACAAATTTCCGAGTTTATCGACAGACTGAGAATTATTACCCACCGCATATGCCGTTAACGGGACTTTCGGATTTTTTATATATACGCGCGACTATAAAATATGCAAAGCGCACATAATAATTCGGGGTGAAAAATATGAAAAATAAAAACAAAAATAAGGAAAGACTCGAGCCGGTCATCGATGTATCGTCCGTTCCCGTGACCGGAATGCCCGAAACCGCATTCGATATGGTGAACCGTTACGGCACATATAATATACAGTCCACCGCAGAGACCGAAAATATGTATCCGACCGTCGCACAGGGCTTTAATAAGGATATTATCAAGACCGATTGCGATGAAAATACGGATGACGACGAGAAAAAGAAGTAAAAACTTGACAAACGCTCCGAAAAGCTTTATAATTTTAATATGATTTAACTTTTTGGAGGAATTAAAAAATATGATTAGTGCCGGAGATTTCAGAAACGGAGTAACCTTTGAGGAAGACGGCAACGTTCTTCAGGTAATTGAATTTCAGCATGTTAAGCCGGGTAAGGGCGCCGCGTTCGTAAGAACAAAGGTTAAGAATGTTATTACCGGATCTGTTGTTGAAAAGAGCTATAACCCTACCGCAAAATTCCCGACCGCTTTTGTTGAGAGAAAGGATATGGAGTATTCTTATTCCGACGGCGATCTTTACTACTTTATGGATCAGGAAAGCTATGAGCTTGTTCCGATAAACGGCAGCGAGCTGGGCGACAACTTCAAGTTTGTAAAGGAAAACATGGTCTGCAAGATTCTTTCCTATAAGGGTAAGGTCTTCGGTGTTGAGCCGCCCACATTCGTTGAGCTTCAGGTATCTGCCACCGATCCCGGTTTCAAGGGCGATACCGCTACAAACGCCACCAAGCCCGCAACGCTTGAAACAGGCGCCGAAATTCGCGTTCCGCTCTTTATTAATGAGGGCGATATGATAAGAATCGATACCCGCACAGGCGAGTATATGGAGCGCGCATAATTTAAAAACGGAGGTTTGTAAAATGGATATCTGTGAGAAGGTAGCTTATATTAAGGGTCTTGCCGAGGGTCTTTCTCTCGACGAGAGCACAAAAGAGGGCAAAATTCTTGCCGCTGTTATCGATGTTTTGAGTGATATCACCGATGAAATATGCGAAATAGAGGACGGCTGCGATGAGCTTATGGAGCAGCTTGACGCGGTTGACGAGGATCTTTCCAATGTTGAAGACATTATTTACGGCGATGACGATTGTGATTGCTGCGATGATGACTGCGACTGCTGTGACGATGACGAGGAGCTTTATGAAATAGAGTGCCCCGCCTGCCACGATACCGTATATCTTGACGAGGATATGCTCAGCGAGGACGGAATTACCTGCCCGAACTGCGGAACAGAACTCGAATTCGATTTTGACGGCTGCGATTGCGGCTGCTGCCACGGCGACGAGTCTGATACCGACGGGGACGAAAAGGAATAAATTTTTAAAGCGGAATTCGTAAAGCGGAATTTCAATATGGGTAATTCTTTATTCCGAATTCCGAATTTAAATGTCTGAAGACTGAAAAGCTCCCTGATATCGGGAGCTTTTTTAATAAAGACAGAGGTTAGTATATGCTCAAAACGGAATTTAAGCTTGAATATAAAATTGAAGAATCACCGACAGACGGCGGCGTGCCCGTAATAGTGGTGGCAGCCGGTTCGTCGACCCGTATGAACGGTATAAACAAGCAAACCGCACTTCTTTGCGGCGTGCCATTAATAATAAGAACTCTTATGCGGTTTGAAAAGTGCGGCAAAATTTCAAATATAATTCTTGTTGTAAAACCCGACGATGTTTTCAGTATGCAGCAGTTAGCCGACAGGTATCATATCGGAAAGCTTTCCGATATTGTGTGCGGCGGGGAGAGCCGTCAGCAATCGGTAAAAAACGGCTTGGAGCGCGTACCCGCAAATGCCGAAACCGTGCTTATCCACGACGGCGCGCGGCCGTTTGTGACGGATGAGATCATATGCAGTGTTATATCCGCCCTCGGTACGCATAACGCCGTGGCCTGTGCAGTAAAGCTGAAGGATACCGTAAAGCAGGTCGATAAAAACGGATATGTACTCTCAACCCCCGATAGGGATACGCTGGTCGCGGTGCAGACCCCGCAGGGCGTGAATGTATCCGATTACCGCGCGGCTCTTGAAATTGCAGGGAATCCGGGTGCGTTTACCGATGATATGTCGGTAATGGAAGCGGCGGGGCATAAGCCCTTTACCGTGCCGGGCAGCTATGAAAACATAAAGGTGACAACTCCCGAGGACATAGCGCTTGCGGAATATCTTATTTTAAAGGATGAAAAAGAATGAGAATAGGTCACGGCTACGATGTCCACCGCTTTGCGGAAAACAGGCGGCTTGTTATCGGCGGGGCGGAAATACCATTTGAAAAGGGACTTTTGGGGCATTCGGATGCGGATGTGCTGCTGCACGCCGTTTGTGACGCTTTGCTCGGTGCTGCGGCACTGGGGGATATAGGCAGGCACTTCCCCGATACCGACCCGGCATTCCTCAATATTGACAGCCGTATACTGCTAAAAAAAACCGCAGAGCTGCTGCGGGAAAAGGGCTTTAAGGCGGTCAATATCGACGCTACAGTCATAGCGCAGAAGCCAAAGCTGGCAGTCTTTATTCCCGAAATGGTGAAAAATATTGCGGCTGACTGCAACATTGAACCCGACTGCGTTAATGTTAAAGCTACAACCGAGGAGGGCTTGGGGTTTACGGGCAGTCTTGAGGGCATAGCGGCGCATGCCGTTTGCCTTATTGAGCGAATATAAGCGCCGTACCCCGCATATTATTTACGGGGGAACGGATATGAAGCTTTTTATAACCTTTTCAAAAAGAAGTCTTGCGGCGGTTTTGCTTGCGCTCATTGCGGTGCTTGCGGTTTTGAGCCGAGTCACGGCGCTTTCGGGCGGCGATATCGGCGGAGCTACGAACGCCGAGCGGGTGGATTATATGAACAGCCTCGGCTGCAATGTAGAGGAAACCGCGGTTTCCTTTAAGAAAACGGTAATTCCGAAAAGCTTCGGAAGCGTTTATGAGAATTATAATTTGCTGCAGAAAAAGGCCGGACTTGATCTTGAACCGTATCGCGGCAGGGAAGCGCTTGTTTATACATATCGGTTGGCGGACGCACCGGGCACGGCGGTGAATCTTATAGTGGTAGACGGCTGCATTGTCGGCGGCGATATTTCATCGACCGCGCTTGACGGCTTTATGCTGCCGCTTTTAAGTGAGAGTGTAAAGAAAATTGAGACTTGATAAATTTATTTCATCACAGCTTAATATCTCTCGTAAGGACGCCCGCGCCGCCATTTTAAGGGGCAGGGCAGCGGTAGACGGGACGACGGTCAGAGCTGCTGATTTTAAAATCGACGAAAATGCCGATTCGGTCACCTTTGACGGACAGGCATTAAGCTATAAAAAGCATATTTACATAATAATGAATAAGCCGCGCGGCGTGCTCTCGGCGAGCGATGATAAGCGGCAGCCGACGGTTATCGACATAATACCGGAAAAATTACGACGGAACGGGCTGTTCCCGGTGGGAAGACTCGATAAGGACACTACTGGGCTGCTTATTATAACCGACGACGGCGATTTTGCACACAGAGTGCTGTCCCCGAAAAAAGAGATTTTCAAGACCTACATTGCCGTTTTGGATGGTGAAATAACTCCGGATATGCCCGAAAAATTTTTAAACGGAATAGTTTTGGCGGACGGAACAAAATGCCGAAGAGCGTTTTTAAGGCGCGTGGATAAAAATACGGCGGAAATTAAAATCTGCGAGGGAAAATTCCACCAAATAAAGCGAATGTTCGGCACTGTGGGACTCGGCGTAAACGCGCTTGAAAGGACGGCTGTCGGCAATTTTTATTTGCCCGAAGACCTGCCGCAGGGCGCCTGCTCGGAGACCGATTCGGAAGCTCTCGAAAGCATATTTTCCGACGGATAACGCCCTAATATGCATATTAAACAAAACATTTCTTTTAACATTGGATATATTTTGCATATCAATTTTAAAGGCGTTTTGGTATAATAACAAAGTAAACTCAAGCAAATTTTTTAGGAGGCTGCAATATGGCAAGTTTGTCTTTACGTAACGTATACAAAAGATACCCGGGCGGCGTTACGGCTGTTTCGGATTTTAACCTGGAGATTAAGGATAAAGAGTTTATAATTCTCGTTGGTCCTTCAGGTTGCGGTAAGTCCACTACCCTCAGAATGGTAGCAGGTCTTGAGGAAATTTCCGACGGTGAGATCTACATCGGTGACAAGCTTGTTAATGATGTTGCTCCTAAGGATCGCGATATCGCGATGGTTTTCCAGAACTATGCACTTTATCCGCATATGACTGTTTTCGACAACATGGCTTTCGGTCTTAAGCTTCGCAAAACTCCGAAGGATGAGATTAAGCGCCGCGTTGAAGAGGCAGCCCGCATTCTTGATATTTCACACCTGCTCGAGCGTAAGCCGAAGGCTTTGTCCGGCGGTCAGCGTCAGCGTGTTGCCTTGGGTCGTGCTATAGTCCGTGAGCCGAAGGTATTCCTTCTTGACGAACCGCTTTCCAACTTGGACGCTAAGCTCCGCGCACAGATGCGTACCGAAATTTCGAAGCTCCATCAGCGTTTGGGAACAACCTTCATTTATGTTACCCACGACCAGACAGAGGCTATGACAATGGGTACCCGCATCGTTGTTATGAAGAGCGGTCTTATTCAGCAGGTTGATACCCCGAATAACCTTTATCTCTATCCCTGCAACCTTTTCGTTGCCGGATTTATCGGTTCTCCGCAGATGAACTTTATCGAGTCCAAGCTTCTTAAAGAGGGCGACGATTATCTCGTAGAGTTCGGCTCCGAGGATACAAAGACCCGCGCCGGTGTTAAGTATAAAATTAAGCTTCCGGCTTCAAAGAATAAGGATAACTGCCTTGAGGCTTATGCCGGCAAGGAAGTTATTATGGGTATCCGTCCCGAGAATGTTCACAACGAGGAAGACCTCATCGCTATCCATAAGGATGGCTTGGTAGAGGCTGATGTTGAGGTTACCGAGCTTATGGGTGCCGAGACTTACCTCTATATGAACTGCGAGGGTCAGTCGATTAATGCTCGCGTTAGCCCGACTAACACCGCTCGCCCCGGAGATAAGATCACAATTGCATTTGAAACCGCTAAGATTCACCTTTTTGATAAGGATACAGAGCTTACGATTTGCAATTGATTTTGAAATTGGTTTTATAACTATTTCCCCGATAAAAAGCCCGGAGTTTCTTCCGGGCTTTTTGAGCTTCGGTTTGAAAAGCTTATTTTGCCGCCTAAAATTGCGGAAAGACCGTTTAAACGCAAAAAAAATTAAAACACGGCAAAAAAACCTTGATTATTAATGCGACATGTGTTATAATAATTTTCGTTGTGAAAAACACAACCTGCGCTGATAGCTCAGCTGGATAGAGCATCTGCCTTCTAAGCAGAGGGTCGGGGGTTCGAGTCCCTTTCAGCGCGCCAATCGAAGCAGTAAGCTGCAACTCGGCTTGCTGCTTTTTTTAGTGAGTGCATATCACCCCAATCGGACTGCGCCGTAGCTTGTCCTCTCGGAAGGGACTCTCGCTATTCAAACAGTCCGCAGGACTGTTTAAAACAACGCTCGTCTTTCAGCGCGCCAATCGAAGCAGTAAGCTGCAACTCGGCTTGCTGCTTTTTTTAGTGAGTGCATATCACCCCAATCGGACTGCGCCGTAGCTTGTCCTCTCGGAAGGGACTCTCGCTATTCAAACAGTCCGCAGGACTGTTTGAAACAACGCTCGTCTTTCAGCGCGCCATAACTGTGCGACTAAAAAGCACAAAGCCTGAAAACCCTTGATATTTCAAGGGCTTTCAAGCATTTATGAGGCAAAAATTGAAAAGCATTTTTAGGGCACAAAATTTAATAATATGTTCGACCAAAGGGACTTGAACCGGGGATATGAAATTTTCCGGATTTTAAGTCCCTTTTTTCATTTCCGCAGCTTAACTATCTGCGCAATATGGAGGAAACACGCCAAAAAATCAAAACCGCCATAGACGAACAGGATGCTTTAACCGATGAGCTTTCCGCCGCGATAGACGGAGCGAAAACTCTGACCGAGCTTGACGATTTATACCGTCCCTACAAGAAAAACCGCAAAAGAAAAAGGTCTTGAGCCGTTAGCGGAGGAAATTTACAGACAGGCGCCCGACTGCAAACCTCCTATGATGCTTGCGGCAGAATATATAAACCCCGAAAAAGGGGTTGAAACAGCAGAAGAAGCGCTTACGGGAGCTATGGATATAATTGCCGAAAAAATTTCCGACGACGCCGACATACGCAAACGTATGAGATTTGTTTGCCTTGCGCACGGTATGCTTACCGTCAAGGCAATCACGGAGGATATCGGCGTTTACGAAATGTATAAGGATTACAGCGAACCGCTCTCCAAAATACCCGACCACAGAATACTTGCCGTGAACAGAGGCGAAAAGGAGGGCATACTTAAGGTCTCGGTGGATAATGTCAAGGTTTTTGAAAAAAAGTTCTTGACAAAATCAAATTTGCGTGTATAATAAAATAGTAATCATTATTGATTTAGGTGATTCAATGAAAAATTATTCACGGCAGCGTGAAACAATTTTACAGGTTTTGCATTCAACCGATACACACCCCACGGCATCTGCCGTTTATAACGAGGTACGCAAGGTTATTCCGAATATAAGTCTCGGAACGGTCTACCGTAACCTTGCGGCTCTAAGCGAAGAAGGCGTTATACTTTCCTTATCTGTCGGCGACGGATATGAACACTTTGACGGAAACAGCGCTCCGCACGCGCATCTGCATTGCAAACGCTGCGGAAAAATTTATGACGCTCCGTTAAAGCAGGATATTCTGTCGGAAACGGCAAAGGAAAACGGCTTCTCAAGCGAAACAACGGTATATATCGTGTACGGTGTGTGCAGTAAATGCAGAGCTGATTAAAATCAATTTACGGAGGAATTAAAAATGAAAAAATTTGTATGTCTTGTTTGCGGTTATGTTTATGAAGGCGAATCTGCGCCGGAGGAATGTCCTATATGCCACGCTCCGGCATCTAAATTCGCTGAACAGTCTGCGGAAAAAACATGGGCTGCCGAGCATGTTGTGGGTATAGCCAAGGGCGCCGATCAGAGAATAATCGACGGTCTTCGTGAAAACTTCAACGGCGAATGTACGGAAGTGGGTATGTATCTTGCAATGGCAAGAGTAGCTCATAGAGAGGGCTATCCCGAAATCGGTATGTACTGGGAAAAAGCAGCTTTTGAAGAGGCCGAACATGCCGCTAAGTTTGCGGAGCTTTTGGGCGAGGTCGTAACCGACAGCACCAAGAAAAACCTTGAAATGCGTGCAGACGCCGAAAACGGCGCTACAAAGGGCAAGTTTGAACTTGCGAAGCTTGCCAAGGAACTTAATCTTGACGCTATCCATGATACCGTTCATGAAATGGCAAGAGATGAAGCCCGCCACGGCAGAGCTTTTGAGGGTCTTTTAAAGAGATATTTCGGTTAATGTACAGGGTAATATATGATGGAAAACTATACAATATGTAATTGTAAAAAAGTAACCTATGCAGATGTTGAAAATGTACTTCACCGTGAAGTAAAATTTGAGAATGTGGAAAAAGCTTTTGAAGATGTTCAAAGGATCACAAAATGTTCGACCGGATGCGGTGGTTGCCATGACAAAATTATGGATACAATATCTAAGATAATGAGCAAGTAATCAAAAATAAAAGAGGTTTTTTACTATGAAAAAATACGAATGTCCCTGCGGATATGTTTATGACCCTGTTGTCGGTGATCCTGATAACGGAATCGCACCCGGAACATCATGGGAAGATGTTCCTGAAGATTGGGTATGTCCGATATGTGGTTTAAGTAAAGACGCATTTACAGAAGAATAATCAAACTATAAGAAACGGCTTTTACCGCGTAAACCGCGGCAAAAGCCATTTTTTTATTGAACATAATCCCGCTTTATGGTAAACTTAGGCAATGCGATGAAATGGATATTATAAAAACGCTTACGGAGGAATTTTCCTTAAAACCGTTTCAGGTTGAAAATACCGTAAAGCTTATAGACGACCGCAATACCATACCGTTTATTGCGCGTTACCGCAAGGAGGCTACCGGCTCGCTTGACGATCAGGTTTTACGCTTCCTTTACAAGCGGCTTACCCTGCTCCTCCATAGGGATTCGATCCCACGACATATATTCAGACCGTAATTTCTTTTGTTCCTATAAAGATTTTACGGTCTTTTTTTATGCCTGTTTTTCCTCCTTGCAGACGAATACATAACCGAATTAAACATCGGTAAAAAAGAACAAGGAGGTTACAAAGTGAACTGTAAAGTAATTGCAATCGAAAATCAGAAAGGAGGTACGGGCAAATCTACTACGGCATTGAACCTCGGCGTCGGTCTTAAAATGAAAGGCAAAAAGGTTTTGCTTATTGATGCCGATCCGCAGGGGTGCGGGTGTCCGGTGGACACCTCTGCCATAGGCAGAAGCACCGACCGAGCCGGCAGGCGAGACTCGCTTTCCATCAGTCTCGGAATCAAAAGACCGGACGAGTTAGATGTTTCCCTTGCAACCTTAATGAGTAAGGTAATTGACAACAAACCGTTTAATGATGACTACGGTATCATTCATTGTAATGAGGGCATCGACCTGATGCCCTGTAATGTGGAACTGTCCGGCATTGAGAGCTATCTTTTTACGGTAATGAGCCGAGAGTGCATTATGAGAAGCTAGGCAAATGAATTTCTTGCATTTACGGTTGAATTAATGTGTAATAACAAACAAGAAAACCAATGCGATTAAACAATGGGAATTGTGCTATTTCGTCAATCCAAATTGATATGAGGATATATACGGCAGTAGAGAGACCAAAACACCGTATTTTAAGCGGGATTATTCATTGTGCGATTTCGTCATACAGGCACAATCGAAGCAGTAAGCTGCAACTCGGCTTGCTGCTTTTTTTAGTGAGTGCATATCACCCCAATCGGACTGCGCCGTAGCTTGTCCTCTCGGAAGGGACTCTCGCTATTCAAACAGTCCGCAGGACTGTTTTAAACAACGCTCGTCTTTCAGCGCGCCAGACCTGTGCTACTATAAAGCACAAAAGCCCAAAACCCTTGAGAAAGGCAGGCTCACATAAGGACGCTTTCAAAAAGCGACCGATTGAGAGCAGCACAACGCCACAGAGATTTAAAACTCTGTGGCGTTGTGCTTTTTATAGCTAACAGGAAAATGATTAGAAAAAATTTTGATCTTTGATTAAGGTTGCGGGCGTAACAGTTACTGCAAAGTGATTTATTCTACAATGGCGGCGTCCGTCAGTCTGGAATAGTGAGCAGTATATTTCCGTAAAAACAGCAAAGCCGCCCGGTTTCGGACGGCAAATTGGCACAAGCTGTGTTTTATACTCCCCAAAGCAACATGCCGAGTGCGGCAGAAAAGAGTATCATTATAATCGGCGACGGTGCAGTTTTTTTGATTCTTTTATATCCGAAATGTGTCAGCCACAGAATGGCAAAGACCAAAATGGATTTAGGATCCGGAGCAAGTGACGAGTGAGTATCCGTAAAACCAAGCAATGTTGATATGGCCATACCGATTGCCGTAGCGAGAATCATTGCGATAACGCAGGGGCGGACGCCGGAGAGAAAAGCGTTGACGCCGGCATATTTCATCAGGTTTTTGAGTACCGCCGCAATTAAAAGTATAATAACGAAAGACGGAAGAACAACGCCGAGCGTAGCAAGAAACGAGCCGAGAATGCCGGCTTGCGTGGAACCTATAAATGTCGCCATATTAACGGCAAGCGGACCGGGCGTCGATTCCGAAACGGCAATGAAATTTAAGAATTCGCTTTCCGTTAGCCAGCCGTTTGAAATGACTGTTTCTCTTACAAGGGAAACCATTCCGTATCCACCGCCGAAGGAAAGGGCGCCGATCATTAAAAAATTCAGGAATAATTTCAGGTAGATCATTGTTAATTGCCGTTTCCTTTCCGCAGTTTTTTCAGGAAGAAAATTGCAAGTCCTGCTGTGCCGCAAATCAGAATATAGTAAACGGAAGAAAAAGAAACGGCGAAAACAGTGCACGCCAGCATTGCGGCAATGACCGACAGCAATATGACCGTGTTAAAGGCATTTCTTTTAATGCTTTTCAGCATTTTCAAGCCGGCAAAGGAGATCAGATAGATCACACATACCTGTATTCCGCGGAAAGCACGGGAAACCCATGTAAGGCTTAAGAATTGATCAAAAAACAGTGAGATGCAAAAAATTACGGTAAACGAAGGAATACAAACCGCCACGGTAGCCGCCGCAGCACCGAACAAGCCTGCAATTTTATAGCCGATGTATGTGGCGCTGTTGATTGCAACCGGTCCGGGTGTAGACTCGGCAATGGCTACCATATTCAGAAAGTCGTCCTTTTCGATCCACTTCTTGCGCTCTACAAATTCGTTTTCAAGCAGCGCAATCATAGCATATCCGCCGCCGAAGGTAAAGGCGCCGATTTTAAGAAAGGTGAGAAACAAAGTCCACTCTTTTCTCATTGCCGCACCGCCTGTCTTTTACGGATAATAAAAAGTATAACGATACCGAGAATAATCAGGCAGCCGGACAGCACCTGTGATACACGGATACCCGGAAGGATATAAAGGCTGTCAGAACGCAGCCCCTCCACAAAAAACCGTATCGTTCCGTACCCGATCATATAAAACGGAAGAAGATAGCCTTTTCGCCTGAAATGCGGGCAGCATATCAGCATAGCGGTGAGTAAAGCTAAATTCAATGCGGATTCGTAGAAAAAGGTTGCCTGCCGCCATTGGCCGATTTCTTCTATGTAAATGCCGTAAGGAAAAAAGCAGAGCGAAGGATTTGTAATTTGGTTTCCGTATGCCTCTTGATTGACAAAATTCCCCCAACGCCCGATAGCTTGCCCAAGCACAAGGCTCGGCATCAAGGTATCGGCAAGTGACCAAAAGGAAATCCGTTTTACTTTACAGTAAATCAATGCGACTGCGACACCTCCGAGCACTCCGCCGTAAATGGCAAGACCCCCTCGGTTAATTTCAAAAACAGAAAGCAGATCGTTTTTGTAATTATCCCATTCGAAAATCACATAGTAGGCTCTTGCACAAATAATGCATACGGGGATCAGCCAAAGAGCAAGATCGTATATATGCTCCTTGTTGATGCCGGTTTTTCTGCATCGGTATATCGCCAAAGCAAAGCCAAGCACCATACCGCAGGCGATAATGATTCCGTACCAAGCGATATTCAGCCCTTCAATTCCGAAAAGATTTTCTATTGCATATCGGTTCAAATCCTTGTTTCCTCGCTTTTCTCAGTCTACCCGCAGCATACGGTAACCGACGCCGATATGCGTCTG
>ERZ827498.73-NODE-73-length-126261-cov-20.989351_pt1 | contig 126261 bp, 99 predicted proteins | sample MGYA00519865_ERZ827498 | MGnify/ENA primary metagenome ERZ827498 (study PRJEB31778, sample SAMEA3449328) | human gut metagenome | biome: human gut; feature: human-associated habitat; material: faeces | place: United Kingdom | collected 2010/2012 ...
AACAATTCAAAAGTTTACACCGACATGCTCGGGTTAAGGTACTTTTGAATTGTTCGGCAGGCATTAATTAACAATTTTAAATTTGAAATCCCGCCGCTGTCGGCTTGAACGACAGCGGCGGGATTTCTTTTTGTTAAGCCGCCGTAAAGGCAGGCTTAAAATTAACTCTTTTTGTGTACGGATTTTTTATAAGACACAATATATGGAAAACGGCAAAAAAAATTATGTAAACGCGAAAAAACACTTGATTTTTACTCAAAAAGGCTTTATAATACAATCATAGTGGTGTAAAGTGGAGTGAAAATCCATTAAAGTGCATCAAAGTGGAGAAAACGGAGGTGAAAATCATGCTTTTCGGTGGCTATCAACACAATATAGATAAAAAGGGCAGGGTTTTCATTCCGGCAAAGCTCCGCGAAGAGCTCGGCAGCGGCTTTATGATATGCCGCGGAATTTACGGCAAGCGCTGCTTATGCGTTTACTCCGCTGAGGAATGGGACAAGCTGGTTGAAAAGATCGGCACGCTCCCGAGCACCAAATCGAGCGCCGTAAAGCGCTTTCTTTACGACGGAGCCTTCAGTGTTGATTTTGATTCGCAGGGCAGAATACTTATTCCGCCGGTTTTGCGCGAATATGCAAATCTTGAGGGCGAAGCGCACATAATAGGAATGGACACCAATCTTGAAATATGGAACACCGAGCTTTGGAACGAGGAGAACGCGCAGTACACTCCGGAATCGGTTGCTGCGATTATGGAGGAGCTTAATTTCTGATGGAATTTCTTCATAAATCGGTATTGCTCGACGAAGCCGTATCGGCGCTGAATATAAAACCCGACGGCATTTATATTGACGGAACCGCAGGCGGCGCGGGGCATTCGCTTGAAATTGCGAAAAGGCTTAAGGGCGGCATGCTGTATGCGCTTGACCGCGATCCGGATGCCGTTAAAACCGCGACGGACAGGCTAACGGGCTATAACGCCAAGGTGATACAGTCCTGCTTCAGCCGAATGGACGATGTAATGCAAGATGACGGCGTACAGGGTGTTGACGGCATACTTTTGGATTTGGGCGTTTCGTCTTTCCAGCTTGATAATGCCGACAGGGGCTTTTCCTTCCATAAGGACGCACCGCTCGATATGCGGATGAGCAAAAGCGGGCTGACCGCTGCGGATATTGTGGCAAGCTATTCCGTATCGGAGCTTACAAGAATTTTCAGAGATTACGGGGAAGAAAAATTCGCCTATAAAATCGCTCTGCGAATTGCTGACGAGCGAGAAAAGCAGCCAATCGTGAGCACCTTGCAGTTGGCAGATATAATCGCCAACGCCGTACCCGCAAAGGCACGGCGCGACGGTCACCCCGCGAGAAAATGCTTTCAGGCGATAAGAATTGCCGTTAACGGTGAGCTGGACGAGCTTGCCGCTGCTTTAGATAAGGCTTTCGGACTGCTTAATAAGGACGGCGCTTTGGCAATAATAACCTTCCATTCGCTTGAGGACAGAATGGTGAAGCAGAAATTCCGTGAATATTGTACGGGTTGCACCTGCCCGCCGGATTTCCCGGTGTGCGTTTGCGGCAAGACCCCGGCAGGGCATTTGCTCACTAAAAAGCCGATAGAGCCGAGTAAAGAGGAATTAAACGAAAATCCGCGCAGCAGAAGCGCAAAGCTGAGGGTAATTATAAAGAATTAACAGGGGATACGCGTTATGAACAACATAAAATATTATAATGACAGCTTAGCATACGATTTTGAAATGTTTATGCCGAAAACCGCCGAAACCGAGAAAAGGCGCGATAATATAGTTGCAATGCCCAAAACGGCGGAGCGCACAAAAAATCGCAGACGTGCCGCGGCTAAAAGCCTTTCATCACCCGCAGCCTTTATTTTGGCGGCAACCTTTATTTTGGCGGGTCTTTGCGGAAATATTATGATGCGAATTAAAATAAACGAGGTAAATTCCGAAATAGGCGAGGTAAGAGCCGCCATAACCGAGCTTGAGAGTGAAAAGACAAGCCTTGAGGTTGAAATGCAGCGCAGAATTTCGTTTGCGAATTTAGAGCTTGAAGCGACCCAGCTCGGAATGAGGAAGATGGAAAAAAGCAATGTTAAGTATATAAGGGTCAACGATAAGGATAAGGCGGTCAGGGCCGACGGAAGCGAAGTAACCGCGAAGTAATAAAATCGAGGGTAACAGTAATATATTATCAGTGTGAGATACGAGAGTTGTTTTTGCCGACTCTCGTATTCGGATATTATCGGAAACGAGGTGACGGTTATGACTGTAAAGCCGAATAAAATGATGCTTACAAGAATTTTAGCGGTGATGCTGGTGCTTATAATCGCACTTTCGGTCGTATCTACGGGAAGTCTTGTCAACATTATGATCATAAAGGGCGAAAAATATCAGAAAGATGCGTCGGAGCAGCAGCTTTACGACAGCCTTGTGACCGCACCGCGCGGAGATATTTACGACCGCAATATGCAGAAGCTTGCCACAAGCTCGCCCGCATGGACGGTATATATTACCCCGAACGGAATAAAAAGTCTGAAAAAAGAGAGTGATGCCGAGGCGGTAAGAAAAAAAATTGCCGAAGGACTCTCCGAAATACTTGAAATGGATTACAATACGGTGTATGATTATACAGGCAAGAAGTCATACTATGTTATCGTTAAAAAGAAGGTTGAAAAGACAGTTGCCGATAAGGTGCGGCAATTTATACTCGATAATAAGGATCTTGAGCTTTCACAGTATATCGGGCTTGATTCAACCACCAAAAGGTATTACCCGAACGGAAACCTGGCGTCGGTGGTTTTGGGCTTTGTGGGCTCTGACGATCAGGGACTTTCGGGGCTTGAAAGCTTCTACGATAACGAGCTTACCGGCACTGCCGGGCGCATTGTTGCGGCGAAGAACGCCATGGGAACGAATATGCCCTTTTCCTATGAGAAGGTTGAAAATGCGGTAAAGGGCGGCTCGCTTGTGCTGACACTCGATAACTATGTTCAGTACACGGCTGATAAATACCTTGAATCGGCGATTGAGGAATATCAGATTGCCGAGCGCGGCGCGGCAGTGGTTATGAATGTTAACACCGGAGCTATACTTGCAATGTCGGTCAAGGGCGATTTTGACCCGAACGAGCCGTTCACACTGTCGTCTGCCGATCAGAAAAAGGTCAGCGAGACGGCGGATGAGGAGGAAAAGAAAAAGCTGCAAAGCGAGCTTTTAAACCGCCAGTGGCGAAACAAGGCGGTTTCGGATACCTATGAGCCCGGCTCTGTTTTCAAGGCGGTGACCGCGGCTATAGCGCTTGAAGAAAATCTTGTAAACAAAAATTCAAGCTTTTTCTGCAACGGCCATGCAACGGTGGCGGGGCAGTCATACCACTGCCACAAAACGACAGGTCACGGCTCGCAGACCCTTATGCAGGCAATATCGAATTCCTGCAACCCTGCGTTTATAACGATAGGTCAGCTAGTGGGCGTAAGCACCTTTTCAAAATATTTCAAGGCCTTCGGATTTACCGAAAAGACCGGGATAGATTTGCCGGGCGAGGCCTCTTCTACCTATCATAAGGAAGAAAAAATGGGACCCGTTGAGCTTGCGTCATCTTCCTTCGGGCAGAGCTTTAACGTAACGCCCATGCAGCTTATATGCGCTATTGCCGCAACGGTGAACGGCGGCTATCTTGTTCAGCCGCATATGGTTGAAAAGATTCTCGATGAAAACAACAAGGTTAAAAAAACCGTTGTGACCTCAACAAAGCGGCAGGTTATTTCCGAAAGCACCTCTGCCACAATGCGTGAGCTTTTGAACTTCGTTGCCGAAAACGGTGCAAAGAACGCGCTTGTTGCGGGTTATAATATAGGGGCTAAAACCGGAACCTCGCAAAAGCTCTCGAAAATACAGCAAACGGGGGATAAGCGGCTGTATATCGGCTCATGCGCCACGGTCGCTCCGATAGAAAAGCCCGAAATTGCGATTCTTGTTATGCTTGATGAGCCGAAGGGCGAAAAATACTACGGCGGCGCTATTTCAGCCCCCGTAAACTCAAAGATAATGGCGGATATTCTGCCTTATCTCGGCTATGAGCCGAGCTACACCGACGATGAATTGAAGAAGCTTTCAATAACCGTTCCCGATACCGTGGGAAGCACGGTTGCGGACGCCAAGGGAAAGCTTACCACCCAAAAGCTTGAATACAAGGTTGTGGGCAGCGGCGAAAAGGTTGTAAAGCAGCTGCCTGCGGCGGGAAGTAAGGTGATGACCGGCGGTGTGGTTATACTTTATACCGAGGACGGCGCGGCAAGCAAAGCAACGGTGCCGAACTTTAAGGGACTCAGCGCTACGGAGGTCAATTCCGCCGCGGCAAGAGCGGGCGTTAATGTTGAATTCTCGGGCAACACAACCACCGGAGGCCTAAAGGCTTACAGGCAAAGTGTTGAGGCGGGAAAAGAGGTTGACGCCGGTACGGTTGTAACGGTATATTTCAGCGATGACAATGTAGTTGACGGATAGGAGAAAAAATGAAGCTTAAATATCTGACAAAGGTAGACGGAGACTTGGCAAATACGGAAATTACGGGTATTACCTGCGATTCAAGACAGGTAAAGCCGGGATATCTGTTTGTCTGCATAAAGGGCGCCGCTTCAGACGGCCACGATTATGCGTCTGCGGCTGTGAAAAATGGTGCGGCGGCGGTTGTAGCCGAGCGTGACACGGGTGAAAAAAATCAGATTTTGGTAGAGAACACCCACGCGGCATATGCCGATATATGCGCTAAATGGTTCGGAAACCCGGCGGACAGTCTGCACCTGCTCGGCGTAACCGGCACAAACGGCAAGACCTCTGTAACCTATATGCTTAAATGCATACTTGAAAAGGCTGGCTATAAGGTTGGGCTTATCGGCACGATACAGAACATGATAGGCGATGAAATAATTGCCGCGCACAACACAACACCGAACGCCTATGAACTGAATTCCCTTTTTGCTCTCATGAAGGCAAAGGGCTGCACACATGTCATTATGGAGGTTTCCTCCCACGCACTCGATCAGTGCCGTGTTTACAGGCTTAATTTCGACGCGGCAATGTTCACCAATTTAACACAGGATCATCTTGATTATCATAAGACAATGGAGAATTATCTTGCGGCGAAGAAAAAGCTTTTCAAGATGTGCAAAACAGCTATTATAAATAAGGACGACAGCTACGCCGATGAGATAATGAAGGGGCTTGACTGTAGGGTTGTAACATACTCGACGGGAGACAACTCAACCTACAGCGCAAAGGGCATAAACTTCAAGCCTGCGTCGGTTGAGTATGAATTTTTGAGCGACAGCGTTATCAGCCATATCAAGGTCAATACCGGCGGGCACTTTACGGTCTACAATTCGCTTTGCGCCGCAGTCTGCGCGGTGGAAATAGGTATACCGATAACAACGGTCGCAGCGGCATTATCCGAAATGAACGGCGTTAAGGGCAGGGCGGAGACCGTGCCTACGGGCAGAGATTTCCATATTATAATCGACTACGCCCACACGCCCGACGGACTTAAAAACATACTTTCCACCTTCCGCGAGTGCGAAAAGAACAGGCTTATTGTGGTGTTCGGCTGCGGGGGAGACAGGGATAAGACAAAACGCCCGATTATGGGCAGCATAGCCGAGCATTTTGCCGATTTTGTTATAGTCACAAGCGATAATCCGCGCAGCGAAGACCCGCGCGCGATAATAGACGATATACTTGAGGGCATGCGCGACAGCAGAACGCCGTATAAGGTCATAGAAAACCGAATCGAAGCTATTAAATATGCGGTATCGATTGCACAGCCGGGGGATATAATCGTTTTGGCAGGCAAGGGGCATGAGACCTATCAGATACTGAAGGACGGCACGATTCACCTTGATGAGCGCGAGGTCGTGGCAGAAGCGCTTAAAAGTATAAAATAATAACAGGCGGAGACGGGGAAAATGAAAGATTTAACATCTGTTATAGCGGCGGCGGTTGCGTTTGCGGTTACTGCGGGCTCGGGATATTTTGTAATTCCGTATTTAAAAAAGCTTAAATTCGGGCAAACTATATTGGATATAGGGCCCAAGTGGCACAAGGGCAAGCAGGGCACACCCACAATGGGCGGGGTTATGATAATAGCCGGCGTGCTTTTATCGCTTTTGGTGGCATTCGGCTATTCGGCGGCGGTTTCGGGACGGTTTGCGTCCGAGCTGCATGACAGTTACCGCCTATCCGTCTTCTTTTCGGGAATTTTTTTGGCGCTCGGAATGTCCGCCATAGGATTTATGGACGACTATATAAAGGTAGTTAAAAAGCGCAATCTGGGACTTACCGCACGGCAGAAGACCTTTTTGCAGCTGCTTGTTGCTGCGGCGTATTTGATTTCACTCTGCCTTTCGGGGATGAAGACTACCACAATTCCCTTTATCGGGGATATCAACATAGTAAAGGGTGCGGGTTTGCTTTTCTGGCCGATTGCCCTTATGTTTATTTACGGCTTTACAAACGCGGTGAACCTTACCGACGGCATTGACGGGCTTGCCTCTTCTGTTACGCTTGTGGTGGCGTGCGCGTTTATGCTGGCTTCCGGCTTTCTTTATCAGTTCGGCATAAATGCTCTGTCTGCCGCGCTTGCCGGTGCCTGCTGCGGCTTTATTGTGTGGAATGCAAAGCCCGCAAAGGTGTTTATGGGCGACACCGGCTCAATGTTCTTGGGCGGAGCGGTGGTAGCGATCTCGTTCGGTACGGAGAGACCAGTGCTTCTGCTGCTTGCGGGAATCACCTATTTTGCCGAGGCGCTTTCGGATATATTGCAGGTTGCGCATTATAAGCGCACCAAAAAGCGCCTATTCAAAATGGCTCCCTTACATCATCACTTTGAGATGTGCGGCTGGTCGGAGCAAAAAATAGTTCTTGTGTTTTCAGGCGTTGCGGCGCTCGGCTCACTGCTTGCGCTGCTGCCAATAATCTTCAACAAATAATTCAACCGGAGGAATAAATAATGGCGGCAGCTAAAAAGAAGCCCGAGGCAGGTAAAAGGCTTGATTTGACCTTTTTATCCTTTGTATTAATATTGCTTACTACCGGGCTTGTAATGCTGTTTTCGGCAAGCTACGCTTATTCCTACGAATATTACGGCAACAGCTATAAATTTATAACCCGCCAGGCAGCGTTTGCCGCGGCGGGCGTTGCTCTTATGCTGATAATTTCAAAAATCGATTATCATTTTTGGCGCAGATTTGCATGGATAGTATATGTTCTCGCAATCGGTATGCTGGCGGTGCTGCTTGCGCTCCCGCCCATGGTAAAGGGTATGGACGTTAAGCGGTGGATAGTTTTAGGCCCTATAAACTTTCAGCCGTCCGAGGTTGCAAAATTTGCAATTATACTGCTGTTTTCTTCGCTTATTGCCGGCAATTCAAAGCAAATGAAAAGCTTTAAATTTATATTTTTCCTTGTGGTGCTTTTAGGTCTTACCTGCGGGCTTGTGGTGCTTGAGCCGCATTTTTCCGCGACTATACTTATTTTTACCATAGGCATAGTGCTGCTCATTGTAGGCGGACTTCCCAAGCGATACATTATCGGCGGCGGACTTTTAGGAGTGGGCGGCGGCGTTTTGGCGGTCGCTACGGGAATTATAGGCTACGGCTCCGACCGAATAAAATACTGGCTCGACCCGTGGGCGGACGCCAAGGGCAAGGGCTTTCAGACAATACAGTCGCTGTTAGCAATCGGCTCGGGCGGAATTTTAGGCCGCGGTATAGGTCAGTCAAGGCAGAAATATCTGTGGCTGCCCGAACCCCATAACGATTTTATTTTCGCAATAGTCTGCGAGGAATTAGGTCTTATAGGCGCGGTTATTATAATAATCCTTTTCTGCCTGCTGGTGTGGCGCGGGTTTACAATAGCAATGCGTGCGCAGGATAAATTCGGCTCACTTTTGGCGCTGGGTCTTACTTTTCAGGTAGGTCTTCAGGCAATGCTCAATATATGGGTTGTTACCAACACAATACCGAATACGGGCATCAGTCTTCCGTTTTTCAGCTACGGCGGAACCTCGCTTTTAATACTGCTTGCCGAAATGGGTATTGTGCTTTCGGTTTCGCGCAGCGCAAATATAGAGAAATCTTGATTTTATTATTCTGGCTCCCTTGTGTAAAGGGAGCTCCCGCGGAGCGGGTGAGGGATTGTTATTTTTACTGGTGCAATAGATGTATCAGAGTATTACTGTTGATAAAATCTAAGGGGGATAATTACTGTGAAAATACTGTTTGCGGGCGGCGGCACCGCGGGGCATATAAATCCCGCGCTTGCGGTTGCGGGTTATATTAAGGAGCACCGCCCCGACGCGGAAATATCATATATCGGCACCGCCGAAAAGCTTGAAGCGAAGCTTGTGCCGGCGGCGGGATATGATTTTCATACAATTGAGGTTGCCGGCTTTCAGCGCAAAATTTCCTTTAAAAGCGCGATTAAAAATATCAAAGCGGCAAGGCTTGCGGTAACGGCTTCCATCGACTCCAAAAAGCTTTTAAGGCAGCTGCAGCCCGATTTGGTTGTCGGCACCGGCGGCTATGTGAGCGGCCCGGTGCTTAAAGAGGCGCAGCGTTTGGGCTTTAAAACCGCCATTCACGAGCAAAACGCATACCCGGGTGTTACAACCAAAATGCTGGCGCCTAAAGCCGATCGTGTAATGCTTGCCATGCCGGAGGCTGAAAAATACTTAAAATGTGGTAAGAAACCTATCATAACCGGCAATCCCGTGCGAGGCGAGCTGCTTAAAATGAGCAGGGAGGAAGCAAGAGAGAGGCTCGGCATCGGGGATAAGCCACTGCTTTTATCGTTCGGCGGGTCACTGGGCGCGCGCCATATAAACGAGGCGGTAACAGAGCTTATAAAGCAATTAGGCGCTACGGGTGATTTTTACCATATACACGCCGCGGGCAGTGCGGGCTACAAGGCAATGCTTGAGGCGCTCGGCGATACAAAGCTTTCTGAGTATACCGACGTTCGCGAGTATATAAACAATATGGATGTTTGTATGGCGGCGGCTGACCTTGTTATCTGCCGCGCGGGGGCTATAACCTTAAGCGAGCTATGCTGCTGCGGTAAGCCCTCGGTGCTGATACCCTCGCCCTATGTTGCCGAAAACCACCAGTACCACAACGCAATGACCCTTAAAAAAGCGGGCGCGGCACAGCTGCTCGAAGAAAAGGATTTAAGCGGCGAAAGCCTTATTAAAGCGGTTGAGGGGCTTATATGCAACAAGCCGCTGCTTGAAAAAATGGGAGAGGCTGCACTGAAACACGCAATTCCCGACGCAAACAAGCGAATTTACGATGTATTAATGAGTTTATATACCGAGGCGTGACACTTTTCGCACTTTCGCATAGTATGAACTGTGAGAACAGTTTTTATTGCGAGAGGGTGACGGGATGTCAGAAATAATAATAAACGGTGGGAAAAGGCTTTCCGGCAGGGTGAATGTTCAGGGTGCGAAAAACAGCGTTTTGCCGGTGCTTGCGGGCACGGTGCTCTGCGGCGGGGAAAGCGTAGTACATAACTGCCCGATGCTGTCGGATGTTGAAACCTCGCTTAAAATTCTTGAGCATTTGGGGTGTAAATGCCGAAGAGAGGGCGGCGCCGTTATTGTTGATAGCTCCGGTATTTCAGAGTATGATATTCCCGACAGCCTTATGCGTGAAATGCGCTCGTCCGTTGTGTTTTTGGGCGCGGTCATAGGCAGAATGGGCAGGGCGGTAATAAGCAGCCCGGGCGGCTGTGAATTGGGACCGAGACCTATTGATCTGCACCTGTCGGCGCTGGAAAGAATGGGCGTTACAATAACCGAAGAACACGGCTATTTAAAGTGCACCGCCGAAAACGGATTGCACGGCGCGGAAATACATTTGGGATTCCCGAGCGTTGGGGCGACCGAAAATATAATTCTCGCCGCCGCTGTGGCAGCGGGCGTTACAGTTATCCACAACGCCGCAAAGGAGCCGGAGATAAGCGACCTTGCCGATTTTTTGAACAGCGCGGGTGCAAGGATATCGGGCTGCGGATCGGATACTGTGCGGATAGAGGGTGTAAAGCGGCTCGGCGGCACAGAGCATACTATAATACCGGACCGCATAGTCGCCGCAACATATATGGCGTGCGCCGCGGTGACCGGCGGGGAAATAGAGCTTGAAAATGTCATGCCGCCGCATATGGTGTCGCTGCTTTGGAGCTTTCGCGAGTGCGGGTGCGATATTTCGGTGAGCGGAAAGGGCTTGCGCTTATCTGCCCCCGAACGCCTTCACAGAATTCCTACCCTGAGAAGTCTTGTCTATCCCGGCTTTCCGACCGATGCAGGCCCTGTTGCGGTCGCAATGCTGGCTTCTGCCGAGGGCACATCGGTTTTCGTGGAGAACATTTTTGAAAACCGTTACAGATATATAGATGAGTTAAACCGCTTCGGCACAAAAATCAAGACAGAAGGCAAGACCGCCGTAATAGAGGGCGTAGGCGAGCTTTCGGGAGCGCATGCCAAGGCAACGGATCTGCGCGGGGGAGCTGCGCTTGTGGTGGCGGCGCTTAAAGCGCACGGAGCATCCGAAATAGGAAATACGCACCACATTGAGCGCGGATATGAAAAAATCACCGAGCGTTTGTCATCGCTCGGGGCGGATATAAGCTATAAGAGGTGAAATTTTTTTGAATACCGAAAACAGGGATGATGAATTTTTAAGAAAAAGAAAAGCACGGCAAAGAAAAATACGAAGGCGAAGAATTAAGATTTTTCTTGTTTTATTGCTGCTTTTGGCTGTCGGAGCAGGAGTTATACTTTCGCTTACCGTTTTCTTCAAAATAGAAAGTATTTCCGCCTCCGGCAGCAGTAAATATTCCGCAGAGGAGATAATCGCCGCGTCCGGTATAAAAAAGGGCGATAATCTGTTTGTTTCCTCCGTTAACGATGAAAAGCTTAAACGCAAGCTGCCGTATATCGAAAAAATAACCGTAAAGCGCAGCCTGCCTGCGACATTCACAATAAAGGTGACCGATGCAGAGGAATATGTCTGCTATTTATCGGGAAATAAATATTACCCCGTGAGCAGATCGGGACGGGTGCTTTCGAAAACCGATGAAAAGCCCGAGGGAATACCCGAGATCAGCGCGGGCAGGCTTACCTTAAAGGTCGGCAGAAAGCTTGCCTTTGCCAAGGAAAAAACCGAAAATACATTAAACGAAATATTTGAAAACGCCGAAAAGACAGAGATCCGCATCACACGGGTCGATATTACGGACGAGCTTGCTATTACATTAGGCGTTGACGGAAGATTTACCGTAAATCTCGGAACATCGAATTACATAGATAAAAAATTCGCGCATTTATCGGGCATGATGAAAAATATGGACGCTTCGGCTGCGGGCAAAATAAATTTGAGCATGTGGACGCCGTCAAACACCGAGGGAAGCTTTGTTTCGTCGGCTTCGGGAGGATAATTTTGAACAAATTAAAAAAAATTACAGGAATGTAATAAAAAGTGTTGAAATTTGAAATCAGATATGTTATTATCTTTAAGTGAGTAAGTATAATATCCAATTTACATAAATACGGAGGAATTCAAAATGCCATTTGAAGTAGCAGAAGATCAAGAGAACGTAGTTCAAATTAAAGTTGTAGGCGTAGGCGGCGGCGGCGGAAACGCAGTAAACCGCATGGTAGACGCAGGCGTTCGCGGCGTTGAATTTATCGCTATAAATACCGATAAAGCCGCTCTTATTAAATCAAAAGCCAATCAGAAAATTCAGATAGGTGAAAAAACCACATCAGGTATGGGTGCGGGCGGCAATCCCGATAACGGCAGAGCTGCTGCTGAAGAATCCCGCGATGAAATCACCGCGGCTATTCGCACTGCCGATATGATTTTCATAACCGCAGGCATGGGCGGCGGAACAGGTACGGGAGCTGCTCCCGTTGTGGCTTCCATTGCCAAGGAGCTCGGAATACTGACCGTAGGTATTGTTACAAAGCCTTTCGGATTTGAGGGCAAAAAGCGCATGACACAGGCCGAATCCGGCATTGCCGCTTTAAGGGAATGTGTTGACAGCTTGGTGGTTATCCCCAATGAGCGTCTTAAATTCGTTTCCGAGCAGAAGATTACCTTTAAGAATGCTTTCGACATTGCCGATGATGTTCTTCGTCAGGGCGTTCAGAGCATTTCCGAGCTTATTAATGTTACCGCGCTTGTTAACCTTGACTTTGCGGATGTTAAGTCAATTATGTCGGATGCCGGCTATGCTCACATGGGCGTCGGCGTTGCTACCGGCCGCGATAAGGCGGAGCAGGCAGCGCGCGCGGCTATCAGCAGCCCGCTTATCGAAACCTCTATGGAAAATGCGCGCGGCGTAATCATCAGCATTACCGGTTCCGATGATATCGGTCTTGAAGAGGTTGAGCTTGCTTCCTCCATCATTTCCGATATGGCTCACCCGGACGCTACCATTATCTGGGGCGCGCAGCTTGACGATACACTGGAGGATACTATCCGTGTTACCGTTGTTGCAACAGGTCTCGGTGACGATAAGAAAGAGGAAAAGAACAACGATTTGGCTTCTCTCCTCGGCAACAGCTCTGCCGATGATGACGAGAGCTACAGCGATGTAATCAATTTCTTCAAAAAGGATTAATTTTAATTAGCTTAAGGCGCAGTGTTTCACTGTGCCTTTTGTTTGTGTCAGATCTTCAAAATGCCGCTTGACAAGATTGACGCCGATATGATATAATCAAGTCATACGAAAAAGGCTTTTCGGAACTGACGGATAAGTGGAGCACCACATGAACCGAAAAGCTTGAATGCCGACCGTCTGGGCACACTTATCATCTGGTGGGTAAGTGTGCCCTTTTTGATTTCGGAGGGGATAAAATGAAGAAAATAGCGATAATTATGGGAAGCGACAGCGATTTGCCGGTTGTAAGAAAAGCGGCGGATACCCTGTCGGCGTTCGGAGTGCCGTTTGAAATACATGTTTTCTCGGCTCACCGCACGCCCGAGGAGGCGGCACACTTCAGCAAGGCAGCGCGCGAAAACGGCTTCGGTGCCGTTATAGCTGCAGCGGGTATGGCAGCGCATTTGGCAGGGGCTATTGCCGCAAATACTACACTGCCGGTAATAGGCATACCCATAAAATCGGGTAATTTAGGCGGTATTGATGCACTACTTTCAACCGTGCAGATGCCTTCGGGTATTCCCGTAGCCACGGTTGCAATCGACGGCGCGGTCAATGCCGCTTTGTTATGCATAGAAATTTTAAGCATATCCGACAGTGCTCTTGCCGAAAAACTTGCCGCAAAGCGCAAAGCCGATGCAGAAAAGGTGCTTGAAAAAAATGCGGCAATAGAAAAAGAATTTAATTAACGGAGGAATTCAAAATGGAAAAAACAACACAGCTGTATGAGGGCAAGGCGAAAAAGGTTTTTGCTACAAATGACCCCGATTTGGTGATAGTATCTTATAAAGACGACGCAACCGCGCTTGACGGGCTTAAAAAAGGCACAATAACCGGCAAGGGTGTTATTAATAACAGAATGTCAAATTATCTTTGCCGCCTGCTTGAAAGCCGTGGTGTTCCCACCCACTATGTTGAGGAGCTTAATGACCGCGAAACGGTGGTTAAAAAGGTATCAATCGTTCCGCTTGAGGTTATAATCCGCAATATTTCGGCAGGCTCGTTTGCAAAGCGCTACGGCGTGGAGGAGGGAATTGTTTTCGCGGAGCCTACCATTGAGTTTTCTTATAAAAACGACGATCTGCACGACCCGCTTATAAATTCTTACCACGCTTTGGCTTTAGGGCTTGCAACCAAAAAGGAAATTGAGGAAATAAAAGCTATGGCGTTTAAGGTCAACGATATTCTTAAAGAATATTTTCTTTCTCTCAATGTTAAATTGGTAGACTTTAAACTTGAATTCGGCAGACTGAAAGACGGCACAATTGTTTTAGCGGATGAAATATCGCCCGATACCTGCCGTTTTTGGGACGCCGACACAAACGAAAAGCTTGATAAAGACCGTTTCCGCCGCGATATGGGCGGAGTAGAAGACGCATACAACGAAATGATGAAAAGAGTTTTCGGCAACTGATACTTGGAGGCATAAATGAGCAGTTTAAGAGAAGAATGCGGAGTATTCGGAGTATACTCGGGGGAGACAAGCGACGTTGCAAGCACTGCGTATTACGGCTTGTTCGCTCTCCAGCACCGCGGGCAGGAATCCAGTGGAATAGTTGTGAACGATGACGGTGTTTTCAACGATTTTAAGGATACGGGACTTGTAAACGATGTTTTTACACCCGAAATTATAGAACAATTGGGTGAAGGCAACATTGCGGTAGGTCATGTGCGCTACGGTACTACCGGCTCAAACGACCGCAGCAACGCGCAGCCGATTGTGGTTAATCACATAAAGGGAAAAATGGCGCTGGCTCACAACGGCAATCTGATAAATTCAGGTGAGCTTCGCCGCGAATTGGAGCTTGAAGGCTCGATTTTCCACACCACAAGCGATACGGAAGTAATATCCTATATTATAACAAAGGAGCGCCTTACCGCCCCCTCAATAGAGCAGGCGGTAAACGCCGCAATGAACCGCATTAAGGGCGCCTATTCGCTGGTTATAATGTCGCCTTCAAAGCTTATTGCCGTGCGTGATGAAAACGGATTCCGCCCGCTGTGCTACGGCAAAACGGGGGACGGAAGATACATTGTGGCTTCCGAGAGCTGCGCGCTTGACGCGGTGGGGGCGGAATTTATACGCGATATAAAGCCCGGCGAGATAGTTGTGTTCGATAAAAATGGGGTCAGAACCATTGAAGACCACTGCAAAAAAGCGCCCTGCTCCCTCTGCGTTTTTGAGTACATTTATTTTGCGCGCCCCGATTCGGTAATAGACGGCTGCTCAGTGCATACCGCAAGGCAAAGGGCGGGCGCGTTTTTGGCGCTTGAGCACCCCGTGCAGGCGGATGTGGTAATAGGTGTGCCCGATTCCGGACTGGACGCGGCGCTCGGTTACTCAAAGCAATCGGGTATACCCTATGAAATAGGCTTTATAAAAAATAAATACATAGGCAGAACCTTTATAGCCCCGGGGCAGAAAAGCCGCGAGGACAAGGTTAAAATTAAGCTGAACCCCATAGCCGAGGTGGCGCGCGGCAAGCGAATAGTTATGATAGACGATTCAATTGTGCGAGGCACCACAAGCGCCAGAATAGTAAAGCTTTTGCGCGAGGCGGGCGCTAAGGAAATACATATGCGCGTGTCCGCACCGCCGTTTATGAACCCCTGCTATTACGGAACGGATATTGACTCCAGAGAAAACCTGATAGCCTGCAAGCACTCGGTTGATGAAATAGCAAAGCTTATCGGCGTTGATTCACTCGGATATTTAAGCGTTGAAAGTGTAAAGCAGATTGCAAAGGGCGTTCACGGCACGGGCTACTGCACCGCCTGTTTTGACGGAAAATACCCGACCGAAATACCGTCGGCGCCCATGAAAAACAGATTTGAAACTAAAATTTCCGAAAACAAGGAGAACGGCAATGAATAATTCACAGTCAAAATCATACGCCGCCGCCGGCGTTGATATAACCGCGGGCTATAAATCGGTTGAGCTTATGAAAAGCCACATTGCAAGAACAAAAACATCCGGCTGCCTTGACGATGTGGGCGGCTTCGGCGGTTGCTTCGGGCTTGACCTTAAAGGCATTGAAGAACCCGTTTTGGTTTCGGGCACCGACGGCGTAGGCACAAAGATAAAGCTTGCCATGCTGCTTGACCGCCACAATACAATCGGCATAGACTGCGTTGCAATGTGCGTTAACGATATAATCTGCTGCGGGGCAAAGCCGATTTTCTTTCTTGATTATATTGCCTGCGGAAAAAATCACCCCGAAAAAATAGCGGAAATAGTAAGCGGCGTGGCAGAGGGCTGCGTAAGGGCAGGCTGCGCGCTCATAGGCGGCGAGACTGCCGAGCACCCGGGACTTATGCCCGAAGACGATTACGACCTTGCGGGCTACTGCACGGGAATAGTTGATAAAAAGAAAATGCTGCAAAAAGACACGGTTAAAGAGGGTGACGCGGTAATAGCGCTTGCGTCCTCCGGCGTTCATTCAAACGGCTTTTCGCTTGTGCGGCGGGTGTTTGATATTGAAAACTGCGACCTAACTTCTCCGCTTAAAGAGCTTGGCGGCAAGACGCTCGGCGATACGCTTTTAGAGCCTACCAAAATCTATGTTAAATCAATGCTTGCGCTTTTTGAAAAGGTGAATGTAAAAGCGGTATCGCACATAACGGGCGGCGGCTTTTACGAAAATATACCGCGCGCATTGCCCGAGGGTTACTCGGTTAAGGTTGATAAATCTTCGCTTAAAATTCCGCCGATATTCCGCCTTATTGAAGAAAAGGGCAATATTCCCGAGCGCGATATGTTCAACACCTTTAATATGGGTGTGGGTATGAGCGTTACCGTGGCGGACGAGGACAAGGAAAAAGCTGTGGAAATTCTCAAAGCAAACGGCGAGGACGCTTATATTATAGGCTCGGTTATTAAATCCGACGAGGGTGTTATAATTGAATAATAAAGTAAACATTGCGGTGCTGGTATCGGGCGGCGGAACGAATTTGCAGGCACTGATAAACGCCCAAAAAAGCGGAATTATAGCAAGCGGCGAAATAAAGCTTGTGGTTTCAAGCAATAAAAACGCCTACGCTCTTAAAAGGGCTGAAAACGCGGGAATTAAAACCGCAGTTTGCGAAAGAAAGGACTTTTCGCAAAAGGCGTTTGAAGATAATATTTTAAACGCGCTTGAAAAAGAAAAAATCGAGGTTATTGTGCTTGCGGGCTTTATGAGTATTTTAAGCGCGGATTTCGTAAAGCGCTACCCAGAGAGGATAATAAATGTGCATCCGTCGCTTATACCGTCGTTTTGCGGCGAGGGTTTTTACGGGCTTAGAGTTCACAAAGCGGCGCTTGATTACGGCGTTAAGGTGACGGGCGCCACGGTGCATTTTGTTAACGAAATACCCGACGGCGGCAGAATTATAATGCAAAAGGCGGTTGAAATTAATGAAAACGACACGCCCGAAATTCTGCAAAAGCGGGTTATGGAAAACGCTGAATGGATAATACTGCCTGCGGCTGCCGAAAAGGTTTGCAAAGAAATTAAGGAGCGGAAAAATGAACATATATAAGTCTGACGATATATCTACCCTTTTAAAAGACAACGAGTATGCGGGGCGCGGAATAGTTATAGGAACCTCGCCCGATAGGAAAAATGCGGTGTGCGCGTATTTTATTATGGGCAGGAGTGAAAACAGCCGCAACCGCGTGTTTGTAAAGACAAGCGAAACGCTTAAAACCGAGCCTTTTGACGTTTCAAAGGTGAGCGACCCTTCGCTTATAATTTACAATGCCGTTCGCAAAACGGAAAAAAGCCTTATTGTTACAAACGGCGACCAAACCGACACGGTATATAATTTAATGAGCGAGGGCAAAAGCTTTAAAGAATCGCTTGAAACCCGTGAATTTGAGCCCGATGCGCCGAATTTCACTCCCAGAATAAGCGGTATACTTTATTTTGAAAACGGCTTTAATTATGAAATGAGTATATTAAAAAGCATAGACGAAAGCGGCTCTGACTGCTGCCGCTATACCTATTCTTATCCGTCGGTTGCGGGGCTCGGGCACTTTATACACACCTATAACTGCAACGGCGACCCGCTGCCCACGTTTACGGGCGAGCCGCACAGGGTCAATATTAAAGATGATATTGAGGAATTTGCAGGAGAAATATGGGAAAGTCTTAATGTTGAAAATAAAATTTCGCTTTATGTGCGTTATACCGATATTGAAACAGGCAAGTACACTGATAAGATAATAAACAAAAACGGGAGATAAAAAATGAAAGAGTTTGAACTGAAATACGGCTGCAACCCAAACCAAAAGCCCGCCAAAATATTTATGGAAAACGGCGCGGAGCTGCCTATTAAAATTCTTAACGGCAAGCCCGGCTACATAAATTTTCTTGACGCATTTAATTCATGGCAGCTTGTAAAGGAGCTGAAGGAGGCGCTGGGCCTGCCCGCCGTCACCTCGTTTAAGCACGTAAGCCCCACAAGCGCCGCGGTGGGTATTCCGCTGTCAAATAAGCTTAAAAAGGCTTGCTTTGTGGATGATATAGAGGGGCTTGATGATTCTCCGCTTGCCTGCGCGTACGCCAGGGCAAGGGGAACCGACCGTATGTGCTCCTTCGGGGATTGGGTTGCGCTTTCCGATGTGTGCGACAAAAAGACCGCCGAGCTTATAAAGCGCGAGGTGTCCGACGGCGTTATAGCCCCCGGCTATGAGCCCGAAGCACTTGAAATTTTAAAATCAAAACGCAAGGGCGGCTACAATATAGTTGAAATCGACCCCGAATATATCCCCGACCCGACAGAGCGCAAGCAGGTTTTCGGCATAACCTTCGAGCAGGGCAGAAATAATTTTAAAATTGATAATTCACTGCTTAATAATATTGTAACGGAGAATAAAAATATTCCCGAAAGCGCCCGCCGCGACCTTATAATTTCGCTTATAACCCTTAAATACACCCAGTCGAATTCGGTCTGCTTTGCGTTTGAAGGTCAGGCGATAGGCGTGGGCGCGGGTCAGCAGTCGCGTGTGCATTGCACCCGCCTTGCAGGCTCAAAGGCTGATACTTGGTTTTTGCGGCAGTATGACCGCGTGCTTGAGCTGCCGTTTAAGGACGATATAAGACGCCCCGACCGCGATAATATTATAGACGGCTTTATAAATCGCAACGAAGAGGATGTTTGCGCCGACGGCATATGGCAGAAATACTTTAAAACACGCCCCGAACCGCTGACCGATGAGGAAATAAAGAATTATTTATCGGGCATTTCGGGCGTATCTTTAGGGTCTGACGCATTTTTCCCGTTTGATGATAATATAGAGCGCGCGCATAAAAGCGGCGTTTCCTATATTGCAGAGCCGGGCGGCTCAATTCGTGACGACATTGTAATTGATTGCTGCAATAAATACGGCATTGCAATGGCGTTTACGGGCATGAGGCTTTTCCACCACTGATAAGGAGTTTTTCAAATGAAGGTAATGGTTATAGGCGGCGGCGGAAGAGAACACGCCATTATTAAAAAGCTTAAGGAAAGCAAAGAAATAACCGAGCTTTACGCGCTGCCCGGCAACGGCGGAATTGCCGAGGACGCAGTTTGCGTAAATATCGGCGCTACCGATATAGCGGCGCAGGTGAAATTTGCAGCCGAAAATAAAATCGATTACGCGGTGGTGGCGCCGGATGACCCGCTGTGCCTCGGCGCGGTGGATGAGCTTACAAAGGCGGGTATACCCTGTTTCGGACCCGATAAAAAAGCGGCGATTATTGAGGGCAGCAAAGTTTTTTCAAAAAATCTTATGAAAAAATACGGCATACCCTCTGCCGCTTACGAGGTTTTCGATAACCCCGAAAGCGCGCTTGCATACCTTGAAACAGCGCCGCTGCCCGCCGTTATTAAGGCGGACGGCTTAGCGCTCGGCAAGGGCGTAATTATTGCCGAAACGCGGGAAGATGCAAAACGCGCCGTGCGCGATATTATGGAGGATAAGGTTTTCGGCAAAAGCGGCGAAAAAATTGTTATAGAAGAATTTTTAACAGGCCCTGAGGTTTCCGTGCTTTCGTTTACGGATGGGGAAACGGTAGTTCCCATGGTTTCCTCAATGGACCACAAACGCGCGCTTGACGGGGATAAAGGGCTTAACACAGGCGGTATGGGAACAATAGCGCCGAACCCTTACTACACCCCCGAAGTTGCAAAGCAGTGTATGGAAAAAATCTTTTTACCCACTGTAAACGCCATGAATGCAGAGGGGCGCACCTTTAAGGGCTGCCTTTATTTCGGGCTTATGCTGACTCCCGACGGTCCAAAGGTTATTGAATACAACTGCCGTTTCGGAGACCCCGAAACGCAGGTGGTTTTGCCGCTGCTTGAAAGCGACCTTTTTACGGTAATGCGTGCGGTTACGAACGGCACGTTAAAAAATACCGAGGTTCGCTTTAAAAACGGCGCTGCCGCCTGCGTTATAATAGCTTCGGGCGGGTACCCCGTATCTTACAAAAAGGGCTTTGAAATTAAAATGGACGAAAGCGTAAGGAGCAGCGTTTTCGTTGCGGGCGCGGAAATTAAGGACGGCAAGCTTGTAACCTCTGGCGGCAGGGTGCTGGGCGTTACCGCAACCGCCCCCACGCTTAAAGAGGCGCTTTGCGCGGCTTATGCAAAGGCAGAAAAAATTTCGTTTGAAAATGCGTTTTACCGCAAGGATATAGGCTTAAAGGCGCTTAACGCCGGAAAGGAAAACTGATATGGTATACCGTATATTTACAGAGAAGAAAAAGGAGCTTGCGGCAGAGGCGAGAGCGCTGCTTAACGATATAAATACGCTTTTGCAGATAAAAAGCGTTACTTCACTTCGCGTAATTAACCGCTATGATGCGGAAAATATAACAAAAGAGCTTTTCAATTACGCGGTAAACACCGTTTTTTCAGAGCCGCAGCTTGATATTACCTATTCCGAACTTGAAAACGACGGCGCGGCGGTTTTTGCCGTGGAATATCTTCCGGGTCAGTTTGACCAACGCGCAGATTCCGCCGCGCAGTGTATTCAGCTTATATCAAAGGGCGACAGACCGCTTATTCGCACGGCAAAGGTTTATATGCTTTACGGCGATATTACCGCGGACGAGCTGAAAGCGATTAAAAAGTATGTTATAAATCCCGTTGAGGCGCGCGAGGCGGCGCTTGAAAAACCGCAAACGCTTGTCTTAAAATACAATATACCGGAGTCCGTGGCAACGCTTGACGGGTTCACCTCGCTTGATAATAAAGGTCTTGCCGATTTTGTAAGCAAATACGGGCTTGCAATGGACACGGACGATATTAAATTCTGTCAGGATTATTTTAAATCGGAGCACCGCGACCCCACTATGACCGAAATCAGAATGATTGATACATATTGGTCGGACCACTGCCGCCACACCACATTTTTAACTCATATAGACGGCGCGGTTTTCGAGGATGAGCTGCTGCAGAGCGCGTATAACGATTATCTTTCAATGCGCAAGGAGCTTGGCAGAACAAAACCTGTTTGCCTTATGGATATTGCAACCGTTGCGGTTAAATATTTAAAATCCAAAGGCTGTCTTGAAAAGCTGGACGAGTCGGAAGAAATAAACGCCTGCACCGTTAAAATCAAGGTGAATGTTGACGGCAAGGACGAGGACTGGCTGCTGCTCTTTAAAAACGAGACCCACAACCACCCCACCGAAATAGAGCCGTTCGGCGGGGCGGCAACCTGCATAGGCGGTGCAATACGCGATCCGCTTTCGGGCAGATCCTATGTTTACGGCGCCATGCGCGTTACAGGCGCTGCCGACCCGCTTAAAAAGGTATCAGAAACGCTGCCGGGTAAGCTGCCGCAAAGAAAAATCGTTACCACCGCGGCAGACGGTTATTCATCTTACGGTAACCAAATAGGTCTTGCTACGGGAATTGTGGACGAAATTTATCACGACGGGTACGCCGCAAAGCGTATGGAAATAGGCGCGGTTATAGCCGCGGCGCCCGCCTGCAATGTAAGGCGCGAAACACCGGCTCCGGGCGATACCGTAATACTGCTTGGCGGCTCAACGGGGCGCGACGGCTGCGGCGGCGCTACAGGTTCATCAAAATCGCACACCTTAAAATCGCTTGAAAGCTGCGGTGCAGAGGTGCAAAAGGGCAATGCTCCCGAGGAAAGAAAGCTGCAAAGGCTTTTCAGAAACCCCACTGCCTGCCGTATGATAAAACGCTGCAACGATTTCGGCGCGGGCGGCGTTTCGGTTGCGATAGGCGAGTTGGCTGACGGTCTTGAAATAAACCTTAACGCCGTGCCGAAAAAGTACGAGGGGCTTGACGGAACCGAGCTTGCAATAAGCGAATCGCAGGAGAGAATGGCGGTTGTGGTAGCCCCTGCGGACGCGGAAGAATTTTTAAAGCTTGCCGACAGCGAGAATTTACAGGCGGTGCCCGTAGCCGCCGTTACGGAAGAACCCCGCCTTGTAATGAACTGGAACGGCAAGGCAATTGTTAACATAAGCCGTGAATTTTTAAATTCAAACGGTGCCGAAAAGCATATCACCGCCGTTGTTTCAAAACCCGAGCCTTATGAGAAAAAGGTTAGCGGCGGCTTCACCGATAACTATCTTGCCTTGGCGGACGACCTTAATATTTGCTCAAAGCGCGGGCTTTCAGAGCAGTTTGACTCCACAATAGGTGCAGGCACGGTGCTTATGCCTTTCGGCGGCAAAAATCAGTTAACGCCGATACAGGCAATGGTGCAGAAAATTTCGGTAGAGAAAAAGCACACAAACGATTGCTCGCTTATGGCGTGGGGCTACAACCCGTTCATTACCGAAAAAAGCCCCTACCACGGCGCTTACCTTGCGGTTATAGAGTCGGTTTCAAAGCTGGTTGCGACGGGCGCGGAATTTAAGGATGTTTACCTTACTTTCCAAGAATATTTTGAGCGCCTTAATAAGGACGAAAAGCGTTGGGGCAAGCCGCTTGCGGCGCTGCTCGGCGCGTTAAAGGCGCAAACCGAGCTTAAAACGGCGGCAATAGGCGGCAAGGATTCAATGAGCGGCAGCTTTGAAAATTTAGACGTTCCGCCCACCTTGGTCTCCTTTGCGGTTACAACCGATAAAACCGAAAACATAGTATCAAACGAGTTTAAAAAAGCGGGCAATAGGGTTGTTTTAATAAAGCCCGATTATGATAAAAACGGTCTGCCCGATACAACTTCGCTTTTAAATGTTTATGAAAGAGTAACCGCGCTTTTGCGCTCGGGCAAGGCGGTTTCATGCTACACGCCTACCCTCGGCGGCATAGCCGAGGCGGTTATGAAAATGTGCTTCGGCAATTCATTAGGCTTTAAATTTGCCGATAATCTGACCGCAAACGAAATTTTCGGCTATTGCTACGGCGGATTTTTGCTTGAAGTAACCGAGAATATTGCAGATGCCGCAGAAATCGGCGAAATAACGGCGGACGGAAAAATTTCCTATAACGGCGAAGAAATAGGTCTTGAAAGACTGCTCGGAATTTATGAAAATAAACTTGAAAGCGTTTACCGCTGTAATAAGCAAAACCCGAATACCGAAATGCAGACATTTTCTTATACGGCTGAAAATCGCGTTTCTCCCGCAGTAAAAACGGCAAAGCCCAAGGTTTTAATTCCTGTTTTCCCGGGTACCAACTGCGAGTATGACAGCGCAAAGGCCATGCGCGACGCAGGTGCAGAGCCCGAAATATTCGTTATAAACAACCGCAGTGCCGAAAATGTGGCAAAAAGTGTTGAAGACTTTGCAAACAGCCTTAAATCCGCACAAATGGTATTTATTCCGGGCGGCTTTTCCGGCGGCGACGAGCCCGACGGCAGCGGCAAGTTTATAACCGCATTTTTCAGAAACGCCGCGGTTAAAGAGCAGGTGACCGACCTGCTTGATAACAGAGACGGGCTTATGTGCGGCATATGCAACGGTTTTCAAGCGCTTATAAAGTTAGGGCTTGTGCCTTACGGTAAGATAATCGATACCGACGAAAGCTGTCCTACCCTAACATATAACACAATAGCGCGGCACCAATCCAAAATAGTAAGAACGCGCATAGCCTCGAATAAATCTCCGTGGCTTGCGGATACCGAGGTGGGCGATATATACAGTGTGCCGATTTCTCACGGCGAGGGCAGATTTATTGCAAGCGACGAGCTGATACTTCGCCTTGCCGAAAACGGGCAGATCGCTACGCAGTATGTGGATGAAAAGGGAGAAGCCGCAAGTGATATTCACTTTAACCCGAACGGCTCTTACTATGCAATTGAGGGTATAACCTCGCCCGACGGCAGAGTGTTCGGTAAAATGGGTCACTCTGAAAGATATGCTGCCGACCTTTACAAAAACGTTCCCGGAAATTACGATATTAAAATGTTCCGCTCGGCAGTGAAATATTTTAAATAGAAAAAGGATAAATTTTAAAACAGACAGCTGCAAATTTAAGCGGCTGTCTGTTTTGTGTTAAAATAATATTGCGGCAAAAAGACAATAAAAATCCCGCTCACAAAGTGAACGGGATTTTTGGGGTGGAAGATGGGACTCGAACCCACGGTCTCCAGTGCCACAAACTGGCGCTTTAACCAACTAAGCTACATCCACCATAGCGCAATGACTATTATACCATAACTCGGCGGATTGTCAACAAAAACTTTTTAAAAATTAAAACTTTTTTAAAGCGAGAAATCCTCGGGCTTATAATTGTCCGAAATTTTAACACGCTCCGGAACACGCTTTAAGGGATCGTATTTATATTTCCTGCAGGAATCCCTAACCGATGTAACGCCGCGCTTTGAGCAAAGAATTTCGCCCGAAAAAAGCGATTCGCGCCCGTAAACACAATAGCTGCAGGCATGGGGCAAGTCCTTATTGAATATATCAGCCATAATAATCACCGAATGTTATTATACTATATCGTCAAGCAATTTTCCAGTGTTTTTTTTCGTGCCTACCGAGATTATGAAAATTATCACCATTGTAAGCATAGAAACAGAGAGAGCCGCACCGTCGCAGGTCGGAACGAAATTTGCCGCGGCAGCGGCTTGAACGGTTATTTTAAATATTTTCATAATCATCTGCAGCAGCAGAGCCGATAAAAGTCCGTGGAAAATTCTGCAAATCAGGAAAAGCAGCGGCCTGATTTTTATGAGCCTGCCTACGCTTAAAAGCTGACACCAAATGCCGATACATGCAAATCCGAGTAAAAATGCGGTGAGCGGCAGAGAACGGGTACCGGCGACCGCATTCGTCACTTCAAGCAGCAATGCAGCATATTTAAGATAAGGAAAGCGCAGGCTGTAATGCTTTATGTACGCGCCGACAGCCGAGAAAAAAATCACCCAGCCGCAAATGCTCAAAAGCGCACCGGAAGCACCGGATACCGATGAAACAAAATTATCGGCCGCAGAGGGCGATTTTACGGAAACGGGTTTTCGGCTATCGTTTTTAATTATAAATGAAAATAAAAAGCACATTATTAAGGATGGCAACAGATGCGCGGCAAGCAGCGCAAAGCCTAACACCCTCGATGAATACATACCCGCGCCGACAGCTGAAACGGCGAAGGCAGGCCCCGAATTTACGCAGTAGCAAAGCATAAGACCTGCCTTTTCGGCGGAGATGCGTTTTTCTCTTACTGCTTCGTTTAAAAGCTTTGCGCCTACGGGGTAGCCGCCTATAAGGCTTAAAATTACGGTAATAAATTCATCGGATGATAAATGAAACAGCTTTTGCGTAACATGAGAAACCCTTTTAAGACCCGAAAACGCGCCGCTGCCCATTATAAACATTGTGCATACGGTCATGGGGAAAAGCGAGGGGATAAGCACCCTGCCCGAAAGCAGAAGTCCCTGCGCCGCGCCTGAGGCGCAAAGCTCGGGCTTTATTATAATAAGAACGGCAAAGGAAAGCACCGCAATAACAGATATTATTTTCAATTTTCTCCCGCCTTTTTTAATACATTATATGCTTTTCGGAATTATAATAATTACGAAAACATAGTATGTTACGGGGAGTTGTGCTGATTGAGTAAGAAATTTAAGTTTAAATCGGAAAAGCCGCGGGAAAAGTGGAGAATTTTCGGCTGCGGTGATGAAATAGCGGCTGATGCGGTAAAGAATCCGCATTTAGAGCTTTTCGGAAACCGCGAGATAACCGTTGAGGGCTGTGTGGGCGTTTTGGAATACAGCGATACATATTTGAAGCTGCGCCTGCCGAGAGGCGCGCTTATTCTTTGCGGCGGCAGCTTTGATATAGTAACCTTTGAGGGCACGGCGATAACCGTCAGGGGGAGCATTTCCTCGCTTGAATTTTGCGTATAGGTGAATTAATATGCTTTTTATTTACAGATTTCGGCGCGGCTTTTTACGAATTGAAATACGCGGCGATATTGCGGAGGCGCTGCTTAATATCTGCGCGAAAAACGGAATACCGCTTTGGAGCATAAGGAGACGCGGAAGCGTTATCAGGAGCTTTATTTCGGTGAGCGATTTCAGGCGCTTGCCCGCTCTTGTTGCGGGAAGCGGACTCAGGGTGCATATACTCGCAAGGTACGGTCTTCCGTTTTTTACGGAGCGATATAAGGAAAGACTCGGAATACCGGTGGGCGCGGCGCTGTTTTTTGCGTTTTTAAGCTTTATGTCGGGCTTTGTATGGTCGGTCGGAGTTGAAGGCAACAGCGCTATATCAAAGAATGAGCTTCTTGCCGAATGCAGAGACCTCGGCATTTATGAGGGCATGCGTAAAAGCGATATATCGCCCGCAGGTGCAAAGCTGCAATTATTGCTTCGGGATAACCGCCTTTCATGGTGCGCTTTTAATATCGAGGGCTGCTATTTAACGGTGGATGTGACCGAGGCGAAGAGGAAGGAGGAGGATAACAGCGTGCCGACGAATTTAAAGGCGGCGGCAGACGGCATTATCAAAAGAATAGATGTGACCTCCGGCAACTGTATTGTCAAGGTGGGAGATACGGTCGCAAAGGGGGATATATTGGTATCCGGAATCGAGGAACGCGCGGACGGTACGAAATTTGTCCATTCGGCGGGCAGGGTGACCGCCGTAATCGAGCGGGAAATTACCGTGACCGCAAAATACAAACAGAAAACCGCCGTTTTAACGGGAAAGAAAAAAACCAAAAGGGTGCTTTCGGTGTTCGGATTAAAAATTCCGCTGTATTTAGGGAGTGAAAGCAAGCCGTACCGTGCAAGTACGCATAAAAAGGTGCTGAAGCTTTTCGGAAGGGAGCTGCCTGCAGCGCTTTATGAAAAGCGCTTTGAATTTACAGAGGAAACGGAAAAAAACTTCGATCGGACATCACTCGAGACAGAGCTTGAAAGGCTGTTTTCGGAGCAGGTGAAGTTAGAAATTTCGGGCGATTTTTCAGTCAAAAATCGTGAAATTGACGAAATTAAGGGCGGTTTAAGGCTGAAAACGGCTGTTTTGGCGGAGGAAAACATTGCGACGCAGGATATTATGTTATTTAATACTGGAAATTCATAGAAAATGTGTTATAATAATATAAAAAAGGAATAAGGAGACGCGGTATTTGTTCGAGCAAACGGTTGATATCGAACGCATCGAGCAGATTATAAATCTGTTCGGTAATTTCGATGAGAACATTAAACGCATAGAAAAGAAATACAGGGTGAGCATCACCTCGCACGGCAGCCAGATTCGGGTTCGCGGAGATGTTACGGATGTTATGAACGCGGTAAGAACCATAGAGGGGCTGCTTGTTATGATAAACAAGGGCGAGCAGATAACCGATCAGAGCATCGATTATGTTTCGGGACTTGTTGAGGACGGCGAGGATGACCGCATAACCGCCGTGACCGACGCGGACTGTATTTGCATCACCTCAAAGGGCAGACCCGTAAAGCCGAAGACCATAGGTCAGCGGCAATACGCCGAGGCAATCAAGAAAAATACGATTACGATCGGCGTAGGCCCTGCGGGAACGGGAAAGACCTATCTTGCGGTGGCATCGGCAGTAAGCGCCTTCAGGGCAAAAACCGTGAATCGAATTATTCTTACCCGTCCCGCGGTCGAGGCGGGGGAAAAGCTCGGCTTTCTGCCGGGGGATCTGCAGCAAAAGGTCGACCCGTATTTAAGGCCTCTTTACGACGCGCTTTTCGATATGCTGGGGGCGGAAAATTTCCAGAAGTGTCAGGAACGCGGTGATATTGAGGTTGCTCCTTTAGCGTATATGCGCGGACGAACGCTTGATGACAGCTTTATTATTTTGGATGAAGCGCAAAATACCACAAACGAGCAAATGAAAATGTTCTTAACCCGCCTCGGCTTCAACTCAAAGGCGGTGGTCACGGGGGATATTACCCAGATTGACCTGCCCGACGGCAAGCGCTCAGGGCTTAAGGACGCGGTAAGGGTGCTTAAAAGCGTCGACGATATTGCAATACATTACCTGACCGGCAGGGATGTTGTACGCCACAGACTGGTTCGGGAAATCATAAAAGCTTATGAAAGAAGTGCTGAAAAGAAATGAGTATTAAAGTAAACATTACGGATGAACAGAAAAAAGTAAAGCTCCCCACGGGTACGCGCCTGCTTATAAGAAAAGCATGCATCGCCACCCTTAAATTGGAGGGCTTCCCCGACTCTGCGGAAATCAATGTTACACTGGTTAATGATGATATGATAAAGGAGATGAACAAAAAGTTCAGGAATATTGACTCCTCAACCGATGTTCTTTCCTTCCCGCTCGGTGAAAACGGCGAGTATGACACAAATCCCGAAACCGGCGCAAAAATGCTCGGTGATATTGTGATTTCGGTTGAGCACGCTCTCTCTCAGGCAAATCTCTACGGTCACGGAATCGAGCGCGAGGTAGCCTTCCTCACCGTGCATTCAATGCTTCACCTTTTGGGCTACGACCATGAAAAGGGCGGGCTTGAGCGCACAATAATGCGCGAAAAAGAGGAGCAGGTGCTCGACGCCTTGGGACTCGCAATCAACAAAATCTGATTACATATTTAAGGAATTTATTTAATGAAGGAAAAATCGGCTTTTATAACAATTATAGGCAGACCGAATGTCGGCAAGTCCTCACTTATGAACCGCATAATAGCGCAGAAGGTGGCAATAGTTTCGGACAAGCCCCAAACCACACGCACCAAAATATGCGGAATTTACACCAAGGGCGCCGACCAGCTTGTTTTTATTGATACTCCGGGCTTTCACAAGCCCAGAAATGAGCTTGATAAAAACATGAACAAAGCGGTGGGAGACGGTATGGCGGATGTTGACGCGGCACTGCTGGTAGTTGAAGTTGCCCCCAAATTTGGGCTTGAAAACGGGCTTCCGCCTGCGGAAAGGGAGCTTATTTCAGAGCTTCGCCGCAGAAAGCTTAAAGCGGTGCTGGCGATAAATAAGATTGATATGCTTGAACGCAAGGAGGAGCTTTTAAGCCTTATTGCGCTTTATTCGCATGAATTTGAGTTTGAAACGGTGGTGCCGGTATCCGCCAAGACCGGCGACGGCGTTGATATTCTTTTAAGTGAGCTGATGGCTTTTTCAAAGCCCTCTCCGCACTATTTTGCGGACGACGATATAACCGACCAGCCCGAAAGGGTTATGGTTGCCGAGATGATTCGCGAAAAGCTTTTGCGCATGCTCGATAAGGAGGTGCCGCACGGCATAGCTATAGACCTTGAGCGCTTTGTCGAGCGGGACACTGCCGACGGCGAGCCGATACTCGATGTTGAGGCGACCGTCATCTGCGAAAAGGAATCCCACAAGGGGATAATCATCGGAAAAGGCGGCGCAAATCTTAAAAAGGCGGGAATGCTCGCACGGCGGGATATCGAGGAATTTTTCGGCATCCGCGCTTCTGTAAAATTATGGGTCAAGGTCAAGGAGGATTGGCGCAACCGTCAGGGCTTGATTCACACCTTCGGACTGGACTGACCCGTTTACTGTTATTTCCTATTATAAAGAAAAGCAAACTGCAAATGCTCTTAATGTCGGGCGCGGCGGATTATCGTGATGCGCCGAATCTTTATGATGGGACCGTGAATTATGGGAGCCGAAAAATCGTGGGATAAATTTTTGAAAAGCGGCAGCGTGAACGATTATCTGAATTTTGTAAATTCGCGCAGGGAGAATGAAATCAGTGAAGGAAACAGAGACGCGTTTTACAACGGATGCATTGGTTATAAAGGAAATGAGCGTAGGGGAGAGTGACCGTCTGGTTACTCTCTTCACGCGTGATTACGGGCTTATCCGCGCTTTTGCCGCGGGGGCTAAGTCTGTGCGTTCAAAAAAGGGCGCGGCGACCTCATTGCTTACATACGGCAGCTTCACGCTTTTAAGAAAAAAGGATACCTATAAAATTTACGAAGCCGTACCGATAAAAATGTTTTTCACAATGGGCGGTGATATTGAGCTGCTTACCCTTGAGCAATATTTTTGCGAGCTTGCGCTCACCCTTGCTCCGCCCGACGGCTCGGATACCGAGCTTTTGCGCCTGATTCTCAATTCTCTGCATTTCCTGACCGCCGAAAAGCGCTTCCCGCCGCTTATTAAGGCGATAACGGAGTTCAGAGCGGCGGTCCTTTCGGGCTTTATGCCCGATCTTGTTGCCTGCGGAGGCTGCGGAAAATATGAGGACGATATAATGTATTTTGATATTTCGGGCGGCTGCCTTTACTGTAAGGACTGTCTTCCGCCGGAAATTAAAGCCGTGCCGCTTGACCGAACGCTTTTATCTGCTGCGCGGCATATAGTATATTCCGAATTTTCAAAATTATACTCGTTTTCCGTGCCTGAGGACAGCGCAAGGCGGCTGTCCGATATAACCGGGGAATATATAACCTTGCAGGCGGATCATCGCTTTAAAACACTGGATTTTTACAATTCTTTAAACTTGTAAGGGGTTAATTATTACAATATATAATTTTAATTTTAGGAGTAAAAAATGGATTACAATATCGCAAGATATGTCGGCACGCTTGAGCTTGATAAAATTCTTGAAATGCTGGCAAACGAAGCGTCGCTTTCGGAAACTGCGGAGAGAGCAAAGGAAATATTGCCCGAGACCGATATAGCCTCCGTTAGTGCGCTCCTTTGCAATACGGGTGACGCATACGGCTTTATGTCGCGCTATTCCGCACCCTCGTTCGGGGCGGCGGTCAATGTTTCGTCACCGCTCAGGCGCGCAGAGGCATCGGGCGTGCTTTCCATAAAAGAGCTTTTGAATATTGCCGAGGTATTAAGGGTTGTCCGCGCGGTAAAAGCATGGCGCGGCGAATGCTCGGGTGCGGGGGAAACCTCGCTCGACCCGCTTTTTTTGGAGCTTATACCGAATAAATTTTTGGAGGATAAGCTGAATCATGCCATAAAATCGGAGGAGGAGCTTAACGATAATGCTTCCCCGGCACTTTATGATATCCGCCGCAAAATAACGGCGAAATCGGGCAAGATACGCGAAACACTTGAAAAGACGGTGAGAGGGCCGAACGCGAAATACCTGCAGGAGGCAATAATAACTCAACGCGACGGCAGATATGTCGTACCGCTCAAATCCGAATATAAGGGGCAGATAAACGGCATAGTCCACGACACCTCGGCTACAGGCTCGACACTGTTTATAGAGCCTATGACAGTGGTGGAGACCAATAATGAAATACGCGTTTTGAAGCTGCGCGAGCAGGAGGAGATCGAGAGGATATTATCCGAATTATCAGCCGACGCGGGCAGCTTTGCGGGCAGCATAATAAGCTCATATTCCGCTCTTGTAAGGCTCGATCTGATATTTGCAAAGGCAAGGCTTGCATATAAGATGAAGGCTTCAATGCCCGAAATTAATAAGGACGGCATAACCTACCTTAAGCGTGCCCGCCACCCGCTTATAAACGCCCGTGCCGTTGTGCCGATTACGGTTGAACTGGGTAAGGAATATGATACGCTCGTTATAACCGGACCCAACACAGGCGGCAAGACCGTAACCCTTAAAACAATCGGGCTTTTGACCTTAATGACTATGTGCGGGCTGATGATTCCGACCGACGACGGCAGTCGAGTGGCAATATTTTCAAAGGTTTTTGCCGATATAGGCGATGAGCAGAGCATTGAGCAGTCACTTTCTACATTCTCATCACATATGGTTAACATAATATCTGTGACCGAGCAGGCGGACGACGATTCGCTTGTGCTTTTTGATGAGCTGTGCGCAGGTACCGATCCGATAGAGGGCGCCGCGCTTGCAAAGGCGATACTTATGCGGCTGTCGGCACTCGGCGCTAAAACCGTTTCTACCACGCATTATCCCGAGCTTAAGGCGTATGCGATCGATACACCGCGTGTGGAAAACGCCTCCTGCGAGTTTGATGTTAATACCCTAAAGCCCACCTACAGGCTTATAATCGGTATGCCGGGGCGCTCAAATGCCTTTGCAATATCAAAAAGACTGGGGCTTGATGAGGGAATAATTGACTGCGCAAGGGAAGAGGTATCGGATAACGATATGCGGTTTGAGCGCGTAGTGGCTTCACTCGAGCAGGCAAGGCATGAGGCAGAGGAAGAGCACGAAAAGGCGCAGAACCTGCGCCGCAGACTGGATGAGGCAAAGCGCAAGGCGGAGCAGCGCGAGCATGAGCTTGATGTAAAGCAAGCAAAGCTTATGGAGAAAACCCGCGAGACCGCAAACGGAATTATTGAAAACGCGCGCTTTAAATCGGCGCAGCTTTTAAACGAGCTTGAAGAAATGAAAAAGCAGCTTAATGCCGAAAACGCGGCAAAGCTTGCTGAAAAGGCGAGAAGCGCCTATAAAACGACCATAAACGAGCTCGAAGAGACATCCGACCCGATTGAAAGCAAAAAAGCCGAGGGTGAAAGGGTTACAAAGCTTGAAAAGGGCGACGCCGTGTTTGTAACGGCGCTCGGCAGCGACGCCGCGGTTTTAGAGGTAAAGGAAAACAAAAGAGAAGCTTATGTATCGGCAGGAGCGGTTAAAATGTGGGTCTCCTTTGACGGGCTGCGTTTTAAGGGTAAGCGCCGTGAGGACGCATCCCTTAAAAAGACCCGCCGTGTTTCGGGAATCGTCTCCCGAGGGCAGCGAACGGTATCGGGCGAGGTTGATTTGCGCGGAATGGCGGCTGACGAGGCAATACTGGAGCTTGATAAGTATATCGATAACGCGGTGCTTTCGGGAATAAGCACAGTGACCGTTATACACGGTAAGGGTACGGGCGTGCTTCGCAAGGCGGTTCAGGCGCATTTGCGCTCGCATAAAAATATTAAAGGCTTCCGCTCGGGCACATTCGGAGAGGGCGAAAACGGAGTTACCATTGCGGAGCTTAACGAATAAATCCACAACAAAATTATTAAAACGACCGTAAGGACTCATCTTCCTTAAGGTCGTTTTTTCATAGAATCTTTAAATCTTTTCCCACGGCTTTACGCGGTTGAAGAATTCGCTGTTCTGCAGGAATCTCTTCCTGTAATCGGTGGGAGAAATATTCATATATTTTTTAAATTGCTTGCTGAAAAAATAAACATCGTTAAAACCCATTATCTCGGAAATCTCGGTTATGCTCTTGTCGGTCTTCAGCAATTCGCAGGCATAGCTCATTTTAAGCTTTATAATATAATTTTTTGGGGTCGTTGAGGTCTGCTTTTCAAATATTTTCAAAAACTGCGAATAGCTCACCCCGCAGCGTGTAGAAAGCTGCTCAACCGAAATGTTCTGATCGAGGTAATGCTGCTGTATATACTCGATTGCCGGCTCTATTACGCTTGAAAGCTCCTTTGCCAATTTTTGATTGCTCTGAATTTTGGATATTATATCCCACAGTATCGACATGCATTTTGCGTGATTGAGCGTGGGATTTTGCTGCCATATGGTCAAAATCTGCTGAAAGTTTATATTTGCATTGCCGGAGCCCAATTTGTAAAGCGTTGAAGAGCTGTTCATATGAATGTTGGAAATAAAGAAAATATCGATGAAATCCCCGGGGGACTGTATCTTGACCTTATACTGCGTGTGCTTACCGCTCGGCAAATAGAGAATATCGTTGGGCTCGATATTATGCACCTTATCATCAAAATAAACCGTGGCATAACAATCCTTAAAGAGGATAAGCTCATCCCAATAAAGGGTGTTCTTATACTCGACGGTTTTGTTCGAGTATATCTCCTGATTTAGGTAGGTTATATTTTTGATTGTTAAAATATAAAAATCTTTAATTCTGCATTCCATAAAACACACCCGCCACAAAGCAAAAATAACATTCAATATATATATAATAACATATAATCCGATTAATTCAAGCGTTTTTTTGAGAATAATGCATTTAATTTGTAAGAACCCTATCAAAAAAATAATTTTAAAAAAAGTACAAAACCGGCGTTCACTGCTGCGGATGAGCTTTATGATTTTATGGTTACCCATAATAAATTGGGTAAGGGTGACGCAGAGTCGGTTAAATGATACCGTTCGCATCATTCGGCGGAGGTAACAGCTATTCTTAAGCTGTATAAATAAATTAGGGCTGTCGCAAGTGAAAAAATCACAAGCGACAGCCCTGTTGCTTTATTCAGCGAGCGCCTTTTTAAGGCAGATAAGGTCTCTTATGTCAACCTTTGTGTCATTGTTCATATCGGCTGCAAGTGTCTGCAGCTCACCAAATGAGTTTGCGCCCAGCATATTTTTTCTTAAAACCGTGATGTCTTCCGCGCCGAGTTGCCCGCTCATGGAAACATTGCCCGCAATATATTTTCCGTAGGTGTATGTTTCCGATTCAAAGAATTTTGTATTGAAGTAGGTAATATCGCCTACCGTAACCACCGAACGCACGGTGTGACTGCCGACTGTGATGTTATCAAGCGTTATGTCGGCCCCCGTTTCGTTTTCTTTGAGTACACCGTCAACATACCACTGATATTTAACGGTGTCGGTTCCGGTATAGTTTGCCGCTGCGCTTACCGTAAACGTATCGTTTTCGCCGTTTGATGAAATACGTGTGCCGGCGGTGGTGAAATTGCAGTCGGCAGTAATGTCATCGGGCATACGGAAGGAAAGATCTCCGATGTTCACATCCCCCGTACCCCAGGCGGAAACATCTAATTCAACACCCTTGATGTAAAGCTTTTTGCCGCTGCTTGCAAATTTTAAGAGATCTGTGTTTCCGATTAAATCAAAATACCCTTCACCGGCGCTGCCTCCGGGAATCGTGCCGACCTTAACGGTTTCTTCTCCGTTCCAGTTTACACTGTCGTCGCTGTTAAAGGGCATAATTATCAAATAAACTCCGACCGGCTTTTCCATCCACGGGGTTGCGTAATGCATACGGGTGAAGGTGTTAAGGTCAATAAGCTTTGTGGAATACCGGTTATTTAAACGCTTCATGTCGCTGCCGTTCCATCTGAGCTTCAGCTGTAAAAAGCCGCCCGGGTTATGATAGACATCAAATCTGCCGGAATCGGGACCTGCGTCCCAGTTAAACCACTTGCTGTCGGCAGCCGCGTCAAGCCAGTAGCGGTCGTTTTTATTTGTTTCCTTTTGTGAAGTGAAACGGAAATTTGCAAATGAAAGCGATTCTTCTGCACCGAATTTATTCGTTGTAAATATAATGCCGTATAAATGCAGCTTTTTATCCGCTCCTGCCGTTTTCATAATGTCATAGTTCTGAGTAAGGTCAACGCTTACGGTTTGCTTACCCGCCTGAATTAAAGCTACCTTAATATTTTTTATTCCGTCTATTCCATCGCGGCAGCGCAAACTGATATAAGCGCTTTCGCCTACCATTTCGGTAACAAAATTAAGATATGGGTTTACCGATAAATCAAGATCGTATTGTGTACCGCTGCTCTGTGCATGGCCATAATCATAAAGATTGCTGTGCTGCGTGTATGTCCAAACTCCGTCCGATACGGTAATGTTGAAACGCCAGTTGTCTTCACCCGTAAAAGAATCAGTTGCCCACCAGGTTGTGCGCTGATCCTCGTTAAACCAATCCGGAACAAGATCTCCCGCTCCTTCGGCTGCTGCGCTGAACGTCGGGATAAACAGCGAAACCGCCGTTATAACCAGTGCCGTTAGAAATGCGCCTGCTTTTTTAAATCGTGCCATTAAAATCATACTCCTTTGTTTGAATTTATTTGCCGTATACAGTATATTACGGGGAGTAAATCAATTTCAATCGTTCATTTTCGCACAATATACAAAAAAGCATAAGTTTGGTAACAACTGTTATAAAAGAATGTCGTAAATACGGCGATTTATCGCCTCTCGCAGCTCATAAAAATCCTTTGTGCTGCGCGGGTAATCGGTGAAAGAAATTTTATAACCGATTTCGCCCTCTAACCATTCGGCGGTTTTTTCAAACCCTTCCGCTTCGGCTAAAAGCTGCAGCGCGCGCAGATCCTGCAATGCGTCAAACAATACAAGCTGACGGATTGAGGGCATCGGCTTTCCGTCATTTCCGGGATAAACCAAAAACGGGTCGCCGGCGGGGAAAATTTGCCCGGCGTCGGTTGTGAAAAACGGGTTAATGGGTTTTCTTGAAAGGAAGTTAAACCAATAATTATAGCCCCAATGCAAAAATCCCGAAATTTGATAGCGGAAAAGCTGAAGTCCCAATGCTCGGTTACGGTAAGAGGGCATTGCAATCATTCGGTTGCAGACGCGGTTTAACTGGCCGCAGCAGTAATAGACCCACCGCTCGGATACTCCCTTGCGGTAAAACTCCTCGGCATGCTCGTTATCGGGCACCGGGGTTTCAACCAAGCCTTCGCTGTAGAAAGAATATTCCGAAAGCGCATCTATGGTTTTGCAGCCCTTGAGCAGCGGAAGAACGGTCTGCACCGCTTTTCGGTAGCTTTCGATGTGCTTTTCATCGGGCTCGTCGGAAATGTGGAACAGGCATTTATCCAATAAATTTTTCTTTTGCATAAAGGATTTTACCGCCGGCAGAAAGCTTTGTAAAAATTCGGCGTATTCGGCTGAATCGGCGTTTGTTTCCCAGCCGAAGCGGCGGGATGATCTGCCGTTTTCCGTTACGATGATTTTGGGCGCATGCTCGCTGCCCCATTGCGTAAACAGGTGCGGGAATTCAAAATATTTAATTCCGCAGTCAAGCGCCAACTTAATATAACGCTCCAGCTTTGAAAAATCGAAGGAATAACCGTCTTTTGAATAATAAATATCAACAAGCTGGACGGTGGGTCTTTCTGAGCCGACGGCAGTATCAAGCGGGGGAGTGAAAAGCGGAGCGAGCAGCATATTAACGCCGTAATATGCTGCCTGACGGATATAATTACCTATTATTTCCCAGTGCCGTTCGCTGAAAACCTCCGTTCCGTAATACACCGCAAGGCTGTCGCAATGAAACCACTCGGTATGTATAAGCCGCTGGGGCGGCAGGACGGCGGGAAGAACGGTTAATGAAAAGCTTGCCTCTGCCGTACATTCGGGCTCGGCTTCGTTTTTTAATGTAACGCACAGCTTATGTTCGCCTGCCTGCGCGTTTTCGGGTACGGTTATTTCAAACCACAGGCAGCTCCAAAAGCCGGGCGAGTATTCGGCTCTGCCGTTGCATATTTCAAGCAGATCGGGGTAAAGCCCCGGTTTATCCGAAAGAAAATCATCATCCGCCCATTTATATTTTACAAGGCGCACCGGTACGCTTTGCACCTGATAACAGCGTATGCTTTCTTTTAAATCGCTCTCCCATTCAACAAAAAAATCATCACGCAAGCCGTCGTCGGCGCGAAATGCCAGCTGAACATTAAAGCGTTCGCCGCGAAGTGCGGAGCCGCACAAAACTTCATGCCCGGCAAGTGATTGCTCAGGGAGAATCTTTTCCAGTGAAGAAACCCAACAGGTTGTGATGTTCATATAAACCACCCCTTAAAAATCTTTAAATGTATAATAGCAAAAAAAATTCTACCTTGCAATAGCGAAAATTCATGAAATGTTATAAACGGCGTAAACAGTGCGGAAAACGGTATATTGTGCATATTTCTGTTTCTAAAATGCGGAAAACGGTATATTGGAAGAAAATAGCGGATTGAAAGTTTAAGGTTTATGTAATATGATGATATTGTAAAAAATCGGAGGTGAAGAAAATGTATTTTGCAGATGCCGTAAACGGCGATGACCGAAACGACGGGCTGACGCCTGCAAGTGCCTTTGCAACCTTGGAAAGGTTAAATGAATTAATACTTTCCCCCGGAACGACCGTAGCTTTAAGAAGAGGCGGCATTTTTACGGGAACGCTAAAGCCGAAAAACGGCGGCACGAGTGATAAGCCTGTTCACATCACCGCCTACGGAGAGGGACCTTTACCGATAATCAACGGCAACGGAGCCGAAAATGCGGTTGAGATTAGAAACCTTTCATATATCGAGGTGAGCGATCTTGAAATTATCAACGCTTCCACCGATATATATACGCCCCGCCGGGGAGTATTTGTGTGCTGCGGGGAAAAGGGCGGAAAATATTGCGGTATTACCCTTAAAAATCTTTATGTACATAATATAACAAGCTCCTTCGGAAGAGAGGCGGGCGGAATAATAATTTGGTGCGATCCCGCCGACTCACCGGTAAGCTATGACGGCGTAACGGTTACCGGCTGCACCGTGTGTGATACCGGAGCGCAGGGAATTACATTTTCCTCCGCTTACAGCTACAGGGTGGGTATTGACTGGATAGACCTGCCGTACACACCGTCACATAATATCCGCATTACGGATAACTATATTGCCCGCTGCGGAGGCGACGGAATTTTTCAGTCCTGTGCTGAAAGCCCGATTATTGAACACAATACCGTGGCAATGTGCTGCTTTGCGGGGAATACGCCGTATGCCGGAATATGGCCGCACAATTCGCAAAATGCGGTAATGCGCGAAAACGAAGCCTTCGGCTGCGTGTTGATCGCGGGCGACGGTCAGGGCTATGATGTAGATATAAACTGCACCGATACGGTTGTTGCCGATAATTTAAGCCATCACAATGACGGCGGATTTATATTGCTTTGCACCTCGGGCGATATCGGCGGTTACAACAACGGAATTACCGTGGAACGAAATATCAGCATTGACGATTCGGGGCAGATATTCACGCTTTCGGGGCCGATTAAGAATATAAGGATTTCAAACAACCGCGTTTCGGTTGAAAAAAATATTCATACGCGCTTAATCGGAACATATCAGTGGGGCGAGAGAGGCGGCGGGCCTGAAAACGTAACGGTTACGGAAAATTATATTTATATGAATACCGACGGTGAAAACCGATTCTTCGATATCCCGCCGAGGTTTACGGGTAACAGCTTCGGCGGCAGCTACGGATATGAAAATTTAAACGATGCATCTTTTTCTTCACTCAAAGCTGTACCGTTTGATAAAAGCAAATACCTTATTATTAAACAAACCGGAGGAGACAAAAATGAGCAAACAGGCAGTATTTTTTAAACGCGCGCTTGCACTGTGCCTTTGCTGCGTTATAGCCGGCTGCACGTTCAGCAGCTTGTCGGCTGTAAAAGCCAAGGCGGAAGGTACAGATTTTTTTAACCGTTGGTTTTCCGCCGATAACGACAGTAAGTGGTGGGACGGAAACTCCTACAACGGATTGACCGGTCCTGACGGAGGATTTTATATTAACCACCCTGACGGTAATTGGCAGTATTATCACCGCTGGAGCGCCACGGGCGGCAGCGCCAGACTTGACTGCAACGGTCCCGGACTTACGGTGGATTTAAACGAAATAAATCGGGTGGATTATACAGTCAATGCTTCAAAGCCCGTTGAGCTTTGGGTTCAGACATATGACCTGAAAGAAGACGGAACAAGAGACGAAAATACCCGCTCGTTTATAAAGCTTGCGGATATTGCGGCAGGTGCGACAAGCGGCAGCGTAGAGCTGTTGAAAAACGCCGAAGTAAAAGCCCATATAACAGCGGATAAGAAAATATATATTGAGGGCTTTAGCTTTTATACAAAATCCTTTGCATACGGAGATACAATTGATGTCACTGCTTTTTCAGCCGGAAAAGCAGAGGAGACACAGGAAATCGACGGTTTTTCCCAATGGTTCACCGCGGCAAACGACGGCAAATGGTGGGACGGAAATTCTTACAGCGGGCTTACAAATTCCGACGGAGGATTTTATATTAACCACCCTGACGGCAATTGGCAGTATTATCACCGCTGGAGTGCCACGGGCGGCAGCGCCAGACTTGACTGCAACGGTCCGGGACTCACAGTCGATTTGAATAAAACAAACCGTGTTGATTATGCAGTCAATGCTTCAAAGCCCGTAGAGCTTTGGGTTCAGACATATAATCTGAAAGAAGACGGAGCAAGAGACGAAAATACCCGCTCGTTTACAAAGCTTGCGGATATTGCGGCAGGGGAGACAAGCGGCAGCGTCGATCTGCTGAAAAACAGTGAAATAATATCACATCTTACAGAGGACAAAAAGATATATATTGAGGGCTTTAGCTTTTATACAAAATCCTTTGCTTACGGTGATACGATTGGCGTTACAGCGTTTTCAATTGTAAAGGGCGATGTTGCACAGGAAATTAACGGGTTTTCCCGCTGGTTTACATCAGCCAATAATTATAACTGGTGGGACGGAAACTCAAACCGCTCCTATGCGGACGCAGGAGACGCGTGGTTTATTGAAAACACAGCCGACAGCTGGACTTACAAGCTCGGCTGGAGCTGGGACGATAACGGAAACGGCAGGCTTGACTGCAACGGCCCGGGACTTACGGTCGACTTGGACGAATATAATACGATTAATTACAACATCACGGTATCGCGCCCGATTACGCTTTATGCGCAAGTCTATCGCATTGAAAACGGAGCGGTGGATTTCAACACCCGCACATTCATTCCGCTTAAGAGCCTTGATAAGGGCGAATGGACCGAATCATTTGATTTGCGCTCAAGCGCAGAGCTTATGAAAATGTGCAATTCGGAAAACAGCCTTCTGATTGCGGGCTTCGGATTTAAAACCGTGGGCTTTCAAAACGCCGATACCGTAAAGGTAAGCGCGTTTACGCTTTCATTAAATAAAGAACCGTATGTACCCGCAGTTACAAAGCATGCGGAATCGTGGATATTAAACCACACCCCCACCGCGTGGTGGAGCTGGGACTGGAATATGAGTGATTCGGATATGTTGCGAATATCCGGTGAGGCAGACTCAAAGGGCGGTGTAAAGCTCAACTTCAAAGGTGATTTTGAGGATCTGCGCTATATGGCTTCCGCTTATACGGTGGATTTGAAGACCGACCCGTATTTCTATGCGCGCTTTGATACGGATGTGCCGTGCGAGCTTTATCTGCTTGTATCGGGCAGCCCCGAGGGCAATAACGGTATAAAAATCAGCGATAAGCTGTATAGCGGCAGAGTAAACGAAAAATTCAGAATTTCCGATATTGCGGCGCTGGCACCGTATATCAGAAATAACTCAATTTCGGTTTACGGTTTCCGCCTTATCCCGCAGGATGATCCCACAGGTAAGAATATTTATTTCCGCACAATGGATTTCGGCGATATGAATTTCGCTGTCGACCTTGAATCGGTGATGAGGCCTGCGGCACCGACCCTTACCTCAAACACAAAGGAAATGACCGATTCCGTGGATATAACCGTTTCGGGAGTGCCCGAAACCGCACGGCTTACACAGTACAGGATAGGCAGGCACGGCGAATGGCAGACATATTCGGGCGCAGTTACAATTAAGAAAAACATTGAGCTTTTTGCCCGCTATATTGATGAAAACGGATATTGGTCGATTTCCGGCAGCTTTGCGGTGAGCAATATTATAAAAGCGCCGTCGGAGGATGCAAAGCCGGTGATTCCCAACTGGTTTTCGCCGAATACGCTCACAACCTGCTGGTATAACTGGGACTGGCGCTATGGCAGCGACGATCAGGACAGATTCGCGCTTGACGCGACCGATAAATATTGGACTGCCCGCGTTGATAAGGAATGGTGCAAGCGCATTGAAACACAGCATAACAACAGCGACTTCCACTGCCTTATAGATTTAGATGAGCAAACCGAGCTTTTCTATAAAATCGACACCCAGTTTGAGCTTAAAATAAGCCTGAAGGTTAAAACAGGGGCTGCAAACAGCAGTTACGCCACAGTGCCCGTAGGTACGCTTACGGCGGGTAAAAATTCCGGCTCGTTTAATATTTCGGATAATTCGGAGCTGCTTTCAATCAGTGACGACGAGAATAAGCTTACCGTTTCGGGAGTTATTTTCGAATTTGCCACAACCGAGGGAAAATGCTTTACGGTTGAGCGCTTCCTTTTTGACTCCGAAGACGCTTATTACCCCGGCTACGGCGGTCAGGAGACCGTAAGGGAAATTACGCCGACATGGTTTGAACCCGAGCAGGTTAATAAGTGGCTTAACGGCAAAAAACAGATAAATATATCGGATAACGCGGCTACGGTTGAAATAAATACCGATAACGATTGGTGTGCTACCGTAAATATTGCGGCCGAGGTTTCCGATATTACCTCGAACGGAACGTCGGTAAGAATAAATCTGCAGGGTGCAAATACTCTGTATCTCAATACCGATAACGAATTTGAGGCTGATATACTGCTCGGAATACGCTCCGGCGGCGCCGTGCAATATGTAAAGGTCGGAGCTTTGCAAAAGGGTAAGAACGAGCAGGCAATTGACCTTAATAATATTGAAATGCTTTCGCAGCTTGCAAATAACGGCTCACTGACCGTGACAGGAATAAGATTTGTTCCGCAAAAAGCGGCAAACGGCGAAAGCTTAAAGGTGGATCTTTGCGCATTTAATGCCGCAGGGAAGAAATATCCGGGATATGAGGATACAGATAAGATTAAAGCCGACGAAAAGGCTGCGGCGGCAGTTGATGAAAAGATACGCGCCATAGGAAATGTAACCCTTAAAAGCCTTGATGCAATTAAGGCGGCGCGCTCGGCATATGAAGCGCTTAACAGTTATCAGCGCTCGCTTGTAACGGAATACGCCGTGCTTGTGAACGCGGAAAACAGCTATTACGCACTGGCACTTGCAAACGGAATATTCACGGAAGAGCTGCCTCTCGATATGATACTGTCGCATATTTCGGAAAATCCTTCGTCTCTTATTCAAATCAATCTTACCGCCGCGCAAAAGCTGCCTACGCAGTTGCTTGCTGCGGCAAAGAATAACGATTGCGATATAAGAGTCAATATTTACGATGATAAAGAAAACGAACTTATTTACAGCATAGTTTTGCAAAGCAAAGATCTGACAGACACATCTGCCCCGTTTGATACATCGCTTTCTTCCGCTGAGCCGAAGCTTACTGCGGCTCAGAAAAAAGCACTGGGAGCTGCCAAAAAGCTTTTTTACGGAATGAATAAGGAAAATCGCGTTACTTCGTATCTTATTGTAATGCTTAACGGTAAAAACAGCCTGTTTGCTACCGATAAAAACGAGCTTTACAATTTCGCGGTAAACGACGGATTTGTATTACAATCGGATTACAGCGCTGTGCGCAATAACGCCGTGACCCTGCTTATAAGAAGCGGCGGCGAGTATATGCTTTGTGAAAAGAATATCGTAAATGCAACGGCTGCGAACGGATTGCCGACGACGGGGGAAAAGAGCAATGCGCTTCCCGTAATACTCAATCTCGCTTCGATTGCTATGCTGGCGGTACTTACCTTTAAAATGAAAAAGGGGAAAGAAAGATGAAAAAATTTGCTTGCAAAATTTCGGCATTATTGTGTGCGGCGGCAATGCTTACAGCATTATTACCCGCATTCGGCGTTTCTGCTGCGGCACAAACCAAAAAGTTTTTAGACCCCATGGAGGATTCGGCGTTTCCCAAGGCTTACAGTGTTAAAACAATTCTTCCCGCAAATTACGATGTAACCGAGGCGCAGATTAAGGCAAACGGCGGTGTTTTCGGGACGAATCCCGATAAGCGCGCGCTTGCCGCCTTTAAAACCAATAAGACAATGAAGCTGTTTAAAGAGGTTTTCGGCAACAACTACTCCCGCACGCATACCCTTATGAAAAACTATGTTGCCTGTGAGCTGGAGCTGATTTACGAATTTAAAAACGGCTTTAAGGACTTTGAATTTATGGGAATCGCAGGTGCCGGAAACTGGGCGGGAGCCTGGGGTATGGAGGAAAATCCTCCGCTTGAAATAGCCTATTCAAATACCGCAACCGGCGGATGGAAAACTCTTAATTACAAGGATATGCGCGATATGCCCGCCGCAGAGGGTTCGACCTACTGCTATTTCCGCGGAAAGAGCATTCCTACATCCGCCAGATATTTGCGCATCCGTTTTTTAAACGGCGCGGATTACGACAGTGCGAAGAACTTTTGGGAGCCGCGTTATGAAAACTGGGCATGTGCGCTGGGGTATTTGCTTGTAAACGAATATACCGCTCCGCAGTCGGGCGGAAGCGCATCCGGCAGCAACACAGGTACTTCTTCCGTAAATAACGGCGGCGGAAATACAACCTCGCAGAAGCCGAACGGTACTTCCTCTGCCGATAATACATCGAGTACCGCGTCCGTTACCACCTCTGAAAACAACGGCACGGCAACGGAAAGCAATCCCGAGAATAACGGAAACTCTCCGTCTGACGATACCGTTGTGGATGTAAAAACGGATGTTAAACGCGAGATCGACTGGAAAATTACCGGAATAATTATCGGTGCGGATGTTTTGGTAGTCGGCGGAGTAATTGCTGTTTTAATTCTGCTTTACAAAAAGAAAGTCAGAGAATTAATAATAAAGTAGCCTTGAACTTATAAGAAAGGGCGGTGCGCCGGATGAAAAAAATCAGAATCGGAATAATAATTTGCGTTTCTCTTGCAGTTTTATCGGGCGCTGCCGTCGCGGGTGCTAAAATGCTTGAAACGAAAAACGCTTATCTTACAATCAACAACGACTCCGTTTCAAAGGATGAGTTGGAATTTTATATGAAAGCCTCCCGCTCAGACGCAATTTTAAGGTTTACATCCGATGCGTCATCAAGTGCCGATAAGGATTTTTGGGAAACCGAGCAAAACGGAATTACTCCGGCGGAGTATTTATTGGAAATTGCGGTTGAGAACCTAAAAAACGACAGAGCGTTATTTACCGAGTGTGAAGAGCGCGGGCTTTGTGAAAAGCTCAGTTATGAAAAAATTATAAAGCAAATGAATGCCGAAAACGCCTCGCGCGCAGAAAAGCTTAAAAACGGCGAGCCGGTTTACGGTGTTACGGAATACACCGCCGCCTCATATTACGATTACCTTAAAAGTAATTTGCAGATTGCTTTGCGCGAAAAATTGGAAAACGAAGGCGTTATAAAAGAGGACGATGTAAAGCTTAAGCAGTATTACAATCAAATTAAAAACAGTGATCCTCTCTTTCGCAATGCCGACGGCAGCTTTAAACCGTACGCAGATATTCACGCAAAGCTGAAATATCTTTACAGGGAAAAATGCTTTTCGGATTATATAGAGCAGGCGGCGAAAAAACAAGCGGTGAGACAAAACACCGAAAAATTAAAAAAACTTGCAGCTGAAATCGGTTAGGGGGAAAGATAAACAATGAAACGAATAACGGCAATTCTTTTATCCGTTTGTATGAGTATCGCTCTTGCGGGATGTGTTAAGGTAACAACAACCACCACCGTAACGCGCAGAACAAAGGCGAATAATACCGCGACGGATTCCTCGTCACAGGCGACTTCATCGGATAATACAAGCACAGACCGCGAAAATACAGATTCCTCAAAATCACCAGGGTCGGGCACTTCCTCTGAAGCAGTAATACGTACCGACAATGCCGACGTAGATTTAACTGTAAAACAGGCAGCTGTGTTCAACGGTGCACGTAGGGAAGAAAGCGGATACGCTCTTTATTATGTGGACAGCGAGAACGGCGATGACGAAAATGACGGCAGGACCGAGCGCTCTGCCTGGAAGACGCTTGACAATGTAAATAACCGCACCTTTGAGCCGGGAACGAAAATAATGCTTAAATGCGGCAGCGTGTTCGATCAGATGCTCGTTCCGCGTTCTTCGGGAACGGCAGGTAAGTATTTTATTATCGACAGCTACGGTAAGGGAGCAAAACCGATTATAAACGGCGACGGCGAGGCGCAGGCGGTGCTTATTTCCTCTCTGCAGTATATCGAAATCAGAAATCTCGAAATCCGCAATCCCTCGGAATATTCCGCTTCGCGCAAGGGCGTTGCGGTATATGCCGGAGGACAGGTGAGCAGCGGAGTTTTCCATGAGGGCGGCGTATTTAATCACATTTACCTTATAAATCTTGATGTTATTGATGTTTCCTGTGCCGACGGTCAGCGCTTTTACGGCGGAATAGTATTTTATTCCCGCCAATCCAAAAGCCCGACTTCATTTAACGAAATTCTGGTTCAGGGCTGCACTATAAAAAACACGGGCGGTTCGGGAATCGCAATGGCATCGGATTATGAGCACGGGCCGGGCGTTGAGTGGTCGGCATTTGAATATACCCCCTCAACCAATGCGACCTTCCGAAATAATTTTGTTTCTCACTGCGCGTCGGACGGTATTTTCATATCGGCGGTCAAGGGCTTACTTATAGAGTCCAATACCGTAACCGATACATCTTATGCAGAGGGCGCGTATGCGGGTATATGGCCGCATTACAGCTCAAATGTTGTAATGCAGTATAACGAGGCGTATGACGTAAAGCTGGTAGGCGGCGACGGTCAGGGCTACGATGTTGATATAGACTGTGTGAACACCAAGGTACAGTACAATTACAGTCACGATAACGAGGGCGGATTTATTCTTTTGTGTACCGACGGCACTAACGGAGGCTACAACAAGGATATTTCGGTTCGTTACAACATAAGTCAAAATGATAAAAGTCAGATTTTCACGCTTTCGGGACCTATTTCCGATGTGAAAATTTATAACAACACGGTTTATACCAAGTCAGGGCTTAAAACCAATCTTGTAGGCTCCTATGATTGGGGAACGGCTGCCAGCCCGAAAAATGTACGGTTTACAAACAACATTTTCAATATGAACTCAACAGGCTGGTGCTCACTTATTATTCCGAGCCGAATCACATTCGATACAAACCTGTTCTACGGTACATACGGGTTTGCACAGCTGTTTCAGTCGGGTGTAAAAATCAGCGGTTCGCTGACCGAAGACCCGATGTTTGTAAATCCCGGAGCCGGCGGTATCGGTCTTGATACACTCGGCGGTTACCGTTTAAAGTCTTCTTCACCGGCAATCAATTCTGGCAAATGGATATCTCAGTGCGGCGGCAGAGATTTCTACGGAAAAGCGGTAACAAAGGAAGGCTTACCGGATCTCGGCGCAATTGAATATTAAGAAAGGAAGATTTTTATGAATTTCAAAAAAACGGCGGCAATGCTTTCTGCGGCATGCATTGTGTTTTCAAGTCTTGCCGGCTGCGGCGGCAGCGGAAACGGCGGCAGCGGAAAAGCGGAAATCAAATCTGTCAGCCTGCCCGAAAAGCTTGACGGCAGCGTGATTAAAATTCTCGCTTACGACGGCTGGGAGCAGGAGCATGCCGACATACGCAAGCAATTAAAGGATTGGTACGGAGCTTCGGTCGAGTACACCGTGGTTGACAATAAGGATATGAAAAACAAACTGGCGGTTGACCTTGCGGCAAATATCACCTACGATATGATGCCGATGAGCGCCGACCTGATTTTGAATAACCTTGCAACGCCTATAACAAAATATGTGGATCTTAACGAGGACATTTTCAAGGATTATAAAAAGATCAGCGATTTTGTAACCTTCAACGGCGAGGTTTACGGTATGCCGAGCGTACCGAATATGGAAGTTATAATCTACAATAAAACCCTGATTGAAAACCTCGGCTATGATCTGCCGCTTGATCTTTACAAGCAGGGAAAATGGAACTGGGACACCTTTAAAAGGCTTACCACAAGCCTTTGCCGTGAAAAAACAGCCGACGGCGACGCAATAAGCGCCTTTTCCTCTTGGGATACAAATATATTTTTAAAGGCTAATAACAGCGGTTTTGTTAAGTGGACGGATCATAAATACGCACTCAACCTTGATGATAACAAGCTGCGTGAGGCGTTAAACTATTTCCAAAGCTTATCCACCGTGGGGGCATTTACCGGCTGGCAGGGCTGGAGTCAGGCGGATTTTCAGCTCGGTACAATGGCAATGTGTGTTGACCGCTTCGGCAATAAGACCCACTTTGTATCCGATTTAACCTTTGACTGGGATTTTGTTCCGTTTCCGACGGGCTATTCGGGCGATGAAAATGTAGCGCCGGGTACAATTGCTACCTACGGCGTACCGAAGGGCTCCTCAAATCCTTCGGGCGGCGCCGCATACGCATATCTTTTCTGTAAGCAGGATTACGAGCGCAGAAAACAGTATCTCAAAGGCTATTTGACCGACGAACAGGTTGAGCGCTTTGAATCGCTTTACGGAAAAATTTCAAAGGATTATGACACTATAGGTATTGAAAATACCGACGCGCTTATATGGGATGTATTGAGCGGTGCGGATATAACCGCAACTCTTGAGTCCTATAAAACAAAATGGCAGGGAGAGCTTGACGCTTATACCGCGGCTCTTCCGAAATAGACCTCGTAACTGAAAGGAACGGAAGCAATGAAAAAGGTAATCGCGGTATTGTGCCTTTGCGGTTTAATAGGCTTAACGGCAGGTTTGCCGTTAAGCCCGGCTGCAGCCGAAAAAGCTCAGACGGCACAAAACGGCGGCACGCCGGTCTCCGGTCAGGTGACATATCCCGAATATTGCCGCAATACAGGCTCCGTTCCGTCAAGCCCCGGAGAAAAGCTTTCGCTTTATGCAGCGGACTGTGCAAAAATAACAGGCGATAATATTTCCTTGGAAAATTCCTCCGATCATGAGGGCGGAAAAATCATTCGTTGGGTATCGTCCGAAAAGGATTCCTCCGTGCTTTGGCGCTTTAATGTATCTAAAGGGGCGCGTTATCGGCTGAAGATCAGCTACTGCGCCCTTGAAAGCAGCAGCAGCATAAGTCTTGGGCTTAAAATCAACGGCGAATACCCGTTTACCGCCTGTCAGGATGTAGGACTTTATAAAATATGGAAAAACGAGACCGACGACTTTGTTGTTGACAGCGCAGGGAACGAAAAGCGCCCCGCGGCGGTTCAGGTGATAAAATGGCAGGAGGCTTTTCTGTCAGACAGTGAAGGTGTCAGCAATGAGCCGTATGAATTTGCCTTTTTTGAAGGTGAAAATACCATAGAGCTCATAGGCATAAGCACCGATCTGCTGATTTCCTCAATAACACTTGAGGGTGAGGAAGAGCCCGAAAGCTATGAAAGCTATTCGGCTGCGGTTTCGGGCGGAAAGAACGCCGATAAAGCGGATTCGGTGATTGTTCAGGGCGAGAAAATGAAATATCGCTCCGATTCATCCATAGTTCCCATGGAGGACAGAAGCCACGCCGAAACCATGCCGTCCGATCCGGTGCTTACAAGATACAACACCGTGGGCGATTATAACTGGCAGACCGAGGGTCAGTGGATATATTGGGAATTTGAAATTAAAACCGAGGGCTACTACAACATAGGTATGCGCGTTCGCCAGAATTACCACCGCGGGTATGCTTCATCGCGGAAAATATATATCGACGGCGTTGTTCCCTTTAAAGAGCTTTCACAGGTTGATTTCAATTACGCGCGAAGCTGGTATTTTAAAACGCTCGGGAACGGAGTAAAGGATTACGGCTTTTATTTCACAAAGGGCGTCCATTCGATTGCAATGCAGGTGATACCGGGTGATACCGCCGAGCTTACCGAGGCGCTGCAGGACAGCGTGCTGCAGCTGAACCGAATTTACCGCAGCGTAATTATGATTACCGGCACATCTCCCGACGCTTACAGAGACTACAATCTTGATAAGGAAATTCCCGATTTGATTGAGGATATGACAAAGCAGCGGGATATACTTAAAGAGCAGTACGACGCTCTGCAAAAAAAATACGGCGGCAGAGACAGTGATACCGCAACTCTCCAACGCTTGGTAGCGCAGCTCGGCGGTTACATAGAGGACGCCGATAAAATCACGGAATCTATTTCCGGCTTTTCGGATAATATAAGCAGTCTTTCTTCCCTTGTTGTAAGATTGAAGGAGCAGCCCTTAGAGCTTGATTATATTGAGGTTAAGCCGGCGAACGGCGAATATACCGATACTTCTGTAGGCTTCTTTAAAAATATAGCCTTCGGCTTCAGGCAGTTTATAGGCTCGTTTACAACCGATTATAATTCCGTGGGCGACGCAGCCGCCGACGCCGAAAAAATCGATGTTTGGGTCTCAATTAGCAGAGATCAGGCACAGGTCGTTAGGGAATTGGTTGATAACGATTTTTCCAAAAGTAATAATGTCGCCGTGCAGATAAAGCTTTCAAAGGGCTCTTTGATACAGGCAACCTATGCCGGAACAGGCCCGGATGTGGCTTTATATATTGCTGCAGACCAGCCGGTAAATCTTGCGGTACGCGGTGCGTTGGCGGAGTTATCCGAGTTTGAGGGCTGCGATGAGCTGCTCAAGGAGTTTTCATATGAGGAAACCGTAGGCTTCCGTTATAACGGCGGCTTGTACGGAATACCTATGACCGCCGATATGAATATGATGTTTGTAAGAACTGATATTTTTGAGGAATTGGGTCTTTCAATACCCGAAACCTGGGTGGAGCTTTATAAGCTTATACCCACCCTGCAGCGCAGCAATATGAATATCGGTCTGCCTAAGGTTACTATTGACGGAGGCGGCTTCTGCGTATTTAACAGCCTGCTTCTGCAAAACGGGCAGAATTATTACAACGATGATATTTCCGCTGCCGTATTCGACAGCGAAACGGCACTTGACGCTTTTAAAGAATGGACGGGCTATTACACAAAATACGATGTGCCCATAGATTACGATTTTTATAACCGCTTCCGCTCCGGGGAAATCCCGATAGGCATTGAGGCTTACACAATGTATAACAAGCTGGCGGTTGCGGCGCCCGAAATATCCGGAATGTGGACTATGGTTCCGGTGCCCGGTACGGCGCGGGAGAACGGCTCTGCCGATCATTCTACGGCGGTTTCCTGCACTGCCGCGGTTATTATGAATAACTGCAAAAACAAGCAGGCGGCATGGAAATTTGTAAAGTGGTTTGCAAGCGCAAAGTCACAGGCGGAATACGGGCGGAATATGGAAGCGCTTATAGGCGAATCGGCGCGGTATAACAGCGCTAATTTGGCTGCCGTTCCGGAACTTCCGTGGACGATGCGCGAAAGCTCGGTAATTTTAAAGCAGCTTAATGCCGCAAAGGGTATTCCGCAAAGCATTGCAAGCTATTATGTAACACGAAATATTTATAACGCTTACAGAAAGGTTACGGTTAATAACTCAAACCCGCGTGAGGTGCTTTATAAATATAATACCGAAATTAACAATGAGCTTGAGCGAAAGCGCGAGGAATTCGGACTGAAGGGAGAAAACGGAAAATGAAAAAAAAATCGAATATCCGTTATCTCGGCAGGGAAATCCGTAAAAACACCGAAAACTATTTAATGCTGGCTCCTTATTCGGTATTTTTTCTTACATTTACCGTTATCCCTATATGTGTTGCGATTTATTTGAGCTTTACATACTTTAATTTGTTGCAGCCGGCGCAGTTCCGCGGATTTTTTAATTACACCCGCTTGTTTTTAGAGGATGAAATTTTTTTGAAATCCTTAAAAAATACGCTTGTGTTTGCCGTTGTTACAGGGCCGATAAGCTACTTTCTCTGTATTCTTTTTGCATGGATGATAAACGAATTCGGACCTGTAATGCGGAATGTTATGACGCTTATTTTCTATGCGCCGTCAATATCCGGCTCATTATATGTGATTTGGAGCTACATTTTCAGCGGCGACAGCTACGGACTTGTAAACAGCACGCTTTTACGGCTCGGATTGATTGAGGAGCCGGTGCTGTGGTTTACAAATCCGAAATACGCGCTTGGAATAATCATAGTCGTGCAGATATGGCTGTCTCTCGGAACATCGTTTTTAGCACTTATTGCGGGACTGCAGGGCGTAGACCGCAGCCTTTATGAGGCAGGCGCAATAGACGGAATACGCAACCGTTTCCAGGAGCTTATAAAAATCACGCTGCCTTCAATGGGACCTTCAATGATGTTTGCCGCCGTAATGCAGATTTCAAGCTCTTTTTCGGTCGGCGCTATTTGTAACGCCCTGGCGGGCTTTCCGTCAACCGATTACTGCGCTTCAACGATTGTGACCCACATTATGGACTACGGAAACAACCGCTACGAAATGGGATATGCCTGCGCGATAGCGACCGTTTTGTTTTTGATGATGTTTTTGATGAACCAAATCGTAAAAGCGGTTTTAAGAAGGTTCAATGATGCTTAAATATACGAAAGGAGGAGGGCGCTGTGCTTACAGTAAAAAATACTGAAAAAAAGGTTAAGATACGCGAGACGGGCAGCCGAAAAATTTCGCGTTCCCGCGCGGGAAGCGCAGCTTTACTTATATTTTTGATTATTACAGGCAGCCTGATGTTTTTGCCGTTTTTGTATGCGATAATCCAGTCTGTCAAGCCGGTAGACGAAATTTTCATTTACCCGCCGCGTTTTTTTGTTACAAGCCCCACCGGAGATAACTACCTTTCTCTTTTCGATTTGATTGAAGAGTCTCGTGTACCGTTTACAAGGTATTTGTGGAACAGCGCCTTCGTTACTCTTATTGCGACCGGGCTGCATGTAATCTTCGCATCAATGGCGGCGTTTCCGCTGGCTAAATTCAAATTTCCCGGTTCAAAGGGCTATTTCGATTTTATTGTGGTTTCGCTTTTGTTCACCACACAGGTAACCGCATTGCCGCTTTATATTGTTTTATCGAGGCTCGGCCTTATCGATACGCAGTTTGCGATTATTTTTCCGGCAATAGGCTCTTCGCTCGGGCTTTTCCTTATGAAGCAGTTTATTACGGGGATTCCGGACGCTATGATAGAGGCCGCAAGGGTGGACGGTGCAGGCTCGCTGAAGATATTTTGGCGAATAGTTATGCCCAACGTAAAGCCCGCGTGGCTTACCTGCATTATCTTTTCGTTCCAATCCGTTTGGAACGATGAAGGCTCAAACTATATTTACGATGAATCGCTCAAGGTTTTACCGACCATGCTGCACCAAATAAGCGACGGCGGTATTGTCCGTATGGGAGAAGCTTCCGCGGCGGCGGTAATACTTATGATTCCGCCGATTCTGATCTTCGTCTGCTCGCAGTCGCAGATTTTGGAAACGATGTCTCATTCCGGAATGAAGGACTGACGGGGGGAAATGCTTTGAAACGAATTGTTTGCATTATTGCAGCTCTTATTGCCGTTGCGGGCAGCCTTTCCGTAAGCGCCCGTGCATACCGCACATATACATACAACGCATATAACGAGCCGACGGATTCACCGGATGTTTACACCGCATCGTTCACATCTGACGGAAAAGCCTTAGGAACGGGAGAACTGAATTCTCCGACGGATATTACAAGCGGAAATGACGGTAATATTTATATTACCGATTGTAAAAACAACCGTATTATAAAGCTTGATTCCGAGTACCGCACGGTACATGTCTATACGGAATTTTCATTTGAGGGCAAAAAGCAGACCCTAAATTCCCCGACAAATGTTTTTGTATCGGCCGAGGGAACGCTGTATATTTCCGATAACGGAAACAGGCGGATATTGGTTTGTAACAACAATGGAGAAATAAGGCGAATCCTGACAAAGCCGGAATCCGAGCTTTTCCCTCAGGATAAGGAATTCTTGCCGGAGGATTTGGTTGTTACGGGTACGGGAGTGCTGTATGTCCTTTGCGACGGGATTTATCAGGGCGCGGTTGTTTTTGACGAGGATTTGAATTTCACCGGATTTTACGGCAGCAATACCGTTGAGCCTACGCTTAAGATAATAACGGAAAATCTTTGGAAAAAGCTTGCCACAAAGGAGCAGCGCTCAAAAATGTCGCGCTATGTTCCCGTGCAGTATTCATCGCTTGATATTGATGAGGAGGATTTTGTTTATACCTGCGTTGCCTCCTCAAAATCCCCCGACGGAAGAATAAAAAAGCTGAATCCCCTTGGGAACAACATTTTAAACGGAACCGACGGTAAAAAGCTCTTTTTCGGCGATTATGAGCCTTATGAATATAACGGTAAAAGCCGCTATTCCTCGCTTGAATCGATTTCGGTTTGCGAAAAAACGGTGTTTGCCGCATTGGACAGAACAGACGCAAAGGTGTTTCTTTACAGCCGCGAGGGAGATCTGCTCTCGGTTTTCGGCGGTCATGGCAGCTTTAAGGGCTGTTTTGCAGATCCTGTTGCGATGACATTTAACGGCAGCGATATTGTTGTGTTGGACGGAAAAAAAGGCAGCTTTACGGTTTTCACTCTTACGGAATACGGAGCTGCTTTGTACAACGCAATAGACGTATATATGGACGGCCGCTTTTCGGAATCCCTGCCTCTGTGGCAGGAGGTGCTTCGGTATGACGCAGGCAGCTATCTTGCCAACCTCGGCTACGGTAAAGCGCTTTATCAATTCGGGGAATATAAGCAGGCAATGGAGTATTTTGAACTTTCGGGCGACCGTGCGCATTATTCCGAGGCGTACAAGGAGTACCGAAACGAGAAGCTTAAAAAGAATATAGGACTTTATTTCACATCGGTGCTTGCCGTTGCGGTTATCGCGGTGTTCGGTATAAAGTCGGGCATGTTTAAAAAAATCGGTAGGGCCGTATATCGGCATATCCGTTCCAAAAAGAGGGGGAAACAGGGATGAAGTACGGTGAAATGTCGCCGACAAGATATTTGTTTTATATATTATTTCACCCCGTGACCGGTTTTGAAGAGATGAAATTCAACCGTAAAGGCTCTTTAAAGCTTGCAAATGCGGTTTGTGTTCTCTTTTGCGCGGCGGTAGTGGTTAATCAGGTGCTTTCGGCTTTTCTTTTCAGAAAAGGAAAAACGGAAGATGTCAATCTTTTATGGTCGCTTGCGGGTTGTATAGGGCTGCTTTTGCTTTTCTCACTGTCAAATTGGCTTTTCTGCACGCTTTTGGACGGAAAAGGGCGTTTTTCCGAAATATGGATAGTTTCGTGCTACTCTATGCTGCCGTATGCCATGGTATCAATTCCGCTTACACTGGCAGGGCATTTGTTTACAAATGAGGAAGCGTTCTTTTACTATGTAATGATGTTCCTGCTTTATGCATGGAGCGGGCTGCTGCTTTTTATAGGCACAATGAGCGTACATCAATTTACAATATTTAAAAACATTGTAACACTTTTTTTCACCGCAATCGGCATTGTGATTGTTATTTTTCTTTTATTGTTGTTTTTTACTTTGTTACATAACGTTTATGTGTTTTGTGTGACGGTTTTCAATGAAATGTCATTCAGACTTTAATAAAGCCGTATGGCTTAAGGGAGGCAATTTATGAAACGGTATTCGGCTTTTGCGTCAATTTTTGTTTTGCTGGCGGTTTTAATTTTCACACCGTACAGCCGTGTCTCGGCAGCTGAGGCTACCGCCGACGGTATGACGAGTGTTCTTACAAAAGGGGATTTGTCGTTTTATGCAAATGCCGAAAACGGAGAAGTTGCTTTAATAAATACCAAAAGCGGAATAAGCTGGAAATCAAATCCCGATTTTTCCGATGCCGACGAGCGTTTAGGCAACGGGCAGAAGCGGCTTATGGGCGCTCAGCTTGAAATATTATATTACGATACAAAAAATTCTCCTCAGGAAAGAAACTCTGCCGTGGCTTCTGTTGCAAAGGGCGGTCTTTCGTTTTCAAAAACCGAAAAAGGTTGCAGGTTTGTTTACAATTTCCCCGAGGACGGCATAAAGGTAACGCTGGAATACGAATTGAGCAACTCGTATCTTTCGGTGAAAGTCCCTAAAAACGGCATATCCGAAAACGGGGAAAACCGCCTGCTTGAAATCTCGGTTTTGCCATACTTCGGCTGCGGCAGCTTTGATGACAGCGGAACTATTTTGCTGCCCGACGGCTGCGGTACGGTTATTGAAATGAATAACGGTAAATCCTCGGGCAGCGCAATTCACGAGCGAATTTACGGTGATGATGTTGTTGCGTCTCCCGACCGTTTGGTTACAGAACGGAAAAATATGCAGTTCCCGATTTTCGGAATCGGTAAAAACGGAAACGGCTTGCTTGCGTTGGTTGAAAGCGGAGACGGGTCTTCTTACATAAACGCATATACCGCGGGAATGAAAAAGAATTATAACTGCGCTTACTTTTCATTTGAATACCGTTCTACGGGAACGGTTGTATTGGATGGCTCCTCTAAAAATGCAAAAACGGTGCGCAAAATTTCAGAGCAAGCCATTTCAACCGATTTTTGTATGCGTTATTACATGACTGCCGCACCGGGGGATTATAACTCGGCGGCGGAGACCTACAGAGCCTACCTTGAAAAGGAACAAAATTTTAAGGCTAAAGAAAAACCGGGGGAATTGCCGTTTTACTTTACCGCTTACGGAGCGCTTCGCCGCAAGGGAACGGTTTGCTTTATTCCTATGACGGTAACCGTGCCGCTTACCACCTATTCTCAGGCGCGGAGGATGATAGCCGATATTGAAAACGCGGGAATATCAAATTTGATTTTTTCGTATGTCGGCTGGGAAAAAGGCGGAGTATCGGGCAAAATGCCTACCGCCGGAAAATACGAGGGCAAGCTCGGCGGGAAAAAGGAATTTATACGGCTGGCTGAATATGCGAATAACAACGGCGTTACATTTCTGCCCGATGTCAACACGGTGCGCCTTATGCAAAACGGAAACGGTTTTACAAAAAACAACGCCTCCGCCGCCACCTTGGACGGGACGCCGGGTCTGCAATATTCGTATAGCCTTTCAAGCGGGTTGAAAAATGTGAATCTTACGCCTTATTGCCTTTTGGCTCCGAAAAAATACGGCGCGGTTTTGGAAAAATATTTTAAAAAATATAACACCTCGGCTTTTTCGGGCATTTCGCTGCGCGAGCTCGGAAGCACGCTTTATTCGGATCATCATAAAGGCTCAACCGATAGGGATCAGGCACTGAATTACGCTGAAAAGGCGTTGAAATATGCCGCAGAGCAGGGAAAAGAGCTATTGACGGCGGGTGCGTTCGGTTACGCTGCCGCAGCCTCGGATTATATTATTTCCGCCCCCACATCGGACAGCGGCTATGATATTACTGACCGCAGCGTTCCTTTTTATCAGTTGGTTTTGAGCGGTTACCGCAGCTATTCCACCGAACCTGTAAACCTTTCGGGCGATTCCGAAAAGGCGTTTTTAAAGGCGGCGGAAACCGGCAGCGCGCTTAATTTCTCATTTACGGCGCAAAACGGCGAAAAAACCGAAGGGACATATCTTTCAAAGCTTTACAATTCCGATTATAAAGATTGGCTATCAATCGCCTCAGAGCAATATAAGCGGCTTTCGGAAATATTCGCGGCAACAGGCGGCACGGCGCTGGTTCGTCACAAGCAGCTTGCCGAAGGCGTATACTGCTCAGTATTTGAAAACGGAGCGCAGGTAATTACCAATTATACAAATTCGGATTATGATATGCAGGGCATAAAGGCTTCGGCAATGAATTACAAATTGATTCGGCAGGGGGAATATAAATGAACAAAAGGCTGTCTTTAGAGCAAAAACGCGCCCGCACCGGATATATTTTTATACTGCCGTGGCTTTTGGGGCTTCTGTTTTTCTTTGCCGTACCCATTTTAACCTCCCTTATGTACTCATTTTCGCATGTAACTATCGTTCAGGGCGGTGTAAATACACGGTTTGCGGGGCTTTCTTACTATAAAAACGCCCTGTTTTCCGATGAACGGTTTATCCCGCTTTTGGTTGCGGCATTAAAGGAAATTGCAATTCAGGTGCCAATAATAATTATATTTGCACTTTTTATTTCGGTAATGCTGAACGCGGAATTTTACGGCAGAGGACTTGTTAGAAGTATTTTCTTTCTTCCGCTTATGCTCTCTTCAAGCGTTTTGCTTTCCATTATCAACAGCGACAGCTACAGCGGAGACGTAACGGGATCTTCCTCGGTTTTTATGGTTTCAAGCTTTTCTGTCGGCGATATTTTAACACAGGCGGGGCTGCCCGGTGGGCTTATAAAATATCTTACTTCGGTTATTGACAGTATTTTCACAATGACCTGGCAATCAGGCGTACAGATAATTCTGTTCCTTGCAGCGCTTCAGTCAATACCGCCCTCACTTAAAGAGGCGGCAAGCGTTGAGGGAGCTACCGCCTGGGAATATTTTTGGAAAATCACAGTTCCTATGATAAGCCCCATGATATTGGTAAACATTGCTTTTACCGTGATTGACACGTTTACAAGCTATTCAAACGGTGTAATGGAATTCGTGACCTCTCAGGCGTCAAACCTGCATTACTCGTTTTCATCGGCTGTGACATGGATATATTTCGTTGTTATAAGCGTGATTTTGTTTGTTGTGATCGGGCTGTTTTCAAGGAAAGTATTTTATATGAACGATTAAGCAGGGGAGGTGCCGTTATGAATTCTGTTTTATTAAAATTAAAAGGGTACACAAGTGAGCCTCTGAACCGCCGCGCCGCGATGCGCAGGCTTGAAAGAATTGCGCTTGCACTTTTCAGGCTGGGTTTGTTTATAGGGCTTTCATATGTTATTCTTTACCCGATTCTTTATATGCTCAGCACAGCCTTCCGCAGTGACGCCGATATTTTGGACACCAGTATTGTGTGGATTCCGAAGCATTTCGTTTTAAACAATATAAAGCAGGCTTTTGTCTCGCTTAATTATCCGCGTTCGCTTTGGTACACAGTGTTTTATAATATTGTTTCGGCGGTTTTGCAAATTGCGGTAACCGCTTTTGTGGGCTACGGCTTTGCCCGCTTTAAGTTCAAGGGCAGGGGAGTTTTGTTTGCAATAGCTCTTTTTACAATAATCGTTCCGGCGCAGACTACTATAATACCGATGTTTGTCAGTTTTTCAAATTTTGATGTGCTCGGTATTATGAAGCTTGTTCGTCTTATATCCGGTACCGATATAAATATCAGCATTTTAAACACGCCCTTTGCGTTTTGGCTGCCGGCAATGTTCGGAATGGGAATAAGAAGCGGACTGTTTATTTATATTTTCCGCCAGTTTTTCCGTAATATGCCTAAGGAGCTTGAGGAAGCGGCTATGATAGACGGCTGCGGCGCCTTTAAAACCTATTTTTCAATAATGCTGCCGAATGCCAAAACCATTTTACTTACCGGACTTATTTTTTCGGGCGTGTGGTATTATAACGACTACTATCTTAATACAATGTTTGCCGATAAGCATTCGACTCTTACGGTTGCGTTATCGCATCTTTCAATGGCTATAGGCGAGTTTGTTTCCTTAAGCGACCAGCAGCTTATTATGATTCGCGTTCAGGCGGGCTGCCTGCTTGTCATTCTTCCGCCTATGCTCATTTATTTCTTTGTTCAAAAAAAGTTTACCGAGGGGATTGAAAGATCAGGCATTGTAGGTTAAAATAATAATAGTTTATCGGGCACATTGCTTGTTTTAAGGAAGTGAGAAAATTGCAGAAGCAACTGAGCAAAAAGCTGCGCGCCATTCCGTTCAATCAATCCGCGGTCCGGTTGATTTCCGTTGCCGCAAGTATTGTTTTGCTACTTTTTCTTGTTTTTGTAATTATCGCCCGTTCCGTTTCTGCAAGCTATGAACGCCGCGAGCGCGAGCAAAGAACCGATACGGTAACAAGCATTGCAAACTCGTTTGATAAAATGATTGACAGCGCATCAGAGCTTGCCCTAATGTTTTATGCTAAGGACGCCGCCTACCAGATGGGTCTGTTGCGCGACGGTAAAGCACAGCAGTGCGAGGAGCTGCTTACCGCATACATTTCTTCATTCCCGGTTGTTGACAATGTGATTTTAATGACTGCCTCAGGTGACCGCGTACTTTCTGTATGCTCACGCAGGGAAATGAATACAGAGCTTTTCAAGGCTTGCCTTACCACTGATTACGGCGGCTATTTAAAGCTTTTTGAAAACAATGCCGATATGTATATGCTGTCGGTGCTTAATAAACCGGGTTCCTCGAGTCTTATGAGGGGAATCGATGATTTTTGCTATGTCCGTCAAATCGTTTCAACCAAAAACGGAACGCCGCTCGGTCTGATGTTTATTAATTTCAAACGTCCTGTGCTGCGCACCATGCTTGGGGTTACAAATCTTCCGCCGGATGAAAACATAACCGTCATAAACCGCGAAAACGAATATGTTTTTTGTGCAAAAAACGATATGAAGGCTGCAAATATCCGCTTTACTGCACTTACCTTCGGCTATAACGGAAACGAATTTGCTTCAAGCGACGGCGAACAACTGGAAATTTACGGTTCAAGAATCACCGAGCGCCCGTACAGGCTGTTCCTTTCGGGGAAAAAATCCGGCAGCTTTTTTTCACAGTTCGGCTCGGGTATAACGCTTATAATTGCAATTATAATTATATGCGTGCTGCTGCTTTTGTATTTGGTGTGGATCCTGTTTTTCCAAAACCGCACACTGCATAATGTTAAAAATATATTGGAGCGGCCGGACGACGGAAATCTCAACCGAATAATTATAAACGATTCCTCCTCGATAGAGGGAATTGTATCGCGTCAGTTAATTTATGTAAATCAGTTAAAGCAGCAAAACGACGATCAACGCACCGTTATGCGGCGAAAGCTTTTAAACGATCTGCTTACCGCGCGCGCTCCTATCGACGCAAAGGCAGAAACCGCGCAACTGGAGCGCGTGGGTATTCCGGTTGAAAATAGGTGCTTTATTGTAATTGATTTTGAAATATGCGATTTAAAAGATTCAGACGCAAATGTGCAGAACGAGCAGGAATATGCGCTTATGCAGTTTGTTACAAAATATTTTGTGCGATTACGGCGATTGCGTCTCAACCCGGCTGAATGACAGAATAGTATGCTTATTTTCAACCGATTCCGCACTTGAAGCGCAGGATATGCTGCTGCCCGTACAAAAGATTACAGATGTAAGCAAAAAGGAATTTGGACACACGGTATGCGCCGGAATAGGCAGTGTCAGTCTCGGACTTACGGCGGTTTCGCGTTCATACTATCGCGCCTGCGCCGCTTTGGACTTTGCGCTTGATTCATCGGAATCTGCATGCTTGTTCAAGGATATTTCGGGTAAACACAATGAGCAGTCGGAATACGCGCGTATTATTGAATCAAAATTCCATTTCTTGAATTTGATAAAAGCCAAGGATTATGACGGCGCCCGTAAATCAATAGATTGGATATTCGATAAAAAAAGCCACGGGAGCAGGATCTCGGCGGAGTTTATTTCACTTCAGTGCTATGAGCTTTTGAGAACCTGCGGGGAATATTTTGCCGATTCCGATAAAAACGGTTTGATTGACGCAATGAGCGATCGCATAGATTATATTCTTTATTGCAGAGATCCTGCTGTTTTGCGGCGGCAATTTTACGAGACGCTCGAGCAAATAATCACGCTCGGAAAAAGCAGTGAAAATACGACCGATTTTGTGGATGAGATTGCCGCAATCGTGGAGCGCGAATATGCCAATCCCGATTTGTCGGTTTCGTTTATTGCCGATATGATGCAGCAGAATCCGCGCACGCTTTCTGCCAAATTTATAAAAAAGACAGGCAACGGTCTGCTTGATTATATCCATAAGGTGCGCATTGAAAAGGCAAAGGAATTGCTGACGGTCGGCGGAAAATCTGTGCAGGAGGTAACATATCTTACAGGCTATGAAAACCCCAATACTTTTATCAGAATTTTTAAGCGTTACAGTGGCATAACACCGGGAAGGTACAGGGAAATGTATTCCGAGCAATAATTTCAGGGAGACAAAAAAATGAACGTTTTTTTTGAAAAAGCAGTGCCCGTTTGGGTGACGGGCAGAGAAAAGGAAATGAACCTGAGGGTACAGTTTAAAACGGTTGTGGGAAAGGGTAAAGCCATTATCGCAAAAATTGCGACCTCGGGTATCTATCACATGTCGGTGAACGGTAAATTTGTCTGCTACGGCCCCGCGAGGGCAGGGCGCGGTTTTTTTCGTGTGGATGAAATCGATCTGACCCCGTTTGCCGACCAAGAACAGAATACGGTAATTATAGAGGTCTGCGGTTATAATGCGCGCAGCTATTACCTTATAAAGCAGGATTCATTTTTGACGGCGGAGCTGTCGGCAGACGGACGCGTTGAGGCATACACCGGCAATAATTTCACGGCGCGTATCAATCCCGAATATATAAAAAAAATACAGCGCTACAGCTTTCAGCGCCCGTTTGCGGAGTCATACCGCATTATAGAGGGCGATACATATTTTACTGATGCCGTGCAGGGTACAGAGCCGCTTTCATATTTGCCGCAACCGAAATATTTAAAGAGAAGCACACCGTATCCGCTATATGAAAAAACCGGGGCAAAAAGAATTTTAGGCGGCACCTTTTCTTTTTCGGAGCGCGATGAATATTGGCGAAACGGTGCCTTTGACGCGTTGGTAGCAAAACCCGAGCAATCCGAATATCTTTTTAATGACCCCGATTTAATGATTACCGAGGAATGCGAAAAGCTGCAGCTTTCAGCTCCTGTTTCAAACGAAGACAAAGCGCTTTCGGACGGCACATACGGTATTTATGAGCTGCCGTATAACGCAACCGGGATGATAGAAATACATATAAAAACACAGCGCCCGATAAGGCTGTATATTATGTTTGATGAAATATTGAGCGATACGGACCGTGTTGATTATCTGCGCGGGGGCTGCTGCAATGCGGCAATTTTCGATCTGCCCGCAGGGGAAAGAACCCTCCGCTTTTTTGAGGCTTATACCTGCAAATATCTGCAGGCAGCGGTATACGGCGGAGATGCGGAAGCAGAGCTTTTTATGACCGAATATAAGCATCCACCGCTTAAATACACCTTGAAATTCGATGACGCGGAGATTTGCAAAATCGCGGACGCGGCTGTTGAAACCTTCCGCCAGGGAAGTGTTGATCTGTTTATGGACTGCCCCTCGCGTGAGCGCGCCGGCTGGCTTTGCGACAGCTTTTTTTCGGGAAGAACCGAATATCTGCTTTGCGGCGAGACTTTAGTTGAACACGATTTTTTGGAAAATTTCCTTTGTGAAGAAAGCTATGTGAATATTCCCGACGGCATGATCCCGATGTGCTACCCGGCGGATCATACGCCGAATTCCTTTATACCTAACTGGGCTATGTGGCTGTTTTTAGAGCTGCGCGAATATCTTGACCGCTCGGGAGACCGTGAACTGGTTGAACGATTCAGGGCAAAGGCTTTAGGACTCCTTAAATACTTCAGCCGCTTTGAAAACAGCGACGGTCTGCTTGAAAATCTTGAAAGCTGGGTTTTTGTGGAATGGTCGCGGGCAAACGATTTGACCGATGGGGTCAATTACCCGTCTAATATGCTTTATTCCGCAATGCTTTCGGCAATTTCAGAGCTTTATAACCTGCCCGAGCTTTCCGTAAAAGCCGAAAAAATACGCGAAACCGTTTACTGCCAATCATTTGACGGTATATTTTTCCGTGATCATGCAGTTCGGGAAAACGGAATACTTAAGGCAAAGCCCGACGCAACAGAGGTATGCCAGTATTACGCTTTCTTTTTCGGTGTTGCGTCGCCCGAGCGCGACGGCGAGCTGCTTGAAACACTGCTTCATAAATTCGGCCCGGAGCGAAACCGCAATACCGATTATCCGGAAATCGCCCCCGCAAACGCATTTATAGGCAATTATCTCCGTCTGGAAATTTTAATGAGGGCAGGCTTTAAGGAGGAAGCGCTTAAAAACATTGTCGGATTTTTCGGCTATATGGCAAACAGAACCGGAACGCTTTGGGAAAATATCGATACCGGGGCCAGCTGCAATCACTGCTTCGCTTCCTATGTTATTTGTTGGCTTGAAAAGTTGAAGGATAGTATTTGACTCAAATAACCCCCAGCTTAAAAAGTCATCAATTAAAGATAAAGAAATTTTTTAATTCTTTGCACCAAGGGGTTAGTCTGTTCATTTTTATTCATAAAAAACACCTTTCGGATATGCAAAAAAATAACCGTTTCCGATCACTTTTGCGTTTTAAGTGATAAGGAAACGGTTTTTCTGTATAAGCAGGAATTTTTTATGCGTCTGTGAGTTCGAGTCTGCCGCGGGTACGGAAACTGGCTGATGTTTGCCGTAGGAGAATAAACATTAAAGAAACTCAAAAACACGAAAAACCCTTGATATTTCAAGGTCACTGAAAAAGTCAGATCTACAAAGTAGGTCTGGCTTTTTTAGTGTTGTCTTTAGACGTGGAAAAAATCCCTCGGTTCTACCGAGGGAAGAAAAAAGAGCGGAGCGACAAAAAAGTCGGGCGAGCTTGGTACGAGCCGAAAGACTTTAAAAAAAGAAGAACCTCTTGTAAAATAGTAGTGGTTTGGCGACCGCATTACTAAAAAACAGGAGGTTTTTCAAATGAAAGTAAATAATGAGATAAAAAGCACAGCACACAGCAAATATAGGTGTCAGTACCATATAGTTTTTGCACCAAAGTTCAGAAGAAAAGAAATATACGGAAAACTGAAAAAAGATATTGGGCAAATACTGCGAAAATTATGCGAGCAAAAAGATGTGCAAATAATAGAGGCAGAAGCATGCCCCGACCATATACATATGCTGGTGAGTATCCCACCGCACATAAGTATAGCACAATTCATGGGATATAAAAGTACATTGATGATTTTCGACCGACATGCGAATTTAAAGTACAAATATGGCTCAAGAAGTTTTTTGTGTAGAAGATATTATGTAGATACAGTCGGTCGAAATAAAAAAGTAATAGCGGAATACATAAGGAATCAGTTAGAAGAAGATTATGCAGCAGACCAGATTAGTATAAAAGAATTTACTGACCCGTTTACGGGTGACAAGAGAAAGTAGGCAAAAAAAGACAACCTCACGTGAGCGGTTGCCGGAGAATGTAATGCGGTGCTAAACTTTCGAAACCCATTTTAGGGGTCAAGCCAGTAATCACCCCTTATAGGGGTGGAGCAAACCACCGGTTGAACCGGTAGTTTTGATTATATGATTTTTTTGCCGAAACCGCTTGTTTTTTTGCAGTAGGCAGTGTATAATCAAATTAATAATATACCGACTGAAAAAACGGGGAGGTTTTTCTATGGAAAAAAGAATTATAACGGTGAGCCGTCAGTTCGGCAGCGGCGGCAGAACCATCGGCAGACGCGTGGCGGAAAAGCTCGGCGTGCCGTTTTATGATAAGGATCTTGTTAAAAAGGTTGCGGAGGAAACCGGGCTTGACGCACCGTTTGTCGAAGAAAAGGGCGAGTTTTCACCCTCAAAAAGCTTTTTCACCTTTGCTATGTCGCAGGGTGTACAGTGCATGCCGAACGGTCTTTCCCTTTCTGATTTCATATACTGCGCGCAGCGGCAGGTTATCCTAAAGCTTGCCGAGCAGCCCTGCGTAATTGTCGGCAGATGCGCCGATTATATACTGAAGGACAGGGAGGACTGCTTTCACACATTTATCCATTCGGATATTAACAGCCGCGCCGAGCGTATAGTTAAACTTTACGGCGAAAGCGAGAAAAAGCCGGAGCAGCGCCTTGCCGATAAGGATAAGAAAAGAAAAATGTATTATAAGCATTATACCGACCGTGAGTGGGGCGACGCAATCAATTACGATATTTGCCTGGATTCGGGCAGGCTCGGTATAGACAAGTGTGTTGATCTGATTCTTGACGCACTGAAATAAAAGGAATTTTGAGGCTTGAGGAAAAATGAAATTCAATTCAAACAGTATGCGCGAAGGACCGATATTTAAAAGCGTTATTATTTATACGATTCCTATAATTTTGACCGGGCTCTTACAGCTGCTTTTCAATGCGGCGGATCTGATAGTGGTCGGCTGGTTCAGCGGCAGCGATTCGGTTGCTGCGGTGGGTGCCACAAGCGCGCTTACCAATTTGATTGTTAATTTGTTCATCGGACTTTCTCTGGGCGCCGGTGTCGCGGTGGCGCAGGGAATCGGTGCAAAGAATGACAAGTTTACCTCCGAAGCGGTGCATACCGCAGTTCCGGTTGCCGCAATCAGCGGAATATTTCTGACGGTGATAGGCGTTCTTTTTTCAAGAAATTTTCTTGAGCTTATGGGAACGCCCGAGGGAAAGCTTTTAAGGCTTGCCTCGATTTATATGCAGATTTATTTTGCGGGCATGACCTTCAGCATGATATATAACTTCGGCTCGGCTATTCTCCGTGCCGCGGGTGATACACGCTCGCCGCTTATTTTTCTGACGGTTGCGGGCGTGCTTAATGTTATTCTGAATATTATTTTTGTGGCGCTCTTTAAAATGGATGTTGCGGGCGTAGCTCTTGCTACCTCAATTTCGCAGGCGGTATCTGCGGTTTTGGTTGTAAGGGAGCTTATGAGACGGCAGGATGCCTGCCGCTTCACTCTTCAAAAAATGCGGATACATAAGGGCGCGCTTGGGAGAATGATCAGAATCGGTGTGCCGGCAGGGCTCCAGAGCTCGCTTTTTGCAATATCGAATGTGCTTATTCAGTCCTCGGTCAATTCGTTCGGCTCGGCGCATATGTCGGGCAGCGCGGCGGCTTCAAGCATAGAGGGCTTTTGCTATATTTCGATGAATTCCTTCCATCAGACTACGCTTAATTTCTGCGGTCAAAACTACGGCGCGGGCGATTTCAAGCGTATAAAGCGCATAACCTGGATATGCCTTATGACCGTCGCCGCAGTCGGCTTGATCGCGGGAAATCTTTCGTATGCTTTCGGTCGGCAGCTGCTCGGAATATACATAACAGATTCGCCCGAAGCCATAAACTACGGTATGGAGCGCCTTAAATTTATGCTTATTCCGTATTTTCTCTGCGGTATAATGGATACCACCACAGGCTCTATGCGCGGTATCGGCTCTTCGGTAATACCGATGGTCATAACCGTTGTGGGAGTCTGCGTTATGCGTATAGTGTGGATATACACGGTATTTGCCATGCCGCAGTACCACAGCTTTTCGGGACTGTTCATTTCTTATCCGATATCGTGGCTGCTTACATTTGCGGCGCTTTTCATTTCGTTTGTTATTATAATCCGCCGCAAGGAAAAAAAGTTCAATGCTTTAAAGGGAGCTGCACAGTGAAGAAGATTCTTTTGCCGATTTTAGCGGCATTACTCTTAATTTCAGGTTTACCGGTTGCTGCAGCCGACACCGAAGCCGCAGCTTTGAAGCTTACGGGACTTGATAAAAAGCTGACCGACGGTAATCATTTAACAGCCGCCGAATGCGGCGAATTAAAAATAACCGCCGACGGTGAAATTTCATCGCTCTATATTATATTTCACAGTAAGGTGCAGGAATTTACAATCAAATCAGGGGAGAAGAACGAAACGGTTACCTCTGAGTTTCTTCATATGCTTACGGATGTTTCGGCCTTTAAAAGCAGTGAATTGACCGTGGACTTCGGCGGTGCGAAAATCAGCGATATATATGCCTTTGCGGCGGGGAGCTTACCCGATTTCGTTCAAAAATGGGAAAAGCCGCTTGAAAGGGCGGATATTCTCCTTAATTCCTCGCATTCCGATGACGACCAGCTTTTCTTTGCGGGTCTTCTGCCGTATTACGCCTCCCGCGGCTGCGACATTCAGGTGGTTTATTATACCGATCATAAAAATGAGACGCGCCGCCGTCATGAGCTTTTAAACGGACTGTGGACGGTGGGTATAAAATATTATCCGGTTATAAGCAACTTCCCCGATTATTATTCCGAGACGATTGAGGGCGCACTTAAAACGATTGCGACCGAGGGTTATACTGAGAACGACGCGCTGGGCTTTCAGGTTGAAATGCTGCGCAGATTCAAGCCGCAGGTCGCGGTCAGCCACGATTTTAACGGCGAATACGGTCACGGAATGCACAAATTAAACGCCGCCATGATGAAAAGGGCGGTTGAAATTTCGGGGGACAAGTCCTTCTTTTCCGAAACTGCCGAAAAATACGGCGTTTATACACCGAAAAAGCTTTATGTGCATTTGTACGGCGAGAATAAAATAGTAATGGATTACGATACACCGAGCGAATTTTTCGGCGGTAAAACACCCTTTGAAATGTCAAAACTCGGCTTTGCGGAGCATAAATCCCAGCAGGGAACCTGGTTTAAAAGCTGGATGCTCGGCAAAAACGGCGAAATAACCAAGGCCTCGCAAATAAAAAAATATTCGCCCTGCGAATACGGGCTTTATTTCACCTCGGTCGGTGCGGATGTTAATAAAAACGATATGCTTGAAAATATAACTCTTTATTCCGAGCAGGAGCGAATAAAAGCGGAGGAAGAGGCGGAAAAGCAGCGTCTTGCGAAGGAGAAAGAAGCCGAGGAAAAATCAAAGGCGGAAGCGGCAAAAAAAGCACAAAGAGCAAGAAAACGCAAAATGATAATTGCCGCCGTGATTACTCCGATAGCTCTATTTGTGATATTTATTATTGCGATTAATGCTGCAGCAAGGTATAAAGCCGCAAAACGCAGAAAAATGCGGGGCAGAAAATGAATATTGTAAAGCAAGATATATGGCAGTATCTTAAAACAGACAAAAAGCCGATCGTTCTTTACGGTATGGGCAACGGCGCGGATAAGATCATAAAGGCGCTTGAACGCGTTTCGGTTAAGCCGTCGGGGGTGTTTGCAACCGACGGCTTTGTGCGTGATAAACGCTTTCACGGAATGTCACTTACAACATATTCCGCGCTTAAAGAACGCTTCGGGGATATGACGGTGCTTTTGTGCTTCGGTTCTTCAAGACCCGAGGTACTTGAAAATATAAACCGGATAGCAGCAGAGCAGGAGCTTTTGGTGCCCGATGTCCCGGTGTACGGCGACGGGCTTTTCGATTCCGAATACGCCGCAGCACACACCGAAGAGCTTTTATGGGTATATTCCCGCCTTGCTGATGAAAAATCGCGCGAGACACTTGAAAATACCGTGAATTTCAAGCTGAGCGGAAAACCCGAGTACCTTTACCGCTGCGAGGTGTCACATGATGAACCGTTCCAAAGCTTTTTGATGCTTTGCAATGATGAGAGCTATTTAGACCTCGGAGCATATAACGGCGATACAGTGCTTGAATTCATACAGAAAACGGGTAAATATAAAAGCATTACTGCGGTCGAGCCGGATAATAAGAGCTTTAAAAAGCTGACCGCCAATACAGGCGGTCTTGAAAATTTAACGCTTATAAACGCCTGCGTAGGGGAAGCCGACGGCACTGCGGGCTTTTCCTCACGCAAGGGAAGAGGCTCGGGCATCGGCATAGGCGAAGACTGTAAAATGATTTCGGTCGATTCGTTTACCGGCAGTTTTTCCTTTATAAAAGCGGATGTTGAGGGCAGTGAGACTGCGATGCTTAAGGGCGCCGAAAGCACAATACTGCGCTGCCGAACGAAAATGCAGATCGCCTGTTACCACAGAACAGGCGACCTTACGGACATACCGCGCGCGGTTTGCAAAATCAGAAACGATTACCGCATTTATATGCGGCATTTTCCGGGGCTTCCCGCATGGGATATTAATTATTATTTTATTTGACCTATGCAGTATTCCTTTTCCGACGCGGTTATTTTAACCGGCAGAATTTTTCCGCCGAGGCTTTCATCGCTTTTAATGCGAACTCTCGAATAATTTTCGGTGTAGCCCTCCGCAAAGCCGTTTTCCGCTGTTTCGAAAAGCACGCATTCGGTTTTACCGACAAGATTTTTAAGGAATTCCTCCTCACAGGAAAGGGCGGTCTCTATCATTCTGCGGCTGCGCTCGGCTTTCTCCGCACGGGTTATTTGCCCCGGCAGACCGTAGGCTACCGTGCCGCGCCGCCTTGAATAAGCAAAAACATGGGTCTTTGCAAAGCCTATTTCCTTCACAAAGGCAAGGCTTTTTGAAAATTCCTCCTCGGTTTCTCCGGCGAATCCCACCATTACATCGGTCGTAACCGACGCGTCCTCAAAAACCGTGCGTATGCGGCTTACAAGGTCGCGGTAAAATGCAGTATCATAATGCCTGTTCATTCTTTTAAGGGTTTCATCACACCCCGATTGCAGTGATAAATGGAACTGCGGGCAGAATTTTTTCTGCGCTTTAAGCCTTTCAAGCACATTATCGCTTATGTGGTCGGGCTCCAGCGAGCCTAAGCGCACCCTTTTAATGCCGTCGGGTCTTGCCGCTGCCTCCACAGCGTCGCAAATATCCATGCTCTCGCCCTTGCCGTAGGAGGTAAGGTTTATTCCAACGAGCACGATTTCCGAAAAACCCGCACGGCTTAAGGTCTCCGCCTCCGCCGCAATTTCCGCAAGCGGCTTTGAACGCACGCTGCCGCGGGCTGTTGGTATAATGCAGTATGTACAGTAGCGGTCGCAGCCGTCCTCTATTTTCATATATGCCCGCGTGCGCTCCGCAAAGCTTGAAAGCACGGGCGTATTGAAGCGCTCGGTTTTTTTATGCCCGCTTACTTCAAATATGCGCTCGCCGTCCTTTAAAAAACGCTCGGCGTATTCGACCGATTTTTTAACATCGGTATTGCCGCAGACAATATCCGCGTCGGTGAGCGCTTTTGCCTCCTCGGAAAACGCCTGCACCATGCAGCCGGTAAGAATTATTATTGCCTCGGGGTTTTCGCGGCGTACCTTGTGCAGCAGCTGCCGCGTTTTGCGGTCGCTCTCTGCCGTTACTGTGCAGGAGTTTATTACCGCCGCGTCAAACGGGGCACTGTTCGGCACAGGTGTATGCCCTGCGGCGGCGAACGCCTCGCGCATTGCCTCTGTCTCGTATTGATTAACCTTGCAGCCGAGTGTATAAAAAGTAACCTTCATTTTTAATCTCCGTAAAATTTATAAACTGATTATACAATGAAATTTTATAAAATTCAATACATAGCCGATTTTTAAATAAAAAAAGCCGATTGTAAACTGATTGACGATTGTATTTTTCGGGGAAATATGTTATTATATTGCTTAAAGGAGTGTTGTATATGAATAAGGATATTACGCTTGTGGTTATGGCAGCCGGAATGGGCAGCCGTTTCGGTGGCTTAAAGCAGATAGCTCCGATAGGCAAAAACGGTGAAATACTGCTTGATTACTCGGTTTATGACGCGGTAAAGGCAGGCTTCAATAAAGTCGTTTTTGTTATTAAGCGGGCTATTGAAGAGGATTTTAAAGCGGTTACCGCAAAGCATATTGAAAAAATGGTTAAAACCGAATATGTTTTCCAGGAAACAGATGAATTGCCCGAGGGCTTTACCTGTCCTGCCGACCGCACAAAGCCGTGGGGTACCGCTCACGCGGTGCTTTGCTGCAGGGATGTGGTTCACGAGCCGTTTGCGGTTATAAACGCCGATGATTATTACGGCAAAACCGCCTTTACGCATATGGCTGATTTCCTTCGTAATAACGATAAGGACTACTGCATGGTCGGCTTCCGCCTTGCGAATACGCTGACCGATAACGGCTCTGTTTCGCGCGGAGTGTGCGAAATTGAAAACGGCGAATTGAAGTCGGTTACCGAGCGCACTAAAATAGTCGACTGCAAATATACTGAGGACGACGGCAAGACCTGGACCGCAATGTCTCCGGATACGGTGGTTTCGATGAATCTTTGGGGCTTTATGCCTGATCTGTTCGATTACGCTGCCGACGGCTTTGTTGACTTTTTAAAGGAAAAAATAAATGTTCCCAAATCCGAATATTTCCTGCCGAGCGTGGTTTCAAAGCTTATTGAAAGCGGCGAAAAGCGCGTTAAGGTAATGGTTGCCGAGGATAAATGGTACGGCGTTACCTATAAGGAGGATAAGGATACCGTTTCCGCCGCTCTCAACAAAATGGCGGATGAGGGTCTTTATGAGGGTATTTAAGCTATGGAAAAATATGCTTGGAAGGCTGCAATTAAGGACGGCTGCCTTGAGGAATATAAAAAACGGCACGATAATATTTGGGATGAAATGAAGAAGGTATTATCCGACGCGGGAATAGTGAATTATTCCATTTGGAATGTCGGCAATGAGCTTTTCGGGTATTATGAGTGCACAAAGGGGCTTGATTTTGCCGCAAGGGTTCAGAACGAAAGCCCCGTGGTTAAAAAGTGGGATGAGTATATGAAGGATATACTTATTATGGAAAAAGACCCCGTGACAGGCGCACAGCCGCTGCTTACGCAGGTTTTTGAATTTAAAGGAGAGGGAAAATAATGAAATTTATAACCGTTGATACATATGAAAAGATGAGCCGCCACGCCGCCAATATTATTTCGGCGCAGGTAATTATAAAGCCCGACTGCGTTTTGGGGCTTGCAACGGGTTCTTCGCCGCTCGGCACCTATAAGCAGCTTATTGACTGGTACAACAAGGGCGATATTGATTTCAGCGGCGTAACCTCCGTAAACCTTGACGAATATGTAGGGCTTGACGGCAAAAACGATCAAAGCTATCGCTATTTTATGAATCACAATTTCTTTGATCACATTAATATCAGCATTAACAATACCTTTGTTCCCAACGGCTGCGCGGTTGATTTAGCGGGCGAGGGTCAGCGCTATGACGAGCATATTGCGGAATTAGGCGGTATCGATCTGCAGCTTTTGGGTATCGGACTTGACGGTCATATAGGCTTTAACGAGCCTGATAAATACTTTGTTAAAAGCACCCACGTTGTAGACCTGCACGAAAGCACCATAAAGGCTAACTCCCGCTTCTTCGCAAGCGAGGACGAGGTGCCGAAAAAGGCTATAACAATGGGTATGGTATCAATTATGCAGGCAAAGAAAATTCTTCTTATAGCCAACGGCAAGGCAAAGCGTGATATACTCGAAAAGGCGTTTTACGGGCCTATCACCCCTGAAATTCCTGCTTCTATTTTGCAGCTGCACCCCGATATTACGGTAATTTATAGCGAGAATTAAGGCGGGCGGCAGTATGATTATTTATAATGCCGAAATAAACGGCGAATTAAAAACCGTTGTGACTGAAAACGGCAAAATTGCGGCGGTTGAGGAAAACCGAAAAGACGGCGATATTAACGCCGATGGTTGCCGCCTTATACCGGGTCTTATCGATGTGCATACCCACGGCTGCATAGGTATGGACACAATGGATGCGGATTTTGAGCCGATGTGCCGCTTTTATGCGGAGCACGGCACAACCTCCTTTCTGCCCACCACAATGACAATGGGCTATGACAGCCTTTTAAAGGTGGTAAACGCAAAGACTGATTTTGCGGGAGCGAATATTTTGGGCTTTCATTTTGAGGGACCCTATATTTCCGAAAAGCACAAGGGCGCGCAGAATGAGAAATATATAAAGAATCCCTCCGCAGAGGAATTCGCGCAGTTTAAAAATGTTAAGATGATAACCGTTGCCCCAGAAAGACCCGGCAGCATGGAATTTATAAAAGCCGTAACTCCGGATTGCATTGTATCTTTAGGTCATACCGACTGTGATTTTGATACCGCTAACGAGGCAATTAAAAACGGCGCGAACTGCCTTACCCACATTTATAATGCAATGCCGCCGTTTCACCACCGCAATCCGGGACCTATCGGCGCGGGGTTTGTAAACCATATTTACGCGCAGATAATATGCGACGGCTTTCACATTTCAAAGCCAGTTGTGCTTGCTACCTATAAGATGTTCGGCGCCGACCGTATGACCCTTATAAGCGACAGCATAAGGAGCGCGGGACTTCCTGACGGCGAGTATGAATCAGGTGGACTTAAGGTGTTTTTAAGGGGCGGCGCGGCACGCCTCGCCGACGGCACAATAGCGGGCAGCAGCGCAACGCTGCTTGATTGCGTTAAAACCGCGGTAAAATTCGGAATACCGTTTGACGACGCGGTGAGAATGGCTTCCCGCACGCCTGCCGAAATGCTCGGCGTGAGCAAGGGACAGATAAAGGCGGGCTTTGACGCGGATATGCTTATAGTGGATAAGGATATTAACCTTAAAACGGTTATTGTAAACGGAGAAGTGTTTAAATAATGGTAAAAACAAATGTTATGCGGGTGCTCGATAAGGAAAAAATCGCATATGAGCCGTTTTCTTACTCTCCCGAGCTTACCGAAGGGGTAAAGATAGCCGAGGTTTTGGGCGAAGACCCCGCTTGCGTTTTTAAAACCCTTGTTACCGAATCGGGCGATAGGGAACACTTTGTGTTTGTAATACCCGTTGCCGAAACGCTTGATTTAAAGGCCGCGGCGCGCGCGGTGGGTGCAAAATCAGTTTCAATGCTCAAGCAAAAGGAGCTTTTGCCGCTTACGGGCTATATTCACGGCGGATGCTCGCCTGTGGGTATGAAGAAAAAATTCAAAACGGTTATTGACGAAAGTGCCGAAGGGCGTGAATTTTTCTATGTAAGTGCAGGCAAAGTCGGCTTTCAGGTTAAGGTCTCTCCCGAAAAGTTAGCGGAATTTATCGGGGCGGATTTTGCTGATTTGACGGTTTAAAAAAAATTTACTATTTTGTCATTGAAAAATCTAAATCTATATGTATAATATAAATTAGAGGGTTGAAAAACTACTCTGATTTATTAAATTTACGGAAAAGGTGAATTTTTATGAACAAATTTATGTTGAATGAAACCTCATACCATGGCGCGGGTGCCATTGCCGCTATACCGGAAGAAATTAAGAGCAGAGGCTTTAAAAAGGTCTTTGTTGCTTCCGACCCGGATCTTGTTAAGTTCGGCGTTTCAAAAAAGGTTACCGATATTCTTGAGAATGCCGGCATAGAGTACAAGCTTTATTCCGATATAAAGCCCAACCCTACAATTGAAAATGTACAGCACGGCGTTGCCGAGTTCAAGGCATACGGCGCCGACTGCATAGTAGCAATAGGCGGCGGCTCTTCAATGGATACCTCTAAGGCAATCGGTATTATTATAAACAACCCCGAGTTTGAGGATGTTCGCTCTTTAGAGGGTGTTGCTCCCACAAAGAATAAGTGTGTTCCGATAATCGCGGTTCCCACAACCGCAGGCACCGCGGCAGAGGTTACCATAAACTATGTTGTAACCGATGTTGAGAGAAAGCGTAAGTTCGTTTGCGTTGACGCTCACGATATTCCGGTAGTAGCCGTTGTTGACCCGGATATGATGTCTACAATGCCGGCGTCGCTCACCGCTGCGACCGGTATGGACGCGCTTACCCACGCAATCGAGGGCTACATAACCAAGGGCGCCTGGGAGCTTTCGGATATGTTCCACATTAAGGCTATTGAAATTATTGCACGCTCTCTGCGCGACGCTGTTAAGAACGGCAAGGAAGGCAGAGAGGGTATGGCGCTCGGTCAGTATGTTGCCGGTATGGGTTTCTCCAATGTCGGACTCGGCGTTGACCACTCAATGGCGCACACGCTTTCGGCTTATTATGACACGCCGCACGGCAAGGCATGCGCGATTCTTCTGCCTACCGTAATGGCTTATAACGCTGAGTACACCGGCGAGAAATATAAGGATATTGCAAAGGCAATGGGCGTTAAGGGCGTTGATAATATGTCGGTTGAAGAATACCGCAAGGCAGCGGTTGACGCGGTTCGCCAGCTTGCGGAGGATGTAGGCATTCCCACCACGCTTAAGGGCATTGTTAAGGAAGAGGATATTCCGGCGCTTGCCGAATCAGCCTATGCCGACGCTTGCCGCCCGGGCAACCCGAGAGACACAAGCGTTGAAGAAATTGCAGAGCTTTACAGAAGCTTAATGTAATCACAAATTAATCACCCTCCGGGCAGCCGTAACGGCTGTTCGGAGGGCTTTTTGTTTACAGATTCAATTTGCGGAATCGGTGCTGCTTATCTTCGTATAAGGAATTGAAGCGGTGCAAAGGAAACGGTGAATTTTTGTTTTGCTTCACGGCTTTTCAGGTGCCTGTAAATAATCAGAACGGAAATTAAAAGGCAGCCGAGCGTTATTCCCACCGATACATTAAAGCGGCTGTTGTAAAGCGCGGTCACGGCGGCAAACAGGGCATAGGTGACAATTGTTCTGTAGTAATGCGGCGAAACGCAAATGCCTACGGAAAGTACAACATAAATCACCGCAAGCGTTAAAAGCGGCTGCGATACAGGCAGCATCCCGAGAAGACAGCCGAAGGAAACCGCAATTCCTTTGCCGCCCTTAAAGCGGTAAAAAACAGGGAAGATGTGTCCTAAAACGGGCGCTGCCAGCACAGGTGCGAAATAAGCGTCAATATTGCCGCGGGTCATGCGCAGATACAGAAGAACGGGCAGAACTCCTTTGATAAGATCCCCTAAAAGCGTGAGTATTCCGCACGCCATGCCGCCGTATATAAAGGCGTTTGAGGTTCCGGGATTGCCGTCCTTGCTGTCTGTAATCAGATCCTTGTCGAAAAGACCGGCGTACACCCGTGCGAAAAGTATGCTTCCCGAAAGATAACCGAATACGGTGAAGCACAGTGAAGTAAGCATTTTAAACATCCTCCGGTTTTATTATTGGTTAATAAAGGTGTTATTCTGAGCATAAAAGACATACCGTCTCAACGGTATCTTCGTCAACCCGAGAATTTTTCTCGGAGACATATTCCGTCGTTTCCAAGCGGTTGAACTCCTTGATTCCGATTTATGTAGATATTATGTACCCAAACGTGTATTTTGTCAATAGCCTGTGGGTGTATATAGGCAATAACAGCGACCTATGGACCTATTCGTACCGGGCTTTCACAAGTCGAGGCCGTAAATCAATTCAATCACCCACGTGCTTGTCCAGTGAAACCTTGAGAGCTTCGAGAGTATCAATAATCACATAGAGCTGTTCCGTCGTGCATGAATCAAGCAGATTCTGTATGTGTTCCGACGCAACCGTCTTGGAAAATCGTGGGGTGTCGTAAAGCAGAGCATCCGTCTGCACCGAAAGAGCCTCCGCAATGTTTACGAGAACCGGAAGGCTCAGCTTGGTGTTCCCGGTCTCGATATGGCTCATATGCGTTGCAGAAACGCCCGTCTTCTCGGCAAGAGCCTCCTGCGACAGACCGCATGCCTTGCGATAGCGGCGTATGCGCTGTCCCATTTCGTAGTATTTCATCCTTTCACCGCCCATACAATTCATCTACTCTTGAATTGTATGGAGATTGTGTGTATAATATAATAACCTGTATAGGCTTTTTTCAGCCCATACACTTCATATTCTTCTGGCCCCGACATATCATTAGACCCGCATCTACTTCGATGCGGCGGGTGAGGCTAAAAATCTTAATCATTTGGAGGTACATAGGATGAAGAAGAGAAGACTTACCGCAGCTGCGGTAGCCACTGCATGCCTGCTCACACTCACATTCGCAGGCTGTGGAGGTACAAACGATGTAAAGAGTGCGAGTGAGCCGCTTGCTGTATCTCAGGCTTTCGGACAGAAAAGCGTATGGGTGCAGTACAACAAGAATGACGCAATAAAGAAAGACGGAGAAATTGACCGCATTCTTGTCTTTGACGGAAACGGCAACGTCACCGCATACCAATGCGATGGGGCGACATTCGCAGACTTGAACGGTAAGTCTGACGATGAAATCGTTGAGATGGCAAAGGAGCAAGACAAGAAGGTGTTCGACACAAAACGCCAGGACGCCCTCGATAGTACAGCTCCGGCTATTGAGCGCATTCAAAGCGTCTACGATACTCTGAAAGATGAGTACGACAGCGGCACGTACACGTCCGGGCTTCGCGGAAGCGCACTGTCAGACCTAACCGACGCTGATTTAGAACAGTTGAAGTCTCTTTACAACCAAGCGCTCACCGATTTGGAAGCTCAACTGAACGCAGCAAAAGACGGTCAGGCCGCAACTAAGTCGGCTACGTATCAGGAACCGAAGGCTCAGCCGTACACGCTTCACATTGAGACAGACGGCACCGGAAACAACACGCAGAGCGAGACGATATCCTTCGACGCCCCTTCGTATTCCTTCTACAAAGCGCAGTCAGGCTACAAAGCGCAGTCAGGCGACGAAGAACAAACCCCTGCCGATGTACTCATTTGGGGTATAAACGTAAGTTCTACCGAAGCCGGGAAGGCAATTCGCAACAAGAGCATCGAGCTTTTTTCGCCTGTCAATAAGCAGACCGTCTACGACATGACATTCGCCGGCTTCAGCGGGCTTGCCACAATAGTCAACGAAGGCCACGCCGGCTTCGTGTTAGACACCCCTGACACAAAAGGGATAGAGGTGGACTAAATGGAAAAGGCAATCGAATGGGTTAAAAACCACAAGCCACATACAGCGGTCATCGTAATCGTAGTCGTTGCCGTCATAGCCGTGTTGATTGCCGCAGCATCAGGCGCTTTCACACAGCAAGACAAGACCAAGGACGCCATTGAGAACGGCGACGAGACCTTGAAGGGCGATGCGGGCACCGGCATCCTCAACAAGCTCGACGGCAATGTGAATGCCAACCCGAACGTCTCCGACGAGACGAAGGAGAACGCATCCAAGGCCGATGAGGTTGTCGATGTCGACGGCAAGCCCGCCGACAAGCCTTCCGGCGGAAACGCCAACGCTTCCGGCTCCAATACTGGAAACTCCGGCGGTTCCGACAAGCCGAGCACGCCTGCCCACCAGCATTCGTGGAAACAGCACACCGCGCAGAGGTGGGTGTCCAACATGGTGACGGTCCCCGACTACGAGACGCAGAAAGTCTACGGAGCGCGTTTCTATGTCCCAACCGACGTTCCCGGCCAATACATCGCAAAAGGACCGGAGTACTGGTTCGAGAACGGATTCACGCGGGACGACCTCAATGCCATCATATATAACGCCATGAAAAACGCCGACGAGAACGGCCTGTACAACGGCGTGTATTACTTCAACTACCAAAACATCACCAAGACCGTGCAGGTTCAGGTCGGTTCCCATCAGGAAGACCACGGTCACTACGAGACCTATGTCGACTACGAATACTGCGATTGCGGCGTGACCCGTTAATCGCGACCACTCATACCACGGCTATGCCACTACTGACATCAACGACGCCAAGGCTCACGCACGCGAGTTGATTATGCAGGGTGTGCCTGAAAACTAGGGGGCCGTTTCGACGATGTTGTTCATAGGCTTCGCCTCCTTTTGTGTTTGAAAAACAAAAAAAGCGGCGAACCCGAGTCATGACATATTGGAAATAAATCCATATGCCACAACTCGGATTCGCCGCTTCTCACTTTGTGTATGTGGAATCGTGCAAGTTATATCCGCTCAGTATCGGGCGGACAGTGAACCCACTTTGACGCTGTGCTCCGTCACCATAAACCAGTCACGGTCTATGGCTTGTGCAGGGCTTATTGGCGTTGCCTGCTAAGGAACTTATGCTCACGAATCTTTGTTGCTATTCATTGCCGCCCATACCAAACTCGGACGGAGAGATATTCACATAGGCATAGCTCTTGACCGATTTTTCTCGGGTTAAGAGAGCTACCGTCTCAACATGCGAGGTGCGGGGAAACATATCGACAGGCGTGTACTCTTTAAGAGAATATCCCTTTTCCGCGAAAATTTTAATATCCCTTGCAAGGGTTGCGGGATCGCAGGAGACATATACGGCGCATTCGGGCGAAAAGCGCTCGGCAATTGTGGCTATCAGCTCCGCAGAGCAGCCCTTTCGCGGCGGGTCTACTATTACAACATCCGGCTTTACTCCCTTAAGAGCCAACTCCGCGGCAGCTCCCGCGGCGTCATTGCAGATGAATTCCGCGTTGGTAATTCCGTTCAGCTTTGCATTAAAGCGGGCGTCCTTTACCGCCTGCGGAACAATTTCAACGCCGATTATTTTTTCAGCCCTTTTCGCAAGGGAGAGCCCTATAGTGCCTGCGCCGCAATATAAGTCGAGCACGGTTTTACCGTCGGGCTCGGCATATTCCGCAGCTTTTTTGTAGAGCAATTCGGCGGTCGCGCGGTTTACTTGATAAAAGGAAAGGGGAGAAAGGCGAACTTTTATTCCGCAAAGTATATCCGTAATGTATTTTTCGCCCAAAAGAACCCTGCATTCCTCGCCCAAAATCACATTGGTTTTTTCGGTATTGATATTTATTTGAATGCTCTTTACCGCGCTGCAGGCTGCTGTGACGCGGTCGGTAAAATCATCGGAGTAGGGAAGTGTCTTACCGTTGATAACGGCGCACACCATAATTTCCCCGGTCGCTTCGGCTATTCGGAGGTATATATGGCGCAGAAGCCCGGAATGCCTTTCCTCATTGTAAACAGATATATTGTTTTCTATGATCCAGCTTCGGCAGGCATCGGTTATCTGCGAAAAGGCTTCGGGCTGCAAAGCGCAGTCGCGGCATTTAACGATTCTGTGGGAATGAAAGGCATAGAAGCCCGCCTCTCCGTCTGCCGTGAGCGGATATTGCGCCTTGTTGCGGTAGCGGTCGCTGCTGCCAGAGCAAATTATCGGCATGGGCGGCATATCTGTTCCGCCGATTCGTTTTATCGCTTCATATACCTTATCGGATTTGATTCGGCATTCCGCGTCATAGCTTATATGGCGATATACGCAGCCGCCGCACTGCGAAAATGAGGGACAATCGTTTTCCGCTCTATCGGGCGACGGCTTGATGATTTCGATAAGCTTTCCGTAGGCAAAGCTCTTTTTGACCTTGAGAATTTTCACCAAAGCCGTATCGCCGATTGCGGTCATCGGAACGAAGACAGCCATGCCGCCGCATTTGCCTATGCCGCTGCCGTCTGATGTCATATCGATTATTTCAAGAACGGTTTCATCGTTTTTTTGCAAAATATTCTCACACCTTGACTATTGAAAATACTGAATTACGACTTTTTGTTTTGTGCAAAAAGTAAAAAAATGCGCAAAATTCATTTTTTTGTAACAAATTTCTTGACAAATTGACGCATTGTGTTAAAATAAAAACATAAATTTTATTTGTATAAAAGCGGCAGGGTAATAATTCTGTCGTTTTTCTTTTTTTGCCTGTGCTTTCTTAATATTCGGCAGGCTTGTGCGGGTCTGCCTGTTTTCATTCCTCATTCTGTGAGCGGCATTTTGAGTTTTTCTAAGGCAGACATTTTTTATCACGCCGCTTTCATAAATTATAAGCTTAAAAGCGAACAAAGTCAAAGAAAAGCCGAATTCAGTCATAATATTACCAATTTTTGACTTGACACAACTCTTCGCAGCGCTTATAATATCAGCGTAAAAACAAATAATTGTTTTTAGAATATTTTATGGATGGAGAATGTAAAATGGATTTATCGGAACTGTTAAACAACAGTCGGTTATCGTCTGTATGCGATCACCTGGTGAACGGCGGCGATTTGGACGAATATCCCGAACGGCAGAGCTATGCGGAAGAAATCAAAAATTCCGAAAAAGCGCTGTATGCCCTTGCGGATAAATACGGCAGCGACTCATCGGAGCAGGATGAAATATCCGATATTATAGGCGCTTCGCTCAGCACGCTTCGCAGAACCTTTTTTGAAATGGGAATGATTTCCGGCATAAAATTCGCAGAGGATGTTCATAAGGGCGCGCAGGAGCTGAAAAGATAAACGGCTGAATGCGTATGAAAAGCCGCTATTTTCGGCTTTTCAGCGTTGCAATCTGCGCGCGGTATTCAGCGGGGGACAGATCCGTTATCTGCTTAAAGGAACGGTTGAACGAGCGTATTGTTCCGAAGCCGACCTCCTCGGAGATTTCGGCGATTTTTTTATCTGTTTCCCTGAGCAGCGCACACGCCTCATTGATTCGCAAATTATTTATATACTCGTTGAAGTTTTGACCTAATTTGCGGTTAATGAGGTGGGAAACATAGTATTTGCTTAAGTGCAGTCTTTCCGCAACCGAATCGAGGGTTATTTGCTCGGTGAAATTGTGCGTGCAGAAATCCATAATGCCGTAGAACGCGGAATTCTTTTCGAAATTTGCGTTTTTCAGCACGAAATGGGGCAGCATAATACTCATTGCGATATTTATGCAGCCGATAAGCCGCATTTTTCCGTATTCGGAACTATCACAGTAAAGGGTATGGATTTTTCCGAACAGCTCGCACAGCTCATCGGTCTCGTCTGCCAAAATGACATTTTTGTCCGGAATGCTTTTGGAAATTTTATCCGAAAATCCGCAAAGTATTTCAGATGAAAAAATCAGCACCATATATTCGCCGCGCTCTATCGTTTCGTAATAATGAATCTGATTCGGAAAGGCGATAAAGGTGTCTCCGGGGTTTAAGAGATAGCCGTTTTTATCGGCATATGCCATTGATTGCCCGCTTATAGCATAAACAATTTCGATTTCCTTATGGAGATGCATTGTTTCACCCAGAATGGAGGAACAGTTGAATTCAATCAGATTGGTCTTATTTTCGTAAATAACATCCATTGATCGGACTCCCTTGCGGCACCCGTACAAGCGCCGCTGAATATAATGTCAGTAAAAGGGGGACTGACGGTGAAAACATTGAAGGACATTGATCCCGGTGCCGCTGCGGCAGTTAAGGAAATTACCGTGGGAGGAGACATGCGCAGGCGGCTGCTCGATATAGGGCTTACGCCGGGAACAAGGGTGGAATGTATAGGAAAAAGCCCCGGCGGAGATCCTAAAGCGTTTTTAATACGCGGCGCGGTGATTGCACTGCGCGAGGAGGATTGCGCCGGGATATTTGTTTCCGAGCTTTAGAAAAGCCCGGATATAATTCCGTTTTCGTCAATATCTATACGCTCCGCGGCAGGGTGCTTCGGCAGTCCCGGCATGGTCATGATATCGCCTGTGAGAACAACGATAAAGCCTGCGCCCGCGGAAATCTTAACATTTTTAACGGTCACCGTGAAATCCTCGGGAGCGCCGAGAAGAGCGGGATCATCGGAAAAGCTGTACTGCGTTTTCGCGATGCAGACAGGAAAGCCAGCAAAGCCGTTTTCATTAAGGGCTGCAATCTGCTTTTGCGCGGCGGGAAGGATATTAATTCCTTTTCCGCCGTATATTTTTTTGACTACGGCCTCTATCTTTTCTTCAATAGTGCCGTCAAGCGAATAGCTGAAGGTGAAATCGCCCTTTTCCTCCTCGCAGAGTCTAACAACCTCGCGTGCCAATTCCTCGCCGCCCTTTCCGCCGTCCGCCCAGACGGTGGAAAGCACGGTATTTACGCCGAGCTCCTTGCATTTCTTTATTATAAAATCAATTTCGCCGTCGGTATCGGTCGGGAAGCGGTTGATTGCCACAACGCATGGCAGCTTATAAACGCTTTTAATGTTGGAAACATGCCTTAAGAGATTGGGAATACCCCTTTCGAGCGCTGCAATATCTTCTGTATCAAGGCTCTTTTTATCAAGTCCGCCGTGCATTTTAAGCGCACGGACGGTGGCGACCATAACTACCGCAGCGGGGGTAAGACCCGCTGCTCTGCATTTTATATCCAAAAACTTTTCAGCACCGAGATCTGCGCCGAAGCCCGCTTCGGTTACAGCGTAATCGCCGAGCCGCATTGCAAGACGGGTTGCCGTCACGGAGTTGCAGCCGTGGGCGATGTTCGCAAACGGCCCGCCGTGCACCAGCGCGGGAGTTCCCTCAAGCGTCTGCACGAGATTGGGCTTTAATGCGTCCTTTAAAAGCGCAGCCATCGCGCCCTCTGCCTTAAGCTCGGCGCAGGTGACGGGCTTGCCGTCAAAATTATAGCCTACTATTATGCGCGAAAGCCGTTCCTTCAGTTCGGTTATCGATTGTGAAAGGCAGAGAATCGCCATTATTTCGCTCGCAACCGTAATGTCAAAGCCGTCCTCGCGCGGAACGCCGTTTGCAACGCCGCCGAGACCGTCCACAATATTACGCAGCTGTCTGTCGTTCATGTCAACGCAGCGCTTCCAGGTTATGCGGCGCACATCGATTCTGAGCTCATTGCCCTGCTTGATGTGGTTATCAAGCATTGCGGCAAGCAAATTGTTTGCCGCACCTATTGCATGAAAATCACCCGTGAAGTGTAAATTAATATCCTCCATCGGCACGACCTGGGCGTATCCGCCGCCCGCAGCGCCGCCCTTTATGCCGAAGACGGGGCCGAGAGACGGCTCACGGAGCGCTACCATAACGTTTTTTCCTATTCTTTTAAGACCGTCGGCAAGACCGATGGTGGTGGTGGTTTTGCCCTCGCCCGCGGGGGTGGGTGTGATGGCGGTAACGAGTATGAGCTTGCCATCCGGGCGTTTATTTTCCTTCATGATTGAAAGGTCAATCTTTGCCTTGTATCTGCCGTAAAGTTCAACATATTTTTCATCTATTCCGGCTGCCTCTGCAATTTCCGAAATAGGCTGCATTTTGCAGCGGTGAGCGATTTCTATATCTGATAAATATGACATTTTCAACACCTCGGCGAATTAATTAATAAATCGGATAACGGGAGCAAAGCTCGGTGACCTCGCCTGTGATAATTTCCTTATTCGGCTCAAAATCGTTTGCGCAAAGGGCTATCCATCTTGCAATATCCTTCATTTCCGCTTCCTTAAAGCCGCGTGTGGTGACCGCAGGCGTACCGACTCTGAGTCCGCTTGTGACAAACGGGCTTTGCGGATCGTTCGGTACGGTGTTTTTGTTTGCGGTGATATGCACCTCGTCAAGCCTGTGCTCAAGCTCCTTACCGGTAATACCGTTTTTAATGAGCTTTAATAAAATAAGGTGATTATCCGTTCCGCCGGATACTATATCAAATCCCTCATCTTGAAGCGCAGTGCAGAGCGCCTTGGAATTTTTGAGTATCTGCTGCTGATATTCCCTGAATTCGGGTGTGAGAGCTTCGCCTAATGCCACCGCCTTTGCAGCGATTATGTGCATAAGCGGCCCGCCCTGCGTGCCGGGGAAAATAGCCTTATCTATTTGCGCGGCATATTTTTCCTTGCAGAGAATAAGTCCGCCGCGCGGCCCGCGGAGGGTTTTGTGGGTTGTGGTGGTCACAACATCGGCATACGGCACCGGCGAGGGGTGAAGTCCTGCGGCTACAAGTCCCGCAATATGCGCCATATCCACCATTAAATACGCGCCGACCTCATCGGCAATTTCACGGCAGCGCTTAAAATCAATTATGCGTGAATATGCGCTTGCACCCGCAATTATCATTTTCGGCTTGCATTCAAGCGCTGTGCGGCGCATTTCGTCATAGTCAATCATTTCGGTTTCGGGGTTTACGCCGTAGGGAACAACATTAAAATATTTGCCCGAAATGTTGACCGGCGAGCCGTGGGATAAATGCCCGCCCTGCTGCAGATTCATGCCCATAACGGTGTCACCGGGATTTAAAAATGCGAAGAATACCGCAAGATTTGCGCTTGCTCCGCAGTGCGGCTGAACATTGGCATGCTCTGCGCCGAAAAGCTTTTTCGCGCGTTCTCTCGCGATGTTTTCAACCACATCAACGCATTGACAGCCGCCGTAATAACGCTTGCCGGGGTATCCTTCCGCATATTTATTGGTAAGCACGCCGCCCGCAGCCAAAAGCACAGCCTTTGAAACGATGTTTTCGGAGGCTATAAGCTCTATATTGTGCTGCTGGCGCTCAAGCTCGGCATGGCAGGCAGCTGCTACCTCGGTATCATAATTTTTAAGCTCTTCAAAAAAATTCATATAATTTCCTCCTATACGTTTAAAACCGCATTTATGCTTTCGGTATTGTATTTTTTAAGTATCGGGTCAATAACGTCCCTTATAAATTCTTCAGTCTGCGAAACGCTTCTGCCGATGTATTTCCGCGGGTCAAGCTCCTTTATTATTTCTTCCTTTGTAAGCGGAATACGCTCGTCCGCAGCTATACGGTCTATAAGATCGTTAGCCCCGCCCTCAAGCTTTACCTTTGCGGCAGCCGCATGTGATAAAACACGGATTATTTCGTGCAGCTCCTGGCGGTCGCCGCCGCGCTTTACGGATTCCATCATAATATTTTCTGTTGCCATAAAGGGCAGCTTTTCCATCACTCGGCGGTTAATAACCTTTTCATAGACCACAAGGTCGGAGGTTACATTTATGTAGATATTGAGTATGGCATCCACTGCCAAAAACGCTTCGGCAACGGAAATGCGCTTGTTTGCGCTGTCGTCAAGCGTGCGCTCAAACCATTGCGTGCCTGCGGTCATTGCTGGGTTTACGGCGTCGATTATAACATATCTTGCAAGGGAGGAAATGCGTTCGCACCGCATGGGATTGCGCTTATAAGGCATTGCGGATGAGCCTATCTGGCTTTTTCCGAACGGTTCCTCCATCTCCTCAAAGGATTGTAAAAGCCGCATATCGTTCGAGAATTTATAGGCGCTCTGCGCAAAGCCCGACAGCACCGAAAGGAAATACGAATCGGTTTTTCTTGAATAGGTCTGCCCCGAAACCGGTACGCAGGCGTCAAAGCCCAAATCTGCGGCTATCAGCGTTTCAAGCCTTTTAACCTTTTCCTCGTCCCCCGAGAAAAGCTCCATAAAGCTTGCCTGTGTGCCGGTTGTGCCCTTTGAGCCTAAAAGCTTTAAATTTTCAAGCTGGAATTCAAGGTTGCGAATATCCTGCGACAGCTCATACATCCAAAGCGTTGCGCGCTTACCCACGGTTGTAAGCTGCGCGGGCTGCAAATGAGTGTAGGCAAGGCAGGGGAGGGCCTTGTATTTCAGCGCAAAATCAGAAAGATTTTTAAGCACCTGCGCCGCTTTTTTCATAATTATTTCGGAGGCACTCCGGAGTATAATTACGTCGGTATTATCGCCGACATAGCAGCTTGTAGCGCCCAAATGAATTATGGGTTCTGCCTTCGGGCACTGCACGCCGAACGCATAAACGTGCGACATAACATCGTGCCGCACCTCTTTTTCGCGCTCCTCGGCGACATCGTAATTAATATTGTCCTTATTGGCTTCCATTTCGGCTATCTGCTCGTCGGTAATGTTAAGCCCTAACTCCTTTTCCGACTTGGCGAGAGCAATCCACAGTCTGCGCCAGGTGCGGAATTTAAAGTTTTCCGAAAAAATATGCTGCATTTCGTCGGAAGCATAGCGGGTTGAAAGCGGTGAAATGTAAAAATCTTTGTTATCAGGCATAAGCGACTCCTTTTCAACTATATATAGTACATGAGGATTATACCATACCCATTATATTTTGTCAATTGCTGCAAGGCATATTTTGGCTTGAATAAGGCGTATTAATGTGCTATAATTCTTTTGCAATTCTCAAAGCAGGTGACTTTTAATGAATAATGAAAATGAAAAAATAATAAAGCTTTTAAGCGGCATCAACGCCGCTCAAAACGAGATGATTTCCGCGGTTTCGCACCGCACAGGGCACAACGCCGAGGAAACCGCAGTGCTGCTGCGAATTTTTGATTTGGGCAGCATTGCAAAAATCCCGGCGGACGAAATACCCGAAAGACTAAAAGCCGAGAACATGGTCGAGATAAAAGCCGACGGCTCTGCCGTGCTTACCGGCAAGGGTGCAATCGCCGCAAAGGCAATGAGCATAAGCCGTGAAAAATTTTCCTCGCAGCTGCTTCGCGATATTACGCCCGAAGAGCGGTTTGTACTTATAAATGTGCTTGAAAAGATGCTGAAAAACACTTAATTAATGCCTGCTGAACAATTCAAAAGTACCTTAACCCGAGCATGTCGGTGTAAACTTTTGAATTGTTCAAGTGCAAGATTTTTTCGCAAAATTGCGAAAAAACCTTGCACTTTAAAAAGAATCACATTTTGATTCTTTTTAAAATCAGGCGACAATCAATGGAAACTGACGGTCAAAACAAAGGTTTTGACCCATAAAATCGAGATTTTAACTCGATTTTATATAATTGCATTTGCTAATGCAATCATTCAGTAGATATTAATTATTAACAAAAATTTAATTTTTGAAATGTGGTATTGACTTTCCCTGATTTTCGATTATAATGGATATTGTACGAAAGAGAGAGGAAGAATATTCCGGTACTTTACCGGTTGCCTTTTTCTCACGCTTAATATTGTTTGGAGGAATCAGATATGAAAATTAAACCTTTGGCCGATAATGTCGTCATAAAGGCGACCGAAGCGGAAGAAACCACAAAAAGCGGCATTGTTTTAACATCCGCCGCAAAGGAAAAGCCGCAGGTTGCGGTTGTTGTAGCCGTAGGCCCGGGCGGCACGGTTGACGGTAAAGAAGTTAAAATGTCCGTTAAAGAGGGCGATAAGGTAATCGCCGCTAAATACTCGGGCACGGATATTAAAATTGACGGCGAGGAATATACAATTCTCCACCAGTCGGATATTTTGGCAGTAGTTGAATAATCGGAGGTAATTTATTATGGCTAAAAATATTGTTTTCGGCGAGGAAGCAAGAAAATCGCTTCAGGCAGGCGTTGATAAACTGGCAGACGCCGTAAAGGTAACCTTAGGACCCAAGGGCAGAAACGTTGTTCTCGATAAAAAATACGGCTCGCCCCTTATCACTAACGACGGTGTGACTATAGCAAAGGAAATAGAGCTTGACGACCCGTTTGAGAATATGGGCGCGCAGCTTGTTAAGGAAGTTTCCGTTAAAACTAACGATGCCGCGGGCGACGGTACCACCACTGCTACCGTTTTGGCGCAGGCTCTTATTAAAGAGGGCATGAAGAATGTTGCCGCGGGCGCTAACCCGATGGTTGTAAAGAAGGGCATAAAGACCGCTGTTGACACCGCTATCGATACGGTTGTAAAGAACTCCAAAAAGGTAAGCGGCAGCGATGATATCGCGCGTGTTGCAACCGTTTCTTCGGGCGACGAGGTCATAGGCAAGCTTATTGCCGAGGCTATGAGCAAGGTTACGGCAGACGGCGTTATCACCGTTGAAGAATCAAAGACCGCCGAAACATACTCCGAGGTTGTTGAGGGTATGCAGTTCGACCGCGGATACATTACCCCCTATATGGTGACCGATTCCGATAAGATGGAGGCTGTCCTTGACGACGCTCTTATCCTTATAACCGATAAGAAGATATCCAACATTCAGGAGATTCTGCCGCTGCTCGAGCAGATTGTCCAGGCAGGCAAGAAGCTGCTTATAATCGCAGAGGATATTGAGGGCGAGGCTCTTTCAACCCTTATCGTTAACAAGCTGCGCGGCACATTTACCTGCGTTGCGGTTAAGGCTCCGGGCTTCGGTGACAGACGCAAGGAAATGCTCCGCGATATAGCTATTCTCACCGGCGGTGAGGTTATCTCCGAGGAGCTCGGACTTGAGCTTAAGGACACCACCATGGAGCAGCTCGGCAAGGCGCGTCAGGTTAAGGTTACAAAGGAAAACACCATTATTGTTGACGGTGCAGGCGATTCTGTTGCCATTAAGGACAGAGTAGCCCAGATAAGAAACGAGCTTGCAGCCACAACCTCTGATTTTGATAAGGAAAAGCTTCAGGAAAGACTTGCCAAGCTTGCGGGCGGCGTAGCCGTAATCAAGGTCGGTGCTGCTACCGAAATTGAAATGAAGGATAAAAAGCTCCGCATTGAGGACGCTCTTTCCGCTACCAAGGCTGCCGTTGAGGAAGGCATTGTCGCGGGCGGCGGCGTAGCACTTATTAACGCTATTCCGGCGGTTAAGGCACTGCTTGATACCGTTTCGGGCGATGAAAAGACAGGCGTTAATATCGTGCTTAAGGCTCTTGAGGCTCCGATTAAGCAGATTGCGTTCAACGCAGGTCTTGAAGGCTCTGTAATTATAGATAAGATCGTAAACAGCGGCAAGGTGAACTACGGCTTTGACGCTTATAACGAGACCTATACCGATATGATAGAAGCGGGCATTGTTGACCCGACCAAGGTTACACGCTCTGCTCTTGAAAACGCGGCTTCCGTTGCGGCAATGGTTCTTACTACCGAGAGCCTTGTTGCCGATAAGAAGGAGGATGCAGCCGCTGCAAACGCAGCCGCAGCCGCTGCCGCACAGGCCGGCGGAATGTATTAATCCGCAGCACGGTTAAGGCAAAGAATAATAGTTTAGAGCAAAGAAAAAATCCTTCCCGATATTCGGGGAGGATTTTTTGCGTATATGTATTTTCAATATCTGCAAACGGTCAAGGCTTTATATTAATGCCTGCTGAACAATTCAAAAGTACCTTAACCCGAGCATGTCGGTGTAAACTTTTGAATTGTTCAGGTGCAAGGTTTTTGCGCAATTTTGCGAAAAAACCTTGCACTTTAAAAAGAATCACATTTTGATTCTTTTTAAAATCAGGCGACAATCAATGGATACTGACGGTCAAAACAAAGGTTTTGACCCATAAAATCGAGATTTTAACTCGATTTTATATAATTGCATTTGCTAATGCAATTATTCAGTAGACATTATATTAATCTTTAGTCTCTGACAATCCCTCAGCCGCTGACCGCGGCAGCCGCCGACTGCGGCGGTCTCCTCTGTCACTTTGTGACATCTCCTCACACTGTGAGGAGTCACCCTTTACACAAGGGAGCCAAGGTGTGTGCAAAAAATCGCCTCCCCGGCGTTTGGGGAGGTGTCATGCGCAGCTATAGCGGAGGGGTTGTTAGAGGCTTGAATTAATATATTAAAACTATGTTTTTCATATTCAACATTTAATTTGCAAATAGATTTCGGTTACTGACAATCCCTCAGCCGCTGACCGCGGCAGCTCCCTTTACACAAGGGAGCCTTTGGTTTATATTGTTCAGCTGAAAATTTTCGAAGCGAGTGTTTGATTGGATATATCGCTTTTAAATATAATCTCTATGCCCGTTACATCCGAAGAATATTCCTTGTATAAGGCAAGCTGTTTCCTAAAGAAGTCGGAATTATCATCGATATGCTTTTGAATTTTTTCCTTTGCGCTTTTAATATCGCAAAGACTGAATTGCACCCTGTATATGTAGGACAGTCTTTTTTCAATACCGTCGCCGCCGAGCTCAAAAATATAATCAGCTGCGAACGGTTTATTATAATTATAGGCTGAATTTTTCATACCGGAGACTAAAGGAATAAAGGAAAGCGGACGATACTGATCTCGGCAGCTTTTAAGTCCGTCGTTCGCACTGAAAAAGTCGGGCAGAACAATATCGGCGGTTTCAACGGCGCGCACATTGCTCTGCGGCGCTTGACCCGTTGAGCTTTGCTCGGGTGCCGATGTTTCGGTACGGCTGCTTACGGCAGATATTGCCGATGCAGAGGGAATAGCGCTTGTTTTTTCACTGCTTGATTGCGAAAAGCTCGGGATTGGGCTTTCAATATTCGTGGATTCTTGCTTTGAATCGCTCTGTGACGAGGCGGTGGGGTGCGCCGATACGGCGGCGGAGCTTACTGCCTGCTTTGATTGAATATCGGCATGCTTTTTTTCCGTAAAGCCGAGTATTATTCCCGAAACGGCAATTACGGCAACCGCAGCAATCGATACCGCACCGAGTGCCATTGAAAGGGAGAGGGGTGCAGATTTGCCGCAGGAGGGGCAGCGCTGCAATTCGTTGCTGTATTCGTGATTGCAGCTTTTACAGGTTATCCATTTTACGGAGCTGTGCCTTGCCATAAGAACCACACCCTTTTATAAATGAATTTTTATTAAAGACCGAGCATTTTTTCGATTGCGTCGCCGAAGACCTTTGCCATGCATGCAAAGCCGAGATCGTTCGGGTGGCAGCCGTCTACCGTGCAGCTGTCCGCCGGGGCGGAGAGTGTAAGCGCCTTTGAAAAGACAGTCGCACCGTCAATGAAAATTACATTTCGGTCGCCGCGCTTTACGGCGTTTTCATAGGTCTCGTACACTACCGCTCGGTGCGCCGCATTGCTTTTTTCGGCTGCGGGCGAACGCGCTATATCGGTTTTTGTTGCCATGATAACAGGCAGATCGGGGTTCTTTTCGCGAATGTTCAAAAAGAAGCTTTCATGATGCGCCTTTAAATGCTCGGCGTTCGGGCTGTTGTGGTCAAAATCAAGGAAGAAAAGCGACATGGGAAGAGCCGCTATGTAATCCGCCATGGTTTTTTCGCCGAGTGCGTTGCCTGAAAAGCCGAAATTAAAATAATCAATATTAAAGCGGCGGGAAATAAGCGCCTGGTAGGAATTGCCGGGGCGTGAAGCACAGCCTCCCTGCGTTATCGATGAGCCGTAGAAAACTATGGGCTTTTTATCCGTATAGCCGTCGCTGCATGACAGAAGAGCGCCCTCCTCTAAGCCTATGCGAACAGTTTTAACGCTGTTGTAAAGCGGAAAGTTTATTGTTATATCCCGCACGGAGTTATCGTGAAGCGTGATTTCCGATTTAAAGGAATCCTTGCAGTCGATCGGCGGAATAAAGGAGCCGGCATATGAGTAAGCGCCGCCCGCAAAAATATACATATCAAAGCCCGCAGAGCCTGTAAGCGGCATATGCGGCATGGGGGAGATTCCGTCATATTCAACCTGCAGCACAATACGCCTTGAGGTTGTTTTAAAACGCACTCTTCCGCCGGCGGTATTGCGGCAAAGCCCCATGACGCCCGGGTTCACCGTTTCCGCTATTTCAAGCGGCAGTCGGAAAAACGGGGTTGTAGGGAGCAGTCCGTGAAGTGAAAAGGGTGAGGATAAGCAATTGCGGAAAATTAATCCGTCTGTTGAGGTGACTTCGTTTACGGCAAGGTTTTTGTCGATTTCTGAAATATTGCTCATGACTTATATCCTTTCGTAATCAGCGCGATTTTTTACCCTTTGCTGAAGCGGAATATTCATATTTTTTATAGTAGCTTTTGTAATCCTTTTTGTGCTTGCCGGTAATATCGTTAAGAATTACGCCGAGGATCTTGCAGCCGCTCTTATCAAGCTGCTCCTTGACCTGGCGGGCTTCGGAATAGGTTATAACGCCGGGGGTCATAACGATTATTGTTCCGTCGCAGGCGGGTGCCATTACCGCCGCGTCTATAACCGAGCCGAGCGGGGGAGAGTCAATTATCACATAATCATAGATGCCGCGCATGCTTTGAAGCAACGATGAAAATTGTGCGCTGCCGAGCAGCTCAACGGGATTCGGCGGGAAATGACCGCTGAAAATAACATCAAAATCGGGGTCCTGCGTGTTGTAAATGACCTTGTTCAATTCCGCCTGACCCGAAAGAAACTCCGAAAGACCCATATAGCTATGCTGCTTTAAATTGCGCGGTTGAAGCATGGATTTGCGCATATCCGCATCAATAAACAGGGTCTTTTTATTCGCTTCCGCGAGATTCTTCGCAAGCTCGGTCGAAATTGTGCTTTTGCCTTCATTTTCACGGGAGCTTGTGAGCATAATGACCTTCATATCCGTTCCGCAGAAAAAGAGGTTGGTACGAAGTGCTTTGAAATTTTCCTTTGTGAGGTAGTCGTTCGCGGCGGAGGTATTGAAATTGACCCTGCCTGCGCCCATTGTTCCTATATTTGAAATCAAATCATTCTGTGTTGTTTCTTCTACAAACATTTATATTCTCCATTTCGACGAGGTTTGTTTAGAAAGTTTTATTTTGAACGCCGTCTTGTGCTGTTGCAGGGAATATTTCCGAGAACGGTGAGCCCCAAGCATTTTTCAACATCGGCAGCGTCCTCAATCTTATCGTTAAAATAAAACGCAACGAAAACGATTGCGGCATATGTGAAGCAGGAAAGCAAAAATGCCACCATAATATTTTTTGTTTTGTTCGGAACCGACGGCGATGCCGCTACCGTACCCTTGCGGATTATGGTGACGCGATCGACCCCCAAAAGCTCGGTGATTTTTTCCTGCGCAACGGTGCAGACAGTATCGACGATTACCTTTGAATCATTCGCACTGGCGGTTCTGACGCTGATTTCTATAAAGCGGGTATTCTCCGGATTATTTACGGTAATGGCGTTCTTCAGTTCGCTTACCGAATACTTTTTCCCGAGCTTATCTGAAACATCACTTAAAACCGCGGCGTCCGCAATCAGGTTTGTGTAATCTCTTGTAAGATAGGTGGAAGCCGATATCTCCGCAGAGGTTAAGGTTTCTTTATTTATTATGTAGATCTTTCCCGCAGAATCGTAAAGCGGGGTTGCCAATAAGTAAGAGTAAATTGCCGCTGCGGCGACGAAGAAAACCGCGAGAACGGCAAAAATTTTCCATTTGGTCAAAGCAAAATGAAACAGATCCTTTAAATTAATATTATTATTTTTATAACTATCCGACATTTTTACACTCCAAAATTGCTGTATTGCGGCTGCCGGGCAAAAATCATATCCGCCGCAGCCGAAAAATTACAAACATATTTTAACATATCCTGTCTGTTATTTCAAGACCTCTGCGCATTTTTTATCGGAAAATGCAGGAAACCGTCTGATTTGCGTTCAGTCGTTTCTCGAACATTTCTCCGCATCTATCGCAAGCACAAGCATAAGCGCGCAGAGCGCGTCGCTCGTATCAGCGACTTCTATAACATATGTATCTGTCCAGCGGAAAAGCTCCTTTGAAACGGTTGCCACAACCGAGCCGCCGGCACCATATACCGTGTAATCCCATTCCGGGAAGCTGCCGTCTATATGCCAGCCGTTGAAATCGATATTAAAGGACGGCCTGAAAAAGGTGAATTCTTTTTTGATGCAGCCTATATAGCTGCTGCCGATATAAAGCTCGAATTTCGGCAAAAAGGTGAATACTCTTTCCTTAACCGTACCAAGCTCCTCGCCGGAGGCATCGAATATTTTAAGGCAATGACCCCACGAAAGCTGACCCTTTACGGTATAAAGTGTGTTTCCGGACTCATCGTAAATATCATAGCTGTCAAACCAGGAAAAAAGGCGCTGCTTAAAAAGCATTTTCATAAAAACACCTACTCAATATTTATCGGTACGCCGTTGACCTCAATTTCCTCATCGGCGCGGATGAGTATGTACTTAACACCGTCGATAACCTGCGTCTTAACAAGCTCGCCGCGTTCCGGATTTATTTTTATGCTTATATCCGCATTTTTAAGCTCAAGGCGCTTCGTTTCAACAAGATTCTGCGGATCAAGCCGCGTTTTTTCGCCGAAGCTTTCGTTAAAGCCTTTCCTGAAGCCCTCTATTTTTTCATCTTTGACATCGGATGAGGAGAGAATATCGCAGATATCATCGCAGGATACCGTCAGCCGCTCACGCTCGCGGCTTTCCTTGTGCTCTGTAATCATATCGCCGATTTCGTCGCGGAAATTTTTGATTATTTCGAGATTACTTTCATCCGCAGTGGCTTCCTTTAAAAGCGAGCTGAAAACCTCATGCTGCTCTGCGGCGGGCATGGGCGGCTCTGCCTTGAAAAGCCTGTCGATAATTTCGGAATTATCGCTTGAAGCGTCCTTGGTATAAAAAAGCGTATTGTAGATATTCGCCGCCCGGTCGTCGAATGAGGGAAACATAAATCCGAGCAGAGGAGCCGACACGACCGAATTTGCAACAATATTTTTAAATGTATTTTCAAATGCGGTAAAGCTTAACTGCGGCTTTGAGGTTTTAACGGGGAAGATTCCGCATACAAAATAATTGAACAGCTCGGTGGAGTCCTCGTCCTTTTTTCCGTCCTCGCGGTATGTGAAAACATCATAATGATCCACAGCCGAAAGAATCAGATAGCTGCCTTCTACTCTCACGGTTTCGGTTATATCGGTGCAGAGACTCTTCAGCGCCGCCTCATCGTCAAGTGAGGAATCGCGCAGCCTTAAAAGGCGCTTGTGCTCTTCTCCGTGAAGCACCTGCTCGTTTGTAAATTCAATATCTATAAGATTTTTACTCGGTGTGCCGGAAAGCAGCTTTTTAAGCACCGAAAGCACCGCCTCGGTTTCATCCTGCGTAAGGGTTGCCAGCGGAAGAGTGAATTCCGCTATTATTTCGCGGCGGTCGTTTACAAAGCTGCCGTGAATGCTCGTAATGTTGGTTTTTTGCGGGTTAAAGCGCCGTCTGATTTCGGCAATTTCTTTTTCGTTCAATTGTCTGCCTCATTTCAAAATAATAGGTCTGTTAATTATATCAAACATACAGCCCGTTTTCAAGACAAAAAAGAAAAATTATCACCCTGGAGAATAAAGATGCTCTATCGATAACAATAAAGCTTTTGATTTTTTGTTTAATATTTTTGTTGAAATAATCAGAAAATTGTGTATAATCATTTTAGGTGGAGGGGAGTATTATGATAAAAAGGATCGTAATTATTTCGGTTGCGGCTTTGGTTTCGGTATCGTTATCGCTCGGGGCGATATTTCTTTTGCCGAAATTTTTGGGAAGCGTTTCAGAAATCGGCGTAAAAAAGAACGATACGGTGTCCGGCGGCCGGGTAAGCCGGGCGGACAGCACAGATGCCGAAGGTGCCGCGGAGGAAAGCGCCGATGTGCCGTCGGTTTCACAGGCACAGCAGTCTCGGGTAAGGAAGAATGAAGAACCGTCGGTATCATCGAAGGCGCCGCAGCAAAGCAGCTCTGCCTCAAAGTCCGTACGTAAAGAAAATGTAACAAAGCTGTTTAAGCCGGCAAAGGAAACGGTATGCAGCAGCGCTGACCTTACGGAAAAGCATTTTTATGACAGCAAAAGCGGCAAGACACTGCCGTACAGAATTTATATACCGAAAAATCTGCAAAAGGATAAGAAAACACCTATTCTGCTTCTTTTGCACGGTGCCGGGGAGCGTGGAGAGGATAACCTCACGCAGATTCGCAATTTCAAAGGCATGTTCAACGCTGCGGGCGATATTATATCGGGCAGCATAATATTAGCGCCGCAATGTCCGAGCGGCGGCTGGTGGAGCCTCGATGAAGGCTACGGTGATGAAAACGGCTGGCTCGGCGCTGCATGGCGGCTTTTGGAAAGTGTTAAAAGCGAATACGGCGGAGATCCCGACAGAATATATATAACAGGGCTTTCAATGGGCGGAATAGCCACATGGGCGCTTATTGACAGATATCCCGAGAAATTTGCGGCGGCAGTTCCGGTGTGCGGTATAGGCAACTCCTATTCTGCGTATAATCTGACAGGTATTCCGATAAAAATATACCATGGGACGGCTGATACCACGATAGGCTGCGGCGCCTCGGATGAGATGTATAACGCGATTTTAAACGCGGGCGGGAAAATGGTCGATTACAAAAGACTTTACGGCGTTGGTCATAACGCATGGGACACGGCTTACTCCGACCGTGATATGTTCTGCTGGATGTTTTCGCAGACTAGACCCAAAGCCCGCACGGGCGACGACAGCTATACCTATAAGGAAAAAATAAAGCTTGTTTCTCCGCGGAACACCGAAATTTTCAGTGAAAAGGATATTGACTTTTACCTCCTTGAATCATCGGAAGACGGCGGTTACAGTATAGCAGCGTCACTTAATTCCGGCGTTTATGATACTCTGCGCGAGGCATATGAGAAAAACGACGGCAAGGAATTCACCGTTTATTATTACGGAAAAAAGCTTTATACCTTTATACCCGGGTCGGAGCCGAGCTGCGAGGAATTCGTGTTTGCAAGCTCTGTGACCGATTACCTGGAGAATCTGATAGATTATTGATAAAGTAAAATATTGACAAAAGAAGCGCGGTCGACTAAAATTAATAGGGCAGAGGTGAGAGCGTGAACATTTTACATTTGAAATATGCGGTTGAAATAGCAAAAACAAAGTCGATCAGCCGTGCAGCTGAAAATCTTTATATGGGGCAGCCGAATTTATCCCGCGCGATTAAGGAATTAGAGGATAATCTTAATATCACTATATTCAACCGAAATTCAAAGGGTATTACGATAACGCCTGAGGGCGAGGAATTTCTGCAGTATGCCAGAAGAATAATCAGCCAGGTCGAAGAGGTTGAAGAAATATACAAGAACGACCGCCGCCCGAAGCAGCATTTTTCCGTCTGCGTTCCGAGAGCAAGCTACATTGCCTGCGCCTTTGCGGACTTTGCAAAAAGTATCAGGAGGGATATTCCTACCGAGATATTTTATAAGGAGACCAATTCGCGCCGCACCGTCAATAATGTCGTTAAGGGCGACAGTGATTTAGGTATAGTGCGCTTTCAGTCGGCCTTTGAAAAATATTTTGAATCGATGTTTGAGGAAAAGCACCTGAACGCCGAGATTATTACCGAATTCAAGTACCGTCTGCTTATGTCAAAGGAGCATCCGCTGGCAAAAAAGAAAACAATTTGCTGCAAGGATCTGGCACCGTATATCGAAATCAGCCATGCCGACCCTTATGTGCCATCGCTGCCGCTGACCGATGTTAAAAAAGAGGAGCTTTCGGGCAGCGTGGACAAGCATATTTATATTTTTGAGCGCGGCAGCCAATTCGGATTGCTGCAAAGCGTGACCGACTCGTTTATGTGGGTATCTCCCGTGCCGAAGGAAATCTATGAGCAGTATAATCTTACAGAGCGCGTCTGCGAGGATAACGACAAGGTGTTTTTGGATGTTTTGATTTACAGAAACGGCTATAAGCTTTCCGAGCTTGACAGTGCGTTTATTACCGAGGTCTGCAACTCCAAAAGAAAGTATTTAACGGTTTAAGACGATTTTAGCTTGACATTGGTTTGTGCAAAAAAATTGCCTCCCCTGTGTAAGGGGAGGTGGCAGCCGTATGGCTGACGGAGGGGTTGTTACAGGCTGAAATTTATATTTATAGCTGAATTATATTTTGCATATCTAATTTTAAATTTGTAATTAAGCTTTAGTTTTTAACAATCCCTCACCTGCTCCGCAGGAGCCGCCGACTGCGGCGGTCTCCTCTGTCACTTCGTGACATCTCCTCACACTGTGAGGAGTCACCCTTTACACAAGGGAGCCTTTTAATTTATAAAAATCAGTGCAGCTTAACCTCGCTCCAGAGCTTTTCGTAATAGGTTCTGGTGTCGGTGTCAATATCGTGATAATACTGAACCTTGGGCATATCGGATTCGGCGGGGTAGAGTATCTCGTTTCGGTAATAGCAGTAGTCCTTATTATTTACAACCGCGGTGTTGGGGGAAGCATAGCCTAAATATTCGGCGTTAGCCGTTGCAACATCGGGATCAAGCAGGAAGTTTATATACATAAGCGCCGCTTCAACGTTTTTGGCGTTTTTCGGTATGCAAATCGAATCAACAAAAATATTAGTGCCCTCTTCGGGGTAGAAGAATTTGAGGTCTTTGTTAACGTCCATCATGGTAAGGCAGTCGCCCGCATAGTAGGGAGCAACCGATGCTTCGCCCGTTTCCATTTTGCTGAAAACCTCGTCCATAACATAGTCCTGAAGATTGCTTTTGCCGGTTTTAAGCAGCTCTGCTGCGGCGTCCCAATCCGCTTTGTTTGTGGTGTTGAGGTCCTGTCCCAAAATCATCTGCGCGGTCATGAACGCGTCGCGCGGATTATCGAAATTAAGTGCCATATCCTTATATTTCGGATCCCACAGCACATTCCACGAGTGCTTAATATTCGCTCCGGTAAGCTTTTCGTTATAAACGATACCAACCATTCCCACATTGTAGGGAACGCTGTATTCATCCTTTTCATCAAAGAAAAGCCCCTTGTACTTTGAGTCTATAAGGTCATAGTTTGATATTTTGGATGTATCTATTTTTTGCAGCATATCCTCGCTTTTAAGGCGTTCTATCATATAATCCGAGGGGATTATTATATCATAGCTGACACCTGCACTTTTAATTTGAGAATACATAGTTTCGTTGCTTACATAATTTAGGTATTTAACCTTGATTCCGGTGAGCTTTTCAAACTCTTTGTTTACATCCATAGAGTCGTCCTCGCCGTCGGAAATATATTCGCCCCAGTTGTAAACCGTGAGGGTAGTGCCTTTAAGACTTTGGTCGAACTTTGCGCGGAGATTAAGCTCCTTATAGGTGTATCCGCAGCCCGTAAGCGCGGCGGAGAGTGTAATTACAAGCGTTATTATTAAAGCAATTGTCTTTTTCATTTATCTAAATCCTTTCTTTCATTTGTGATTTCTTTTCAGATTTTGTTTGCAGTACATTATAAAGTATTAACAGCACAAACACCGTTATGAATATAAGGGTGGAAAGCGCGTATGCGTCGGGTTTTACCGTCTTTTTCGTCATAGAGTATATCACTATCGGCAGGGTCTGGTAATGCCCGCAGGTGAAATAGCTTATAACAAAATCGTCGAGCGACAGTGTGAACGCCATTATGAACCCGGTAATAATTCCCGTGGAAATCGAGGGCAGCATTACCTTGAAAAACGCCTTTACGGGCGTACAGCCGAGGTCCATAGCCGCTTCGGGTAAATTCGGGTCGGTCTGCTTTAATTTCGGAATTACCGAAAGAATAACATAGGGCAGGTTAAAGGTGATATGGGAAATAAGCACCGTTAAAAACCCGAGAGACTCCGAAAGCCCCAAAAGCTTGCCGATAAATATAAACAGCAGCATAAGGGAAATACCCGTAACTATATCGGCGTTCATCATAGGAATTTGCGTGACCGACATTATGATTTTTTTAGGCATCTTGCGCCTTATTGCCGTAATGCCAACCGCCGCCGCCGTGCCGAGCACGGTCGAAATAAAGGCGGAGGACACCGCGATTATTAGGGTGTGCTGCAGTGCGCTCATCATTGCGGTATCTGATGTAAGCCCCGCGTACCAACGGGTGGAAAAGCCGTTCATTACCCACACGCTGCCGCTGCCGTTGAATGAAAAAATAACCATGACCGCAACCGGGGCGTATAGGAACAAAATTATAAGCGCAACATAAATTCGGGAGAGTATTTTCACATTAACACACCTCCGTCGTCACTGTCGGAGAACCTGTTCATTATAAACAGGCAAATCAGTATCATAACCATCAGCACCATGGAGATTGCCGAGGCGATATTGTAATGCTCGGGACCCGAATTGAAAAAATATTCGATTGTATCGCCTATGAGCATTGTTTTGGTGCCGCCGAGCTTTTGCGAAATGTAAAATGTGCTGACGGACGGCACAAACACCATGGTAATGCCTGAAATAACGCCGGGCTTTGTAAGCGGAAAAATCACCCTTTTAAACTTGGTGAACGAGTTTGAGCCTAAATCCTCTGCCGCCTCCAAAAGCGATTTATCCAGCTTTGACATAACAGAGTAAATCGGCAGAATCATATACGGAATATAATCGTACACCATGCCGAGGATTACGGCGCCGGGAGTTAAAAGCAGCTTTATAGGCTTATCAATAAGCCCGATTTTCTGCAAAAACGTATTTATAAGACCCGTGTTTGAAAGTATGGTTATCCATGAATAGGTGCGTATGAGGAAGTTCATCCACATGGGAATCATTACTATCATAAAAAGCATTCGCTGCGAGGATATTTTAAGCTTTGTCATAAAATATGCCATGGGGTATGCAAGCAACAGCGTTATAACGGTGGAAACCGCGGCGTAGAGTATTGAAATTCCGAACGCCTTTTTATATTTGCCTATAGCCGTAATGTTAGCGAGGGTGAAAACGCCGTTATTATCGGTAAGGGCGAAATAAAACATTATAACAAGCGGCACGATTATAAATATAGCCGACCACACAATGTAGGGGGAGGCTACCAGCTTGTTGCCGAAGGATTTTTTGTTCACGGCTATTCCTCCTCGATAACATCGGAGAGGTGGTCAATTTCCTCACTGTAAGAGGAATAATCGCCGTAAAGTCCCGAATACTTTGATTTTTTCATAATGTGAATGGCGTCGGGCTCAATGAAAAGCCCCACATTGTCGCCCACAAAATGCTCGTCGGTGGTTTGTATCATCCACTTAAAGCCGCCTATATCCACTATTATTTCATAATGCACGCCGAGGAAAGCAACCGATGTTACCGTGCCTGTAAGCATACCCTTTTCGGGGGGGACAATGTCCACGTCCTCAGGGCGGACTACAACATCCACCGCCTCGTTTTCGGCAAAGCCTTTATCAAGGCAATCAAACCGCGCACCCGAAAATTCAACATACAAATCCCGCAGCATAACGCCGTCCACTATATTCGATTCGCCTATAAAGTCAGCCACAAAGGCGTTCTGCGGCTCATTGTAAATATCCTGCGGAGTGCCTACCTGCTGAATCTTGCCGCCGTCCATTACCACCACGCGGTCGGACATGGTAAGCGCCTCTTCCTGGTCGTGCGTTACAAAAACAAAGGTTATGCCTAACTGCTGCTGAATTTTTTTAAGCTCTTTTTGCATATCCTTACGGAGCTTCAAATCAAGTGCGGCAAGCGGCTCGTCAAGCAGCAGTACCTTGGGGTGGTTTGCAATGGCGCGGGCAATGGCCACACGCTGCTGCTGACCGCCCGAAAGGGTATCGATATGGCGCTTTTCAAGCCCCGTGAGGTTTACAAGGCGCAGCATTTCGGCAACCTTTTCCTTTATCTCTTTTTCGGGGCGCTTTTTAACCCGCAGACCGAAAGCAATGTTTTCATACACATTAAGGTGCGGAAACAGCGCATAACGCTGAAAAATGGTGTTAACCTGGCGCTTATACGCCGGAACACCATTTATTTTCTTGCCCTCAAACAAAATCTCGCCGCCGTCCGGCTCTAAAAAGCCGGCTATAAGCCGCAGGGTGGTTGTTTTACCGCAACCCGAGGGACCGAGCAGAGTTATAAACTCCTTATCCTTAATTTCAAGGTCAAGCCCGTCCAAAACCTGCTCGCCGTCAAAAGCGACCGAAATGTTTTTAAGCTCCACAATATTTTCTTTTTCCATAAAGCATCCCCCTTTGTCTGGGCTGATGAAAGCCAAGCCGGTAACGGTCTCGTTGCTGATTTTTCCATACGGACTTGCGTTCATTTTTTGACATACATAAGTATGTCTGCAAATTCACGCTTCACCGAATGAAAAAAATCAGCTAACAGAGACTCCGTGACCTGATATTCAAGAAAATCGCAGTTTGGGTGAAGTCGAGGAATGCAGTAATACTTACAGTATTACAAATGACAAGACAAGACCAAGCAAGATTTTCTGAATATCAGGCGTTACAGGATTGGCTTTCATTAGCCCCGCACCAAGTGCCGACACAAGAATAATTTTCCCCGTGCGATACCCGCAGATTCTTCGTAATATGCCCTGAACAAAGGGTTTTTCATAGTTTTCAAAGGCCCTCTGACCCGAAACTACGGCATAAAATCTGAACCTGCTCTCTACACAGATGCTTAAACATATTAAATTCAATGTCTAACTAAATATAGACTATACTATCAAAACACTAAAATGTCAAGTATTTTTTGCGTTTTTTCTACATTTTTCTGCCGTATTTTGCGCCTTAAATTTTATTGTCTTTAAAATACTCCGTTTTTCTCTCAAATACTCGTGAATGCTCACTTTTTGTTATTTGAAAAAAATGATGAAAAAGCACCCCGATATGTTATATTGGGCTTTAAATATTTCACAAAGATAGGAATGGCTGAAATTTATGAGTCTTAAAGTGTATTCATGCCCTCACGGATGTAATCGGGGTGCGACATTTGCACGGTATGTTATTTCGGCAAATAAGCGCCCGCTGCGGAGGTTATCGTTAACGGGCAGTCTGTGGGCGTGCTTGCGTTTGCTCTGTATACGCTTGATGTCACTCCGTTTTTAAGAGACGACGAGAACACCGTTTCGCCTGTTTTGCTGTCGGGCAACAGAAATCTGTTAGGGGCGCACCGCAAGCCGTATGGGGAAAGCTACGCGGTCGGGCCGCTCACATTTTCCGATAAAAGAGGCTGGCACGATCCGCACGATAAGGAGCCATGGACTGATAATTACAATTTTGTTCTTTTCGGAATTGAATTTTAATAGCTATACTTCTATTTAAAAAATTCGGTTCCGACCCTTTTTACCGGCTTCTCTCTGCGCTTCACAGAGAGAAGCCGGTTCTTTATGCTCCGATGGTTTTTATCGCTGCGGCACTTGACTTATTCGGTGTATGCATTATAATAAATATATAGAAATATATACAAATATCCTCGGGGGAAGCCTTATGAATTTATTTGAATCGGATTTTCATATTACCGCGCCGATTGTTGCGGCGCACGCACCGTTCGGCGCGCTTAAGGCAAAGGAAAGAAACCGTCCGTCACACGGGCTTGCTTTTTTCGCCGCAGGGGAGCATACCTACAGATTTCCTTATTACGGCGCCATAAGTTGCAAAAGCGGCGACTGTATTTTTCTGCCGAAGGGCTGCAAATATAAGGTGCGACGGAAGCCTGCCGACAGAACCGAATCGAGATATATGTATATAATTAACTTTGAAATTTCAAATGATGAGCCGCTTGAGCCGTTCAAGCTCTCGGCGGCAGACCCCGAGAGGATGCTGGCGCTTTTTGAAGAGGCTGATCGCGATTGGACGAGGAAAAGCCTAGGGTATTCCGAGGCGGTAACAGGCGACCTTTATAAAATAATTTCGCTGCTGCGAAGGGATTATCAGTCAAGCCGTTACGGCACAAGGTATCATGAGCTTGTCGCTCCCGCGCTTAAATATATCGAGGAGCACTACACCCTCCCCGAAAAGCTTGACGCGGAAACACTCGCCGCCAAATGCGGAATCAGCGCCCAATATCTGCGCAAGCTTTTTGCCAGGTGCTACGGAGTCTCGCTCAAGGATTATGTGATAAATCTGCGGCTGGATCACGCTGTGGAGCTGATGATAAAGGGCGGCTTCGGCGTGGAGACGGCTTCCGATATGTGCGGCTTTAACAACGCGAAATATTTCAGCCGCTTCTTTAAGGAGCGCTACGGTATGACACCCAAGGAATTTTCACAAAAGCACATCAAGTAATTCAGACATTAGCGGTATAAATATATTAACAAAATTTATAATTTGATGTGTCGCATATTGATGTAATTCTTAGTGTGACAGGTTCGAGTCCTGTCATACTAACATAGAGATTGTAAAACAGCGGAAAATTTTTCCCGAAACGGTTATTTTTTGATTGAAATTATTTTATTATCATGTATAATTAATTATGAAAATTAAAAGCTTTCGGGAGAATATTATGATTACATTTGATGAAAAAAACAAGGTGTTTTATTTAAGCACCGAAAAAACAAGCTACATAATCGGTCTTTTGAACGGAGAATTACCGATTCATATTCATTGGGGAAAGCGGATTGACAGGATTCCGGACGACTGGGGAAAAACCTACACACGACGTGCGCTTTCCGCTTATGATCGCGGGAAATTTTCCTCAAACACGCTGCCGCAGGAATACCCGACTTTCGGCAATGCGGATAATCGCATTCCGGCGATGCAGATTTCCTCCGGTGTAAACGGGCAGCAGGTCAAGCTGAAATTTTCAAAATATGAAATTGAAAGCGGGAAGCCTGCTCTCGAAGGGCTGCCTGCAACCTACACCGAAGCCGATTCCGAAGCGGACACCCTTAAAATTTCCCTGACGGATGAGGTGCAGCAGTTAGAGGTTACGCTGTATTATACCGTTTTTAATAATATCGATGCGATAACAAGAAGTACCGTTATAAAAAATCTCGGAGAAAAAACCGTGCTTTGCGTCGCAATGAGCGCTGCCGTTGATTTTTACGGCATGGCCGACAGCGATATTTTGACCCTTGACGGCACATGGACAAGGGAACGTCAAATCACAAGGAAGAGGATAACAAGCGGAAATCAATGCGTGGAGAGCCGCTGCGGTGCAAGCAGCGCCTACCACAGCCCGTTTATGGCGGTATGCTCAAAGTACGCTGCCGAAACGCAGGGCGATGTTTACGGCTTCAGCCTGGTTTACAGCGGAGATTTCGTTGCGGGTGTTGAGCTGGACGCATACAATACCGCGCGCGCATATATCGGTATAAATCCGTTTCAGTTTTCCTACACGCTTGAAAGGAACGATACCTTCTGCGCTCCCGAGGCGGTTCTTGTGTATTCCGCAAACGGTATCGGCGAAATGTCGAGAATTTATCATAAGCTTTACCGCACACGGCTTTGCAGGGGCAAATACCGCGATTCCGAGCGGTTTGTGCTTATAAACAACTGGGAAGCCACCTATTTTGATTTTAACGAGGAAAAGCTTGTTAAAATTGCGGAGAAGGCTGCGCAGATAGGAATTGACACAATGGTGCTCGACGACGGCTGGTTCGGTAAAAGAACAGCCGATAACGCGGGACTGGGCGATTGGGTGGAAAACCCCGACCGACTGCCGAACGGACTTCGGGGTCTTGCCGATAAAATAAATGCGATCGGTATGCGCTTCGGGCTTTGGTTTGAACCGGAAATGGTAAATCCGGACAGTGATCTTTACCGCGCTCACCCCGATTGGATCCTGCACGCAAAGGGCAGGCAGTCAAGCCTTGTGCGAAATCAGCTGACGCTGGATCTGTCAAGAAAGGATGTCTGCGATTATATAACCGAGGCGGTTTCCGATGTGCTTAATAAAGCAAATATCGAATATGTCAAGTGGGATATGAACCGCTATATGTCCGAGGTCGGCTCATCAGAGCTGCCCGCCGACAGACAGGGCGAGGTAAAGCACCGCTATATGCTCGGCCTTTACAGTGTGCTTGAGACCTTAACGCAGCGTTTCCCGAATGTTTTGTTTGAAAGCTGCGCCAGCGGCGGCGGAAGATTTGATCCCGGAATGCTTTACTATATGCCGCAGACCTGGACGAGCGACGACAGCGACGCGGCAGAGCGGCTTCGCATACAGTACGGCACAAGCATTGTTTATCCGTATTCCTCAATGGGCGCGCATGTTTCGGCGGTGCCGAATCATCAGATCGGAAGAATAACCTCCTTTGAAATGCGCTGTGATGTTGCGCTTCCGGGTCAGTTCGGGTTTGAGCTTGATTTGAATAAATGCACAGATCATGAGCTTGAGATTGCAAAGAAAAAGGTGCGCGAATACCGCGAGCTGCAGGAGGTCTTCCATAAGGGCGACTGTTATCGCTTAAAATCTCCCTTTGAAACCAATTTGTCGGCTGTGGAATTTGTGTCGGAGGATAAGAAAACCGCGGTCGTTTGCATAAGCAGCTATAAGGCGACGGCTTATTCTCCGGATGAATTTATAAAGCCGCAGGGTCTTTGCGAAAACGCGACCTATCGAATCGGTGAAAATTCATATGACGGCAAATATCTTATGAATTACGGAATCGTTTTCAGAAACGACAGGGAAAATAAATCCGAGATTATTGTTATGCGCGCGGAATAGGCAAATACAGGAATACATAAGGCATCAACCGGACGGAGATCAACTCGCAGACCGAATGAGCATAAAATACACGGTCGGGACACAATTCCGCTTATATTATTTCCACACCTTCTGATTGCATAACTGCCGCAATATTTTCCCTTTATCTGCTTTTATCTCACTATAGATTATTTGTCCGCTTTACTCTTCTCTGTAAGCTGTTTTATTCACAGACAATGATTAACCGCCTATCTCAATCAAGGGACGGGCGGTTTTTTTGCGCAGTTTTCTTGAAACCTCTTTAAAACTAAAGGTATTTTATTATTGTACCGAATTATATTTATGAAGGAGATGTTCGATAAGAGCATTGAGTCGGATAAAAGAAACTCGGATTTCTCCGGCAGCGCAACCGTTCTCGGAACGGTTAAAGGCTTAAAGAGCGTATTTGCTGTGCATCATCCCTCTTTTTGAATTTTACGCATTTTTGAGGGAGAAATATTATAGAATTTTTTATAGCAGTTTGCAAAGTATGCCATATCGGAAAAACCGCAGGCAATGGAAATATCGCGTATGGAAAGGGTGGATTTGGAGAGAAGATCGTTCGCTTTTTCAAGCCTCAGAATCTGAATATATTTCATAACGGTCAAACCGGTTTTGATTTTAAATCTTCTGCAAAAATACGCTTCGTCATAACCGAACTTCGCACTCAGAAATGCCGGAGAAATATCGTCTGTGAAATTCTCGTTTACGAAATTTACTATTTTATCAAACTTTTTTTCAACAAGCGTAGGCGATCTTTGAATAATTTGACAATGGGTGTAAAGAAGTCCCAACAGGTTGTATATGTAGCCTAAAATGATAAGCGGATTTTGCTTGTCCGTTTTTTTATATTCCCCGACAATTGCTTTAAACTGGGAAACTATTTCAGGGCTTGATGTTTTGTTTTCAAAAATAATACTGTTGTCGTAAATGGGCTTTATGAAAAGCTCAGATGCGGCGGTATTGTTAAAAAAATGATCTGTGTCAAAAATCAATACATCGTATATCACACCGGTTTTTCCGGCTATTCCGCTGTGGATAAGCTTGGGAGAAATAATCGCAATGTCGCCGACCTTGAGAGGAATATGTTCGTTGGCACAATACAGATCAAGCATACCTTCTTTTATAAGCAGCATTTCAAACCTTTCGTGCCAATGAGGACGAATTGTAATGTTATTCGGGCCAAAGGTGAAATCGGGAATAACCTTTACCGGAAAATCACCGTAAAAAACCGGAAGAATTTCTCTGTTGTTTAAAAACTGCATTTTTAAAATCCTCCATAAAAATCAAAATTTTACAAATTGTATGTCAAAATGGTTATTGCATTATTCTATCAAAAATGATACCATAATCTCGGAGAAAATTCAACATATAAACTCAAAAATTTTGATTTTGTCAATAATTATGCTGAATTTTTACTCAAACTCCAAATCGGAGGAGCGAGAATATTCAAGCTTTAAAAAAGTCAAACGGTTTTTAAAATTCAAAATTTCGGGAGCAATGTATTTTTGACTCGGATATGTTGAATTTCGCCTGCCCTGCATCATTCTCTATAAAATATGCAATTTAAGGAGCAATGAATATGAAAACGAAAAAACTTCTCGCATTATTATTAACGCTTTCCTTATTAACGATGTCTTCGGTTTTCGCTGTGACTCCGGTTGCCGCCGTGACCGAGACTGTGCATGCGTGGGACGGCACTTCAACCACCGTATTTGACGGCGGTGACGGAAGTGCGGCATATCCTTATCTTATTTCAACAGCAGAACAACTTGCCGGCATGGTGATTTCTCAGAACAACACCTCCGATAATCACTATAAGCTTACGAAAGATATTTATATCAACGACACGACCGATCCCGATTGGAAGACCAAGAATCCGAAAAATTGGTTTTTTGAAAAATATTTTTACGGCGAGCTTGACGGCGACGGCCATACCGTAAGAGGACTATATTACAATAATTCCGATTCTCCGCAGGAAGGAATATGGGTAGGACTCATTCCTTGGGTGAAAGGAAAAAATGTTTCGCTTAAAAACATAACGATTTCCGAATCCGCAATTATAAATATGGGTCCGAAGAATTGCGGAACAGCCGCTCTTATCGGATATATAACCGACGGCACATATGCTTCGATTATAAACTGCTATATTGACGACACGGTTTCCCTGACGGCAGGAGGAGCGGGCTGCGCCGGATTTATCGGCAGCGGCGGATTTGATACTGTTTTATTTTACCGCTGCGCAAGCTTTGCCGAAATTTCGGACACTGCAGCATCGATAAAAAGACACGGCAGCTTTTTCGGCAATATGAATGCCGGAAACCGATATGCCGGATTTAACAACTGCATCGGCAATGAGGTTTATACAAATTACGGAGTCAGAGCCACTATTACCGCCTCTTACTGTGCGGTGGAAGGTACCGACAATTACAATAACAGCTGGCAGCAAACGACAGATGTCTTGCCGGAGGTTGTGGGACTGAATGATATGAAGGGCGCGGCAGCTTCGGAGAATATGCCGCTGCTTGATTGGAATACATGGAATACAACTGACGGATATCCTGTTATAGGTAATGTTTCGCCCGAAAACCGCAGCTATTCGTTTGAAAATTGGACCGGCTCGAGTAACGGCAAGTCGCAAAGCGGCATAAGCTTTACCTCTCCTGCCAGAACAGGGGAAAAATCGCTTTGCTACAATCTGCCGGCAGGTACATCGAATTACAAGACACCGCGTCTTGCACTGCTTGAAGAAAGCCGTATAGTCAGAACGGTTGAACCGGGGAAGACCTATGAGCTGAGCTTTTGGTATAAGGTTGACGGCACACCTGCAAACAGCGGAAAATTCTTATTATACACCTCGTATGAATACAATGTCACATCGAACGAAACAAGAAAAGAACAGGCGCTGAATAAAACAATTATTTTTGATCACGACACATCCGGACTCGGAACCGGCGGCTGGGTAAATGCAAGGGTGAAATTTACCGCCGAGCTGTTAAATAATAATTATAATTGTTTGGCATTAGGCTTTGTGGGTACGGGGGATGCTCCCGTTGATGTTAATATATATATCGACGATGTTACCGTTAAAGCGGCATCGACCGAAGAAACCGCTCCGGGAGAAATCTGGAACGGCGCTGTATCCGAAAACTTTTCAAGCGGCGACGGCAGTCATACCAATCCATATATCATTGAAACCGCAACTCAGTTTGCAAAGGCTGTTACCAATACCGCAGAGCCGGGGAAATATTATAAGCTGACCCGCGATATTTATCTTAATGATGTTTCTGCCGATAATTGGACGGAAAATGCAGAAAATGAATGGTTTGACAGACTTTACGGAATGAACAAAAAATCATTTTCCGGAACATTCGACGGTACAGGGCATACCGTGTACGGCTTATATTATAACGGTTATGACAATACCGGTCTGTTTCCGATAGCCGAAAATGCGGAAATCAAAAATCTGCGTATCAGTAAAGCGTATTTAAAAGCTGCGGCAGCCGATACTTCAATAGGAGCAATGGTCGGCATGGGCAGAGGGACATTGTTCTTCAGCTGCTGTGCCGTTGATGAAAGCGTTACCGTAACGGCAACCGACGGTGCCTCTGGATTTGTAGGAAACGGCGAGCCGTCCGTTACCGCTGAACGTTGCTATTCTCTCGGTGTGCTTTCGGGCGCAATGCAGGGAGCATTTTTCGGAAAGGTATGGCAGGGAGAAGGCGGCAATACAAGGGAACTTATAAACTGCTTTGCAACGGGCGCTCCGCTCATATGGGACGGCAGCGGTGAGGATCCGGTATCGGCTTTAAACTGTTACGGAACGGTTGCCGAAACCGAGGTTATAACAGGGGACGGTTTCATAACCGTTATAGCCGAGCAGGATATGAAGGGTGCCGAAGCACTCACCGCCATGAATAAGCTCGAGGGCTTCTATGCTGCCGAAGGCTATCCAGCAATCCGCTCGATAGGCGAGCTGTTAGGCGATGTTAACGGCGACTGGAACGGAAATTCCGAGGATATTGCCGCACTGAGGAAGCATTTTTTGGGTATATCAAATGTCGGACTGTTTGATATAAATTCAGACGCTTGCGAGGATATAAGAGATTTCATTTTCCTTAAAAAGCTTTTGTCTGCCGGCACGGTTAATACCAATTCATATCAGCTTGTATGGTCGGATGATTTTCAGGGGGCTGCCCTGAACAGCAATAAATGGTCTGAATCACCTATGGTAAGCTATGCGGACGGTATATTTTATACATATGATGAAGCCAATCTGAAACAGGGCAACGGTAATTTAGCCCTTAAATCATTTGAGAATCCTTACTATGATCCCAACGGGGACACGCTTTACAAAAAATCCCGGTATCTTGTTTCCGGCTCGGTTCATACATCACGTGCAAGCAAGGAAGAGGCGAACAAGATGAGCTATAAATACGGCTATCTTGAAGCACGAATACGGGCTCCGTATAAAAAAGGCTGCGCTCCGGGATTCTGGCTCAGAAGTGCGGGAGCAACAGGCTCAAATCAAAACGCGAAATATGATATTGAAGTTGATGTTATGGAGGTTTTTTCCTCTGAAAATTCATTTCATTCAAACTTACATCAGCATATGAGGGAAGACGGACAGAACATTCAGACAACTTCACCCGAGATTCAAGGTCAGGAAGAATTTGTTTTTGATAATTATCAGAATCTTTCCGATGAATATCATATTTACGGTTTTGAATGGACTAAAGACAGCATGGCGGTTTATGTAGACGGTAAGCTGAACTGCAAATGGCTGCTAACACCTGAAAATCTTGCTTCTTACGGACTTGACCCCGACGCTACCGGATTTGACACTACTATGAATATAATTTTAGGTAATAATCTTTATAACAGAAACAGTGTTTTAAAGCTTGATGATGTCATAGAAGACAATCCCGACAGTCTTCCTTCCGAGTTTGATATAGATTATATTCGCCTCTATCAAAAAAATGACGGCTTGTCTGAGCTTTATTTGAACGGTTAATTGCAAAACACACTGCGGCACGGTGCCTTTATTATCATTTTTTCGGTCTGATTCCGAAAAAAACATGGGAGCGCTGGGTTTTATATACCGATAGTGCTCCCTAAAGTGATTTTAGGATCATTACAGGCCTGCAGCTTTCCGCAGAGCTGACGGTCTTTAATCTTAATAATTGCGGGGAACGGAAATACATATGAGTAATGCAGTTAAAAACATAGTTTCCGTAGCGGCGGCTCTCGGTTTGATTTATTCAATGTTCGCGGGGGCTTGTGTCGGTGCGGCTGACAGCTTCGCCGAAAACAGCGATATTTCAAAAATCAAAGCCGTATCTGCTGAAAAGAATCAATCATACAGCGAATATCGCGCCGCCAATTTTGAGTTTGAACCTGCTTCTGCAAGTATTAATTTAAAGGGTGGAGATTACTCTGCCGAAAACGGCAGCGGTGCGGAAAGGCTTGAAGCCTACAACGGAAAAAGCCGAGTGCTTAAGTGGAACAGCGAACGCGGCAGCGTTACATATGATTTTTCGTTGCCGGAGGATGGTTTATATAACATTACGCTTACTTATATTCAGCTTATATGCCACGGCAACAGTATTCGGCTGAGTCTTAAAATAGACGGTGCTTATCCGTTTAAGGATGCCGAGGATATAACGCTTCCGAGGCTATGGACAAATAAGGGCGGCATAAGAACCGATGATAAGGGCGATCAGATATCGCCTGAGCAGACAGAGTTGTTAGAATATACTGCGCAGTCATTGAGGGACAGCGACGGTGTTGCCGTTCTTCCGTTTGAATTTGCTTTAAGAGCGGGGCACCATACCGTTACGCTTGAAATGAAAGAGGAAGCGTTTATTCTTGCGGAAATAAAGCTTTGCCCGCCGGAAAAAACCGAGGATTACAGAACGGTTTCTGCAGGGTATTCTGAATTTAACCGTTATTCGGGCGATCCTGTTATTATACAGGGGGAGGATGCTGCGGTTAAAACCTCAAATTCGCTCATACCGAAATCGGATAACAGTCCCCATCTTACTCCTGCAAGTCCGCGTAATCTGGTGATAAATTATATCGGCTCCGGAAATTGGAGCACTCCGGGTCAGGTTTTAACATGGAAATTCAATGCCCCGAAAACCGGACTGTATAAGCTTGGCTTCAAATACAAGCAAAGTCAGCTTGTCAACGGCATATCGTACAGGTATTTAAAAATTGACGGAAAAACACCGTTCACAGAAGCTCGGGCTATCGCATTTCCCTATAAAACGGGATGGCAGATAAGCGAATATGCCGATAACGGCGAAGCGTATCTGTTTTATTTAACGGAGGGACCGCATGAGCTTTCGTTGGATGTCACCATGGCCGATACGGCTGAGCTTTACAGCAGACTTAAGGATATAGTTACTGCTATAGGTAACTTATATATTCAAATAAATATGATAACCGGCGAAAACCCGGACGCCAATCGAAATTACGATCTTTTTAAACAAATCCCCGGCTTTAATGACACGCTTAAAGAGCTTTACGAAGCTTTGAATGCGCTTTCAGAGGATATGAAAAAACAATCGGGGAAAAGAAGCAGTTCTATTATAGCGGCAGTTGAAAATATGTCGCGTGTGCTTAAATCAATGTATGACAATCCCTATACTTCACAGGCGTATAAATCTGATTATTATACAAATTACAGCAGTTTAAGCTCATGGCTTTACGAAATGAAATCAATGCCGCTTAATATTGATGAAATACTCCTGACTGCTCCTGATTATGATATTAAAAACGAAAAAATCGGGTTCTTTAAAGCTGTCGGTTTTTCGTTTATGAGATTTATATATTCGTTTTTACTTGATTATGAGGACATTTCTCCTTCAGGCGACAGTAAAACCATAAAGGTCTGGGCAAATATAGGCAGAGATCAGGCGCAGATAATACAGACCTTAATTCGCGACCGTTTTACGCCGGAATCCGGAATAAAGGTGAATTTTCAGGCAGTTAATGCTACGGTCGTTAAAGGTGTTATTTCGGGAAATCCCCCCGATATTGAACTGAGAATGGCAAGAACCGAGCCTGTTAATCTCGCAATGCGAGGAGTTTTATATGATATTTCAAAATTTGACGATTTTGACAAGGTTGTAAAACGCTTTCAGCCGACCGCAACACTCCCGTATGAATATGAGGGCGGCTGCTACGCTTTGCCTGATACTCAATCATTTTATCTAATGTATTACAGAACGGATATATTTGAACAGCTCGGGTTATCGGTTCCTGCCACATGGGAGGAATTCATAAACTGTGCAATAACCGTTCAGCGAAATAAAATGCAGGTATGGCTGCCGTATACTCAAATTACCGCCGCGGCAACCGTAAATACGGGAATAGGCGGATTGAGCATATTCCCGACGCTTATGGCACAGAACCGTCTTTCGCTTTATAACAGCGAGCTTAATGCCTGCTCGCTTAATACACCCGAAGCTATATCGGTCTTTAATCAGTGGACGGATTTTTATACGGAATATAAAATACCGAAAGAAGCAAGCTTTTATAATCGTTTCAGGGTAGGCACCATGCCTCTCGGCATTGAAATATACACTCTGTATCAGACTCTTGCATCTGCTGCTCCGGAAATAAAGGACAGATGGAAAATAGCGCCTTTGCCGGGTGTTGCGGAAGATGACGGCAGTATTTGCAATCTGAGCACCGGAGCCGGAACCGCAGATGTTATAATAGCGGGAACCGGAAAGGAAAAGCAGGCATGGGAATTTCTTAAATGGTGGACTTCAAAAGAAATTCAGCTGAGTTTTTCGGAAAATCTTGAATCTGTTCTCGGCGCCGTCGGAAGAGTTGAAACGGCAAATGTTGAGGCTCTTTCGGGAATGTCATGGTCAACAAGCGACCGAAACATCATTCTCAGCCAATGGAACAATGTAGAAGAGGTGCGGGAAATTCCCGGAAGCTATTATCTGACCAGAGCATTGGATCAGGCCTTTTGGAATGTTACCAACGGTGCGTCATCCTCTAAGGACGCACTGCTCGAATGGAGCATGGTCGCCGATAACGAAATAAAACGCAAGATTGCGGAATACAGCAGCGAGGAGGATTAAAAACGATGAAAAAATCAAAATCGGTATTTCATCATAAGCTGCCGCTGTATATAATGATCGCACCCTTTCTTACGGCGTTTTTTATTTTCACTGTGATTCCGATATTTTCCTCGGTTTTTCTGAGTCTGTTTTCCTATGACATGGTAGGTAAATTTCAGTTTATCGGCCTGGATAATTTTTTCAGAATGTTTATGGATGACGATGTTTTTCCGACAACATTAAAAAATACTGTTCAGTTTGCGATTGTCACAGGCCCGCTCGGATTTATACTTTCGTTCATACTCGCTTGGTTTATTAACGAATTTTCCCCTAAGGTCAGAACCGTTCTTTCGTTTTTATTCTATGCTCCGGCATTGGTCGGAAACGCATATTTTATCTGGAAAATTATTTTTTCCGGCGACAGCTACGGTTATATAAACAGTATTCTGTTGTCTTTAGGACTTATAAACGAGCCTGTTATATGGCTTAAGGACGCTTCTTATATTATGCCTATCATAATTATTGTTCAGCTTTGGCAGAGTATGGGAGTGTCATTTCTGGCAAACATTTCAGGACTGCAAAATGTAAACGGTGAGCTTTATGAGGCAGGTTCTATTGACGGCATACGCAATCGCTGGCAGGAGCTGTGGTATATAACATTTCCTACAATGAAAAACATTTTGTTGTTCAGTGCGGTTATGCAGATTCAGGCAAGCTTTGCCGCAGGAACGGTTGCGGTTGAGCTTGCGGGATTTCCGAGCGTAAATCATGCTGCAGATACTATTGTTTCGCATATGATGGATGTCGGAACCGTTAGGTATGAAATGTGTTATGCCTAATTAGCTGGAACATATCCATTTCCCCTTGATTTCATTGGCTTTTGAAATTGCCGGAAACCATAGGGTTCATACCTAATTAGGTGTAACAACAGCCATCGGCGGGCGGCGGCGTGTCAAGAAATATATGGAGTTGTTAAGAACCGCCCCGGCGGGGACAGGTCAGGCTGTGACCTGTTCCACTTCCGGGAGGGGTTTGAGATTAAAATGAATTTCGATAGAAATGTGTCTTGTCTTATCATCGTCTATGGATTCGTGGACGATGATTTCTTTAATCAGGCGGTTCAAGGTGGCTGCGTCCAGTTCGGTGATGTCCCTGTACGCCTGAATGGATTCTATCCATTGCTGTGCGTCATCGGCAAGCTGGATTTCATCATGCAGCAGCTTCCTTGTTTTGTCTACCCGTTCCTTTAGTTCCTTTTGCTCCTTCTGGGTCTTTTCCATCAGGAGTTGGAAGTTGGTTTCGCTGACACGTCCGGCAACCATATCCTCATACAGCCGCATAACCAGCTTTTCCAGAACCTCAATCCGTTCCTCGTCTTTGGCAAGGGAGCGTTCCAGCGCTTCCCGCTGTCCCTTTTGCTGGGCTTTGCAGGAATCGGAGAGCCGGTCAGCCACCGCTTCCCCGTCTACCAGTGCGGCATTGGCGCACTCCCGGATTTTGTGGAGGACAAGGGTGGAAAGCGTGTCAAGGTCTATCCGGTGCTGGCTGCAATGGTTCTTCCCATAGGCATTGTAGGTCTTGCAGGAGTAAATCTGCTTCGGGTGCTTGTCGTTTGTCATACGGACGGTCAGGGACTTCCCGCACTCGCCGCATTTGATAAGCCCTGCAAACAGGCTGATTTCCCCGGTGTTCCTCGGACGCTGGCGGGATTTTAGCTTTTCCTGCACAATGTCAAAACTCTTTTTGTCAACCAGCGGCTCATGCTGTCCCTCCACCACAATCCAGTCCTCCGGCTTTTTCTCCCGGATAGTTCCGATTTTGAAGCGGTAGTCCGTTTTCTGGGAAGCGATTGCCCCGGTGTAGACGGGATTCATCAAAATGTCTTTAATGACGGAGAAATCCCACATATACCTGCCGTTCTCCGGGTCTTGCTTCTCCCACTTGGTACGGACATTGCGGAAGCCACGTTCCCGGTTCCACCATGTCGGGCAGGGGATTTTCTGTTCTTCCAGCCTGCGCCGGATATAGTTGGGGCCGTGTCCATTGAGCGCCCAACTGAAAATCAGCCGGACAATGGGGGCAGTTTCCTCGTCCACCAACAGATGGTTTTTGTCCTCCGGGTCTTTGCGGTAGCCGAAGGGGGCAATGCAGCCGGTAAACTTCCCCTTCTGGGCTTTCAGGAGATAAGAGGAATGTACCTTCTTGGAAATATCCTTGCTGTACATCTCATTCAGGATATTTTTGAAAGGCGCAATGTCGTTATTCTCCCGCAGGGTGTCGATACCGTCATTCATTGCGATATAGCGTACTCCATGCCGGGGGAAGAAATCCTCAATCAGCGTCCCAGTCTGCAAGTAGTTCCTTCCCAGACGGGAAAGGTCTTTCGTGATAACAAGGTTTACCTGTCTGCGCTCAATGGCTTTTAACATCCGTTTCAGGTCGGGACGCTCCATGTTAAGCCCCGTGTAGCCATCGTCCTGATAGACCGCTGTAACCTCCCATCCCTGCCGCTTGCAGTAGTTTTCCAGCATATCCCGCTGGTTTGCAATGCTGGCGCTCTCCCCGTCAAGGTCATCGTCTTTACTTAACCGGCAGTAGATGGCAGCCCGGAAGCCGCCAGCCAGCACCTCGTCCATGCCTGTGTATTCATAACTGTTCATCATAACCGTTACCCGCACAATCCAGACGGTACATCGGTTTTCTGAACCGTATCTTTATTATACTCTATTTCTTGTGTTTTCGCAAGATTATTCCGCTTGTCTTTTCCTCCGTACCTCTGTGCAATCAGGCTCACAAATACGTCCGTAGCGTCCAGTTCGCCATCAAATACGGCAGTTACATGAATCTCTGTTTTGTTTTTCGCCATAGGCATTTACCTCCATACATGAAAATAGCCAGACATGGAGAGGGCGGCAACGAAGTCCGGCAACGGGCTTCAAAAAACCTTGCAAATCATCTCTGTCTGGCGGTTACGTTATTATTTATATTTTCTTTTCTTTTTCGGTTGTTTTGGTTGTCAGAGGGGAGAAAAGCCCGCAGTTACGGGATTTTCCCCGGCAACCGGCTCGGCAACGGGATAGCAACAAAGCCGACAACGGGATAGCTTTGGGGCAGATTTTTTCAGAAGGGAAGTTCTATCTGCTCTGTGACCTCCACGAATCCCTCCGGGGTTTTTCCGGCTCCGTTGCCGCTGTCCGTTGCCGGAGTTTCCCGTTCCCAGCCCTTTTGTCTGCCGTACTCCGGGAACATTCGGGGATTGGAAAAATACTTCCAGCCGGTCATACAGTGGTGCATGATGTCATTGATTTCCCGGATTTCCCATTGCTTCGGCTCGTCAAAGGGGTGGTTTAAGGCTTCCTTGTATAGCTGTTTGGAACAGACCGCTTCGCCGGTAAAACGGTCAAGGTATGCCTGAATCATTCCGGCTTTGGTGTCCTCTGGCATAAATTCCCGCTGATGTTCTTTGAGGTAGGCGGTCATCTCCGGGGAGAAGGACAGCTTCACGTCTCCGGTGCGGTAAAGCTCCATTGCTTCCGCCCATACCTGTTCCAGATAGGTTCTGGAAGCAGCTTCGTCCTCCAAAATGTGAACCTCCGCCTGTTCCGGGTTTACCATGACCGGCAGGAAACGCCGGTTGCCGGAACGGTCAAGGGGCAGGAAGTCCGGGGCGTTGGACGTGCCGCCGAACACGCATTGACGGGGGCGGTCTGCCGGGTGGGTTTCATAGGGTATCTTGTAGACCTCCTTCTGGCGGCTTAAAAAAGACTTGATTTCCTCAATGCTCTTGGCGTTTGCGGTGGCAATCATCTCTGACATTTCGATAATCCAGTGCCCTTGCAGCTTGCGGTATACGTTGTCATCGTCCAGCTTTCTAAGGTCATCGGAAAACCACTCGTCCCTCACAGCCAGCAGCCGGAAAAAGGTGGACTTCCCGGCTCCCTGACCGCCCACCAGACAGAGCATGACTTCAAACTTGCAGCCGGGGGAGAATACCCGGTGAATGGCTCCCAGAAGGAACAGCCGCAATGCCTGATGGGTATATTCATCTGCACCGGCTCCTAGAAAGCGCCGCAGACAAAAGCGGATTCGCTCTGTCCCGTCCCATGTCAGGCGGCTTAGATAGTCCCGGATTGGGTGGTAGCTGTTCTCATTGGCGGCAAGGTCGGCGGCGTCCGCTATCTTTTTCTCGCTTGTCAGCCCATAGGTTTCTTCCAGATAGAGCCGGATATATTTCATGTCCATGTCGGTCATGGACTTCCCAAACGCCCGCCGGTGTCCGATGGGCTTCATCATGTCGGTGCGCTCGGTCAGCAGGTTCTTGGCAACCGCCCCGGAAAGCAGCGGGTCATACCGGAACACGGTCAGGCAGTTCTTGATACTGTTGCGGAAGCCACCTTTTTCTGTGGTTTCCAGCATGGATTTTACTTCCTCAACGCTCCGGGGCGGCGGGGCGGCTTCTATGGTGTCGGTTACAGCCTGCCGTATCTCTGGCGGCAAGGTCTGCCATTCTCCGTTCAAGGTTCCTCACTTCCTCTCCGTATTCGATAACAAGGAAAGCCCGTTCCTGCATATCCGAAAACAGCAGCACGTCCAGCAGATATTCCACATGGGATTTGTTCTGCAAGGCTTCCACAAACAAAGGGTTCCATGCGTCCTCCGGGGTCTTGGGGGCATAGTCCCGTTCCCATCGGCGCAGTAAATGATAGTAGTCGGACAGTACCCGGAAACAGTGGCGCTCCATGCGCCGGAATTGCTGCTCCGGGGATTCCTGCGGTATCTTGGGGCGGCTCCGGCTTCTGTTCGGCGGCTCCCTGTCCTCATAGGGAATGGAAAAATCCGCTGCCAGCCGCAGGGCGGCTTCCTTTGCCGGGATTCCTTCCAGCCGGGAAACAAAGTCAATCACGTCCCCATCTGCCTGACAGCCGAAACAGTGATAGCGGCGGTCTGCCTTCATGCTGGGGGTTCTGTCCTCATGGAAGGGGCAGCACACCATCCCGTTCCTCCCCACACGGATTCCATAATGCTCTACAGCCTGTCTTGCGGTGACAGACTGCTTCACGGCTTCAAATACATTCATGTGCAGCCCTCCTTTCGTCTGCATAGAAAAAGCGCCTGACATTCCCGGTTGAAAATGCAGACGCTTAGTGTTCCATATCCTGTTGTTTCTGTGTCCGGGGCGGCAGCTTCTTCTCTGCCCGTTCCTCCCGGATTCTCTGTTCCCGTCCTTTCAGTTCCCCGATGGTGGATTTCTTTTTGCCCGGTTCGGCGGTCTGTCGGTACTGGTCGGACGGTAAGACCTGATTCAGCCAGTGCCGCACGTCCCTTAAAATCCGCACATCAGCCTGAACCGCTTCCAGTGCCGCCTTATGGGAAGCCACTTCCTCGGTAAGCTGTCCCTTTTCCTCTGTCAGCTTCTTGGGGTTGTACCGTTTTCCCTCCAAATGGGCTTTGAAATAGCGAACAGCGGCATAGTAAGCGTCCAGTTCCTCCCGGTGGGCGGTGGCAAACTGTTCCTTTGGTTTCTTCCATCGGATAGCGGCATACTCGGCATGAACCGGCTTCCCGGCTTCAAAGTTTTCGATATGGGAAAGCAGGGTATCAATCTCCCGGATACGCTTTTCCTTCGGCTTCATCTCTGCCCGGATAGAAACGGCTGTTTCGCTGACCTTATCCAGATAGGTGTCAAGGCTCGCCACGGTGGAAATCTCTTTCTGCCGCAGGAAGTCAAGGGCTTCCATGACTTTGTTAAAATCAGAAACCGTTCCTTTTAACTTCCCCTTAGAAGTCCAGCCGGAGCGTTCTCCACTCCGCAAATCCAGATACCGGGAAAGCAGTTCCGGCAGGGTGGGTTCCCGCTTTTCTTCCAGCGCCGCAAGGACAGTCTGCTTCTTTTCTTTCAGGTCGGCAAGCCAGCCCTTTAAGCTGCGTACCATCTGCCGGATAGACTGCATAATGGCGTTGGCAGCTTTAATATCCCGGTTTAGGTTTCCGATGTTGGTCGGTATTCCCTGTTTCTCCATGTGGCTGACCGCAGCCCCCATGTGGACGGTGGGGATTTTATCAATGCCCTGCCGGGCGTAGGAGCGAAGGTCAAGGCGTTCCGGTAGGGCGTTGGCTTCCAGATAGCGGTTGGAAGTGTCTGCCCAGCCCTGCCGCCAGAGTTCCGCTTTGGTCTGGTCGTTCCAGTCTACGGTGTCCTCCTTATGGCTTTTCCAGTTGCCGGAGGGAAGCCGGATTCGCTCCCCGTTTTCGTCAAGGTCATAGACCTTCCGGGACTTGGGAAGCCATCTGCCGGTTTCGTCCATTGCCCGCATGGTTAAAAGGATATGGGCATGGGGATTGCCGTCCCCTTTGTCGTGAATGGCAAAATCGGCAATCATGCCTTTGGAAACAAAAAACTCCCGGCAGTAGTCCCGAAGCAGATCAGCGTGCTGCCCCGGGGGGATTTCCCTCGGTATGGCAAGCACGATTCTGCGGGCAAGCTGGGAATTCCATTGTTTCTCAATGGCTTCGGCGGCGTTCCATAGGGTGTTGCGGTCTGCATATGACTGCGGGGCATGGGGCGGCAGCATGATTTCCTTGTGAACGATTTCGCTCTTGTTGGAATAGTATTTCTGTTCCCCATCATATTCCGAAAACAGCCGTTCTCCGCTTTGGTAGGCTGCGGCGGCAACGGCTGACTGGCGGTTGCTGCGCTGAATGATGTTGATGTCATAGTGTGGACATGGCAAGTCTGCGTTCTCCTTTCTCCCGGTTCCGAGCATGAAAAAAGCAGGGAACCGTTTCTGATTTCCTGCTTAGGTGTGCCGCCGGTGGGCGGCTGGTATTTGATTGTTACAAATCATTTATTCTGGTAAAAGGCTTCCATTGCCTGTCCAATAAACTCCGTAGTGCCTTCCCCATAAACGCTATCCTGTGCCGTTTGAATTTCCTTGTTTGTACGATAGGCAGTAGCTATTTCCATCACCATAGAAGTAGCATCTGGCAGTTGGAACATCTGCTTTGTCAAGAAATCGTATTCTCCAACTAATTCTTTCACTTCTGGAGAATTTATATCCTGACCTTTCTTTCCTGCCAATGTCTGAATAATCTCTCCCAGCCGTTTTTGATAAACCGGAAAGCTTTCAGTATTTCCCGGATTTTTAGACGCTTCCAGTGCCTTATCTTTGCTGCCATACCACTCCACAATCTTCTGGAAATTTTTCTGAACGGCTTCGGTAGAAGCATCTTCAAGGAATTTTTTCTTCCATTCCTCCATACTGCCATAATGCTCAATAAAAATAGCTTTCTGTTCCTCGCTCATATTAGCTGCCATAGAGTTGTACATATCCTCTAATTCAGTTTTGCTAAATACTTCAAAATCCATTGTGTTATCTCCTTTCAAAATCCTGTCAATACTGGTAATCAGACGCTCCATGCGTTCTTTCTTTGCCACCAGCATTTTTCTCTGCATTTGCAGAATCTGGTTTTTTTCAAGAACTGGATTTTCTATGACAGCTTTGATTTCTTTAAGAGGAATATCAAATTCACGGAAAAACAAAATCTGCTGTAATGTTTCCAGTGCCTTATCGTCATAAAGCCGGTATCCCGCTTCACTTTTTTCTGTCGGCTTTAGCAACCCGATTTCATCATAGTAATGAAGCGTGCGAACGCTGATACCTGTTAAATCTGATATTTCTTTTACTGTCCTCATAGCTGTTGACCTCCTGTTCCTGATATACTCACTTTAGTCTATGACGCTCCGTTAGGGTCAATAGTTAATTTCAAATTTTTCTTTGAGTATATCATTTTTTCTTCACATCGGTAGAAACAACAAAAGCTAATATAAAACTTGCTGACCGGGAATAGCTTGCAAGGCAAGGTGTTTCCGGGCGGCAAGTCTGCGTACTCCTTTCTCCCGGTTCCGGACATGAAAAAAGCAGGGAACCGTTTCTGATTTCCTGCTTAGATGCTGCCGATGAGCGGGCGGCTGATATTTAGTTTTTAATTATCCTGTATCATTTGTTCAGTAATTTTTGAAAAGATAAGGGGAATACTGTATTCGTATTGTTTACCATTTTCATAATCGGATAATAAAATGGTAAGTGTATCTTCTCTTATTTCTTCATCTTTAGGAACCGTATAAGTAAAAGATGTGGAAGAATAATTAGATATTTTTCCATTAACTACTGAGGCAGTATACTCCCAATCTTCTATTTCAGTAGTAATAACTACAGTTGTTTCTTTTTCTCTACCATTTTGTAATGCAGGCTTATCAATTTGCACTTTAAACGGTAAAGACTCCTCTGTAGCTTCGGTTACTTTGACTGTTTCAAGTTCTTCAGAACCCGTCTCAATGGATTGAGTTTCTCTTTCTGAAGCTATTGTTGATTCTTGAGCAGATTCAACAACTTCTTTCTTTTCATTTGCAGTTGTGTTGTTTGTAGAGCACGCACATAATAACATGGAACACAACATCAACATTATAGCTATTACTTTTACTTTCATATTCATTCCTCCTAACTCTAATTTTTCCTATAGGACTAACGCCCATTATCTAAAATTGTTTGTACATGACTTGTGCTTGAATTAAGTTTAGCATATCCATAGACAACCTACAATGTTCTTTTTATTACGGTTTTCTTATCGACTTGCAAAGCACGTTGTTTCTGGGCGGCAAGTCCACAAAAGGGTAGCTGGCGCAGCCAGCGCAGGGGAAGTGTAGCGTCCCCTGTGAGGAATGGAAGCTGATTGCAAATCTGCTGGAAATCATCTGCTTTCCGCAGGAAGCCCCCGGCAGGGCGCAACGCACCGGCTTGACCGGTGTATAGTTGCGCCCTCTTTCAGAGGGGAAAGCAGCTGCTTGCCGTTCTGAAAGCAAAACTGCCGTTTCCGGCAATCGTTTTTTACTCCCTCTGTGGGTTCTTGGCAAGAATGGATTCCATAAGCTGCCGGGCAGCTTCCTGATGAAACAGCACTCTCAAAATTTGGCTGACCTGTTCATCGGTCACAGCTTCCGGGTGGGGAAAATAACTTTCCAGCATTGCCCCTCTGGTGCAGAGCCGGTGCGTCCGTTCTTTCCGGGTAAGCTGCTTAATCTGGTGTTCCAATATCTTTTCTTCATGCTGTGCCCGCCGCAGCTTGGCTTCGGTCTTTTCAATCTCACGGCTTAACCGTTCCAGCTTTTCACTCATAGGTCAACCTCTTTCCGTGGAATCAATAGATAGATGTGGTTCGGCTCTCCAAAACCCCGACGTACCCGCATAATCAGTCCGGCGTTCTCCAACTCATTCAGGGAACGCTTCACGGTCATGCTGCTTCGGCAGAGTTCCTCCGATAATTCCACGATGGGGAAACAGATAAACAGAATCCCGTTGCTGTCCTCCATGCCCGCCATTTGCAGTGTGTCCAACAACAGAGCATACAAAACCTTTGCAGTATTGCTGATAGGAAGCCGCAGCGCCGCTTTAGGAAGCGGCATACAGGGCGGCAGGGGCGTGTCAATTGTCATAAATTCAAAATCCATTCAGGCAGGTTCCTCCTTCTTTTTCTTGGCTCGTTTGGATAAATACTGGGGGCATTCCACCACAACCGCCCGGAAACTCTGCTTGCAGGTGTGCTGGCATTTCCGGCAAAGGTCGTTGTAGGTCATACGCCCCCGGTCATTGAGGAAGAAAGCAAGTTCCTTCTTCAACTTTTTCGGCATTCTCGGCATAGGGCCTCCTTCATAGAAAACCGCCCATTTCTGCCGTAACAGCGGGAATGGACGGATATGGTTTTTTTGTGTCGTGTTTCGGGGCGATTTTCAAGGAAAATACAGCCGTAGAGCCGCCTTGAAATCTCCCATAGTATTGCGGTTAGAGTATGTTGCTCCCTATGTGATTGTTGCATTTCGGTATCATTTCAGTGTCCTTTTTGCCGGTTCTCCCCGGTGGCGTTCCTCCCCTGAATCTCACAGCGGCGTATCGCTCCCTTTGGTACGCTCGTCACGGTCAGGGTTCCTCCATCTCCCTGCCGTAAGTCATGGCGCTACATCGCCGGGGAAGCATATCCCACACAAGCCGGTCATTCGATTGGAAATATCCATCGATGAATTACTTGTATGATAGAACATTTTTGAGCCTTCTCCCGTATGTCCACAAAGTCGGAAAATCCGTTAAAAAGCAGAACTTTCCACGATTAAGGAAATGGTATGGTATAATGTCAGTAGCGGCGGCAAGCCGCAGGGAAGGGGCAACAGCTTATGAAACAAAGCATTACGATACAAGAACGGCTAAAGGATTTACGGGTGGAACGGCATTTGAATCTGGAAGAATTGGCGGCGGAAACCGGCATTTCTAAATCAGCCCTCGGCAGCTATGAAAATGATGATTATAAAGAAATCAACCACGGCAGCCTTGTGACACTGGCGAAGTTTTACGGTGTGTCTACGGACTATCTGCTATGTCTGACGGAAAATAGAAATCACCCAAATACAGCTTTGACGGAGCTGCATTTGAGTGACAGCATGATAGACCTATTAAAAAGCGGGCGTATCAATAACCGGCTTCTGTGTGAGATTGCTACCCATGAAAAATTTGCGGAGTTGATGGCAGACACAGAAATCTATGTGGACGGTATGGCTGCCATGCGCTTCCATGATATAAATAATTCTCTGGCTGCTGTAAGGGCTATGATACTGGAAGAACACCCGGAAGCTGCCGCAGACCGTTCTTTGAAAATCTTAGAAGCCGGTCAGATAGCAGAGGAAGATTTTTTCTGTCATATCACACACAAAACATGGGACACCATTCTTCACGATGTACGCAAAACCCATGAGAACGATATAGAAAGTGCGCCGACAGTCACGCCTGCTGATGAACTGATAAAGGAAGTCCAAAAGGCTATGCGTTCTTCCGGGGACAAGGTGCAAGAATTTCTGGAAATCTTCTGCAAGGCGTTTCAGCTTAAATACAAGCGGCTCTCGGAAGAAGAAAGAACCACTTTGAAAAAGCTGTTCCGAAAATCCCCTCTGATAAAACACTCCGGCATGAATTTCCGGCGTAAGGGCTGGAAATAAAAAACTGCCGTTGTGGGAATTGATGTTCCTGCAACGGCAGCTTTGACTATATATGAATTTTGAAATCCTGAAACTTAAACAATCCACTCCCCTGTTTGAGTTTTCCGGCTCTCTCTAATTGTGCAAACCCTGCTTCAATATCAGCTATCAAAGAAACAGGAATATCCAACCGATGGTGTCCGGGCAGAACTTTTTTTATATTGTATTTCCGTATTCGCCTTATAGA